>Ga0116124_1000006_pt1 | contig 359939 bp, 301 predicted proteins | sample June2015DPH_13_1_2_FD_89728 | JGI IMG/M metagenome (GOLD analysis project Ga0116124, IMG submission 89728) | Peatland microbial communities from SPRUCE experiment site at the Marcell Experimental Forest, Minnesota, USA - June2015DPH_13_150 | ecosystem: Environmental > Terrestrial > Soil >... | reverse complement strand
TGCTTTACACTTTACCAAAATCCGTCACAAATTCCAAGTATTTTCTGCTTTTTGTGCGGCTTAACTGCCGTATTTACCGCTTATTTCCATGCCCCTTAAACTTCTGGGAGCAGGTCATTACACACTTAAAAACTGCGTTTTTCTTCTCACCATCACCGAACCGAGGCCGAGAAGCAAAAGCGTGGCGGGTTCGGGAGTAACCCGTAAGATAGTATACATACTGTTCGACGAGGAATATTCGGTTAAATACAGTGCCCCATCCGGTCCAAAGGCCATACCGAGGCCGAGTAGCGGTGACATATTGGCAAACCGTGTTGCAGTGCCATCGACATCTACCATGTATATACCGCCGGTCATTTGATAATCGGTTCTGCCCCCCACGAACAACTTGCCTCCTAAATGCCCGGTGTTGTCGAAAGCAATGTCCCACGCCTGAACCAGATTGCTGCTGAACCTTGTCGGGACGCCGCTTGTATCCATCTTAAAGAGACCGCTTTTGCTCGCGTTGTTTTGTAGGTAGTTGGTGCCTACATACAGCGCTCCGTCAAAGGCTGTCCCAGGGTCAAAAGCAAGGCCATCGGGTTCTCCGCCATTCGTACTTCCCGGCCAGTTGCTGAAAGAGTAAATATTGCCTGAGGTGTCTATCTTATGGAAATCATCGTAACTGCCGGTTCCTGCGTAAAGAAACCCGCCGTAATTACCCTTTTTGTCTATGGCCAGCGAAGATACAGAATCATGGTTTGCGAAGAATGTAGGGGTTCCATCCATAGCCAGTTTGATTATTTGTGGACCGCCGACATATAGATTGTCACCAAAGGCTGAGCCGCCACCCCACGTAAGACTGGTATAGCCTGCGAAACCAGAGGCAAACTGGCTGGCAACCTTGCTTGGCGTAATCCGCCATATAATCCCGCTGGAGTTCAGGCTATACAGGTTGCCCCTACCATCAAAAGTCATATGGAATGGAGTGGTTCCGACGGAATCAGAATAAGTAGCGTAAGTTTCCACGGTGTAACCCGGCAATAAAATCTCAATCGCGCCGGCCGGTACAGCAACCGCTGCAATAATCATAAGTGCTATCAAAATAGTTCTCATACTCTTCTCCTTAAAAAAAGTGTGGATAAAGAAATGCGTACCACGTGCGTATCGATAGTTTTTTGGATACACTTCTTGCAATAGACATAGATTTGCTCTCATGCTCTTCTCCTTCTTTGCCTTTTGCCCCCCAGCGGTTCGACTCTTTCGACTACGCTCAAGACAGGTCAGCTCACCGGAGCCCAAAGGCGATTATGATTATACCCTTTTGCCGGTATCTGTCAAGGAAAAACGGAGAGATTTAACGCCTTCTGGCCGCTATAACAGCACCCAAGCCCAGCAGCAAGAGCGTGGCGGGTTCGGGGACAGTGGATACACTTAACTGCGAAGGATGACCATAGTTGTACTCGAGGGAACTGAATACATCAGTACCTTCACTTCGAAGATTGAACCCGACATAAGGGGTTGTTACAGTTTTCGTAAAGGATGTTACGTCAAAATAAGCATCCTGGCCATAGCCCAAATTAGGCAATGTCCAGTCCCCCAAAAAGACGCCGGCGTCGTAATCCGAACTTGTCAAACGGCCATCAGTGCTCGGATACCCATACACATGCACAGTTGAGCCCCAAAGAGGAAGTCCGTAGGGATTTACCGATAAGGTTGACGTCTCAATTTGCCCATTAATAGCATCAATGGGAAATTCAACTGCGCCCCGGATGTAACCAGAACACAACAAGTAAGCGGATGTAACAACGTTACCATTATCATAAATCGAGCCGTCATCGCTCGGATTGATGACATAATGGTTAGCCAGGCATGGAATTGGCGATTTGATTCCCAGTACGAACAAACTCAAAACAAAAAAAACCTTGAACGGAATACACAGAGTTTTTCTTCTCATTTTCTTCCCCTTTGAAATATTTATAAAAGTTTTAGCGCACCGCGTGCGCACAGATGTTTATGTAAGCGGATTGCTCCCAATAGACGTGTTTCTTCTCTCATACCCTTCTCCAAGTTGCCTTTTGCCCCCAGACAAAAAGCAATTATATTATCGAAATACTAACGACCAACTTCTATTTCCGTTTCCTTCTCACAATCGCCGCACCCAGGCCGAGCAGCAAAAGCGTGGCGGGTTCGGGGACTTCAGAGGCGACACGAAAACCTAAAAGGTAGTATTCGGTGTCCTGGCTGACCCAGCCCCGGTCGGACGATTTCAAGCCGTCGCCGTTGCTGTATGGGAGGAAACAACCGCCCCGAATACCGTAATAGGGAGTGTCTTCGTAGCCACCGTAGCCACAGATTGTCTCATTCCACTCCCAGACATTGCCCATCATATCAAAAGTACCGTTCTGCTCTTGCGTGCCTGTACCTACATTCCAAGGTGGGATGAAATAATTACCGTTAGCATAATTAGATTGCACGTCAGCAATGGGGGCGATATTTGTACCGTTGGCATATAGTGAATAGCCGCTGCCGTCCGGTTTGTAATAGGCCGCCTTATACCATTCATCTTCAGTCGGGATGAAATAAGCTGTACCGTAAGCCGATATAGCGGCGTTGCGGTTAATACCCAGAAAACTGCCTGGATTAGTGTTATTGCCGCTGAACTGATAAGCACCCTTACTCTTATCGCCGCTGGTCAGGTAGTTACAAAACTGCGCCGCTTCATACCAACTAACATTATTTGTTGGCTGCTGGGCATCGGTGTAAGCTGCACTATTTCCATAACCACCGTCATTGCCTGTAGGAACACCGGCTGCGGCTGTAAAAGCGCTCCACTGGGCATTGGTCACCTCATACTTGCCGATACGGTAATTATAACCGACCGAACCACAGCCGTAAGGATTTGCTTCAGCGCTGGTATCCGCAGGATTGCCAGCGTGGCCGATGGTTACAAAATCCATTCTGATTCCACGTATGGTGTCAGCTGAAGCAAAATTAGCTACAGCTATTACACACACAACTGCCAAACAAATTTCCAGTATTACTCTTTTCATTTTTCTCTCCTCTTCAAAAAATTCATAATAATTAGGCGCAGCCTGTGCGCAAGGTTGTTTATTTAAATAGATTGCGCGGAATGGACATGGTTCTACTTCTCACACTCTTCTCCTTCTTCACCTTCTTCTTTGCCTTTTGCCCCCAGCGGTTCGACTCAGCTCACCGGAGCCCAAAGGCGGTTTTCATTATACGCTTTACAGCAGGACAGGCAAGGGAAAAACAGGCAAAACATTGCCTTTTAAGCCATTTTCCGCTAATATGGCATTATATTCAGGTTAAAATCGGGACGGCCGGCCCAGCTACCGGCCAAGCGATAAAGGGCGAATTTGTTTTTGAGCAGGGGAGGAGTTGAGCAGGAGACCGCCCCCGCTGCTGTCTTGCGACAGCAAGACGCGGGGGCTCTATTTTTTGCTCCGCAAAAAATAGCCCCAAGGGGATTCGAACCCCTGTCGCCGGGTTGAAAACCCGGTGTCCTGGACCGGCCTAGACGATGGGGCCAACCAATATTCTTACTGCATACTGATTGCCTGTTCCGGGCAGGCGTCGATGCACACGCCGCAATCGATGCAGGCCTCCGGATTGACCTTTGCTTTTCCTTCATCCATCGAGATGGCCTCGCTGGGGCATTCCTCGACACAGGACTCGCAACCAGTGCATTTTTCCTTGTCAACTTGTGCTGGCATCACACAACCCTTTCAAAAAAACGACCTAAATACAACCAACAAAAAATAACTACGTATTTACCCTGACCAAAGTTCCAGCGGATTTATCCGCCATCTGTCCGGCGGACAAGCTTGCCGAAAGAACTATGGCCGGGCACGACGGACGAAATGTTACATAATCACAATCACAATACAAAGCAAATTTTTTTGAAATTTTCGCGGAATTTCAGGAGGCGACAGGCCAATCAGCCATTATTGCTTTGGCAGGAAGGCGGGAAGGCCGTTGCTGTCGGAGGTAGTGTCCTGCTTTAGCAGGTCGAGGAATGGTTGTTCGAGTTTTTGATTTTGCGGGGGTATTGCAGCGCCAAAGGCGACGGCCATATTGCGGACGAATTCGCTGTTGTCATACTGGGCAGTGTGGTCGAGGACCTTTGTGAAGTTATAACCCTGTTTTTGCGCCAGCAGCCAGACGGCCATCATACGTGCGGGCCAGTGCTGGTCGTTTAGCCCCTGCGCGACGGCGCTGGTCAATTCATAATCTAACGGCAGCTCGGCAATCGCGGCTATGTTGTGTGTCCTGACCACCCAGTCGCTGTCGGTTAAACTCTGGACCAGGGCCGATTCGAGCATTAAGTTCATTTGGTCGGTGGAGGCGAATTTATATGACTGCCCGTGATTTGCTGTTTCCCGGCTCTCCATCAGCAATCCGGCGAAGAGCTGGGCAGCTTTTATTTTCGGGCCTTGTTTGCCCTGCGGCAGTGAGTTGAAGCGGTTTTGCAGATAATTCGGGGTGATTTCGACCCGCAGGCGTTCGATTTCGACCGTCGCGGGCATTATGCCGGGTATTTCGCTTACCATATTGCCCTCGGCTGTGACGACCGGGTCCAGGTAAGCGGTGAACCGAATTTTCAGCGAGGCCTGCGGGTGGCTAAGCAGCAGTTGTTTGAGCGGGCCGCTGTATAGTCGGAGGGGGACAAGGGCGCTGTGCCCCGGCTCGATGGGTAGCGCCGGTCTTGTCGTGGTCGATACAAGTTTTTCAAATCGCTGGTTGATGTCGCCGGTGACGTCGGCGTCTATTAATATGCGGCCTCTGCAAAGCCCGTTTTCGGCTATAACCAGCGGCTCATACCAGTTGTTTGTGATGGAAATTGCGCCCGTGAAGTCGCTACCGTAGGTAAACCTGTTGCCGCGGACATTGAGTTGGAAAGACAGTATCCGGTCGGGCCTGGCGAATTGTGGTATAATCTGCTCGCCAACAATTCGCTTTACGGTTGCCATGATTACGTTGGTATCGTATATGGGGATGTAATCTGTTTTTTGTTCGGCCAGCAGCATAAGGGCCTGTTCGGCTGCGATTGAGCCGGGGTACTTGTCGATGGCGGCCCGTAGCGACTCGACCGCCGATTGTTTCTGTCCTTTTGCGAGCAGAAGTTTTGCCTTGGCGAAATCGGCAAACTGTGTCTGGGGGAAGTTTTCGAGAAGTGGTTTGGCGGCGTCTAACTGGTTATTATCGACTAAGGCGCAGGCAAGAAGGCCGGCGGTAATCGGTGAATTCGGCTCGGCGGCGTAGGCCTTGTTGGCCCAGTCAATGGCTTGTTCGGAGTTTTTTTGAACGAAGCAGTAGAACCAGGCCAGTGTTGCGTAGTCAGTTGACCGGCCGGCGGACTGAATCGCTCTTTGTTCGGCCGTTTTGAGGATGCGGCCGGCTGTTTCGGTGTCGCCCGTTTTGGCGGAGGTTTTGGCGGCGAGGACTTCCATTTGCAGGTCGAACCGGCCCTGTTTGGCGTTGGCGAGCTCGGATGAGCCGCGGAACTGCTCGGCAAGTTGCAGGCATTTTGGCTGGCCTTGCGGGGCGTTGTAGCAGCTTGTCATCCAGTCAATGTAAATGGCGGCGGGGATATCCTGATCCGGGTACAGGAATTGAAATAAATCGGCGCAGTACTGATAACTTCCGACAGCTAATTCATAAAGCTGTGTTTTCTGGGCGTATTGCGCAAGGGCAAGAGCGGCGCCGAGGTCGAGCGGGTTTTTCCGGAGTTTCAGCCGAAGATATTCGAGATTCAATATCGGGCTGATTTGGTCCGGCGCCAACTCAACGAGTTTCTCGAAGGCAAGCTGGTTATATCTGTTCCAGTTATAGGCCGTTGCCAGTACCATAATGGCGTTTGTGTTGTCGGCCTTCTCGGCGTACAAAAGCCCAAGCACAGTGGCGAACTCGGAACTGACGGAAAGATTGGATTCGCCTATATCGTGTACCAGTCGCCGAAGCAGTATCTCTCGCTGCCGGCGGGAATCAAGCTGATTAAGCAGGTATCGAGCGGCGTTTGAAGCGACCAGTAAATCAGCGTTTTTATCGGTGTATTTTATGAGCGTGTCATACAGTGTCTGTAAATGGCGTTCAGATCCGGGTCGTGATGCGATTTGTAGCATATCGGCTGTGATGAAACCGGCGCTGGTGTCAAGTTCCATCGCGGCGTTCAGCAGCACAATTGCCTGTTCCGCCTGGGCGTCGGTGATGTTTTCACGGTGTGCAATCTCGTAGGCCATTTCATAAAACAACTCGCTGACCGAAGGCGAGAATAGTTTTTCAGGGGGCATGGTGAACAGATTTGTGCTCGTTGGTCGGGGTGTTCTACGAGCCGGCGCATTGGGTTCCGGCTTGTTCGGCTCATCGGCTGATGCCAGCTGGTTCGACTGGCTCGCCACAAGGCCGGACAATGCCAAAACCACCGTCAAAACTGCCGCAAATCTTATGACAAGCGTTCGCATCTATAGTCCGCACTTAAACATAGAGATATCACCGGTTAACGAATACTTCGGGTAATTAAGCGTATTGCTTTAGGTGTTATGCCTTGCCTTAAAATCGGCCTTTTCATCGTTATATACCGTGCAATGCGGCATATACGTTTTTGACGCGGGCAGGTGCGGTTCTTAAAGTTATTATTCAATTATTTATAGGGCTTTGATGCGGCAGTTTGCCGATGTTGAGTTGAAGACCTTTTGGAAATTATTGATGGTTTGGAGTATAATTTAGTCCCTATGAACGACAAAACCCGCCAGGAACATCAGGAGCGGACTCGACAAGATAGCCGCGAGCGGGAGCATTTTTTCAACGCCGCCAAAGTGGTGGCGGGCATAACGCTGATTTCCCGCGTTTTTGGTCTTTTCCGCGATATGGGCATAACATCGCTGGGCGCGAACCGCTCCACGGACGCATACGGTCTGGCATTTCAGATACCGAATCTTTTTCGCCGGCTTTTCGGAGAGGGGGCGTTGGCATCGGCGTTTGTGCCTGTTTTCACCGATACCGCGGAAAAGGATGGTTTTGAGAAGGCATCGAAACTGTTAGCCAACGCGATGGCTCTTTTGGCGGTATTTCTGACGGCCGTTATGCTTGTGGTGGAGATTGGCTTCGTCGTTGTCGCTTTGCTGCCCGGGCCAGCCGACAGGCAGTTTCTGATGACGCTGGCGACGATTATGTTTCCGTATATGGTTACGGTGTGCCTGCTTGCGCTTGGTTCGGCTGCGCTCAACTGTCGCGGGCATTTTGTCTTTCCCGCCGCCGCACCAATCATATTTAATATAGTCGGAATCGTAGCCGCTTGGTGGATTGCCCCGATACTTAAGGGTAATCTGTCGGGTCAGCTTAAGATTGTCGCCTTCAGCGTGATAGCGGCAGGGCTTATTCAGTTAATCGCGGTTTTGTGGCTTTTACGCAAGAGCGGTTTTTCGATTCGCGTGCGCCTGACGCCGATTGAGCCGGGCATCGTCCCGATACTCAAGCTGCTTATGCCCGTGCTTTTGGGGCTGGGCTTCCTGCAGATTTCAGAATTGCTTGCTGGGATAATTCAGTGGATTCTGACCGCCACGGCCACTTCGCCAAATATCAATATCCTCGGCTGGGTGCTGCATAGGCCTCTGACCGAAGGCGTTATCACACGCGTTAACGCCGCTCGAGCGCTATATCAATTTCCGATGGGTGTGCTGGCGATTTCACTTGGGGTGGCGGTTTTTCCGCTGCTGACCCGTTACGCCGCCCGCAACGATATTGTAAATCTGCGGGACAGCATCAATCGAGCGCTGCGGCTTGCGCTGATGGAAGGTATCGCCACGGGCGCCGGCCTTTTTATTCTCGCCGAGCCGATTGTGAAGGTCATATATGCCCGCCGCAACTTCAGCCCCACCGACGCGGCACAGGCGGCGTTTGTTCTGCAAATGTATGTCCTCGGTATGTGGGCCTATTGCAGCTACCAGATTCTCGCCCGCGCATTTTATTCGATGAAGGATACCACAACGCCATTGAGAGTTTCCTGTGCCCTTGTGGTGGTTAATCTGCTTATGCTGGTAACAATGGTCTGGATACCCTGGCTTGGGGCGGGCGCATTTGGCCTGTCCACGGCGATTACTTTCGCGATTAACGCCGTCGTTCTTGTTTTTCTGTTGCGGAAGCGTCTGGGACTGTTCGGCGGTCGAAAGATTCTCGCAAGTGTCATTCGCAGCGTTATCGCCGCGGCTGTTATGTCGGCGGTCATTTATCTGCTGCTGTGGCTTATGAAGGATACGCGAAACTGGATAGTGGTTATTACCTGTGTGCCGGCAGGCGCGGTTGTTTTTGTGGGCACGGTCTGGCTGCTCGGCGCCGCGGAGATTTCGGAGTTTCGCGGAAGTATTTCAACCGCCGAGTCCGCAAAGAGCGCAGAGAAAACAAGATAAAAAAACTCCGCGGTAAAATTCTTTATCGTCTCGGCGCGACGGAGAAAGGTCGCCATCGGCCGATGTTGTTGAGAAGTCCCACGCAGAGCATACTGAATGCCAAACTCGACCCGCCGTAGCTGATAAAAGGCAGCGTAATCCCCGTTATAGGCGTAAGCCCCAGGGTCATCGCCACGTTTACGATGACCTGAATGGCGAACATCATTACGATTCCCGCGGCTAATAGCCGGCCAAACGGGTCGGTGGTCGCGCCGGCGATTTCCAGACCGCACACGAGCAATACCACATAAAGCAAAAGAACCGCGAGGCACCCGACGAAACCCCACTGATGCGCGATTATTGAGAACACAAAATCATTGTGCCTTTCGGGCAGGAAGTTGTATTTAACGAACGGGCCGTGACGAAAGCCATAGCCGGTCGTCCCGCCCGAGGCGATTGCGTACTTTGACCGGATAAGGTGATAGCCCCAGTTTTCCTTCCATTTTTTGGATGAGAAGGAGCCGCCGACGAGCAACCTGCCGAGCGGGGGATACTGCTCGGCCTTCTGGCGAAGCCATTCGCTTTGTAACAGCACGCTGCTTATCCGCAGCCGCTGATAGGGCTGCATCTTATACCAAAGGAGGGGGCTGACAAGCAAAGCGATAAGCAATATTAACGCCAAATGCTTTACTTTTGCCCCCGCGACAAACAGCATAGCGAGAAATACGGGCATCATAAGAAGCACCGTCCCCAGGTCCGGCTCAAGCAGAATCAGCGTCATCGGCAGAAGCGTGAGGATGAAAGGCCCGATTAGAGCGCCGAACTTTCGGTAATTGCTTCGGTATCGCAGATACCACGCCAGGGCAATGATATACGCGGGTTTGCATATTTCCGAGGGTTGAATACTCGGCAGGTCGAAGCCGGCGACGGATATTTTTATCCACCTGTAAGCGCCTTTGGTTTCGGGGGCGAAGGGCAGGTTCACGACAAACCTTGAAATCAGCAGCACCACAAGCAGCAGCAGGACCGCCGCGTATATCCAGTAGCCGGCCTCGCCGAGCCGACGGCAATTGACAAGGTTGACGAGGATTAACGCTCCAATACCCAGACCCGCGAAGGCGACTTGTTTTTTCCACAAATCCGCGAGCTCCCCGGACTCATCCGCCGGCCGTTGGACGGACTTGTCCGCCGGTTGCTGGTCGGCTGAATCCGCCTGCGCCGGCTGCCCGACTGCGTAAATGGTCGCGATACCTATGAGGGCAAGCGATAACGTCGCCGTCAGAAGCACAACCCTTACAGGAATCAGTCGGCCTTTGAGTAAACCAAGCATAGCAAGAAGGATAACAAACAAATCTGAAAAGTAAAACTGGATTCCCTGCTGCGAGACCAAAGGGAGTAACTTCTCGGGAACAAGAAAGTAAAAAGGAAAAAGTAAAAAATCGCGGATGGCGTATAGCGGATAACAGATACTTTGGCCTGTTGTGTGACTGCCGGGTGCAAAATCCTAAAATACGCAAATTCGCCAAATTCAACCTGCCAGTATGGGGAACCCCTGTCAGAAAAAAATGCCCATATAGCCGGTTTTTCTATGTTGCCAATTACCTAAGTTCTTGTCAAAACAGAGGTTAGCGTTGCCAAAGGGGTTTTTATGGGGCGTTTCTTGGTTATAAGACGTTTAAGCAAATTTTTTTTAATTTTTTGCGAAAAAAGCGCTTGACTTATGGCGGAAGGTTGTGCTAATATACATTTGACTTTCACCAATAGTAACCTTGTGCATAGTAGTTAGGTTCGCACAATTACGCCTTTTATGGCAGAAAGGAGACAGCGGAGGAGTGGATTAAGTAGTATTGTTTTCCTTACTTTCGGCTGTTCCTGCTGGCCGAATCGCTAAGCTCAGATAAAGTAAGTTCATCAGAATTGAAATTGATGAGCGGGCGTAGTTATGCGAAGTTTCTTATTCAGCAGGTGAAACCAGGACACTGCAAGGCGTGTGGCTTTGCAGGGAAGAAAAGAAAGGAAGGTACTTATGAGGAAAGCTTTATTGATTGTTGCGATGCTGTTATTGGTAACTCCGGTAATGGCAACGACTACAATCACAGCCGTTCAAGAGAGCCAGTTCGTTGCTCCTGACGGCAATAAAGTGCAGACTGTTAGGATTGACTACAGCAGCGATGTCAATGTAAGGGCGTTTGCTCTTGATATTAACATCGATAGCAACAATAACAGTCCGAACTTCCAGGGAATCCGGAACTTCAAAACCGGGGAATCCAATGCCGCAAGTCCGGGCTACGGGATATTCCCGAGCAGGTTCCGGGATTTCATCCAAGTGCTGAACAGCACCGACGTTAATACAGCCGATGGTGGCTGGGCTGACCCGAATTACAACCCAACCACGTCTTGGAATGAGCCAGGTACAACAAGCCACACCTGGGGCATGGGCTACCCACAAATGATCGTCGAAATGGGCACCTTGTATGTCGGGGACGCCAACAAGCCACCACTGTCAGGCACGTTGTTCCGGTTCGATGTCAACAGCTGGGGCGTAGTTGGGACATTTAACCTTACTATAGCTGCGGATACGTTGCGTGGCGGCGTGGTTAATAGTGACGGTAATACGATAACCGCAACTTGTGTGGGCACCGCGATTACCTTTACAGCACCCGGAGCTACTGTTCCGAATGTTGTTGGTATGACACAGACAGCGGCGAATAATGCGATTACCGGCGCCACTCTCAATGTTAAGACCACAACGGGTAAGTACAGCGACGTTTGTGCTGTGACTATAGTTATGAGTCAGGTTCCGACTGCCGGAACGATTGTTCCGTTGAATTCGGATGTGAACTATGTGTATTCGCTGGGCAAATTCCCGACTCCAGCGCAGATTATTTACCCGAAGTGGGACTCGGACTGCAATGTACCGATTTACTGGTCGCCAGTAGCGGGGGCAACAGGTTATCAACTTGAGAGGTCCGCAAACAGCGGCGGCAGCTTCGCGAGCACAATCTATACGGGAGCCGCTACATTCTATGCGGATCTGAAGCTGGCCGCAGGCCCGAACTATCGTTACAGGGTCTTTGCTAAGAACGCAGACAGCACCAGCGCGTATATGACCGGGACGTTTGATTGCAACGCCTACTTGAGCACATGCTACGCGAACGGCAACACAGCCGACCCGAACTGGGCGAACTGGGTGTCAGCAGGCAGACCTGATTGCTGGTGCAAGGCGGTCACTACTGCTGCTGATCCTAATGGCAGCGGTTATCAGTGCGACGGCGACGCGGATGGCGCAACTTCCGGCTCTCCGTATAACTATCGCGTTTACAACGGCGACCTGAATTACCTGACGGGCAACTGGAAGAAGAAGGCCGCAGACCTGACCAATGACCCGAATGTTATATTGGCCGGTAAGCTGAAGATTAATTCGGCTTGTGCCAACTTTAGCCACAAGAGTTCAGGCTCTCCGTATAACTACCGTGTTTACAACGCCGACCTGAATATCCTGACGGCTAACTGGAAGAAGCTGAATTCGTCGTCTGTAACTGCAACTAACAAGTTGCCGGGCAACTGCCCGAGGTAAAGTGAGTTTAACTATGTATAAATGTTTTTTGGAAACAAAAAAAACTTTATTGAATCCTAAAGGAGGATGTATGAAAAAGTTGTTAGTAGTTTTAATGGTCCTGTCGATGGCGACAATCGCCAACGCAGGATTGCAACTTGCAGTAAATGGCCAGGTTAACCCGCCGGACAGCCAGGTTAACCTGAATCCGAGCGACACAGCGATAATCAGTGTCGTTGGGGATGGCGCAGAGGCATATGCATTTGATGCCTTTCTGGTATTTCAGGGGCCGGGCACAGTATCTGGCGGTACCTTGATGTACACCTATGGACTCTCAGCATGGTTACTGGCCACCAACGATGACACCCTTGTTCCCTGGATGCAGGGTATTTTTGGTGACGACACGATTAAGCAGGTAGGCGATATCAGTTTTTCGGACACCACTGTGCCGGTTCACCCAGACCAAGGGACTGTCTTGGATTACCTTACGTTCCATTGCGATGCACCGGGCGATGTTACCATTTCATTGGTAACAATGAACGATACAGGCGACGCGATTGCTACAACTTGGGATACACAGGTTATTCACCAGATTCCTGAGCCGATTACAATGGCTCTGCTTGGTCTTGGTGGTCTGTTCCTTCGTCGTCGCAAATAAGCGATAACGGCAGAACATGTTTTAGCTTTAGAGAGAGGCAAGCCAGTTCGGCTTGCCTCTTTTTTTGTTTGAAGTTTTGGGGGGCATCTGATAAATTTTAGACACGGATTAACACGGCAAGTTTTTAGACACGGATTAACACGGATTAACACTGTTAAAATTGAATTTGAGAATGTTAAGATACGAGGAGCTATCAAAGAAAATCATAGCCGCGGTGTTTGCGGTGCATAAAGAACTGGGTCATGGGTTCCTTGAGAAGGTTTATAGGAATGCCCTGGCGATTGAGCTTGGGCAATCAGGATTGAATTGCGCGGTAGAAGTGCCGCTAAAAGTTTCATATCGAGGCCGATTGGTTGGGGAATACTACGCGGACATAATAGTGGATAATAAAATTATTATAGAAGCGAAAGCCGTGAACAAACTTAACAGCGCACATGAGGTTCAGTTGGTGAATTACCTCAAGGCAACAGGGAAGCAGATAGGACTGCTTATTAACTTTGGCCAAACGGTGGAGGTAAAACGCAGGATTTTTGGATACGAGACGGTAGAAGAGGAGAGACAAATAGAACAGTGTTAATCTGTGTAAATCAGTGTCTAAAAAAACAGTGTAAATCAGTGTCAGGTGAGGTTATTTGAAATGAGACGACAAGGGATTATTTTGGTTTGTATAGTGTCTGTTTTTTGTTTAGCCGGCGGCTGTAACGGGCCGGCATCGTCAAATGCCTTCCCGCCGGGTGTCGCGGGGACCTGGCAGGCGAACGGCAGCGTCTGGAAGATAGTCCTCTCAAAGGACGGCAAGGTTAAATCCGCCTTGGTGTCTATGGGCGAGGCCGAGGTCAGGCCAAACAGGACCACTAAATTTGAGATGCGGGACGGGAAATTCAGCCATATCACGGCAGGCGATTGTATCGCTGAATATAAACCCGTCGAAAGAGAGCTTTTTGTGAGTATAGAGCTGAAGGAGATTTACATATCTCTTCCCGGAGATGCCCTCACCGGCAACAGCCTGGATATCTTCAAAGGGCCTGTATCCGAGGATGGCAAGACGTGGAACGCCGAGTGGACGGCTGTGTTTGATTATGGCCCGCGGTTCCCGCAGGATGAAAACGATGTAGTTCCTGAGCCGGTTACCTTCAGGAAAGTCGAAGAGCAGAAGCAAGCTCCAAAATAATAACCGCGGAGCACGCTGAGCCCGCGGAGAAAAAGATAAAATAAAACTCTGCGTGCTCTGTGGTCTCTGCGGTAAAGTGGTTAGTTTCGCCGGCCGGCCTGATAGAGTTTCATCCGTTGTTGAATCTCAACAGACAGGTTTTCACGGCCGCCCGCCCTGGCGAAATCAACGGCTTGCCGGGCAGTCGTAACCGCGTCATCGAACCTGCCCGCGGCGGCGTATGCGGCCGCTAATGTATCCAGCGAATCGGGGTCTTTATGCCCGGTCAGCTCGCAGGCACGCCGGGCAAGCCCAATTGCCTTGTTGGCGTCCTCGACGGAGGCATCCTCGGCGGTGGCCAACAGCCACGCCAGATTGTTGAGAACCGCCACGTTGTTTGGTTTTAACTCTGCCGCCCTGGTCCAGTTTTCAATCGCCGGCCCATACTTGCTCTGTTTAGTATATGCCGTGGCGAGATTTATATATGTCTCCCCCTGGTCCGGACTTGTGGCCAAACCTTCCTTGAGATGTTCGATGGCCTCATCCAGCTTTCCAGTCGCCAGAAGTGCGGCACCCATTCTGTCGTGCGTATTCGGATATTTGGGGTCCATCTCCATTGCCTTGGCAAAATGTATTATGGCATCGTCATATTTCTTTTGCGCACTCAACGCCAGGCCCAGGTTGTAGTGGACTTCCGCGGAATTCTCATTTTGTTTTAATAGCTCATTGAAGCACAGGATGGCCTCTTCTATCCTGCCGCTCCCAAGTAATGCTGTCCCCAATCTGTTGCGAGCGTAAGGATAGTGCGGGTTTAACTTCAGAACTTTAGTTAGATGTTTTACGGCGTCGCTATATTTACGCTGCATAGTTAAAGCTGTTGCCAGATTGTAATATGTTTCCGCTGAATTATCGTTTTTTTGTATTGCCTCGTTAAAACACACAATGGCTTCATTAAATTTCTTTTGATTTAAGTAAACCTTGCCCAAATTGTCCTCGGCTTCGGGCATCTTTGGGACTATAGACAACGCCTTCTTAAGATGCAAAATGGCCTCATCAAGCCGGCCCGCCTCTAATAAGGCGCTTCCGTAGTTGTTTTCTGCAAGAGCGTTATTTTGGGTAACCTTAAGAGCGTACTCATACAAAGTCATACTATTCTGCCAGTGCCTCACCTGCATTTGGGTCAGTATTAGCAAACTCGATATCGCTGCCGCGCCAAGTATTATCGCCGCTATTTTAGCTCTCGGCTGCTTGTCGATGTAATCCTTAACGCCCCAGCCGATGATAATAAGCAGCCCCAGTATCGGGATATACATATACCGGTTGGCCATCGCCTGTATCCCGGACTGAGCCAGTCCTATCGCCGGCACAAGTGTCCCCACGAACCATAACCAGCCGACTGCTGCGTATTTTTTTCGCCGGCATATATAAATGCTGAAGATGCTTAACAGGATAAATAAAACCTCGCATAGCGCTACCGGGAAATCCGAAGCTGTTACGTGAGAATACGGATAGCAGGCCGCCAGCCGGCTCGGCCATACCATTTTGCCAATGTAACTAACATACGAAATGAACATATTGGCGAATCGAGTTTCGAATGGCAATTTCTCTAATGATAGGACTGCTCCCCATTGTCGTTGCGCAAGGACGGTTATCACGCTTAGAATCGCTGAAAATGCCAGCAGCGGGATTTTCTCTATTATCAACCTTCCGGTCGATATTTCTTGCCGGCTTGTTTCTTTCAAGGGGAGAGTTTCGATATGACGACCCCATTTGAACCGGCCGAGGGGCCAGTAATCTAATAACAGCAATACAAACGGGAGGGTAACAACAACCGGCTTGGTCATAATACAAAGACCGAAAACCAACAGGACTAACAAATATCTCAAAAATCCCGGCTGTCTCGTATATCGTACATACGCGGCTATCGTCAGCAGCCAGAATAGTCCGCTTAATACCGTCTTTCGCTCTGCCGCCCACGCCACAGATTCCACCTGAAGCGGGTGCATCGCAAAAACTGCGGCCACAAACGCGCTTGGCCAGATTGCACCGGTTATGTTTGTGAGAATCCAGAACAGCAGCAGCGAATTGACAATATGAATCAGTACACTGATAAGATGATGCCCGAACGGATTTAGCCCGAAAACCTGTCGATCCAGTGTATGACTTAGCCACGTCAGCGGGTGCCAGTTCGCAGAGTACACCTCCGTGAATGCCCAGATAACCGACTGCCGTGTTATACCTTGGTTAATATGGGGATTTTCGGTTATATATGAGGTGTCATCATAGTTTACAAAACCGTTGTGCCGTATTGGTTCGTAGGCGACAAACGTTACTGCGACGAGCGCTAAGCTTATAAGAAACAAAACCTGTTTTTGATTAAATCTTGTCGCCATTGTATTATGGCGCAGTATATGTATAATTTTGTGCGCTGGCAACTGTCTTTGGTTATTCAGTATGATGTTTTTATTGTCGCCAGCCGGCCGTCCAGAGCCAGTGTTCGGCCAATTCCGCGAAGTCCGCGAAGTTCACAATTCCATCTGCGTTTAAGTCGGCGTGCAATTGGGCGCCCCTCATCAGCCATTCGCCGGCAAGCAGTGAAATATCCTGATACCCTATAATTCCATCCCCGTCGAGGTCTGCCGGATATGCGACCATTTCATCGGAGCCCATATCGACTGTGCCGTTGAAGATTCTTTCTTCGCCGTCTATGTCGGTTGTTAAAAATGAGGGAATTGAATTGTTATCGCCGACGTCAACGCAGGGCGAATCGCGCAAAAGGTGATAGTTGCCCGGCACGAAGAAGTCATCGTTGGGGTCTTCGGGGTTATTTATATCCCAGTGGCCGGGGTCAACAAAGCAGGGGTCGATATCGATATTGCCTGCGCCCCAGTGGAGCGTGCAGCCGGCGTCAACGGTGGCCTGTGCCTGGCCTCCTTCGATATCGCTGAACATAACGGTCATTTCCGTCGGGAGGTAGGGTGGTTGCCAGACGCGGGATGTGCTTATAAGTGCGATTTGGTTGCCGTCGGGGGCGATATTGTCGCGGATGATGCAGTTTATGACGAGGGGATTGCTTTGCCTGAAAGAGCTTATACCGCCGCCTTCAAGGGACTCATTGCCGATAATGGTGCAGTTGAGATAGGTGGGGTATGACCAGTAGGCGGCTATTCCGCCTCCCCTGTGACCTGCTGTGTTGGCGGCGATGAGGCAGTTGGCGATGTAGGCGTTGGAATGGTCCCAGCACATAATTCCGCCGCCATGCCTGCCGGTGCCGTAAGCGTGGTTATCGATGAAAGTGCAGTTGGTGATAACTGGATTAGCAGTATACATTGCGCAGACGCCCGCGCCGTAGCCCTCGACGACGATATTGCCGGTGAAGACGCAGTTTGTTATGACTGGGCTGGAACTGCCGCAGTAAATCGCCCCTCGGCCGTCCGAGGAATTGTTAGTGATAAGGCAGTTTTTGATTGTTGGGCCGCTGTTGCTGTAGCAGCATACGGCCCCGCCGTCATATACGCCTCCGCCGCGTGTTATTGTCAGACCCGCAATTACGGAATTTGGGCCTTCGCCGCTGTAGAAGTAGAATCCGCGATGCATCTGGAGGTCGGAGCCGTTGCTGTCGACGATTGTGGCGGCTACGATGTCCCAGTTGTCGGGGTCGATGCTCTGGACGGTGATGGCCTTGCCCTTGAATAGGATGTCGCAATTGCCTGTGCCGGTATATGTGCCGGGAGGTATGACGATTACGTCGCCATTTACGGCTGCGGTTACGGCCCGCTGGATGGTATCGTATTTGATGCCGGTTCTTGTGTTCCAGATAATTCCCAGTTCGACTGCGCCTATGTCGATTCTTTGAAACATTACCCGTGGGGCGCCATAATAGTCGGTCTCGTTCGGCTCAGGCGTGTAGTTGGGGTCGCCCGCGTTTATGCAGGGGCTGTTGGGGTCGAGGTGATAATCGTTGGCGTCGGCGTTTACGAAATTGGGGTCAACGGAGATATTGCCATTGATGCCCGTCTGGTCGGGTATAGCTGGGCCTGTGGTTCCTTTTGCGTTGTTCCAGATATCGTTGTATTTTATGACTGGCAGTGCGTTCGGCTCGACCCATATCCCCCAGCCGGTGCCGTTGTTTGCGATTATATTGTTGGCGATTTCAGAGTTTGCGAAGGGGCTGCAGTCGATACCGCCTTTTTCGTTGTTGGTGATTGTGTTGCCCCCGATTGCGGGCGTGCTGCTTACGACGCGGATGGCGTAGCCGCTGCGGTTTTGGTAAATGAGGTTGTCTCTTATTACACCAGCGCTCGTGTAATAAACGCATATGGCTGCGCCGTTGGCTGAGGAGTTGTCGGTTATCGTGTTTCTTTCGATATTCGGCTCAGAGAGGTAATAGACGTATATTCCGCCGCCGCCCAGCGAGCTGGCAGAATTGCCGGCGATGAAGTTTTCTTTAATAGTGGGGCGGGATGTGTATGTAAGATGGATACCGCCTCCGAGTTGGGAATTGTTGTCGATTATTTCGTTTTGCGCGACAATGCTGTTGCTCCACTGGCGGAGGTGAATACCGCCCCCATAAGAGTCGGCGTGGTTATTCTGGATGAGGTTTCCGGTTATATTCGCATCAACGCCCTGGAAGCAAACGATAGCACCGCCGTCGCCGTGCTCGTTGGCTGTGTAGGTGGTATTCGGCGGTGTAAAGCCGTGATTGACGATGGCGGAATTGTTGTAGAAGGTATTGCCGGTGATTACCGGGCTGATATGAATGGGAGGATTGGCTGGGGCGTTCGGATCGACCGGGTCGCCATAGATATAAACGCCGCCGCCTTCGCCTGCGATATTACCTGTGAAGACATTTTTTGTAATTGTGGGCGCCGACATATTATAACAAAGGACTCCTCCGCCGCAGCGGTTCCAGTAGATTTGATGCAGGTCCCAGCTTATCGCACACCAGGACCCTGTGCCGCCTGTTATTGTGAAGCCGGTGAGGACTGAGTTATGGTCTTCGCCGCTTTTAAATAATACTGTGCTGCCGAAATTCGAGTCCGCGGGGCTTGAGCCGTCGATTATTGTCGAGGCGATGACGTTGGGGTCGTTAGGGTCAGCGGAGCGCACGGTGATTGATTTGCCCTTGAAGTCGATATTTTCCTGGTAAGTGCCCATTGAGACGACGACGGTGTCTCCGCCCGTTGCTGCGTTGATTGCGGATTGTATGGTGGCGTGCTGTGAGGGGACGTAGAGCGTCTGCGCCTGCAGAAACTGCGTGCAGCACAAAGGTATCAAAAACAACCAAATCCTGTGCATCTCGAACCCGCCTCCGTTCGTTCATATATAATTTCTCATTATATCAAAATTAGCACATAAAATCAAGGTCTATAAGCATAAGAGGTGAGCTTGACAGGGGCTTTAGTGATGGTATATTGCTTATCGAATCGAATATTTCGTATCAGCGAATTGTAAGGGGCGACGGAAATGGAAAAAATGTGTGCGGCGATTTTGGTAATCGGTATGGCAATGCTCTGGACAGGGGGCTGCCAGGAAGAGCAGGCGTCACCGGATGTTAAAACGGCCCGGTTAATAGCGGCAGAGAACGGAGACCTGAAAACACAGCTTCAGCAAGAAACGAAAAAACGGGACGAGGAGATAAAAAATCTCAACGCTCAGATGCAAACAGAAACGAAAAAACAGGACGACGAGATTAAGAACCTCAAAACACAGTTCCAGACCGAAAAGGAAAAACTAAATGCCGATGCGGATAACCTCTCAAAGCAACTTGCGAAATGTGTGCAGGAAAGACAAGCCGCGCTGGACAAGACAGAAGAAGGTATTAAAAATCGATCCGAGGAGATAACTGAGGAAATGGTCGTACCTCTTATGAATGAAACAGGAGAGCTGAAAGCCGAAATTGCTCAACTGAAAGCGGAGCTGGCGAAAACTAAGGGCGAAGGTAAAAAGTAAATTTTGCCCGCAGAAATCCTCGGCGAAGTTAATTTTGAGGCGAATTACTTATTGACGTCTTTTGCGTTAACGTCATTTACGCTTTCCGCTTCCCTTATCTCCCCAAGTTTCTCTATCTGTTTAAATACCTCATCCAGCTTTTTCTCCTCATCTTTAGTCATTTCCGATGAGCCCATTTGGGACACGAGTTTGTCTATCTCGGCGTTCTTTTCTTTTATGGCTGGCGAATCTTCAGGCACCGGTGTTTCTTGCGGGGGCGGTGTAATCTCCGCGGCAGGCGGGGGCTGCATACCTGCCGGGGCAGGTTGAGCCGCAGGGGTAATTCGTTCGGCTGCGGATGGTGTTGCGCCTTGTCTGGGACTCCGCCGAGCAGGGAGTGGAGCGGCACCTGGTCTGGCCGCGGTAACCGGCGAAGGTTGAATTGGGTTTTCAAGCCCCGGACGACCGGTCGGGACTTGTGCGGCGGGGCTGGCAGGTTCAGCCGACGATGAGGATGGGCGGGTTGAGGGCGGCGGGTTTTTGAGCAGTTTCCTCCACGACTCCTGGACCTTGACGGTCATTTCAGATGTTCTTTGGTCATCCCGCACAATGATGGCACCGTCTTTTACCGTCTCGATAGTCAAATGGCCGACGGCAGAACCCTGCTTGACCCAGTGAATGCCCTTTCCCGGCTCATCTATCAGGACAAACGACTGTTCGGGATGCGAAGCGTAATAGCTGGTTGCTATCAGGTCAAATTTTACCGCGATGGGCACAGGCGGGGCCGGCACAGCAGCGACCTGCGGGGCGGCGCCTGGCTGCACTTTAGGCGGCGGTGGCGGGGGCGGATTGAGGTAATGGCCAAGGTCAGCCGCCTGTTTTACAAGAGGGGATGTTTCGGCGTTTTTTTGGGCAGAGTTCTGCCCCTTTGCGGCGGTGAACTTGTCAACGGTGCCGGGCGACTTGATAAACTCTTCTATTTTAGGGTCGCTGCGCACTCCGTAAACCGCCGGCAAAACAAGCAATACCGTGGCCGCTATCGCCGCTATGATACTCGTTATGCGCAATGTCTTAATCATAGAGTTTCTACGTTATTTTGACATTCGGCGGCCCGAATTGTTCCACTTTTTCCTGTTTTTTGGGGTGGCGGTGGTGTTAAATAATGTTCGTTTGAAGGAGGTAAAAGAGATGAGCGATACACTTGTGACGGTCGCCAGCTTTGATGAGCCATATAAGGCGAATATTGCCAGGATGAAACTTGAATCGGAGGGCATTAAGTGTTTTCTTAGCGGCGAAAATTTTGTCGCGACTTACTGGCTCCTTTCGCGGGTCGAGGGCGGCATCAAACTGAAGGTTAAGGAAGCCGACTCAAAAGCCGCAATTGAGATTCTTGCGAGGAAAGAAACATCATCTGACACGCAACTGCCTTCGGAGCTTGGCGAATACGACCTGATTTGCCCGAAATGCCGTTCCGAGAATATCGAGTACGAGCGGTATTCCTGGAAAATGGCCATTATTTCGATACTGCTGTTTCGGCTGCCGCTGACATGGCTCAAGGAAAAATACAAATGTTTGGACTGCGGCCATATCTGGAAGTAGAACGACTGTTTTACGCAGAGAATGTTTACTTATTCGGGCTTTTTGAGTTCTTCGGCTTTGGGGAGGTCTTTGATGGTGTTTAGGCCGAAGACCTCGAGGAATTTTTTGGTTGTGCCGTAAAGCATTGGCCTGCCCACAATCTCGGCCCTGCCCGTTATTTTCACCAGCCCTTTATACATCAGGTTGCGAATCATCTCGCCCGCCGCTACGCCCCTTATCGCTTCAATATCGGCGCGGATGATGGGCTGTTTGTAGGCGATGATTGCTAATGTCTCTAATGCCGGCTGGCTGAGTTTGCCGTCGTCACGTGCGCGAACGAGTTTTTTGAGCCAGTGGTTGTATTCGCTGAGCGTCAGCATCTGGTAACCGCCCGCGATTTGCTCGATTCGAAAGGCGTTGTTGTTGGCCTTGTATTTCTCGTTGAGGTCATCGATGTGCTTGCGGAGCTGACGGACGTTTGTGCCGACTATCTCAGACAATCGGGCGGGCGTAAGCGACTCATCGCTTGCGAAAAGCACCGCTTCCACAACCGACTCGACCGTCGGCTCAAATCCTGGCGGCAGGTCCGTCGGCTGCGACTGCTGGTCGCCCGATGTTTCGGTTTCGGCCTGCGCCCCAACATCCTGTGCCGGCTGCTCATCCGCCGGTTCAGTTGCAGGTTCCGAATCGTTCGTTTGTTCGATTATATCGTTCTGCTCATCGCCATCGCCGGTTTCTGACGTCGGATTGCCTGTCGATGCAGCCAAATTTTCTTCTGTCATAATTTCGTCCATCTAAATGGGTCTGCGTCCTTAGTGCTTACCTTTATTGTGACGCCTTTGAGCGGTTTTTGCAACTGTTTGGCCAATTTTTTGAGGATAAATCGTTCAGAAACTGTATGCGACAGGCACAGGCATGTAAGCCCCGCCTCTTGGGCCGCAAGGGCCTGGTGGTGCTTTAGCTCGCCTGTAACGTAAAGGTCGGTATTTTCAGAGATAACGAGATTTATGAGTTTGCCGCAGGAGCCGGCGCATACGGCGGCGGTCCTGACGGTGCGTTTTTCGGAACCGACGATGCCGATGACTTTTGCGCCGGTATGTTTCTTAAGTTTTTTAATGATTTCAGATAGCGGCGTCGGCTTTGCGAGCTTGCCCATTCTGCCTAAGCCGAACTTTGCTTGCTCATCGGCAAGTTTATAAATGTCATAAGCGGGCACTTCGTATGGATGCACCTTTAGCATTGCGGTTACGACGCCGGCTAATTTTTCCGCGGGGACAATCGCCTCGAATTTCAATTCCGGGACTTTTTCGAGGATGCCTCTTTTGCCGATGGCTGGCCTCGCTCCTTCGAGAGGCAGAAAACTTCCCTGTCCCTGCGAAGAGAAGCTGCAATGGCTGTAATTACCGATATGACCCGCGCCTGCTGCGAAGATGGCATTGGCTACTTTTGCCGCGGACTCGACGGGGACAAAGACCGCGAGTTTGTAGTTGTTGCCCACGGGTGCGGAGACATAATCGCCAAGCGGGTGGCCGTTTTGTATGCCGACTATTTCCGCAAGCCCGTCATTTACGCCTCCTTCGACGGCGTCCAGTGCGGTGTGAATACAAAAGACAGGTATGCCTGAGCGAATCAGCTCGTAAACGACGCTTGTTGGGCCTTGCGTGTTTATTTTTTTCAGGCCGTCCCAGATGATGGGGTGATAGGCAACGATAAGGTCGGTTTTGAGCCGTTTTGCCTCAGCGAGAACGTCTGTTGTGATATCGATGGTGAGCAGGATGCGTTTTACTTTTTTTTCTGCGCTTCCGAGAAGCAGGCCGACGTTGTCCCAGCTTTGCGCGAGGCCCAGCGGGACGATTTTTTCGATTTGTGCCGCGATATCTTTGACCTTCATTTTTTACCCCTGCAATTGTTTTTCGCAAACTCCTCGTAATAATCCTGTATCTTTTTTGTTATAACTCCCGGCTTACCTTCGCCGATATTGTACTTTTCGATTCCGACGACGGGCATAACCTGCATAATGACGTTGGTTATGAATACCTCGTTTGCGCCGAGCAGGTCGTCGATTGTAAGGTCCTTTTCAATAAGCTCAATTTTATTGGCGATAGCCATTTCGCAAACAGTTTTTCTGGCGATACCGGGCAGGACAGGCGTATTAGTCCTCGGCGTGAATAATTTGGAATCCTTTACCAGAAAGACGTTGCTGATGCAGCCCTCAGCTAATCGGCCATCGATTGTGAACCAAAGGGCTTCCGCGGCCTTTTTTTCGTGGGCCTGTTTTAGTGCGAGCATACGCGATAAGTAGCTTGTCGTTTTATGCCCGCAGGCCGGGTCGCTTGTGTTTTGTCTTGTCGGGCACAACACCACGAGCACACCTTTTTTGTAATATTCAGCCGGGTAGGGCTGCAGTTTTGTCGCGGTTATGAGCAATGTTGGATTTGGTTTTGTTTGTGCCTGAGAAAATGCCCCTGCTGAAAGCGTCAGCCGAATCCGGGCATCTGTAAGATTATTGGCTTCGAGAATTTTGTTGACGGCCTCTGTGAGGTATTCTTTGTTATAAGAATGTTCAATGAACAGGGTCTTTGCGCTTGTTAATAATCTGTCTAAGTGGTCATCAAGCCGAAAGACGATGCCGTTATATGCCCGCATCGTTTCAAACAGCCCGGCCCCATATAAAAATCCGCTGTCGCCGATTGATATGCCGGCCTCATTGATGTTTATCAGTTTGTCATTTAGAAAAATTTTATCTGCCATTTTATTCTCTGTGAGTATGCTTCATTTTCCTGCGAATAATAAACAAGATGACTATTGTCGCAAGCAACAGCAGCGAAACAATGTCACGGCTCATATTTGTTCCCAGTGCGAACAATAATCCTATTATAGGTATCAATAGTAAAAGCCAAATGCCGTCATTTTTCCAGTTCATTTCTAAACTCGATTTACTGCTGCGATTCCGGCAATTAATGCTCTCGCCTTTGTTATGGTTTCGTCATATTCGGCCATTGGGTCGGAGTCAGCGACGATGCCGCCGCCCGTCTGGACGTAAGCCGATTTGTTTTTAATGATAATCGTGCGTATGGCGATATTCAAGCAAACACTGCCGTCGAGGCCAATATAGCCGATGCTGCCGGTGTAGACGCCTCGTGCGGTCGGCTCGGTTTCATTTATGATTTGCATCGAGCGGATTTTTGGTGCGCCCGTGATTGAGCCGCCGGGAAATACCGCTTTTAGAATATCGCAGAAATTTACGTCATCTCGAAGTTTACCCGCGACGGTTGCGACCGCGTGAAAAACGCTTCGGTAGGTCTCGATAGTCCTTGGCTGGGTGACTTTTCTTGTGCCGGGGATGCAGAGTCGGGCGATGTCGTTTCGCTCAAGGTCGATAATCATATTCAGCTCGGCCTTTTCCTTAACGCTATCGATAAGTTGCTGAAGGTTCTCTGCGTTGATTTGCCTTGCATTAGCGAAAGTTTCATCGAGCCGTTTGCGAGTCCCCTTAATTGGCTTGGTGCTGATTACGCCGTCTTTTACGGTGACGAACATCTCGGGTGATGCACTTACGATTTGGAAATCGCCCGTGTCGATATAGGCGGAATAGGGACTTGGGTTATAACGGTTCTGCCAGTGGAAAAGGTCGATTGGCCGAGCGAGAAATTCGCAATCAAAACGCTGAGAGAAGTTTATCTGATATACATCGCCGTCGTATATGTGGTGTTTAATTTTCTCGAAGGCCCTGAGATAATAATCCCTGGTCATATTTGAACGAATCTTCGCAAAATCCGTGTTTTCGATATCGGCAGGCGGTGGTGTTGGTACTCGCACATCGCGGGCCTTGTCGAGAAGAGTTTCGAGGAAAGATAATTTTTGCTGAGGCGTTTCGGTATCGTTATCGAGTTGGAGAGTAATCGGTTGAAAGGATTTTTTGTTGTGGTCATAAGCAATCAGCCGGTCATAAAAACACAGGCGAATCAGGGGCAGTTGCAGGTCATCGGTATTTGTGCAGGGGACGGGTTCTAAATGGCTGCCGAGTTCGTAGCCGAAGAAGCCGACCCACCCGCCTGTAAACGTCCCGTGTGGCAGTCCTTTGTCATTCCTGCGCAAGCGGGAATCCATATTCAGTATCCTGTGTAGTTTTTCAAGCGGCTCAACCTGGCCTGCGCTAAATTCAAAGACCTCTTTAGGAATTGCCATCCAGTATGAGAAGCCGTCGGCAGTTTCTTTTGAGGAATTGCCGCCGAGGATTGATACGCCCGGCAGGGCGGAGAAAACTTCACTAAGCGAATCAAGATTGATTTCGGCAGGGTTGGTTTTGCTGTGCAATCGGCAAGTGGTTTGCTTTTTGACTGTCGGGAGTGTGGTGATAGTCATTTTGGCTGTCCTGCGCTGGGGTTTTCTTTATCACGAACAATTAAAGCCGCGATACCTGTTGTTATTAATGTCTTGAGTATAATTGTTCCGGCTGCAAGGGCAACGCAAAAGCCGAGGATTGTATTAAGAGGCCAGGGGACGAAATCGGGTATGCCGAACCGACGCGCCTGCTCGATGTTAAAAAGCCCGTTGCCTGAAATTACCCACACAATGAGTAGTATAGCGGCAAATGAGACCGCCGGCAGGCAGCCGTAAAGCGAGACAAAAAGCATCTGCCTGATAATTTGCCTGTGCGGGGTGAGACCTTTCAACCACAAGCCAAACAGGATTCCCCATTCGATTGATAATAGGATTGAAAGTATTTGCGTGCCCATTCCCCAGGCAAACGCGACGCATTCGAGAAAATAAAGCCCCAGCGACAACGCAAGATATTTAAAAAAGCGATTTTGCTTTTGAGTCAGACGTGAGAATCCGATAGCAAGAAAACCGCCTAAAATCAGACCGCCGACAAGATTTGTTAATGCGAGCGACGACATTAATGCGGTTTCTAAATTCATTGTGTGTATCAGGGCCGGATTAGCTTTTTCTTATTGAGAAATTCCAGTGCGCTTTTGGTGTTGTCAAAAAGATTTGTGGCGGTTTGTGTTACGAATACCGAAGGCGATTGTTTCGCGGGCCAGATTACGTAAACGTCTTTGGCTGCTTCATGGGCGTGCTGGAGTTCGCGTTCGACGCCGCTGGAAATAGCCGCACGACCATCAGGCAGGGTGGGGATGAAACTGATAATCATTTCGGACTGGTCGATAAGCAAAAAATCGCGTGCGTAGGTCTGGCTGTAAATGTCTCGTTCGATTTGGCGAATCTGGTCGAGATTCAGCCGGACGGTTTTGCCGCCCGCCGATATTTCGAGGGAATCTTTGCCGTCCTCGGCGGCTTCAAGGGCCAGACGGGGCAGGAACGCTTCTTCAAGGTCGCCGGGGTCGAAGCAGGTGAAATGTTTTTTCATTGTTTGCCTGAACTCGCCGATTTCTTTTTTGACGTCTTCAAGGTCGGCCACGGCGGTCATCGGGAAGCTGAGATAGGCACGTTTGATTTTCGGCTCAAAAAGCAGCCGGTAAAACGCCTCGATTGTTGCTTCGGTTCCGCCTCGGGCAAGGCAATAAAAAGGCGTCTGTTCGTTGATGCCCTTGCAGAGCATCTCGGTGCCGATGATTTCCTCTTCCCGCCAGACGATGAGGTCTTTGAGCGTGTGGTCGCTTGCGTGTTCACTGAGCAGCCGACCGTGCAGGGCGGCGACACCGTCAATCAGGCAGATGTACATACTTGCGTCGAGTTGGCGCATCTGGTCAAAATCGACGGCCGGGAACAGTCCGTGTCGCCAGCGGAAGGTGGCGTGCGTGTTGACAATAAGGTTGGGGACTTTTTTCGCCTTTGCGATGACGTCTTTGGAAACGCTTCGGCGAAGCGAGTGCAGCCGCTTTAATGGTATGTCCAGAATTTTTCCCGGCGCGATGTCTGGCGCCTCGGCATACATCATGTCGCCGATATTGCACAGCGTTAATTCTTTGCCGCGCAGACCGGCATACTCGCATACCTTTTCAAGGTAGTTTTTTTTGTCCAGCCCGACCAGCCCCGTTACAATTATGACCATAAGATATCAGACCTCAGACGCCAGACCCGGGACTTAAGACCTAAAACCGAAGACCAAAGAATCCAGACAATAAAACGTCGGCTCGTTAGCATTATTCAACCTCTTTTCTGACAGAGGTCATAAGGCCATACAGGGTCTTGGCTGTTGTGGTTCGCAATTCATCTATTCTCTTATAATCACTGTTCTGAAGGTACCCAAGCCGGTTGGCAAGGTGTAACAGGTATTCTACCTCAGCGATAGAACCTTTGGCTATGTTCAGAAATTGGAAATATTCTTTCCGATGCTCTCTGGTTGCGCCTTCTGCGATATTAGTTGGGACGGATGTAACGGCTCTTCGTAATTGAGAAGTGATGCCATACAACTCTTCTTTTGGGAACGATTTGGTTATAGAATACACCTCTATAGCGAGGTCATCCGCAAATTGCCATGCCTTGATATTTTTGAAATCTCTTGCCATTTTCCCGCCGTCTTGTTTGTCTGGTGTCTTTAGTCCGGTGTCTTATGTCTTTTAAAGGTTTTTGAGCCGTTCCTGAATATCGTGTTCTTTCAGCGCTTTGAACAATTCGCCTGCTTCACCGGCTATTATTTTGTCTAAGGTGTAAAGCGACAGATTTATCCTGTGGTCGGTGACGCGGTTCTGCGGGAAATTGTAGGTTCTGATTTTCTCGCTGCGGTCGCCCGAGCCGATCATTATTTTACGTTTAGCTTCGCGCTCGGCCACTCTCTTGCTCTCGTAAAATTCATAAAGCCGGCCTCGCAGGATACGCCAGGCCTTGGCGCGGTTTTTATGCTGGCTTTTTTCCTCCTGCATACGGACGGTGATTCCTGTCGGGATGTGTTCGAGGCGTATTGCGCTGCTTGTCTTGTTGACTTTTTGTCCGCCGGGTCCGCTTGACCTGCAGACCTGCTCAACGACGTCGTCCGGGTTTATCTGGATGTCAACTTCCTCCGGCTCGGGCAGCACGGCGACCGTTGCCGCGGACGTGTGAATTCTGCCCTGCGCCTCGGTTTCTGGTACTCTTTGGACGCGATGGCCTCCGCCCTCGTAACCCAGTTCCGTCCACACTCCTTCGCCTTTGATGCCGAATATTACTTCACGGAACCCGCCTCTGTCTGTGGCGCTGAAATCGAGGTCTTCGACTTTCCACCCGCGGTCGGTCGCGTATTTTGTGTACATCGTGTAGAGGTCGCGTGCGAATAGCGCGGCCTCTTCGCCGCCCGTGCCCGCCCGGATTTCCATTATGACCGAACCGATAGAAGCATCGTCGGCGGTAAGCAGCTTGTCCTGGAGTTCCGCGAGCAGCGATGTTTTTTTGGCGTTGAGCTGCTGGAGTTCCTCCTTTGCCATTTCCTTAAGCTCTGGCTCAGTTGTGTTGCTGTTTATCAGTTGTTCCGAATGTACCGCTTCCGCGGCGGCTTTCTTGTAGTCGCGATATTTCGCAACCAGTCCCTTGAGTTTGCCCTGCTCCTTCGCGAGCGCAATCAGCTTGGTGGAATCGCACGCGATGTCAGGGTTTTCCATCTGCTTCTGCAATTCGTCGAAGCGGGCCTCACTCGCGGTCAGTTTCGTAATTAAAGGCGTATTTGTTTCAGGCATAGTATTGTCCCGGTAATTTACTTGTGGAGGGGTAATAAACAATCAGGGCTCCGTTCTTGCTCAAACGACCAAAAAAGGAGCCCTGATAGTGATTCGGCTGAGAACTACTTTTTCTGCTTTTTGAAGTAGTCGGTGCCGTATTTTTTCTGGAAACGTTCGACTCGGCCTGCGGTGTCAACGTACTTTTGCTTGCCCGTGTAGAAGGGGTGGCAGGCCGAGCAAATTTCCGCGTGGATTTCGGTTGCGGTGCTGCGGGTTTCAAAGGTATTACCGCAGCCGCAGTGAACCACGACCTTGTCGTATTTAGGATGTATGTCTTTCTTCATAATAAACTCCTGAACAATCAAATGCACTATTCTAACGTACTCGGCGTATAAATCAATAGGATTTTTAGACAAGTTTAAGGGTTACGAGGCGTCGTTTTGCCGGAATAGCTTGGCTTTGAAGGGTTTTTCAGGGTGATAAATGAGGATTGGCTGGGCGCATTGGCATTTGCGATATTACCAGACCATGGCGTAGTTTTGTGAAATAGCTGAAGGTTGGTCGATTTTTAATCGATATGTGTAATACACACACTTTATATAGGAGTAGGAACTCAACTTTATACAGGGGTGCCCGGATGAAAATCAGGTACGTTGTCTCAACAATGGCATTCTGGGGTAAGCAGAGCCGGTTGTCTTTGGAGCAGGAATGTGACCTGCTGCGGACGCTCGGTTTGGGCGTGGAACTTTGGCCCAATCTTGGCGGGCTTGATGAGTGCCGGTATGACAAGCGCGACTGGCCTCGGCTTGCGGCAGCGACCGAGGGTATGCTCGTCTCGATGCGCTCCCGTAATGATAATCCGAGTATAGAGCAGTGGGCCGAGCAAATCGGCTGCGCAAAACTGCTCAAAGCCAATATCGTTGCCGATTTGCAGAGTTTGCGAATGCAGGGCAAAAATGCCGACGACGGGGATTTTATCGGCGAGGTCGTCAAGATGGCGGAAGACGAAGGAGTCAAACTTTGCGTAGAAACGGGGCCGCCGGATATGCTCAAAGATATCGGCGGTCGTTTCGAGTCGATATGGTATTGCTTAGACACCGGCTACGCAAGGTGTGATGCTGAGCATAGTTTCAATGAGTATGTCGATACGCTTGCGAAAAGGACCGCTCATTTGCATCTTACCGACCACAACGGCAGTTGCGATGACCACAGGCCTCTTGGCTGTTCAGGCAGGGCGAATCATAATGATTTTGATTATCTGCTGGAGTCGCTGAAGAAATATAATAACGATGTTATCGGTTCGCTCGAGATGACGCCCTGCACGCCGGTTGAAATGATAAAGCGGTCGAGTTATTTTCTTTTCGATGTTCTTGGCTGGCCTGACCGCCCCCAAAAAACCGCGGATTCTCATCACCATTAAGTTGTTCCCGCCTCATCAGAAAACTATTGACAAAAAACGCCGATTGCCGATGCTGGTTGAATATTTTTGATATTGTTTTTAAGGCAATCAGATTGTGTCAGCAACGCCAAAGATATTACTTGTAAATCTGCCGATATACGATTTCGCCGCGTATGATTTCTGGCTCAGGCCCTACGGCCTGTTGAGCATCGCGGGATACCTTCGCGGCAGGGCGGAATTTACCCTATTCGATTACCTCGACCGGCTGCATTCTTTTTACGCGACTCACAAAGAAATCAAGAACGACCAATGGGGCAGGGGCAGGTTTTATTTCGATAAAATTCCCAATCCTGATTGTTTGAGAAATATACCGCGTTCATTCAGGCGGTTTGGTCTGCCGAGGTTGGTCTTTCAGGATTTTCTCACCTCACATACGGGTTACGACTTTGTTTTTATCGGCACCGTAATGACCTACTGGTATCCGGGTGTGCGGGAGGTGATAGAGGACATTCGTCGGGCGATGCCTGCCACTAAAATAATCATCGGTGGCAACTATGTAACGCTGTGTCATAGTCACGCGGAAAAGCTCGGAGCGGATTTGTTAGTTGAGGGTAATGACCTTGGGCCGGTTTGGGATTTCACGGGACTTACATCGGATTCGACAAGCTCACCGCAGGCGGATTTAAGCCAGCCGGGCCTTTGGGAGGCATACGATAAATTAAGCGTCGGGGCGTTAAAACTGAGCGATGGCTGTCCTTTTGAATGTACCTATTGTCTTGTGCCAAAGGTATATGGCAAATTTCGGCCTCGGTCTTTGGAAAGGTCGCTGGCGGAGCTGGAACTCCTTGTAAAACTTGGGGCGAGGAATATTGCATTTTATGATGATGCTTTGTTATTCGACGCGAAGAATGTTCTGATTCCGTTTTTTAATGAGGTCATCCGACGAGATATAAAAGTAAATTTTCACAGCCCCAACGCGATTAACGCGAGATTCGTGACAAAGGAAATTGCTCAGTTAATGGTGCGGGCGGGTTTTAAGTGTTTTTATCTTGGCTTTGAAAGCGCCTCGAGAGATTGGCAAAAGCAAACCGGCTCAAAAGTGTTTTCAGAGGAGCTTGCCGAAGCGGTGGCGAATTTGAAGACAGCCGGTGCTGAGCCGAATAATATCACCGCTTACCAGATTTTGGGACACCCGAAAACCAATGTTGCTGATTTAGAGGAATCGATGTGTTTTGTCAATTGCCTTGGCGTAAGAGGGATGTTAGCCGATTTTTCGCCGATACCGGGAACGCCCGATGGCGAACTATGCAGGAAATGGGTCGATATGGATGAGCCGTTGTTGCACAACAAGACGGCTTTTCCCGTTATCCTGCTCGGCTTCGACGAGACAAACCGCCTCAAGGACCTCCAGCGACAGTTAAATCGGAATCTCGTTCCTTGATAAATTGATTTTTCCAAAGTTGTTTATATTGTGAAGTAGTGGTGCTATACTTTCCGCAAGAATACATGGATTTGCGAGGAATATATGAAAAGGACAAGGTCGATTGCGATACTTACAGGCGGCGGGGACTGTCCCGGCACAAACGCGGTAATCAGGGCGGTCGCCAAGAAAGCGATTATCCAGTTCGGGATGGAGGTCATAGGCATAGAAGACGGCTACGAGGGGCTTATTCACCGCAGATGGCGAAAGCTGCATTACGAGGATGTATCAGGCATTTTGACCGAAGGCGGCACGATTCTCGGCACGTCAAACAAGTCAGACCCATATAGATACGCCGTAGGCGAAGGAAAGAAGCTTCAGTTCAGCGATGTCTCGAAAACGGTTATTGCCAATTTTAAGAAGCTTGGCGTCGAGTGCCTTGTCTGCATAGGCGGCGACGGTACGTTGTTTGTCTCGAACAAATTCCACAAAGAAGGTGTTCCCATTGTGGCTGTCCCCAAGACCATTGATAACGACCTGCGGGGGACAGACGTTACTTTTGGTTTCGATACTGCTGTCTCAATCGCGACCGAGGCCATTGACCGCGTGCATACCACCGCCCAGTCGCACCACCGTGTGATGATTGTCGAGGTGATGGGCAGGACCGCGGGCTGGATTGCGCTTTATTCGGGGGTCGCAGGCGGGGGCGATATAATTCTTATACCCGAAATTCCTTATAATATCGAATCTGTCGCCCGCAAAGTCAAAGACAGGAATCGGATGGGCAAAAGATTCAGCATCGTGGTTGTTTCGGAAGGGGCAAAGCCGATAGGCGGCGAGGTTGTCGTCCGTCAAGTCGTAAAGAACAGTCCCGAACAGGTTCGTCTCGGCGGGATAAGTTTTGTGCTGGGGCATCAGATTGAGCAGGTGACGGGTATAGAGACGCGCCAGGTTGTTCTCGGCCATTTGCAAAGGGGCGGCACTCCCACCCCGACAGACAGGGTCCTCGCTACCTGCTTAGGAACAAAAGCGGTCGAGCTGATTGAAGCGGGGCAGTTTGGATATATGGCGGCGGTGAAGGGCCGTGATATAACAGCCGTCCCGATTGAAGAAGCCGCTAAAGGTCCGCGAAATGTCCCCGCCGAACATCCCTTGATAACCTCGGCTCGTTCGGTCGGCACCTGCTTCGGCGACTGAATCTAAAATATGGTTGAGCGAAGAATTATGCCGGTTGCATAAGTTCCGTTCGTTTTGTTATCGCCTTGATGATTTCCATCGCCCACAGAGGCAGCGATGAAATCGCGATTATCATACACCAGTCAAATGCCATCAGCGGTTCCGTTTTGAAAATCGTCTGGAAGAATGGTATGTAAACAACCATCATTTGTAGCAGGAATGATATTCCCGCCGCCCATAGTAGTTTTGTGTTTGTGAATACGCCGAGTTTGAAAAGCGATTCGGTCTGGTTGCGGCAGTTAAAAGCGTGGAACAACTGGCTGCACGAGAGCACCACGAATGCGGCGGTCCTGGCTCGCGGCAAACCTTCGTTTTCGATAAACATCACAAAGTAAAACGCGGCCAAACTGCAAAAAGCGATAAAAGTGCCCTGCGCGAGCATCAAGAACGCCCGTTGTTTGGTGACGACCGGCTCTTTTGGCGGGCGGGGCCGGCGTTTCATAACGTTTGGGTCGATTGGGTCAACGCCCAGCGCAAGGGCAGGCAGGCCGTCGGTTACTAAATTTACCCACAGGATTTGAATAGGTAATAGCGGCATGGGCCAGCCGATGAGCGATGATACGAACATAACCAGGATTTCGCCCGTGTTGCAGGATAGCAGGTAATGGATGAATTTTTTGATATTGTCGTAAATGCCCCTGCCTTCCTCGACGGCTGCGACTATCGAGGCGAAATTGTCGTCGGTAACAATCATATCGGAAACCTCTTTGGTCACGTCAGTTCCGGTGATTCCCATCGCGACGCCTATGTCGGCCTCTTTAAGCGCCGGGGCGTCGTTGACGCCGTCGCCCGTCATCGCCACTACCTCGTTTTGGCGACGCAGTGCCCGGACGACGCGCAGTTTATGCTCAGGTGATACACGCGCGTAAACGCTTCCCTTTTGCACCTGCTGCGCAAGCTGTCCGTCGGTTATCCTGTCTAATTCTTCGCCGGTGAGTGCAACCGAGTCGGCCTGGAAAAATCCCAAATCTTTCGCGATGGCGACCGCGGTATTCTTGTGGTCGCCTGTAATCATCACGGTTCTTATCGAGGCGGTCATGCAATCCTGTATTGCTTTTTTGACCTCTTCTCTCGGCGGGTCAATCATCGCCACAAGCCCCGCGAAGGTCAGGTCTTTTTCAATAACGTCGGCCTGGTAGTTTGTATCGGCGTTTTCCAGTTCCTTATATGCCAGACCCAGGACCCGCATCGCGTCGTTTGCCATGTGGTTGTTGGCGTTCAAAATATATTCAGTGTCTTTTGGGAGCATATTTCTGGTTGCACCGGCCAATTCGATTTTTGTGCAGTCGCTAAGCAGGATATCCGGCGCTCCTTTTACAAAGGCGATTCGCCTGCCGGAATTTTCGCGGATTATGGTCATTTTCTTTCGTTCCGAATCGAAAGGTATCTCCGTTACGAACTGCCAGTCGGTTTCTGCCTTTTCCTTCCATATATCCGCCTTGGCCGAGACGGTGAGGATAGCCGCCTCCGTCGGGTCGCCGAAAATTTTAAATCTGTCGCCTTCACGAATCAGTTGTGCACCATTGCAAAGCGTTCCGCAAAGTAACGCCTTGTTGAGTGTCGGATAGTCGGCTGGTTTTATCGATTTGCCGTCTAAAAGGAAATCGCCTTTTGGTTCATAGCCGATACCGGTTACTTTGAATTGTTTGCCGTCCGCATAAACCGCCTGGACGGTCATTTCGTTCCTGGTAAGCGTCCCTGTTTTATCTGAGCAGATGACGGTCGCGCAGCCAAGCGTCTCAACTGAAGGCAGTTTGCGGATAAGGGCGTGGCGGGCGACCATTCTCTGAACACCAAGCGCAAGGGCGATTGTTACTACCGCGGGCATTCCCTCTGGGATAGCGGCGACCGCCAAGCTTACCGAGGTGAGGAACATATCCAGCCATTTCCCGCCCCGCATAACGCCCAGCACGAAAACCATCGCCACAAGCACGAAACACGCATAAACTATCCACTTGCCGAACTGTTCGAGTTTTTTCTGCAGGGGCGTGGAATCCCGTTTGATTTCCTGGATCATACCGGCGATTTTTCCCAGCTCGGTTTGCATCCCGGTTTCCGCGACAATGGCTCTCGCCTTTCCGCCCGCGACAAATGTTCCCATATAGACCATATTTGCCCTGTCAGCCAATGGGACGTCTTTTTCTTCCAGCGCCTCGATTGTTTTTGCTACCGGTGTCGATTCCCCCGTCAAGCTCGCCTCCTGCACGGCGAAATTAGCGGTTAGCCAGACCACACGACTGTCGGCGGGTATGTTGTCGCCCGCCTCAAGCTCGATAAGGTCGCCCGGCACAAGCTCGAAAGACGATATGACAGCGTGCTGGCCGTCACGGATTACTTTCGAAGACGGGCTTGAGAGTTTCTTCAACGCCGCAAGCGATTTCTCGGCACGATATTCCTGTATAAAGCCCAGTATCGCGTTGAGAACTACAATTGCGATAATCGCTAACGCGTCAACCCATTCCTGCAGGAAACCCGATACAATCGCCGCTACGATAAGCACCCAGATGATAAAATCCTCGAACTGGCCGAAGAAAATACTCCAGGGCGAAACACCCTTTTTCTCCTGCAACTGGTTGGGGCCGTATTTAGTTAATCTGCCGGCTGCTTCCTGAGAGGTCAGCCCGCCGGATAAATCCGTCCCAAGATTCTTGGATATCTGCTCGATGCCGATTTGCCACCACTGCGTCATTTCTGACCCCTTAATTGCGTATGGTTTTTGCTCTTAACAATATAATCGTCAGTCGGCGTAAAATAAACAAACTTCGGGGGGTGGTTGTTCGCCTGCGTTGCTTTTGCCGGGCATATCAAATATACTCACCCGTTCGAGTAAAAGAGGTATTCGATGTTATCTGAATGGGAACTGCAAAATCTAAAGGGGCTTTCAGCGGCCCAGGTTCAGCAACGTCTCAAAAAAGACGGCTATAACGAACTGCCTTCGTCCCAGAAGAGAAGCATCTTCAAAATCATAATCGAGGTGTTCCGGGAGCCGATGTTTTTGCTGCTGGTTGCCTGCGGCACCATTTACCTGATTCTGGGCGACGTGGGCGAAGCGGCGATGCTGCTGGGGTTCGTTTTTGTTGTGATGGGTATCACGATATACCAGGAAGGCAAGACCGAAAGGGCGATTGAGGCATTGAGGGATTTATCAAGCCCCCGCGCACTTGTGATTCGTGATGGTATTCAGACGAGAATTGCCGGCAGAGAGGTAGTTAAGGACGACATAATTGTTCTCAGAGAGGGCGACAGAATACCTGCGGACGCGGTTTTGCTTTGGAGCTTGCACCTGACGGCTGATGAATCCCTTCTTACCGGTGAATCACTGGCAGTGCGCAAAACCCCGGCGGATACGGTCGATATGGAGTCTCGTCGGCCGGGGGGAGATGATTTGCCTTTCCTTTATTCCGGCTGTCTTGTGGTTCAGGGACAGGGAATTGCCCGCGTAATCGCCACGGGTGCCGAGACCGAAATCGGCAAGATAGGCAAGGTCCTCACCACGATAGAAGAAGAGCAAACCCTGCTGCAAAAAGAGACCGCCAGGGTGGTCAAAATTATCTTCTTCATAGCGATAGTCCTCTGTCTTATCGTTGTCGCGGTTTACGGATTAACCAGAGGCAAATGGCTCGAAGGCATTTTGGCGGGCATTACCCTGGCGATGGCGATTTTGCCCGAAGAATTCCCCGTTGTTCTCACCATATTCCTTGCGCTGGGTGCCTGGCGCATCTCCCGTAAGGGTGTGCTGACGAGAAGGGTGGCGGCGGTCGAGATTCTCGGGGCCGCGACTGTTTTGTGCGTCGATAAAACCGGGACGCTTACGCAAAACAGGATGTCCATAAAGAAGCTCTTCGCTCGCGGCAAGTTCTGCGAAGTGAAAACCGACGGCAGTTTCACGCTGCCTGAGGATTTCCACGAAGTTGTTGAATACGGAATTCTCGCCAGCAAAAAGGACCCGTTTGACCCGATGGATAAGGCCCTCAACGAGCTGGGCCACAAGGCGCTTTATAATACCGAGCATCTTCATAACTGGCCTTTGATAGAAGAATATCCCCTTTCCATGGAAATAAGGGCTCTTTCCAACGCATGGGAAACCCCCGATGGCGAGGGTTATATGGTATCTGCCAAGGGCGCTCCGGAGGCAATCGCGGACCTTTGTCATTTGAACGCGGAAGAAAGAGAATCGCTTGTCAGGACAATAAATGTAATGGCGGGAGAGGGGTTGCGGGTTTTGGGCGTAGCCAAGGCATATTTTGATAGACAGAAACTGCCTACGTCGCAGCATGATTTTGATTTTTATCTTGTAGGTTTAATAGGAATGGCAGACCCGGTTCGCGAAACCGTGCCTTGTGCTATCAAGGAATGTTACAACGCCGGCATCAGGGTAGTGATGATTACCGGCGATTACCCTGCTACCGCCTGCAACATCGCAAAACAAATCGGGCTTAAAAATCCTGAGAACGTCATTACAGGTCCAGAGCTTGAAAAATTAAGCCCTGAAAAGCTTGCCGAACGAATCCGGACGGTAAACATTTTCTCAAGAGTCGTACCGGAACAAAAACTGCTTATTATTGATGCCCTCAAGGCCAATGGCGAAGTGGTGGCGATGACGGGCGACGGCGTAAATGACGCGCCTGCGTTGAAGTCGGCCCATATTGGCGTTGCGATGGGCGAACGCGGGACAGATGTCGCAAGAGAGTCGTCCGACCTTGTGCTTTTAAATGATGATTTTACATCCATAGTCGATGCGGTCAGGATGGGAAGGCGGATTTTCGATAATCTCAGGAAGGCGACCGCCTATATCATCAGCGTCCACGTTCCGATAGCCGGCTCATCGCTGATTCCGGTCCTGCTTGGCTGGCCAATAATTCTATATCCTGTGCATATCGTTTTTCTTGAGCTTATAATCGACCCCGCCTGCTCTATTGTTTTTGAAGCGGAGATGGAAGAGTCGAACATTATGCGCCGCCCGCCCAGGTCGCCCAAAACATCTATGTTTTCCCGCCGGCTGGTAATTCTTAGCTTGTTGCAGGGATTGTTCTCGCTTCTTGTAGTAACCGGCGTTTTCAGAATTGCACTGACGTTTGGCCAAAGTGAAGCAAACGCAAGAACGCTGGCGTTTACCACGCTTGTTATATCCAACCTGTGTCTCATTCTCTCCAACCGTTCCTGGTCAAGGAGCATTCTTGGCTCGCTGTCGGTGTATAATAAATGGCTTATCTGGGTGATTGCGGGTGCGACTTTGTTCCTCGGGCTGGCTATCTATGTCCCGATTTTGCAGAGATTGTTCCATTTCGAGCGACTGCACGGTGTGGATATTCTTATTTCCCTGCTGGCCGGCGTGCTTAGCGTGATATGGTTTGAAGTGGTGAAGGTTTTCTCCGGCCGGAGCCGGTCCGAACTGATTTGAATAGGGGTTCCGGTTCCGTTAAAGTTTCGAGAAATGATTAAACGGCAGACACTACTGGAGTTCAAAAACGTTACCGTCGTCAGGGGACGCAAAAAAATCCTCAATTCCCTGTCGCTGACCATCCGCGCGGGCGAAAACGTCGCGATACTCGGCCCCAACGGGGCAGGAAAATCGTCTTTTATCAAGACCATCACAAGGGAGTATTACCCGCTGCCGCAGAAAAAGGATTATTCGTTCAAAATATGGGGCAAAGACAGATGGGACGTCTTCGATTTGCGATTCCTGTTAGGCATTGTATCGAGCGATTTGCAGAGCGCCTTTGCGAGTAAAATGTCCGGGATGGAGGTGGTTCTGTCGGGGTTTTTCAGCAGCATCGGGCTATACGGCAGGCGCGTTACCCGCGAAATGAAAAAGAAAACGGAAAAAATTCTCAGGTTCCTGGAAATTTATCACCTCAGGGACAGGTTTATGACCGAGATGTCCTCAGGCGAGGCCAGGCGTTTTCTTATCGCAAGGGCATTGATACATAATCCCAGGGCGCTCATCCTCGATGAGCCGACAATCGCCCTGGATTTGCATGCACAATACAAATTCCGAAAAATTATGCGAAAAATATCGAAGTCGGGAACCGGTATCATTCTTATTACCCAGAACCTGCAGGATATTATCCCGCAGATTAACCGCGTCATCTTGATGCGCAAAGGCAGATTTTATAAAGATGGCCCCAAAGCGACCATTCTTACGAGCAGAAATATAAGCGGCCTGTTCAGGGTGCCCGTGCGTATAAAAAAGGAAAGTGGTCATTATTACGCATTCGGTTATTAATCGGGATTGTCACGGAAGGAAAAGGGAAAATTATGGCGGTCTATATGATTATCGAGGCCAAAGAGATTATGGATAGAGCCAAATACGGCGAGTATATCGAGAAAGTCCCGCGGACTATCGAAAAGTTCGGCGGTAAATATCTCGCCCGCGGCGGCCAGGTAACGGTTGTTTCCGGCGACTGGAAACCCGCCCGGCTTATCGTTGTCGAATTTGCCTCGATGGAGAAATTTCACGCCTGGTGGCGCTCGCCGGAGTATCGAGCCGTCGCGCCCTTCCGCGAGCAATCTGCCAAAACGAATGCCATTGTTGTGGAAGGAATCTAAGGAGGTATATTCTAATGAAAATAATCGCGTTTAACGGCAGCCCGAGAAAAGAATGGAATACGGCAATCCTGCTTAAAAAAGCCCTTGAAGGCGCATCATCGCAGGGAGCAGAAACAGAACTTATACACTTGTACGATTTGAAGTATAAGGGATGTATCAGTTGTTTTGCCTGCAAGAAGAAAGGCGGCGAAAGCTACGGTAAATGCGTGGTGAAAGACGCCCTGAAACCGATTTTTGAAAAGGTGGAAACAGCCGATGCCGTTATCTTTGGTTCGCCTGTTTATCTGGGAACTGTTACCGGTGAGATGCAGTCATTTATGGAACGGCTGATATTCCCGTATATTATTTATAGCGACCCGCCGGCGTCGCTTTTTCCGAAGAAGATTTCTACCGGGTTTATTTATACGATGGGTGTCACCGAGGAAGCAATGAACCAGTTCGGCTATCAACAACGCTTCACAAATATCGAACGTCTTCTAAAAATAATCTTCGGCTCAGGTGAAACGCTTTTAAGCTTTGACACCTTGCAGTTCGAGGATTATTCAAAAGTGGTCGCGCCGCGGTTTGACCCCGTGCAGAAATTAAGAAGACGAAAAGAAATATTCCCTCAGGATTGCCAAAAGGCCTTTGAGATGGGCGTTCGGCTTGCCGCGAAGGAAAAAATATAAAACAAGGGGACATAAGCTAAGGTTAACTGGAATTTATGCCGAAAATAATTGTAGAGTCGCGGAACAATGAAGCATCCGAGTTTGGGTTTGAAGGAATACTATGAAAGTACTCCTCCAAACCTTCGGGTGTCAGATGAACAAGCTGGATTCAGCGATTGTTGAATCCTCCCTTAGGGATGCCGGCTATCAGTTTGCAGATAATGCCAAAGACGCGGATGTTGTCCTGATAAATACCTGCTCGGTTCGCGACCATGCGGAACAGCGGGTTATGTCGCATCTGGGGAATCTCAAACATATCAAAGAGTCGAGGCCGGATTTGGTGGTAGGCGTAATTGGCTGTATGGCACAGCGGCTGGGCAGTGAATTGCTTAAACAATCGGCCGTGGATATCGTTTGCGGCCCCGCCCAGATAGCCGAGATACCCCGGCTGATAACCGAGGCAATGCAGGAAAAGAAAAAAGCGGTCGCTGTTACAGAAAAAATTCGCCAAATATCACCTAATGCTCAATCACTCGAACGGTTTGAAACTGAATACAGCGGCGATGATACAGATATACCGGCGCAGGCATACGTCCGGGCGATGCACGGCTGCGACAAATTCTGCTCCTATTGCGTTGTGCCTTATGTCCGCGGGCCTGAGACATCACGCCCGCCTGAAGCGATAATCGAGCAGACCAAACGCCTTGCTCAAAATGGTATCAAACAAATTACCCTGCTTGGCCAGAGAATCAACGCTTACGAATATAAGGCGGGCGACAAAACCTATTGCCTTGCTGACCTGCTCAAAATGATAAGTGAAATAGATGGCGTCGAATGGCTCAAGTTCGTTACCAGTTACCCGTCTAAAAAGTATTTCAAAGAAATTATGCAGGCGATGGCCGAGTTGCCCAAGGTTTGCCGATACCTGCACATCCCGGCACAAAGCGGCTCAGACCAAATCCTCAAGGCGATGAACCGCGGCTATACTTCGGCGGAATATCTCGAACTGCTCTATATTGCCCGGCAAATTGTGCCCGATATCGCCATCGCGGGCGATTTTATCGTCGGCTTCCCCGGCGAAACCGATGATGATTTTGCTCAGACGGTTAAGCTTGTCAAAAAGGCACGACATAAAAACTCCTTTATTTTCAAATACTCGCCCAGACCCGGCACTATCGCAGACAAACGGCTGGAAAATAATGTCCCGCAGGAAATCAAAGAACGGCGAAACCACGAGCTTCTCAAGGTGCAGGAAGAAATCAGCAGGGCTCTTGCCGCTGAGTTCACCGGCCAAACCGTCAAAGTCCTCGTCGAAGGACCAAGCAAAAAATCGCATCAGGTCGATAATCTCCCTCAACTTATCGGCAGAACCGCAGGCGATTGGATAACCGTCTTCAACGGCCCGGAAACCCTTGCAGGCCGGTTCGCAAACGTCAAAATCACCCGAACAACCCCGCTTACATTATTTGGTGAGCGTGTTTGATCGAGGTTCTGCACCGCAATAAATCCTTTGAAAATTAACCTGTTTGCGGTATGCTGGTCGATTATATTTCATACCCCTTATTTTATTTGTGAGAAGATTATGAGCGAATTTAAGATTGAGCCATCGCAGCGGATAACGCGACTGCCGCCGTATCTATTTGCGCGGCTGAATGCGCTGAAGCACGCCAAACGCCAGGCGGGCGCGGATATTATTGACCTCGGTATGGGCAACCCCGTTGACGGGGCACCCCAGATTGTTGTTGATAAGCTTTGCGAGGCCGCCAGAGACCCCAGAAATCACCGTTACAGCGCATCCAGAGGTATCAAGGGGCTGCGAACCGAAATGGCGAAGAAATATGCCCGTCTCTGGAACGTGGAACTGGACCCTGAAAAGGAAGTGCTTGCGTGCATCGGGTCGAAGGAAGGTTTCAGTCATATGTGCCTGGCAATGTTGGGACCCGGCGATACGGCTATTGTGCCCGACCCGGCTTTCCCGATTCATAATTACGCCGTTGCCCTTGCCGGCGCCAATGTAATATCGCTACCGCTGGGCAGCGACCAGAAGTTCATAGATAATATCATTATGGTCTGTGAGCACCTGTATCCCAAGCCGAAGCTGTTGATTTTGAACTATCCGCATAACCCGACCGCGATGACGGTGGACGAGGGCTTTTTTGAGCCAGTCATCGATATCGCAAAACGATTCGGCATAGCAATCATCCACGATTTCGCGTATGGCGAAACCTGCTTCGATGGCTATAAAGCCCCGAGCTTTCTTTCCGCAAAAGGCGCCAAGGATGTGGGCGTCGAATTTACAACTTTGAGCAAGCCCTACAGTATGGCCGGCTTTCGGGTCGGCTTCGCCGCGGGTAATAAGGATATGATTAATTACTTAGCCACCATAAAGGGCTATTATGATTACGGCATTTTCCAGGCGGTGCAGATTGCGGGCATCATCGCGATGCGGCACTGCGCACAGGACGTTATCGAGCAGAACAAAAAATATCAGTCACGACGAGATGTTCTATGCGACGGTCTTACCCGCATCGGGTGGGATGCCCCGAAGCCGCGGGCTGGTATGTTCGTCTGGGCTAAAATACCCCAGGAGCATCTCAAAGGCAAGAATACCATAGATTATTCTCTGGACCTCGTGGAATATGCAGAGGTTGCCGTTGCGGCAGGCGGGGCATTCGGCGAAAACGGCGAAGGATACGTCAGGATTGCGCTGGTTGAAAATGAGCAACGCCTGCGGCAGGCAGTTCGCAATATAAGCCGATTCGTCAGAGAAAAGCCGGTCGGAAAAACTAAGCAGTAAAAACAATAAAAAGTGAGGTGAAAAAATGGCGCGTTTGATGTTGTGTTGCGTTGCGATTTGCTTCTTGGCTTTTTTTGGCAACATATCAACAGCAGCGGTTGGCCAATTTGAAGGACAATGCGACGTCGGCGATGCCTGTGATATCGGCATACCCGGCTCGGCGTCGTTTGACGCGGCTAAAAACGAATACAAAATCACCGCCAGCGGCTACAATATGTGGTTTAACAGGGACGCTTTTTATTTCCTCTATAATCGCCTCGAAGGCGACCTGGTTATGGTTGCTGATATTAACTTTGTCGGAAAAGGCAAAGTTGCACACCGCAAGGCCGGCTGGATTGTCCGCCAGACGCTTGACAAGGATTCTCCCTTTATCGGCGCCATTGTCCACGGCGACGGCCTTATCGCTTTGCAGTGGCGAACAGTAAAAGGCGGCGAAATGAGTGACGACCTTGAAATACTCCGAACCGTAAAAGGGTTTGCGACAATAATGTTAGAACGCCACGCGGATACTTACACGCTTTCCATCGCTCCGGACGGCAAAACATTCCAGATTGTCGGCTCGGTAACAATGAAACTGACCGACCCGGTTTATGCGGGTTTGGTGGTTTGCTCTCACGATGTCAACACTGCAGAAACGGCTGTATTTACCAATGTTAAACTTGAAAAACAAGGGGTGGTAAATATGAAAGAACGAGTCCTCGAAAGCACACTCGAAACAATCTCTGTCGAAAACGGCGAACGAAAAACCATATATTGTGCCCGCCAGCATTTTGAGGCGCCAAACTGGACCCCGGACGGCAAAACGCTTGTGTTTAACAGTAATGGGCTTATTTATACTATGCCCGCCGAAGGCGGTAAACCTCAATTGCTCGATACCGGCGAAGCCAAAAAATGCAACAACGACCACGGCCTGTCGCCTGACGGCAAATTTATCGCCGTCAGCAGCCAGCATACTCCCGACAGCAAATCCCGGATTTACGTCCTGCCAATCACGGGCGGCCAAGCTCGCCTCGTAACCCCGAATGCGCCTTCCTACTGGCACGGCTGGTCTCCGGATGGAAAGACACTCGCGTATTGTGCAGGACGAAACAATGATTTTGACATTTGCATAATCCCCGTTAATGGCGGCGAAGAAACAAGATTGACTACCACCCCCGGACTCGATGATGGTCCCGAATATTCGCCCGACGGCAAATATATTTTCTTCAATTCCGACCGAACCGGGCTGATGAAAATCTGGAAGATGAACGCCGACGGCAGCGACCAGCAGCAGGTTACTTCCGACAAAGATTACGCCGACTGGTTCGCGCATCCTTCACCGGACGGCAAATGGCTTGTGTTCGTCTCGTATGACAAAAGCGTCAAAGGTCATCCGGCAAATAAAGATGTTGTCCTGAGAATTATGCCGTTTGGCGGGGGAAAGCCGAAAGTGCTGGCAAACTTATTCGGCGGGCAGGGGACAATGAACGTCCCGTCTTGGTCGCCGGACAGCAAACGCGTCGCGTTTGTAAGTTATCAACTCTTGCCGCCAAAGTAGCAAGTTCTCGATAGGGAATGGCTGGTTCATGGGTTATGTGTAGTGGTATTTCGCCTTGATTCTTGAGACAATCTTCGGCGTAATAGGCAAATTAGCTCTTGAATCTGATGTTATTTTGGGACCTCCGGATTTTTCGGGACTTTGACGGCGTTTTGAGACCGAAAAAAATTTTTAAAAAATTCCAAGAAAACACTTGACTTCATTTAGGCAATATGTTCTAATACGACTATCAGCTTGGGGGCTGACGAGAAAACTCACAGTGTAAGAGGCAGTGGTATTGCTCTTTGACAGTGAGTGTTTTCTCATTATGTGTCACAGTAGCACCGTTTGAGAAGCGGGGGAAGAGGAAACTCACATAGTGAAAGCGTTGTAAGTGCTTTATTTTTAGCAACTTACAGCCATTCGAGCCGATAGCCGGGCAAGGGTCTTGCTATTGGGGCAGGGCAGGGGAAATTCCACGAGAAGAGAATCGAGAAGAGTTGTGCGCCGATTCCACGCGCAGAAAGCGGGCGGTGCGCAAGTCGAGGCGTTATGCACACGGTCTGCCGTTGTGCTTTGATATAAAAAGATAATGGAGAGGCGAATAAGCAACATGGAGGTAAGTGATGAATAAAAGAAAATCGACAGGGATACGAGTATCAGTGATCACTTTTATGGTGATTCTGAGTGTGGCTGTCAGCGCCGGCGCCAGGGTTTTCCCTGCCCCTTCATGGAGCGGACAAGATGGAACCACCTCTCAGCAATGGTCCTTTACGCAAGATGATGCCGCCCCGCCACAACCCGATGCTGGCTGGGATAATGAATTTGGGACGCCGCAGCTTTCTGTGTACAACAGTGTGTGGAGCGATAACATCGACGGGCATCAGGGGGCTTGGACATTTTCGAGTTTTGGGAGCGGGGTGCTTGTAGATATCCCCAATAACCCCGTGTCCCAGCCCGTAAAAGAAATATGGGTTGAGTTGACATGGGAGGCAGCCGCTAGCAGTTTTATCCCGGATCAGCCGATTATAGGCGTTTGGGCGGATAATTTCGAAAAACAGCTTATGGGGGAACAACAACTTGACAACAATTGGAAGGCCTCACTTTACAAAATCACCATCTGGCCAAACCCATCGGCTGAACAGATAACGATAAATGGGGACATTTGTTTGGACCAGGTCATTGTGGACACTATTTGCATTCCCGAGCCGGCAACATTTGGACTGTTAATCGGCGGAGCGCTGATGGCGATTAGGCGTAGACGAAAAGTTTAAAATCAACCTAAATGGATGTTTTATGCATAACCAAGTGAAGTCAATAAAGGATATTGTCAGAGGAGAATCAATGAAAGTGACGAAGACAATTGGTGTTTTGAGCGTATTAATTATCGCAGCTATGCTGGTGCAGGATGCGGTGGCTCTGCCAAGCGGTTCATACGTTGACGGAAATGGAAAAAGTTGGCAGGGTTACAAAACTTACACGCAGGACGGTTACAATGTAGTGTTAGAATGGGCGGTTTACAATATTGCGGCAAACCCCTGGGCCGGAAGCGTGGATTTCTCTGCCGGTGACCAGTATATCTATGCCTACCAGTTGTTCAGCAACACTACTTCTACAAATGACGTTGGCTCTTTCGGTGTGCTGGACATAGGAGGCAATCCCATATCGCAAACCTTGATGCACGAGACGCAGGCAGTGGCTAATGGACAGGGGATAACGCCTGACCCAAATCCCAGCGCTTTGCAGGGGGAGTGGAAATGGACGCCAGTAGTCGGGTTCATAACGGCGGGAGAGTATTCGGCCTACCTGATTTTCAGCAGTGTCTATGCGCCGACCACGGGCAGCTTCGAGATTAAAGCGCCCGAAGAAGGCGATGCGGGCGTTCCTGGTGAAGTCCCGGAACCAGGCATACTTGCTTTATTTGGTATTGCTTCGGCGATGTTCGCAGCGAAGCGGGGGGAAAAACGCCAGGCGGAGTAGAACTGGATACGCCTGGCTTGGGGGTTGGTTGTTTGGGTGATGAATAGGATGAAAAAAGGTAATTCAAAATCATTGGGTTGTGCGGTCTTTATCTGCTGCGCAACGCTTCTTTTTTGTTTTTCCGCACAGGCGTTAGGTCAGGAAGACGGGACATCTTTAATGTTGGAGGTGACTCCGGCCGAAGGTGGCTCTCTGAACATTGTGCCCGGCGTTCACTCTTACGACAGGTTTGCCGAGGTTACTCTGATAGCCACACCTAAACCCGGCTATCAGTTTGTTTACTGGATGGGTAACGTGACCGATGCCACGACCGGTACCACCACGGTATTTCTTAATTCTCCGAAAATGGTCATCGCTATTTTTGAGCGGTCCCAATTTGAGACGGTCGAACCGGAAGGTGATTATATGGTTGGTGGCGAAGGCAGCGGCGGGCTGGTACAAAGTGTGGGGGCGTCTGACACGTCTCTTGAAGAGGCCGGAGGCGGCCAGAGAACGCCGAAATATCATCCGCAGACGACTCCCGAAAGTGATGTTCCCGTCCCGGTCCCTGAGCCGGTGACAGTAACATTGTTCTTTGCCGGGTTCCTTATGTTGGCAAAAAGCCGACGCAATGGCGCGAACACAACAGAGAAAACGTAATAATCAAAGCCTATCCCCCTGTTTGCTGATTTCGGTCCGGCAACCCGGAAATGCCAGAAGGCCTCAAGCACCTTCTGGCATATTTTTTTGCTTGTATTTCAATAGTTGCTGCGGTGTGCCGGCTATGTCTTTCTGAATACGGCGACGACATTTTCGACCTCGACGACAAATAGCCGGTTGTCCCCCTCGAAGTCAACCGGTATGGCGCCTTTGGGATTGAACAGAACCTTGTCGTATTTTTGCAGAGGTATCTCCGGTGTACTTTCAATCTCAGTTGATATCGCCACGATTCTGCCGGTTATGGTCGGAATCTCGATGTTGTCGGGCAGTTGAATGCCGCCCTTTGTCTGTTTCTTGTCCTCGTCTTTGCGGATAAGCACGCGTTTGCCTACCGGTTCGATTGTCTTGAATGATTCGGGGGCACTTTGGTTTTTGCCGGCCATAGTTTAAACTCTCCGGAGTCAGGTTGTTTTACGCTCATATTATGCGCAGGTTCTTTGGTTTTATGCAACTGTTTTGGACAAATCTTTGGCGTTGCAGGGGCAATTAAGTACTGCTGACTAATGCCCGGCAGGATGCGATTGAACGCCCCAGTCCCGGCATAATCTGTGCGACAGCCTTGAGTTCGTCTGCGGTTAATTGATTACGCGAAGAACGGTAAATGAGGACAAAGCCCATTGAGCTGCTTGGGGTTGATAGCGGGATTGCTGCCATCGAAATTTTTTCCAGGCAGACGGGAGAACCTGCAAGCCCCATCGCCAGCATATCTTCGATGGTACAGATTCGGTTGGATTTGGCGATGTTGCCGACTAATTCTGCTGTGAAAAAGTTTTCGATGCGCCTGTTCTCAAGGTCAATTGGCTGGTCGCTCTCGAATATGTGCAGTTCAAAATTGTCGTGTTGCGGTCCCTCGGCGCTGCTCGGAGCAAGCAGGAAAAATGCGACATTCGCGTCCGGGATTTGATCTTTGACAAGATTGCCCGCGGCGAAAAGCAGCTCGTTCAGCTCGGTCAGGCCCGTTATGGTTTCGTAAAAGTCCGCGGCAAAACCGATTGTATTCAGCGCCTTTATGAAATCCTTTTGTGCCGCAACAAAGTCGTTGCAGAGAATATCTATTTGCTTCGCCTGCTTTTTGCGTTCTTTGTTTAGCCGGCTAATCAGCAGTCGCAGCCGTTTATTTCGTCTTTCGTCGTTCACCACGTCCTCATGTCATATAGTCATAAAGTAATGATTGGTGTCCCTTCCCACGCTGTTAAAATCGACCTTTCCCGGCCTTGGCTTTAGGTGCCTGCTTTTGTCCGCAACCAGCCCCATAACTAACGTCCTATCAGTTTTATGACGTTGCGTTTAAGGCCGACTGGGTCGTTTGCCCGGCGTTTCTTGCGGAATTGCGTTGTTTTTAGGACTTAACTCCCCGCCCCATCAATTCGTTGGCTGGGTCGGTTAGCCCCGAAGTCTGCTTCGAGGTCATTCTTCTCAAATCTTAAATTGACGCGCAGCAGCATCCCCGGGCAAATTTATCTGTGACCGCTGTGGCTGAAAAAAATACGAGACCTATGTGACTTAAACTATCGGTTTCAACAACGGGAACAGCACAACGTCTCGTATGCTCGTCGCGCCCGTCAATACCATCACAAGCCGGTCTATGCCAATTCCAAGACCACCCGCGGGCGGCATCCCGTATTTCAACGCCGTCACAAAATCATGGTCCATCGTCGCCATCGTCTCTTTTTGTCCTCGAAGCTGCTGACGGAAATTCTCCTCCTGCACCGCCGGGTCATTCAACTCCGTATAGGCGTTTGCCAGCTCCATCCCCGCAATGTATATCTCGAATCGCTCCGCAATCTCCGGCTGGTCCTTCTTTCGCTTCGTCAGGGGACACAACGCCGCCGGGTAATCAATCACAAACGTCGGGTTGGTCAAATGCTCCTCAACCGTCTGCTCGAAAACCTCGTTGATTACCACCGCGTCGTCCATATTCTTATGCTCAATTTTCAGCGACTCCGCCTTTTTGCGAATGCCCCTGATATCCCCGATATCGCAGCCCGCGTATTCCTTCAAAAGCTCCGCGTATTTCGCCCGCTTCCAAGGCCTGGCAAAATCAACGCTTTTTTCGCCGAAAGTCGTCTTACTATCCTTGCAGTATTTCTCCACCAGAAGACAAATCAACTCTTCCGTCAAATCCATCATAATATTGTAGTCGGCGTACGCCTGGTACAATTCCAGCATCGTAAATTCCGGGTTATGCCGCGTGCTCAAGCCCTCGTTGCGGAAGTTGCGGTTTATCTCGAAAACCTTCTCCATCCCGCCCACAAGCAATCGTTTCAAAAACAGCTCCGGCGCAATCCGCAAAAATAAATCCATATCCAGCGAATTATGATGCGTGATAAATGGCTTCGCCGCTGCTCCCCCTGCTATCGTCTGCATCATCGGCGTCTCAACTTCCATAAACCCGCGGCCCGTCAAATACTCACGCACTGCCCGTATTATCGCGCTTCGCTTCCTGAATAATTCCATCACCTCAGGGTTCGCCCATAGGTCAACGTATCGCTGCCTGTATCGCAAATCTATATCCGCAAGACCGTGCCACTTCTCTGGCGGCTGCATCAGCGACTTGCTCAATAGAACAACCTCATCCGCCCATATCGTTATCTCACCCGTCTTCGTCTTGCCCAAACCGCCCGACGCCCCGATTATATCCCCAAGCTCAAGCAGCTTCATAAAACTCCACTTTGATTCCAACAAGCTCTTGCTCAAGCCCACCTGTATCGTGCCTGAACTGTCTCTCAATGTAATAAATATCAGCTTGCCGATATCACGCAGTAAAATTATCCTCCCCGCGCATTTCGCTTTCTGGCCCTCTTCGCCGTCTTTATACCGCGCTTTGATATCCACCGCCGGCTCCGCACCATCGTACCGCCCGCCGTATGGGTCTATACCCATTTGTTTTATGGCATTTAACTTCTCCTGCCTCGCCTGTTCAAACCTGTCCGCCGTATCTTTGGAATTTTTAAATTCGGTCATTGGCTCTTGTTTAGGATTTAGATATTGGTATTTAGGGTTTCGCGCTTCGCGTCTGTTCTCTTATCAGCTTGCTCTTTACCACTAATATCGCCGTCGCTAACTGCGGGTCAACCTCGACGGTCTGGGCAATCGTGTGTTTCTTCAAAGGCGAATTGGCGTCGTCGTGCCCAACGTTCACAAGAACGTCGTTGTCTCGCTGCAACTCGAACATCTTGCGAAACTCATCACTTCGTAGCGACACCGCGACATCCGGCCCAACGCCCCAGTCGCTTTTTTTCTCTTTCTTCGCCTCATCCTGGCTCTTTATCTTCTGACCCGAAGGCAGATACCAGTTTGCCATCGTGTATTTCAACTGCGAACCCTCACCCGGATACATCGATATTCCCTGCACAACACCTTTGCCGTGCGTCCGCTCCCCGACAAGCGTTGCCCGCTTGTGCGACGGGTCTGCAAGAGCACCCGCGACTATCTCCGATGCGCTCGCCGAGCCAGCGTTAATCAGCACAACCATCGGGTAGTTCGGATGTGTCCCCTTGCTGTGCGCCGTCGCGTATGACGGTATCCCGAACCGCGACCGCGTTATAACTATCAGCCCGTCATCTAAAAATTCGTCCGTCACGTCAACCGCGCTGTCGAAAAAACCGCCGGGATTAAACCGCAAATCCAGAATCAAGCCGCGCATCCCCGACGCCTCCAGCGACTTCAACGCCGCCTCTGTATCCGCCGCAGTTGTCTCCGCAAAACTCGTCAGCCGAACGTACCCTATCTTGTCCTGCTCGTCAACCATCCGCAGCCATTTGCCTTCGCCGCTCCTCTGCAACCCCCTAAGCGTAGGAACCACAATCTTGGCGCGAGTCAGCGTTATATCATGCGTCTGGTCTTTGCCGTTGCGGCGAATCGTCAGTGTAACCTTCGTCCCCGCCGGCCCTTTTATACGACTGACCGCGCACGAAAGCGGCACATCCTTCGTAGGCATACCATCAACCTTTTCTATCACGTCTCCAACGTCAATCCCCGAGCTATACGCGGGGGTATCAGGCAGCAAACTCCCAACCGTAAGCTGTCCGCTTTGCCTCGATATTTCTATGCCTATCCCCGTAAATTCATTCGTCATCTGCTGTTCAAATTCCGAAACGTCCCTCGGCCAGACCAGAATCGTATAAGGGTCAAGCGTCAAAAATGATGCCTCTGAAAACTGAGCGATTACAACCCCCTCTGGCATCCTGGCGATTGTCAGATTTAGCTCCAAAACCTTCTCGAATACCGATATAAAGCTGTCTTTGCTCCCACCCTCGGGCCAGTTATTTATTTCATCTTCCAGCGAAGCCATCGCCAAACCAAACGCCGCTATCGCGTTGGCATCCGGCTTGAAATCCTTGAAACTTTCTCCCAGTGCTGCCGCCCGGCTATTCGGCTCGGTTTTGCGATCTTCAATAATCTCATCGCCACCTTCAGGACTGGGTATTAGCGTCGCAGACGGGGCAGCCGACGCTGTCCCGCCGACATTCGCGTCCCGCACCGATGTCAGCGTCCCTACCACATCTGCAAGCAATCTGCATCGCCGAATCCCCTTCGACGCCATTTCACGGTAGTCAATCTTGCTTATGTAACGAAAACTCAGTTCGTCAACCGCCCGAACAAATATCCGCCTCTTTACGCTCTCCAGCCGCTGCTTGCCCGTCTCGCAGGGACTATCCTGGAACGAACCGGCTATCTCCGCCTTGGTTATCAACTGCTCCGCGTAATCCGAGTATGCCTTGTTGTTCGGCTCAAGAGCGGCAAGCCAGCTGTAACACGTCACATACGCGTCGAGCCACTTGCCCCTCCGCTCATATCTCGTCGCCTCCGCCTTGGCCCTTACAATCGCGTCCAGCAAACACGGCTCATTCAATAGCCGCTGCTTCTGCTGCTCATCCGCAAATTCCATCGTCCGAATCACCGCCGCCAATATGGCCGTAGGGCCGTGCATCTGTTCATGGTCGTTGGCGTCCGTTTCCGGGTTTGCCAGGTCGGTTTCTTCCAGCCATCGCTGGGCAAACGCCAGCATATTTTCCAGAACATTGTTGCCATCCGGGGGCTTGCCCGCCTTTAGCCGTTCAAATTCCGCTAATTGTTCCTTGTAGACGGTATCTCGCTGCGCCTGCCGGCTCTTCTGCATCTGCTGCCATTGAGCCACTATATCATTTAACTCTTCGACCGGCTTCCAACCCTTTTGAACGCCATTCGACTCCTCTATTACGTTGCCTGCTTCGTCAAACTTGCCCTTCTCAATAAGCCCGCAGACAAGCTCAACAATCTCTCGCTCGCCGGCGTTTGGCTCAACCGCCCAGCTTACCGCAGATGCAATACCGCACGGCTCACCAACCTCTGCCGGACGATTAATCTCCAGGCCATGCGGCGCAGCCCACAAACATATCGCCGCCGCGAAAAATCCAATTATTATCATCGCGGGCCATAAAACCCGCAACCTCATCCAAAACCCGCGATTACTCTGCATTCTTCACTCTTTCAGTAGTTGAAATGGGCGTCCCGACTTCTGCCGATGAATCAACAGACGCCCATCTTAATAATCAATCATCAATTGACGCTTTGCGTCATCCCCGGGAAGTAGCTTCTTTGGCTCTTCAACAGGGGACCCAAATCAAAAATATCTACAGGCACTCGCCCGCCTTGCCCGCGCATCCCAACACGTGCAGCTTGTGCTTTACCATCGCCTTTATCGCGTCTCTGGCCGGCCCTAAATACTTCCGCGGGTCAAACTCGCTCGGCTTCTCTGCGAACACCTGCCGAATCTTGGCCGTCATCGCCATCCGCAAATCCGTATCTATATTCACTTTACAGACCGCGAGTTTCGAGGCCTCGGTTATCGCCGATTCGGGTACGCCCATCGCGTTTGGCATCTTGCCGCCGTATTTGTTAATCAGGTCAACGAATTCCTTCAAAACGCTGCTTGACCCGTGCATAACCAGCGGGAAACCAGGCAGCAGTTTTTGAATCTCTTTTATACGGTCAATCGCGAGCTTAGGCACACTCTTAAACTTGTACGCCCCGTGGCTGGTTCCTACCGCCACCGCTAACGAATCAACGCCGGTCTTCCCGACGAATTCCACCACCTGCTTTGGGTCTGTCAGGTGCTTTTCGACATCATCGACGCCGACGACGTGCTCTTCGATACCGCCAAGCTGCCCAAGTTCCGCCTCAACCACTACCCCGTGCTTGTGTGCGTATATAACTACTTCCTTGGTCATCCTGATGTTCTCTTCGAAGGGGAACTTCGAGGCGTCTATCATTACCGACGTAAACCCGTCATCGACGAACTGCTTGCACGTCTCGAAGTTGTCGCCGTGGTCAAGGTGCGTCGCGATTGGTATATCCGGGTTTTCCTTCACCGCCACGTTCATTATCGCGGTAAGATAGCTGTTGCTGGCGTATTCGCGGGCGCCCTTCGACACCTGTAAAATCAGCGGCGCCTTCTCCTCTGCTACCGCCTCGACGATACCCTGCGTGATTTCCATATTGTTGACGTTGAACGCCCCAACCGCGTAGCCATGCTTATAGGCCATCTCAAACATCTTCTTCGTCGTTACCAATGGCATACAAATCTCCTTAGTTTTTAATTTTAAGTTCTTGTTTTTGAGCTTGGCAGTATAACGCAGACCCACGCTAATTTCAAACCAATTCGTAACCCCGAGAGGGGGAAGATTTTTTGTTTTAACCACTCCCGCAAGGGACGTCTTTCGGCGGGATTTGGCCACAAACCCCGGCAAGCTATAGGCCGGGGGCGTCTTAGTGGCGGAAAATTCTAATTAAAATTATCTGTGCTCTATGTGCCCTCTGTGGCTAAAATAAAGAAGTTGTTTGTTCTCAGTGGCAAAAAGAAAGCTAAGTGGCAAAGATAAATCGAATGGGCAAGGGATGCTGAAGATATTTTTGTGGCTGCGATACCTTAGGAAGAGGAGGGTAGTGCTGCTGAGTATCGCGGCAGTTGCGCTTTCAACAGCGCTTCTGATAGTAGTTGCCAGTTTATTCAACGGGTTCATAAACGCATTCGAGCAGAGTGCGGTTGACGGTATGGGGGATGTTGTTTTGTCGCCTGGGAAGCATTTCGCGGGGTATGCGGAGTTTGAGAGGCGATTGGAGGAGATTAAATCGGTAGAGGCGGCGACGGCGACGTTGTCTGCGCAGGGGCTTTTGCATCTGGGCAGGGGCAACGTTCGGGCGGTTGAGATTTGGGGTATTGAGCCGGCAAAATTCGGCAAGGTAACGGCGTTTGATAAGTCACTGCTGAAGGGAAAAAAGACCCCAGACACCGGACTCAAGACCCCAGACCCCAGACTCCAGACACCAGGTACTCAAATTGAGGGTTATGTGGGAATAGGGGTATTGGCTGAGCCGAATGAACAGACCGATGATTATGACGTCAACGGCGCGGAAAGAATGATTGGACAACAGTTCGTCATTACTACCGGTTCGACTTCAAGCGGTTCGGCTGCTGACGAACAGCAGAAATTCAGACGCAAGACGATACAATTTATGATGGCGGACGCTGTATTTACGGGGATTTATTACTTTGACAGCCGGCTGGTGTATTTGCCAATAGAGCAGTTGAGCAGGACGATTTTCCCGGATTCGCGGGAGCCGGTTGCGGGACGGATTCAGATTAAACTTCGCGGCGGCGCTGACGCTGGTCTTGCGATAGCGCAGATTCGCGGCGTGTGGAAGGTTTTCGCGTCGGAGAAACTCGGGTGGGAGGATTACCAGATAGAGTCAACGATAACAGAGACGTCGAGGCAGATGCAGAGCCGGTTCGTGGCGGAGATTCGCAAGCAGATGGGGGTTTTGCTTTTGATATTCGGGGTGGTGAGTTTGAGCGCGGTGCTTTTGATATTCTGCATATTTTATATGATTGTGGAGACACGCCGGAAGGACATCGCGATAATGAAAAGCTGCGGGGCCGACAGCGGGTCTATCGCGTTGATATTTGTTGGGTTTGGCGCATTTGTGGGCATACTTGGGACGCTGTTAGGGACCGCAGCCGGGTACATAGTTACGAAGAACATCAACGAGGTTGAGGGCTGGATAAGGGTCGCGTTCGGTTTGAAATTGTGGAAGGCGAGCGTTTATATGTTCAGCAGAATACCGAGCGAGGTCTATTGGCAGGCGGTATGGTGGATAGTTTTGTCGGCGATATTGGGAGCGGCGATTGGCGCGGTTATACCGGCGTTGTCGGCGGCATTGACGCGGCCGGTCAAAGTTCTCAGGTACGAATAGGAATTTAGAATTGTATAAGCTGATATTGGCATTTCGTTATCTTTATCGCAGGCGGATAAGTTATCTTGCGCTTGTGGCAGTTGCGCTATGCGTTTTCATCGTGGTAGTGGTAATGACTGTGATGGACGGGCTGGTTGGGGATTTCAAGGAGAAGAATCATAATTATACGGGCGACTGTGTTGTTGGGACTGAATCGCTTGTCGGGTTTGCGTATTACGAGGATTTCGCGAGGATTGCGGAGAAAGCGGATTACGTTGAAGCGGTGACGCCAGTGATTAAGAGTTATGCCCTTGTTGGCGTGGAGGGTTTGGGGCGGAATACCGGCGTGGAATTGATGGGTGTCGAGGCGGCAAGCTACAGCAGGGTAACGGGTTTTGGGCGGACGCTGTATTATCATAAAGGCGACGCATCGAAGGCGTTTGAGGCGGGCAGCGATTCAAATCTTCCCGGTTTTGTAATCGGCGCGGACCTGTGGGGCGGTCGGAATGAAAAGGGCGAGTATTATTATGCCCCAAACCCTGAGGCGACGGCGTTGTCTGTAACTTGTTTTCCGCTGACGGCAAAGGGGGCGCTCGCCAAGGCGGGGACGGACGTGGTGAACACAAAGACGTTTTATTTCAGCGATTGTTCACAGAGCGGGCTGGCGAGGGTGGATGGGTCGATTATTTATCTGCCTTTTGAAGAGGCACAGGTTCTTTGCGGGATGACTGAGCCGGCCAAAAGGGCATCGTGGATTCATATCAAGTTCAAGCAGGGGACAAACGTCGAAGAAGGATGCCGGCGAGTTAGGGAGATGTGGGGGAAGTTCTACGATGAGCATAAAGGGAAAGGTAATGCGGAATTGCTTTCGCAGGTGAGCGTGCAAAGCTGGAAGGAGCACAGGCGAGAAAGCATCGCTGGGATGGAAAAGGAACAGGCGATGCTGATGATGATGTTCGGGCTGGTGGGGCTGACGACGGTGTTTATTGTTTACGTGGTCTTCTATATGATTATCAGTCACAAGACCAAGGACATCGGCATCCTCAAGAGCATAGGTGCATCGTGCGGCGACGTGATTGTTTTATTTTTGGGTTTTGCGGCGGGACTCGGCGTTGCGGGTTCGGCGGTCGGTGTCGCGGGCGGGATACTGTTTTTGCGGAATATAAACAGGATAGAGGGCTGGTTGTTTGAGCGGTTCGGTTTCCAGTTGTGGGACCGGACGATTTACGCGATAGGCGAGATACCGCATCGATTAGATTTGACGATGTTGGCGGTAGTGACAGGTTGCGCGATTTTGGCGTGTCTGGCGGGAGCAGTGCTGCCCAGCGTTGGTGCGGCAAGGGCCAGGCCGGCGGATGTTTTACAGGTGAGCCAGTTATGAGTAAAGATGGATTTATAATAGAGGCACAGGGAATTCATAAAACGTACCGGATGGGAGCTGCGCAGGTGCAGGTTTTGAAGGGGGCCGATATCGCGGTCAAGAGGGGTGAGTTTGTGGCGATAGTCGGGGCGTCGGGCAGCGGCAAGAGCACGTTGCTGCATATACTCGGCGCTCTTGACAGGCCCGATAAAGGTGTGGTGCGATTTGAAGGGCGGGACCTGAGCGGGATGGGCGGGGGTGAATTGAACGAATACCGCAATAAAATGATTGGGTTTGTCTTTCAGTTTTATCATTTATTGGACGAATTAAATGTGCTGGAAAACGTGATTTTGCCCGCGATGGTGCCTGCTGGGATAATTGGATGGGTGTCGAAGCGGGCGGGCGTGAAAAAGCGAGGGCTGGAATTGCTGAAAGCGGTTGGTCTTGAAGAAAGGGCGACGCATAAGCCGTATCAGTTATCGGGGGGGGAGCGGCAAAGGGCGGCGATAGGGCGTGCTCTTATCAATGAGCCGAGGTTGCTTTTGGCGGATGAGCCGACGGGTAATCTTGACTCTGTGACGGGAAATGGTATTCTGGAGTTGCTGGAAAGGTTGAATCGTGCGGGTCAGACGATAGTTATGGTAACGCACGATGAAAGGGTTGCGAAGCGGGCCGGGCGGACAATAACGCTGGCGGACGGCAGAGTAAAATAGTTAGTAAGTGCACAAGAGCATAAGTCACAAGTAAAAGGTCAACGGTGAATATATGGCGTTAAAGATTTGGCTTGGCGATAAACTTGTTGATGAGCAGGACGCGAGGATATCCGTCTTCGACCACGGGATGCTTTACGGAGACGGTGTATTCGAGGGGCTACGGATTTACAACAAGAAGATATTCGAGTTTGAGGCGCATATTACGCGTCTTTACAACTCGGCGAAAGGAATCCGCCTGGATATACCGATGAGCCGGGAAAAGCTTATGGAGGCGACCCGCAAAACGGTTGAGGCCAACGGGATTATTGACGGCTACATCCGGCTGGTTGTTACCCGAGGGGTGGGGTCGCTGGGGCTTAATCCGTTTACCTGTGAGCCGCCGATGGTTTTCATTATCGCGGACAATATCCAGTTGTATCCGCAGGAGCTTTATGAGACGGGGATGAAGATAATCAGCGCGACGACGGTGCGCAATCATCCGCTGGCGATACCGCCACAGATAAAGAGCTTGAATTACCTGAATAATATTCTGGCGAAGATTGAGGCGCTGGATAACGACGTGCCCGAGGCGATAATGTATAACCACGAGGGATATGTTGCGGAGGCGACGGGCGACAACGTGTTTACGGTGAGGAAGGGTGTTGTTTATACGCCGCCCGCGGAGGCAGGCGGGCTTGAGGGGATAACGCGTGAGGTTGTGATTCGCCTGGCGAAGAAAGAGGGTATAGAGGTAATCGAGAAGAACCTGACGAGGTTTGATTTATATATCAGCGACGAGTTGTTTTTGACGGGTACCGCGGCGGAGGTCATTGGCATCGTGGAGATAGACGGCCGGGTAATCGGTGACGGCAGGCCGGGTCCCGTGACGAAACAATTAAGAGACAAGTTCTTCCGGTACGCACACGGAAAGGAGAAGTAGCCCCCGCTACCCTCTGTTTTCTTGCGAGAGCAAGGAGGGGGCAAGACGCGTGGGCTGCGGGTCGGCGCAATGCAATCATCGGCACAAACAGGCAGTGCTTGGGCGAAGGGTGAAGGCGCCGCGGGTCGTTTAATTCATTCTTTTTCTATTATCGAAGAAGAACTTACGCGGGTGAAGGCGCTTATTGAGGGGGATTTGTGTGATTGCAGCGAGCCGGTTCGGAGTTTGGTCGCCTGCGTGAATGCCGGGCAGGGCAAGATGATAAGGCCTGGGCTGGTTTTGCTTTCGGGCGTGGCGTGCGGAGGGGTGACAGAGAATCATATACAGGCGGCGGCGATTTTTGAGATGATACACAATGTGTCGCTTTTGCATGACGACGTTGTTGATGAGGGGAAAAGCCGGCGAGGAGTTCCCACGATAAACAGCGTTCACGGTAATGAGTCGGCGGTTTTGCTTGGTGATCTTTTGCTTGGCCGGGTAATGCAGATGTGCGTGGGGCTGGACAAGCGAGTTGCGGAGATAATAGCGTTGTCGGCTATGCGGACCTGCGAAGGCGAGCTTAGGCAGATATCGCAAAGGGGTAACTGGTCGCTGAGCGAGCCGGAATATATCGAGATAATAGCCGGAAAGACGGCAACGTTGTTTGAGGGGGCTTGTGCGACGGGAGCGGTGCTTGCGGGAGCGGGCGAATCGACGGTGCAGGCGATGGCGGCTTACGGGCGCAACGCGGGTATCGCGTTTCAGATTACCGATGATTTGCTTGATTTGGTCGGGGAGCAGGACAAGACAGGCAAGCCGGTCGGCAGCGACCTCGAACACAGCAAGCTGACGCTTCCGCTGATACATTTTATAAAAACCGCAGGCGAAGCAGATAAGCAAAAGGTAAAGCAGATTTTGTCGCATAAAACGGGGGACGCCGAGAGGATGGGACTGCTGGAAAAGTTGAATTCCCATAAGAGTATCGAATACTCGAGGAGGCGAGCGAAAGAGTTTGTCGAGGGGGCGATTGCGGCGTTGGCGGCAGTGGAGAATAGTGACGGCAATAAAGCCCTTGTGGAGACGGCGAGATTTGTCGCCAGTCGGACGGCATGATAGATGATGTGAAATGAAAAAGGCCGGCTTTTGGAAGCCGGCCTTTCAATTCGTGAAAAACCCTAAGATTATCAGTTTGCTTTTGTTTAGAACTTCCAGCCAACGCCGGTACCTATTGTCCAACCAGTGCCTACGTACTGGAACTCACCGAACAAAGAAGCGTTTTGCATAAACTCCCACTGTGCGCCCACGTAGCCGCCAAATATTGATCTTTCCTTCAAATCGGCGGAGTCGCTACCGCTGCCGCTGTTGGTGCTCTCATCTTCGTAAGTGTCGGTCCACTTCCAATCATCCTTAAGTTTTCCGCGGGTGATGTTAAGGAATGGTCCGCCATAAATCGAGAGGCCTTCTGCCGCTTTCCAGGTCGGGCCAACAGCAATCTCCATATTATAAACACTGAGCTTATAGTTCTCTTTCCAAACTTCTGTATATGGGCCAGTGTTATCTGTTCCTGAGTCCGTTCCTGATTTACTGTCCTTGGTTGTTAGCCAGCCAATTTGGAACAGAACGCCCCAGTCGAGTTTGTCCTGTTTGAGGAAGGTATATTTTGTTCCGAGGCCCCAGGCGAATTCGTAATTACCAGAAAAATCGATTTCTTCATCAGCATTACGATATTTGGCGTTGCCGGCTCCCAGACGCACAAAACCTTCCCAGTCATCCGTCAGACCGTAGCCAATATTCGCGGCAATCACATTCATCTTGATATCTTTGGCTGGTACGAAACCATCACCCCAGTCAATTTTGAAATCCATATTGCTGTAGGAATAGTCGGCGCCGGCCCTGAACTGACCTGTTTTAAGTCCCGCCGTCGGAGGCCCCATTGGCGCCAAGGCCAGAGCGGAGCCGGTCAGGGCGAGCGCTGTAAGGATGACAACCACAAGTGACAACTTTTTGTTCATAATCGACTCCTTTCTAAAAAAGTTTTTTCGAGTGCCACTTCAAGAAAGCGTTGCCTAAACGGCTAACGCGATTCCGATCGCAGCCGATTTTCTTGAATCGCAGCACCTTTGAATAACAAAATATAAAGCATATCTGCATAAGTCAAGTCAAAAGTCCAATTTTTCTTGTGTATCAATACTTGTAAAGTGGTTTTGGGCAAAAGAAAAGGCCGGCTTTTAGAAGCCGGCCTTTTTTGTGCAACTTATACAATCAGGTAATCAATGGTGTTAGAATTTCCAGTTTATGCCCGTGCCGATGGCCCAACCAGCGCCGGTGAACTGTACCTCCCCAAACAGGGAAGTGTTAGCGGCCAATGCGGCCTCTGCACCGATGTAACCACCAAATGCCGAATACTCCTTGAGGTCGCCATTGCCATCACTGGTGTCAACTTTTCCGCTTATCACGTGCGCAAACGGGCCGCCATAGATAGAGAGTGTATCGTTCAGTTTCCAGGTTGGTCCCACTGCTATCTGCATGTCATAGAAATCGAACTTGACGTCTTCGCTCTTGTCCTTAGAATCCGTCCAGTTCATTTGGAACAGGGCGCCCCAGTTGAGGTTTTCCTGTTTTAGGAAGGTGACCTTTGTTCCGAAACCCCAGGCGAACCCGTAATTGCCGCTGATATCTTCATCCTTGTAATCGGCGTTGGCAACTCCGAGGCGCACAAATGCTTCCCACTCGTCCATGATGCCGTAACCCAGATTACCGAAAATCATGTTTGAGGTAACATTATTGAGTTTTTCGCCCTCCAGTTTCACATCCACATCGCTGTAGGAATACTCAACGCCGGCCCTGAACTGACCTGTTTTGAGGCCTGCTGTTGGGGGCCCCATTGGCGCCAAGGCCAGAGCGGAGCCGGTCAAGGCGAGCGCTGTAAGGATGACAACCACAAGTGACAACTTTTTGTTCATAATCGACTCCTTTCTAAAAAAGTTTCTTTCGAGTGCCACTTCAAGAAAGCGTTGCCTAAACGGCTAACGCGATTCCGATCGCAGCCGATTTTCTCGAATCGCAGCACCTTTGAATAACAGTAATATAAAGCATATCGGCATAAATCAAGTCAAAAGTCCAATTTTTTTGTGTATCAATACGGGTAAAGCGGTTTTGGGCAAAAGAAAAGCCGGCCTGAAACAGGCCGGCTTTATTGGTTTTTTACCGTCGGAGAGGCAATTTATTAGAATTTGTACTTTGCGGTCGCAGTTGCCCAAACGATGTCATGGTTCGGGGAAACACCCTTGGTCGGGCTATCTTCCATAGTAATCTGGTAATTGAGTCCCGGGGTGAAGGTGAAGTTGTTGCCGAGGTCGAAGTCGGTCGAGACGCCCATAACGAAATCGGTCCAGTCACTGCTGGTATATCCATGGTATGGTCTTGGGTCAATGCCGTCGTTCCAGACCAGCTCGGTGTGGAAATTGAGGACCTGATTAGGTGTTTCTGCGGTCAGCCCGGCAATCGGCAGGGCATAATTGAGCATAAAGATGTGGGCAAAGCCGGAGGCCGTGCCGCCGTTCGGGTTGGCACCGCCAACCGCCGTATCGCTCTTTGAGGGCCACAGCTTGACGATGCAGTAAGCCGGGACAAGGCCTTTCACGCCTGTGATGTTGGGCCACGCCAAGAGGGCGTTGAGTTCCTGCAGGTCCCAGCATTTCTCGGAGTGACGTGCGCTCATATCCGGGTAGTTATAATAGACGTAGCTAAGTTTGTAATCGGTTTCGTAGGTATCGCCCGCGGAGATTCTGTTCTGATAGAACAGGGTGTAATCCCATCGTTGGCCATCCTCATAGCCGAATGGGCTGTGGTTGGGGCCGGTTCCATTGGCCCAATGCCCTTCGGTACTCAGGCCAAAACCGGAGCCAAACAGGTCGAGGTCGATAAAGGGATTGCTGCCGCTGTGGTGTCCCCAGGTCTCGAATCCGCGCCAGACATGCATAGAGTCGTATGTGTAGCCGATGTCGCCGTGGAGGTCGCCTTCCGCGAGCACCGGGGCAACCATGCCAAACAGAACCACAGCGATTAACAAAACCATTTTTTTCATTTCTTTCAACTCCTTAAAAAGTACCCTCTTAATTTTACTATGTTTTCATCCGTTCCATCGGCACCGCACCGAGAGCGGTAAAGCAGTATATCAACACTGATAAGGTGAGCAAGCATTTTTTTATTTTTTTGCCTGCATTCCCATAGGAGCCATATTTTTGTTCAAGTGGCATTACAAACGACTGTTTTATTGGTCTATTCCTTCGAATATTTTTACTTTAGCTATTTACGCTGTCAAGGAAATTACCATTTTCCTGTTTTTCTTGCTTCTGCCTTCGGGAAGCTTTTCAAGGGAGCAGTGAATTTTTTGAGGTCTTCTTCAGGCAGTTCGTAATCGGTTAGTTTTCCAGACAAGAAGGCATCGTAACCGGAGAGGTCCATAAGGCCGTGTCCGCTGTAATTGAACAGGATGACCTTTTCCTTGCCTTCTTCTCTGGCTTTGATGGCCTCGTCGATGGTCGCGGCGATGGCGTGGCTGGTTTCAGGGGCACAAATAAAACCTTCTGTTTTTGCCCAGGTCAAAGCCGCCTGATAGCATTTGGTCTGCGGGTATGCCTTTGGCTCAAGGAGTCCTTCGACGATGGCCTGGCAGACCAGCGGGGCCATACCGTGGTATCTGAGGCCGCCGGCGTGTATTGGTGCGGGGATGAAGGAATGCCCGAGCGTATACATTGCCAGAAGGGGCGTTGTGCCCGCCGTGTCGCCGAAATCGTAGGAGAAAGGCCCGCGTGTCATAGAGGGGCAGGAGGTCGGCTCGATGGGCATAATTTTGATATTCGCGCCGTTGATTTTGTCGGTGACGAACGGGAATGAAAGGCCTGCGAAGTTTGAGCCGCCGCCCGCGCAGCCGATGACGATATCGACGTTCTTTTCGCCTGCGGTTTTGAGCTGCTGCTTGGCTTCGAGGCCGATGATTGTCTGATGGAGCATAACGTGGTTCAAGACGCTTCCAAGCGAATAGCGGGTTTGACCGGTCGGGTCTGTGACTGTTTGCTCGACTGCCTCGCTGATGGCGATACCTAAGCTGCCGGGGGTATTCGGCATCTCCGCGAGGATTTTTCTGCCGGCGTTTGTTTCGTTGCTCGGGCTTGCGACGCAATTAGCGCCCCATACCTGCATCATAAGTTTTCGGAAGGGCTTCTGGTCGAAGCTGATACGGACCATAAAGACCTTGCACTCAAGGCCAATCAACTGGCAGGCAAAGGCGAGAGCGCTGCCCCATTGACCTGCGCCTGTTTCGGTGATGAGTCGTTTGATGCCGAACTGTTTGTTGTACCAGGCCTGCGGGACAGCCGTATTTGGCTTGTGGCTGCCCGGGGGGCTGGTGCTTTCGTCTTTGTAGTATATGCGGGCCGGGGTTTTGAGGAATCGTTCGAGGTAAACCGCCCTTCGCAGGGGTGCCGGCCGCCACCTGTAGAGGATATCGAGGATTTCCTCGGGGATATCAATCCAGCGTTTAGTGCTGACTTCCTGCTCGATGAGGTTCATCGGGAAGACGGGGGCCAGCATTTCCGGGCCGATGGGTTTTCCATCGGGGCCGAGCGGCGGCAGTAGCGGGGTGGGCAGGTCGGCGGCGAGGTTGTACCATTTGCGGGGTATGTCTTTTTCTTTCAGATGAATTTTAATGTCCATTTTTTTATCTCCAAGTCGAATTGCGGTTGTATTTAACCAACTTATAAGGCCTTTATTGCTAAAACATTAGGGCGAGGTTGTCAAGAAAAATTTATTCAGTATTTTTTTATGATGCGTGTGGGTATAGATAATGAATATAGCTTCGACAGGTGTGCGGCAGAGGCGTATAATATGGCTCGATGAACGCAGGCAGGGATGACAAGACGTTGTTTGGGAAATCCGAACAGGCCAAATTGACGGCGGCGGCGCCATTGGCGGTTCGGATGAGGCCAAGGACTCTGGATGAGTTCGCGGGGCAGGGACATTTTATCGGCGAAGGGAAATTGTTGCGGAGGATACTGGAAGCCGATGCGCTATCGAGCTTGATATTTTACGGCCCGCCCGGGGTGGGGAAGACGTCGCTGGCAATGGTGATCGCCAACCAGACAAAGGCGGAATTTCGATATATAAGCGCACCTGCGGCGAGCGTAAAGGATATCCGCGACGTGATAGCGGAGGCAAAAGACCGATTAGCATCCTCCAGTAAGCGAACCGTCTTGTTTATCGATGAAATACACCGTTTCAACCGGGCACAGCAGGACGTGCTGCTGGATGACGTGGAATCGGGGATAGTGATATTCATCGGGGCGACGACGGAGAACCCGTTTTTCGCGGTAAATTCGCCATTGATTAGCAGAAGCACAGTGTTTCATTTCGAGCCATTGAGCGAAGATGATATTGTCGGGGTGTTGAAGCGGGCGATAGCTGACAAGGAGCGAGGGCTTGGCAAATATAAGATTGAGGCGGACGAGAAGGCCCTGAAGTATCTTGCAACTGTGTGCGATGGCGATGCGAGAAAGGCGCTGACCGCTCTGGAAGTGGGGGTTTTGTCGCAGAAGCGAACCGATAAAGTAAAATTTGATTTTCAGACGGCCAAGGACTCGATTCAGGGCAAGACAATCGATTATGACGGGACTGGCGATACACATTACGATTTGGCGAGCGCGTTTCAAAAGAGTATGCGAGGCAGCGACCCTGACGCGACAGTTTACTGGCTTGCCAGAATGATAGCGGGCGGGGAGGACGTGCGGTTTATCGCCAGAAGAATCGCGGTTTGTGCAGCGGAAGACGTGGGCAACGCAGACCCGATAGCGACAGTTTTGGCGGCGTCAGCGGTGCAGATAAGCGAATTTGTGGGGCTTCCTGAGGCGCAATTGGCGTTGGCACAGGCGGCGATATATGTGGCTTGTGCGCCGAAGTCGAACGCTTCGTCGGCGGCGATAGGCAGCGCGATTGGCGATGTTCAAAATGAGAAGACCGTGGCGGTGCCTAAGCATTTGAAGGACAGCCATTATTCGGCGGCGAAAAAGATGGGCTTCGGCTCAGATTATAAATATCCGCACAGTTTTGAGGGCGGTTTTGTGGTACAGGATTACCTGCCCGGTGATATAAAGAAGAAATACTACAAGCCCAGCGAGCGGGGATATGAAAAAAATATACGGGGTTATTTACAAAAGCTCGCAATACTGATAAAAGATAGCAAGGCCAAAGGGATTGAACGGCCGAATGGAGCAGGGTAACGGTTGAATGGAGTACCGTATGGACAAGGCGCAGTTGCGGCTGGAGTTGCAAAAGTGTCTGGCAGGTATATCGGCTGAGCAGCGGAAAGAGAAAAGCCGAAGGGCGTGTCGAAATCTGATTGCGACACCTGAGTTTCAAAATGCCTCTACAGTAATGATGTATATGTCGCTTCCGCACGAGCTTGATACGTCGGAGGCGATACTTTGTGCCTGGCAGTTGGGCAAGACGGTGGTTGTGCCGAAGGTTTCCTGGCAGCAGAGACACATGATACCCGTGCAGATAAACTCATTGGAGACGGGTTTTTCGGAGGAGGTCCCTGGCTTGCGAAATCCGACAACAGGAGCGCCGGTTCCATTTGAAGATATTGATATGGTGGTGGCGCCTGGTCTTGGGTTTGACCGCAAGGGCAATCGGCTTGGGCGCGGGGGGTCGTATTACGACAGGTTTTTCGCCAACAAGGAATTGAAGGCGCCGAAATGCGGTTTTGCATTTTCGGAGCAGGTGATAGAAACGGTGCCGGTGACGGAGCACGACGTGCCGGTTGATATGCTGGTTACCGATGAGGAAGTGCTGTATTTTGGCAAGGACAAGCCGGCATCCGGCGTCAAGGCCAAAAAGGCAAGAGTGAGCAGGCAGGACAAATAAAAGGAGATTAAAATGGCTGTTTATCCGGGTGGTTACAATGAGCATCGTTCGGCTCAAATTCGCAGAATTTTGTATATTTCGATAGTTGTAATTGTGGTTGGCGTTATCGTGATAGCGGGATATATTCTTTTGCGTAATCGAGGCAGTTCACAGGAGGTTGCGCCTGCGCAGGTGGATGGTCAGCCGGCGTCGCCTGTTGCGCAAACAGAACCGGGCGTTGCAAAACCAGAAGTCGCAGCGCCGGTTACGATTGATGCCAACAGCTCGGTTGTGTCGGCGCAGATTGCCCAGGCGATGGAACTGCTGAATCAGCAGCCCTCTAAAGTTATCGAGGCGAGGGACCGGCTTAATGAGCTTTTGCCCTTGGCGCAGGGACAGGAACTTGTGTTTATCAAGGGGCAGCTTGCGTCCCTTGCGGACAAGTGGCTGTTCAGCAAACTTGTGTACCCTGAGGACAAACTGTGCGCAAGTTACAAGGTCAAGCCGGGCGATATGCTCTCGGCGGTCGGCAAACAGCACAACGTGCCGTATGAGATTTTGATGCAGATAAATAATATCGCGAAGCCGGAGGTGCTTCAGGCGGGCGTGGCGATAAAGGTAATCAACGGGCCTTTCCACGCGAGGGTCTATCGTTCAACGTTTACGATGGATTTGTATCTGCAGAACACTTACGTGAAGAGTTTTCTGGTGGGGCTGGGCAAGTCGGGGATGGAAACGCCGACGGGCAGGTGGCGTGCGAAAGAGGGCGGCAAACTGATACAGCCGATTTGGACGGACCCGGTGAGTGGAAAGACGTATCATCCCCAAGACCCGGATTATCCGCTGGGTTCGCGGTGGATAGGCCTTGAGGGTCTTGAAGGGGCGGCGGTAGGCAAGACGGGTTTTGCGATTCACGGCACGAAGAACCCGGAACAAATCGGGACACCTGGTTCTCAGGGATGTATTCGGCTGCACAACGGCGACGCGATACTGGTATATAACCTGATGATGCCGGGGCAGTCGCTTGTGGACGTGGTTGATTGAGTGTTATTACCGCAGAGAAAAGTTGTAAAATAAAATCTGCGAACTCAGCAGTAAGAAGGAATCCGGCGTTGTGAACCAGGGAACGGTCAAAAAGCATCGGAGGATAAAATTATACGCGTTGGGGGTGTCTGTTTTTGCGCATATCGTGGGGTTGTCAATTTTCGCGGCGGTAAAGATTTCGCAATCACCTCCTGTGCGGCTGCAGACGACGACGGTTGTGAGTATCAGTCAGGCGGCCAAACTTGCTGATAGACAGGCGGTTACACCAAAGCCAAAGGTTAGCCCCGTTGATAGTAAGCCATTCGATTCTTCCGGCGCACTCAAGGCAGACATTATTCATGGCAGGCCGATAGTTAAAGCAGACGGAAAAGGAACGCAGGCAAATGCTCGGCCTGTATTTGACGCGCCGAAAGAAGATTATCAGCGGCAGGCGGAAGAAGTAAAACAGCCGATTCAGCCAGAGGTATCGACTGCGGCCGGCGGCAGGGAATTGGCGGGGGATATAGAATTTTTTGACAGTCCGGCGCAGGGCAGGAGGATTTGTTACGTTGTTGATTGTTCGGGGAGTATGCGGGGATTGTGGAAACGCGTGCAGGAAGAGCTTATTGATTCAATAGGGAAACTGCAGCAGGATTATTATTTTTGCGTGATTGTTTTCGGCGGGGGGAGCATCCTGGAGTCGGGCGGGGGAAAAATGGTTCGGGCGACGGAGCAGGCCAAGAAAGAGGCATATAGTTTTATCGGTTCCATCCAGCCGAGAGGGATGACTAACGCGACGGATGCTCTGGAGCGAGCAATTATGATTAAGGACAGGGCCGGCGTCGGGGCTTCGGCGATATATTTTCTTACGGATGGCTTTGAACTGAGTGAGCAGGATGGTTCGCGTTTTGCGCACAAGGTCGCTACAATACACAGGAGTTTTGCGCCGAAGGCGCAGATAAACACGATTGGTTTCTGGTGTACCGAGCAGGACGGCAAAGTGCTTGAGACGATAGCAAAAGAAAGCGGCGGGCAATTTACTTTTATTAACGGCGGCAGGGAACAGAAGAAGACGGATAACTGACAGAAGAAGAACGGACACGGTGATGAGCAAAGGGAATTTAACAAAAACGATTTTTCTTGCGTGTGCGGCGGTGGGTGTGACAGCGATATTGGCAGCGGCGTGGCGGGTTGATTTCAGCAGCGGCGGCGCCGCGGGGTGGGCTCGGCCGCGAACGTATTTCGAGCAGTTTTTTACGGCGGGAGGGCCGGTGGTCTGGTTTGTGCTTCTGCCGATGTCGGTGGTTACGGTATATCTGGCAGCCGAATATTTTATTACTATTCGCAGGAGATGGCTTCTGCCGGATGATATAAGCGGGACAATCGTTTCTGCGGCGCAGCAGACCGGCCTTTCGCAGCTTCCGGCACGACTTGCCGGCGGGGAGGATTTTATCAGTGTCGCAATTACCAGGGCGGTCACCCAGTGCGGCGGTGACCCGGGGCGGATGCGGAACCTGGTCGAAGAATCGCTGCAGGAACAGGCGATGAGGTTTTTACGCAAAATCGAGTGGGTGAACATTATCGGCAACGTTTCGCCAATGGTGGGCCTGTTCGGAACGGTGCTGGGTATAATAAAAATGTTTAACGCGATAGCTGCGGTGAGCGGTCAGCCGCATCCGTCGCAATTGGCGGGCGGCATCTCGGTGGCGCTGGTGACGACGTTTTGGGGACTGATGATTGCAATACCGGCCCTGACGATACACGGTTTTTTCCAGAACCGTATCGAGACGCTGGCCTGTGAAGCGGCTGAGGAAAGTGAAAAGCTTATTTTGCAGTTAGCCCGAATGCTGAGGGAGCAAAAACTGGTTGAGCAGCAGAAAGCCGCCCATTCGACTGGTTCGACAAGCTCACCACAAGCAAGCTCAGGGCAGGCCCAGCCGATTACGGAGATTCCTTCCAGGCAGAGCGGGACGCTTCGGCCTTCGGCTTTGCCGAGGCCATTGCAGGACAGGAAAACCTGATGTCTTTTGAGATTCCAAAACGATACCGAGGGACCGTGCAGACACTTAATGTGATACCGTTTGTGGATATTTTATTTCTGCTTATTATATTCTTTTCTCTTATGGGGCAGCTCCTCGAAACGGAGGCCCCCGCGATATCACTTCCCGATGGATGCGATTTCACCGTTGCCGAGGACCAGATGGGGGCTCAGGTCGCTACGGTTACACTTATAAGGAACGAGGCCGGCAGGAGCAATTTCACGGTCGGAGCGGAAAAGGTAACGGGGGCCGATTATGAGGAGCTTTCCGGCAGATTAGCCGGGCTGATAGATTCACGTTTGAAGGACCTGCCCGCGGACAAGAGGATTGTTACATTGCGGATTGATAAGGATATTCCATACGCCGAGGCGCAATACGCGTTGGCCGCCGTCGCCAAAAGCACCGCTACCGATATCCGTTTGGCGGCGATAAAAGATTCCCCTGTTGCCAGATAGTCCGCGTTCAAGTCCCAAACTTACGCGGATTCTTTTTTTGGCGGGAGTTGTCTTGCGGCGGAGAGCGGGACTGTTCCTTCGACGATGTCTTTGGTGATTAAGTATTTGGCGGGCTTGGGTTCTTCGGGCAGTTGATACATCAAATCAATCATCAGCTTTTCGGCAAGCGAGCGAAGCGCACGTGCTCCGGTGGCGTGCTTGAGCGCGTTTTTGGCGAGGGTGTGCAGGGAATCGTCGGTGAACTGGAGTTCGGCGTTTTCCATTTCGAAGAATTTCTGATACTGCTTGATGAGGGCGTTTTTGGGCTTGGTGAGGATATCGATAAGGGCGTTCTCATCGAGAGGAGAAAGGACCGTGATAATGGGCATTCGGCCGACAAATTCGGGAATCATACCGAATTCGATAACGTCTTCGGGGATGACCTGTTCGAGGACGTGGGTCAGCTCGGCCTGCTCGTCGGGCAGTTGCGACATTTCGGAGTCGAAGCCAATCATTTTTTTGCCGAGTCGTTTTTTGATGATGTTGTCGAGACCGACGAATGTGCCGCCGCAAATGAACAGGATGTGCGAGGTGTCCATCTGGATGTAGGACTGTTCCGGGTGTTTTCTGCCGCCTTGGGGTGGGATATTGGCGATGGTTCCTTCGAGCATTTTCAGGAGTGCCTGCTGGACGCCTTCGCCTGATACATCACGGGTGATGGAAATGTTCTGGGAGGTCTTGCCGATTTTGTCGATTTCATCGACGTAAACGATTCCTCGCTGGGCGGCTTCGAGGTCGAAGTCGGCGTTCTGCAATAGTCGCAGGAGGAAGTTTTCGACGTCTTCGCCTACGTAGCCGGCCTCGGTGACGGTGGTTGCGTCGCAGATTGCGAAGGGGACATCGAGGAAGCGGGCGAGCGTCTTGGCGAGCAGGGTTTTGCCTGAGCCGGTGGGGCCTATGAGCAGGACGTTGGATTTGTCCACCTCGATGTCGTCGTCTTTGCTGTCAACGTGGAGCAGCCGTTTGTAGTGATTGTGCACGGCGACGGCGAGGTATTTCTTGGCGTGCTCCTGGCCGATGACGTACTGGTCGAGGTATTCTTTTATTTCTTTCGGGGTCGGCATTTTTTTGCTGCCGAAGGAGGACCGGCTGGCCTGTTTTTTGTTTTGCCTGATTATGTCGCCGCAAAGCCCGACGCAGTCGGGGCAGATATAGACCTTGTTCGGGCCTTCGATGAAAGTATCCTGCTGGGTGCTTGCCCTGCCGCAGAAGCTGCATACGGCCCTGGTTTTATTGGTATCATTTTGCTTTGCCATTGGTTATTCCAAGTCAGATTTAAGTTTCAGTGTTGTTATAGTTATATATTCTAAATCGGCTGAAGGTTCGTTGCAACTTAATTGGCTGTACATCGCCGTTTCAGAATATCGAGTTTTTCGGCCCAGGGGGCGGGAATTTGGGGGTTACTGCCGCAAAGCACGTCGATAACATGTGCGATATTTTGCTCATCTGCGGAGGGTGATTTGGCGAGGCAGTCGAGTTCGTAAAATTTGGCTTGCCACCAGTGCCAGCTTTTTTGAGCTTGCGTGGGTGTTTCGTTTCGCCGAAGCTCGACGATTTTGGTCCAGAGTTTGGCGGATTGGTCGAATTTTTCCTGTGCCATCAACAGTCTCGCTTGAACTCGCAGCCAAGTTGCGTCGTTTTCATCTGCGGGCCAAAAAGGGGCCCCTTCGACGGTGCTCAGGGCGGGCTGCCCCCTTTTTTCCTCCAGGGTTGATACTTCGGCTAAAAGCAGGGCGGTTTGGCGGGAGTTGGCGGATTTATGGGCAAACTCGGCAAGGGTGTCGCAATTTTGAAGCAATTCGTTGAAGTTGTTGGTGTCTTTTTGCCAGAGCTCGATTTTATCGATGATTTCGGAGGCGATTTGAGCGGCTAATGCCGCCGATGAGTTACTGTCTTCGATGACGGCTTTCGACATATATTGGGCGGATTCTTCGAGTCGGCCTAATTGCTGAAACGCTTGTGCTTTGAAGAGGTCATATCGCAGGCCCGGCGTTTGTTGGGCGATATCAAGCAGATTCAGGACTTGTGTTGCGGAATCGCTACTGTCATTGCCAAGAATCGCCCGGCAGTATATATCCATCGCTTCAAGGCGAAGCAGGCGTTTTTGTTCGTCCTGACCTTTGCAGTTGAGGATGAAGTTTCGCAGTTGCGGAAGGGTTTCTTCGCGGCCGGCGTTAATTTTTATTTTGAGAAGTTCGAGAGATGCCTTGTCGCGCCAGATAGTTTTCGAGTCATTGGCCAGACGAGTGAACATTTCGGAGGCCTCCTGAGTTTTATCGCAATCGAGCAGCAGCGTGCCGTAAAGATACTGCATTTGTTCGGTTATTTTATCTGCGGCAATCCTCGTGTAATTATCGAAGACGGTAATTGCGGGAGTACAATCGATATTTTTTTGAGTGAAGCAGTCGTAAGCAAGTTGGGCCGCCTGCTCGGCGGTTCGGTCGGCTTCGATATCAAAAAGCCAATATTTTTTCTTTTGCTGCAATGTGCTTGCGTCTATGAGCAGCTTGATGGCTTTTTCGGGTGCGGAATCGGCGACTGAGATGCCCGCGGCGTAAAGGACCATCGGCGTTTTGAATTTATCGAGGTCGGCAAGGGCCAACAGCAGTTCTTTGTACGCGGACGGGTTGGTTGTCCGGGCCGAGAATGCGGCGAGCTCGGCAGTAACTGGATTAAGAGAATTGAGGTTCACATCCGAAGAGAGGTCCGCGAGGACGATTTTGCCGAGAAGGTTTGTTGTTTGCGGAGAGCGGGACAAAGTAGTTTGAAGCGAGACCGGGGCGTATTTGCTCTGGAGAATGGCCAGCGAGAGCAGCATTTCGAGGTTGTCTTTACATTCGCTTTTTTCCAGTGACCGGGCTATGTCCTCAAGTTCGTTGGGTTCCGAAGGGCCGAGGTATTTTATTTTTTCAAGTGAGTTCTTCAGGGATTCACACTGGCTCAAGTTGGATTTGGCTCTTAGTTTGAAAAATTGTTCTTCGGCCTGACTTTGCGATTTGCCATTTATCCGTGCGATGTAGTAGTCGATTTCGAGTTTGCTGGTTTGAGTATGAGTGAGGTCGGCGGCGAGTTTTCGCCACAGGCCCGTTTGGCCGAAGAGGGCTTCCCAGTCATCTTTCTGGTATGACTCGATTGCCTGTTTTATCGCAAGCTGATTGTTCGCGATTTGCTCAAGGTCGGCTGACGTCTGCTGCGCGGCTTCGCAGAGCGTGTCTTTATCCTGCGGATTCAGGAATCGGCCTGAGTATTCATATTGCATTCGAATTGTGAAGGTTTGCGTGAAGAACGAATCCGAAACCTGTTTTGCTTTTTGAGCGGCGTCGTTTATGTCCTGAGCAGTTGGGAGAGAATCATCCGCAATTGCAGGCAACGAGATTGTTAGCAGCACAAGCGGCAGGAAATATCTTTTGCTAATCAGGCTTGTCATTTTTCGTCGGCTCGGTCATCTGGAATGTGATATCGGTCAGGCCCATGCCGTAAAGGACGTTATAAATCCTGGCGAGGTTCTCCCATTTGACTTTGCCCGCGCAGATGATTTCGACGGGGTCGGTGGCGTATCGTTTTTGTTCGAGCAGGCACTGTCTGGTTTGCTCCATCAGCGAGGCAAGTCCCTGTTCGGGGTTTTGCGAGGGTATATTGACGGCATAAGATACGCCGATTTGGACCCGGCAGCCGGAATTGGTTGGCGTGATTTGAATTGTCAGCGGTTCCGGTTTGACGGCGGTTTGGGCGACTGTGCCTGCGTTTGCGGTGGGCAGTTGCAGCGGGAGGAAATTTTCCTGGGGTCTCCACCTTACGGCGACGATGAAGAAAAGCAGCAGCAGGAAAATCAGATCGATCATCGGCGCGATTCGCAGTCCGATGGTCGGTCGGCGTGAGCCGATTGTCCCGTTGAGTATGCTTTTGCCTTTATTGGAGTATCCGGGAATTTGCACGCCTAACCTCCGTGTCAGCGGCGTCGGTATCAGCCGACGGATTCTTTTACGAACTGAGCGCCTTTTTGTATCGCCTTTTTATTTAACGGTATTATAACGTGGTATCGTTCCGCCAGGACGTCGGGCAGGGACTCGGCTGCTTCGTCGGAGCTGAAAACGCCGCGTTTTTGCAGGTAAGCGCCGAGCGCGACCATATTCGCAACTTTGGCGTTGCCAAGTCCGACGGCGATTTCGTCGATTGGGATTTTTACGACCTCGACGGAATTATCGACTTTGGGCTGCACGTCTATCTGCGAACTGTTTATTATCAGTGTTCCGCCTTTTTTTACGGTTTTTTCGAATTTGGCGAGCGCCGCCTTGCTCATAGCGATTACGCAGTGTGGATTACTGACTACCGGCGAAGGGATTGGCTGGTCGGAAATGACGACCATACAGTTGGACGCTCCGCCGCGGACTTCCGCGCCATAGGAGGGCATAAAGGTAACTTCTTTGCCCGCTTTCATCGCGGCCTGCGCGAGAAGTTTGCCGACGAGGATAATCCCCTGTCCGCCGAACCCGGCTATAGTAACTTCTTCGTATAATCCGTTCTTTGCCATTTTTCAGCCCTTCAATCGGCCGAGGGGGAAAACCTTGGTCATTTCATTTTGAATATAGAGCATCGCATCCGGGGGCGACAATCGCCAGTAGGTCGGGCAGGGCGAGAGAAGCTCGACGAGGCCGAGACCTTTGGCGTTATCGATTTGTAGTTCAAAGGCGTGTTTGAGGGCGGCCTTGGCCTTGCGAATATGGGCGGGGCTGCAAAGTCCGCATCGCTCAACATAAATCGCTCCAGGCAGCACAGCCAATAATTCCGAGACATTCAACGGATAGCCCTGGCCGTCGGCCTGACGTCCGTTCTGGGTTGTAGCGGTGATTTGGCCGAGCATTGTGGTAGGGGCCATTTGTCCGCCGGTCATACCGAAGACGGCGTTATTGATGAAGATGACTGTTAGTTGTTCGGCGCGATGGGCGGCGTGGATAATTTCGGCGGTTCCGATTGCCGCCAGGTCGCCGTCGCCCTGATATGAGAATACGATTTTATCCGGGTTGGTTCTTTTCATTCCGGTGGCGACCGCGGGGGCTCTGCCGTGGGCGACTTCGACCATATCAACGTCGAAATAGTCGTAAGCGAGAACCGCACAACCCACCGGCGCGATGCCGATGGTTTTGCCGTGGATGCCTAATTCATCGATTACTTCGGAGACGAGCCGATGCGCGATGCCATGGCCACAACCCGGGCAATAATGCGTCGGGCAATCTTTAAGCGTCGGCGTTCTTTTGAATACGGTCTGCATCGGTTTTATTTTTTCGGTTTTATTGTCAATTGCTCGATTTTTTCGAGGATTTTTTCGACAGTAGGTATTCCGCCGCCGGGCCTGCCCCAGAATACTACGGGCGTCTTGCCCGCGACAGCCAAGCGGACGTCCTCGACCATTTGGCCACAGCTCATTTCAACTACGAGGAAAATCGGCGACTTGTCCGCGGCTTTACTAATCGGCTCAGACGGGAATGGCCAAAGCGTAATCGGCCTGATGCAGCCGACTTTAATTCCCTGTTCTCTGGCTTGCTGTGCGGCGCGTCGGGCGATTCTGGCGCAGATACCGTAAGCGACGATGATAATATCAGCGTCATCAACATCTGACTGCTCGCAGCGTGTTTCATTTTTTTCGATTTGGCGATACTTGGCCTGGAGGTCGTAGTTGTGCTGCTCGACTGCACCTTCGGCCAGCCAAAGCGAACGGACGATATTTTGTTTTCTGCCATCGGCTCCTGTTAACGCCCAGTCCTTTTTCGGGAGTTTCAATTTCTGAGTGTTAAGTTTTGAGTTTGTTGGTATCACGACAGGTTCCATCATCTGGCCGAGTATGCCGTCGGCGAGGATAATTGCGGGTATTCGGTATTTGTCCGCCAGGTCGAAGGCGAGCGGCATAATATCGGCGAATTCCTGGACGCCCGAGGGACCGAAGACGATGCAGTGATAGTCGCCGTGGCCTCCGCCTTTGACGGACTGGAAGTAATCGCCCTGCGAGGGGGCGATATTACCGAGGCCCGGGCCTCCTCGCATAACATTGACGATGACGCAGGGCAGTTCCGCGGCGGCGAGATAGCTTATGCCTTCCTGCATCAAACTGATGCCGGGGCTGGATGAGCTGGTCATAGTGCGTTTGCCCGTCGCCGCTGCCCCGAAGACCATATTTATCGCGGCGAGTTCGCTTTCCGACTGGATGAAGACCCCTTTTTCTTCGGGCATTCGTTGTGACATATAGGCGGTAACTTCGTTTTGTGGCGTGATGGGATAGCCGAAGTATGCGTCGAGGCCGGCCTGTATCGCCGACTCCGCCATCGCTTCATTACCGCACATTAAAACTCTATCGCTCACTTCGATTCTCTGGCTAAGTTATTTATTTTGTTTTTTTTTTACTGGGTTGACGGACTTTATGTCAATTTTATCAGAGCCGGCTTTGTCCCGATAGACCTCGATGGCACAATCGGGGCAAACAATCGCGCAGTTGGCGCAGCCGGTGCAATTTGGCCCTGTGGATACAGCGGGGAAATATCCCTTGCTGTTGGATTTCTCCGAAATGGTGATTACGTTGTTGGGGCATACGGTAACACAAAGTGTGCAACCCTTGCAACGTTCGATATCGATTATAATTTTTCCGGCCATTTGCGTCTCATTCACCGCCGAGGACCCTACTTCGCCCATACAACGGGCTACGGAGGGCGGGCAACGGAGAACGCAGAGAAAATCTTTATAATATCCGTGGTCTCCGCGATAATTGTCGGGACATTATACCGAAGGAACCGGCGGTTGTAAAGAATAATGAGGTGTATTAACCGTTCAATAGCCGGGTTTCAGGAAGAGGTAATAGAGTCGGCCTTCCTGATATGTTTGTCCTGCGAGTTTGCCCGCCTCATCGCCAATTCCGAGGTAAATATCGCATCTACCCGCTGCGCGGATAGCACCGCCCGTGTCTTGGTCGAGGGCGAAGCCGGCGAACGGGTCGGTATAGGTCGTATTGCCTATCTGACGTGGGAGTTTGGTGGCGAAAAATGTCAGGGAGGCGCGCGGGAAGATAGATTTGTCGGTGGCGATGCTTCTATAAGCGATTACCGGCTCGTTCAAGCTGCCGTGCGGGCCGCCTTGTTCTGCCTGCCTGAAGAATACGAAACGTGGGTTAATCTGGGTATATTGGCGGACCAATGAGGAGTTGGCCTTGAAGAAATCTATCATAGAGTCAAGATTTACACGGTCGGGCGGAATTTTTCCATCATTGACGAGTTGTTTGTTTATGCTTTTGTATTCGTAGCCGTTGTTAGCGGTATAGCCATAAGTTACGAGCCGGCCATCCGGCATACGTATCACTGCTGAACCCTGAACATGGACGATATATACCTTGAATGGGTCATCGAGCCAGACGATTTCAGAGCCGGCGAGCATATTGGAATTTTCGATTTCAGCGCGAGCGGGATATGGAGAAATGCTGCCGTCCGCGGCTTTCCTGCCCAGTATTTTACCGTCTTCATCTTTGACCAGGTCTTTGGGTAGGCTGTACAGGGGGTATTGGAATTGCGCTGTTTTAACGGTTGAGCCATAGAAGATGGGGGTGTAGTAGCCGGTGAACAGGACGGTTCCCGCGTCGTCGCAGCCGACGGATTCATAGACGTCGAATTTCTGACGGATAGCGTCGTTGAGCTGGCTGCCCGTCAGGCCGGATTTGAGCAGGTCTTTGAAGGCGGTAAGGGATTTGACGACCTGTTCGTGGGTGATGTCTGCATATGGATAAAATCGATTGCTCGGCGGTTTTTTCAGGTAGTCGAGAGAATTATCAATGGCTGTGGAGAGGTTGGCAAGGTTGTGGCAGGCATCGGTGAAATCGGGTATCTCGGCTGGGTTGGTGATTTTTCGCAGAGCAAGCTGGCCCGGCGCAAGAGGCCTGTCATATTGCGGTGCGACGATACGTTGGGGTTTTTGGCAGCCGACGGCTACCAGAACAATGGCGACTAATGCGGCTGAAAGCAATATTCTGTTTTTCATAAAAATCCTTCTCTTAATAAGCGAAGAGGCCCCCCCTTGTCGCCCTTTAGGCGGCGTCGGATGAACTTCATTAGCAAAGCAGGGTCTTATAATGGTGTGTCGGCGAAGCGTGGAGTGATTCTTTAATGCTACTGTTAGTTGCGTGCCGAGGGAAGTGTGAAAAAAATAAGGAGTATCACTGTGGTCTCACGAGCACCCACACCCAAAATGCCCTGTAAGAGCCGCCAGATGATACTCCTTATATCCAAGGATTTTTGTTTCCCACCCGAACTTATCGGGCAGAGAATTCAAAATCCTATTGATGCCACTGTATTATATCGGAAAAGCACTGCCGGGGGGTATCAGAGCTATCCTGATTTTGCTGGTAAAAATACCTGACTGGCCGACTGGGATTTTTGGTCAACCATCGACCGAGGTAATTCCCTTGCGGATGGCGTATTTGGTCAGTTCGGCGACATTGTGGATATCCAGCTTGCTCATTACCTGCCTGCGGTGTGTTTCAACGGTTTTGCCGCTTATATGCAGTTTGAGGGCGATTTGTTTCGTTGAATTGCCCTCGGCCATAAGCTGGACGACCTCTTTTTCCCTGTCGGTGAGGATATCCGGGCTAGAAAACTCGGTTGTGGCAAGCCGGTGGAGGTAGTCCTCGACGACGACGCCTGAAATGGCGGGGCTAAGATAGGTTTTGTCGTCGGTTACGGCCCGTATGGCCCTTGTAAGCTCCTCGAAGGCGCAGTCCTTGAGGAGGTACCCGGCGGCACCGCTTTTGAGCATTTCGGTGACGAAAAGTGCGTCGGAGTGCATTGAAAGGGCGATAATTTTTGTGTCCGGGGATTTCGAGAGTATTTGCTTTGTGGCCTCGATACCGTTGAGGTCGGGCATAGTGATGTCCATAATGACTATATCAGGAGCTAATTCTGCCGCCAGTCGGACGGCGGTTCGGCCATTATCCGCCTCGGCGATGACCTCCATATCCTTTTGTTTTTCGAGAAGTGCGTGGAGACCCTGACGGGTTATTTTGTGGTCGTCCGCCAATAGGATTCTTGTGCTCATTTTTTTGCTCCTGTCCCGCGATTTTTCGACATAGTCCGGATTAAGCCGAACGTTCTTTCTTTTTTCGCCGCTTCCTGTTTTTGTCAGAGCGGGCGCCTGAAAAACGGGTGCGTGGCTTTTTCTGTTTTTCTATAGGGGCAGTCAAGGTGATTCGTGTGCCTTTCCCTGCCCTGGCGTTTATAATAACACTTCCGCCTATCTGGTCAAGTCGTTCTCGGATATTAAACAGGCCGAATCCCCCTTTTGCGGGGTCCTTGACGGAGCTAATCGCCTCGGTGTCGAAGCCGACGCCGTTGTCCTCCACGGTTACCTGAATGTTTTTTTGAATCCTGCAGGTGAAAACCTTTGCCTTTTTTGCCTTGGCGTGCTTGACGACGTTGACCAGCAACTCGCGGACCGCCTGGAAGAGCAGGACGCGGATATCGGTATTGAGAGGTTTAGGTTTGCCATCGTCGGCGAACTCGACTTCCAGACCGAATCGCCGCCTTGTTTGCTTGGCCAGCCAGTTGACCGCCGCCTCGAAGCCAAGTTCGTAAAGAACGGGTGGACTTATCTCGAATGTCAGTGACCGCGTTGCCTCGATTGTCTGCGAGATGAGGCCGTTTACCTCATTCAGTGATTTGACCAAATCCGGTTCGGCGTCGCCTGTCAGCGATTCAAGTTTGATTTTGGAGATGGCGAGATTCTGGGCGATGTGGTCGTGGAGTTCGGCGGCGATTCGTCTTCTGAGCCGTTCCTCGGCCAGCGAAAGTTCCGAGGCGAGAGAACGCAGTTGCTGCTGATAGAGCATAAGTTTTGCTTCCGCCTCTTTACGTTGTGTGATGTCTTGAGCTGTGCCTTCATAATAGACAATTTTGCCTTTGCTGTCTTTTACGGCGAACGCGCTTTCTGAAACAAAAAGCTTTGTGCCGTTGGGTCTGCGCCAGACGAACTCAAGACCTATGATTCTGCCTTCTTTTTTTATGAGTTTTTTGAATCTGGAGCGCGGCGTTGAAGGGTCAAAGCCGTTTTTTTCGACGTTAAACTTGGCCAGCTCTTTGAAAGACCGGCAGCCCATCATTTTAATTAGGGCGGGGTTAGCCAGGAGTATTCGGCCGTCGGGCGTGGTTCTGTAAAGGCCGACAACGGTATTTTCGAAGATGGTTCTGAATCGCTCTTCGGCGTTTCGGAGAGATTCCTCGGCGCGTTTGCGTTCCGCGATTTCATTTTGCAAATCTTCAACCACCTCGGCCAGGTCGGCGGTCCTTTGTCTGACCCTTATTTCAAGCTCTTCGTGGGCCTTTTTAAGCTGTTCTTCGGCGTGTTTGCGTTCGGTGATGTCGGTAAATAATCCCACGTTACATAATTTGTTGTTTATCGAGACGATGGTTGCGTTAACGTCTGCATAAAATATGGTTCCATCCTTGCGCAAGCAGGGCACATTGCGAGATAGTTCTCTTTTACCGCGTCTCATATCCTCGAAGTGGCGGATGGCTTCAGCCCGATATTCTTTGAGGTGTATATCGTTTATGCTCATCCGGCTTAGTTCTTCTTCAGTGTAGCCAAACATTTTGCAGATAGCCGGATTGGAGTACATAAACCGCTTCGTTTCGATATCGACGACGACGATTCCTTCTCTGGCCGACTCAAAAATTGCCTTGTATCTGGCTTCAGACTCCCGCAGGGCATCTTCGGTGTGTTTGCGTTCGGTGATGTCGGTAAATAATCCCACGTTGCACGGTTTTTGGTCTATGATGACGCAGGTTGTGTTGATGTTCGCATAGAATACGGTTCCATCTTTGCTGAGACAGGGGACATTTTGGGCCAGCGTTTTTTCGCCTCGCGCCAGGGCCTCGAATCTCTCGACGACAGAGGGCATGTATTCTTTCGGATGTGCGTCATACACGGTCATTTGCTGAAATTCTTCAGCGGTGTATCCAAACATGCTGCAGGCGGCCTGGTTAACATACTTAAACCGCTTTGTTTCAGTATCCGCGACGATAATTCCTTCGGTGGCATAATTGAATATCGCCTTGTATCTGACTTCGGATTCACGCAGGGCATCTTCGGCGTGTTTACGTTCGGTTGTGTCGGTGAAAAAGCCGACAAAACAGCCCTTGTTGTTGATGACGATGCGGGTTGCGCTGATATCGGCATAAAAAATAGTTCCGTTTTTGCGAAGGCACGGTATATTTTGGGTGAATGCTACTTCGCTTCGCATAAGAGCTTCGAATCGTTCCAAAACATACTGCAAGTGTTCTTTGAGGTGTAGATTTTTTACGGTCAGACGAGTCAGTTCTTCGGCGGTATAGCCGAACATTTTGCAGATAGCCGGATTGACGTACATAAACTGCCTGGTTTCAATAATTCCGACTATGATTCCTTCCCTCGCGGATTCGAATATCGCTTTATACCTTATCTCGGAATCCAGTAATGCCTGTTCGGCTGTTTTTCGCTTGGTGATATCCCTGTTTGCGCCGATGATGCCGATTATATTTCCGTTTTTGTCCCGCCAGGGCAGTTTTGTGCACAAGCTCCAGTTTTCCTGTCCGTCTTTGTGGCGTGTCCTGTGCACCTCCTCGTTCATCATTGGCTTGCCGGTTTTTATTATCTCCTGCTCCTTGGCGTAAAAGGCACCGGCTTCTTCGGCCGTAAATAAATCAAAATCGGTCTTGCCGACCGGTTCTCCCGAAAACGGCAGGTCTGTGTCCTCGGCGACCGCCTTGTTGCAGATGACGAATCTGCTTTTTGTGTCCTTGACATAGAGACGGTCGGGCAGGGCATCTATGAGGGTCCGCAGGAGTTCAATTTCCTGGATAAGCTGTTCTTTGGTTTTGTCGGAGTCGTTCATTGTTTTTTCTACGGTCGTTACCGGTTAAGGCCAAAGGTTTTGAGCCAGAGCTGGGTTTCGCTTTCTGTCAGGCCGGCGCGTTTGGCAGCCGGTTCTTTGCCTTGTTTTCGTTTGCTGAGCCGTTTTGTTACTATGGTCCAGAATTCGTCGGATTGGACGGAGGTTGCTTTTCGTGCGGACGCGGCGTCTCGAATTTTGCGGTCGGTGCTGACGATAGTCAGGTGTGCGGGTGCAGTGCTGTCGAGTATTCTGTGTTCGATAATGGTGTCGCAATCGGTGTTGCGGCCGGAGAAGGTAATTTCCAGATTGCTTATATTATTGAATCCTGTTTTGTCGGGCGGGCCGATGCCGTCGAAAATGATTTCGGCTTTGTCGCGTGTAAGGCCGAAGTATATATCGAGGGCCTGACACATCGCGGTGTCGGTTATGGATGTGTCTTCATCAGGGTTTTGAATGGCCCACAGCAGATTGTGCCCGTCGATAATAACCGGCATTGTTCAATTACGCCTTACTTTCGGCGGACCCGCCTGTTGGCGAGGTCTCGCTATCGGCGGACAAATTTATGCAGAAAACCTTATTTCGCCGCCGACAATCGTTTTTTCAACTTTGCCCTTAACGGTCCAGCCGTGATAGGGGCAGTTTTTGCTTTTTGAACGGAAGGTGTTTACGTCGATTTTGTATTCGACGCTGGGGTCGATGATTGTTACGTCGGCCTGTTTGCCTTTTGACATTGTTCCCTTGTCCACGCCGATGATTTTGGCGGGTTTTTCAGTCATAAGGCGAATCAGGCCGGGCCAGTCGAGGATTCCCGGCTCAATCAGCGCCTTTATGTAAAGAGCCAAAGCGCACTCCAGCCCGACGAGTCCAAACGGCGCTGCCAGAAACTCCAGTTCCTTCTCGCTTTGCAGGTGCGGGGCGTGGTCGGTAACCAGCGCGTCAACCAGCCCGTCGGCAATCGCTTCTTTGAGGGCTTCGATATCTTTTTGAGTTCGCAGAGGCGGGTTTACCTTGTAGTTGGTGTTATATTCGGCGCAGCATTTTTCGGTCAGCAGCAAGTGATGAGGCGTTGCCTCGCAGGTTACGGGCAGGCCTTGTTTTTTTGCGGCCCGAATCAGTTCGACCGAGCTGGCGGTCGAGATGTGCTGTGCGTGATAGCGAACCGTTCCGGCCTTGATTTTTTTGACAAGCTGAATGTCTCGCCACAACATCGCTTCTTCGGCCAGCGGGTCAAGCCCCGGCAGGCCCAGTATTGTCGAGTAGTAGCCGGCGTTCATCACGCCTTTGCCTGCGATTTTGTCGTCCTGGCAGTGCTGGGCGATTACGACGTTGAACATCTGGGCATATTTGAGCGCCCGCAGCATCACAGAGGCATCCTGGACGCCATTTCCGTCGTCGGTGAAGCCGACCGCGCCTGCCTGAGCCATAAAGCCCATTTCGGCAAGCTCTACGCCCTCACGACCTTTTGTGATGGCGCCCATCGTATAAACGTGTGTTTTTCTTGCCTGCCTTGCTTTGCGGTGTATGTATTCGACGTCGGTTTCATCTTCTATTGGAGGGGTTGTGTTGGGCATACAAACGACCGATGTGAATCCCCCCGCGACCGCGGCGGCTGAGCCGCTGGCGATGGTTTCTTCTTCCTCATCGCCCGGCTCGCGGAAATGAACGTGGATGTCAATCAGGCCCGGCACGACGAGTTTGCCCGTCGCGTCGATTACGTTGGCGACCGGTTTCTTAACGCGTCCGACCTCGACAAATTTTTCATCGGCAATCAGCACGTCGCACTTCCTGTTGATTTTATTCGCCGGGTCGATTACGTGACCATTTTTTATCAGCAACTCATCGCCCATAAGTTTTTTTATTTTATTAACCATTTTGTATTTCCGCCGGTTTTTCGGCTGCGGCCTGATTGACTAAGAACAACGTGGCCATTCTTACTGTGACGCCGTTGGTTACCTGCTGGAGTATTACGCTGTTTTTGCCGTCGGCGACTTCGCTTTCTATTTCAAGTCCCCTGTTTATTGGGCCTGGGTGCATAACGAGGATGTCGGGCTTTGCCCTTTTCATACGTTCGACGGTCAGCCCGAAGTAGTGCGAGTATTCGCGGACCGACGGGAACGGATTGCCGCCTAATCGTTCGAACTGGATTCGGAGCATATTTATAACGTCAACTTTTTCGATAACGTCGTCGAGTGAATAGCTGATTTTGACTGGCAGCTGTTCGACTTTTGGCGGCATCAGCGTCGGAGGCCCGACGAATGTAACCTCAGCCCCGAGTTTTGTCATCGCCCACATATCGCTGCGTGCCACCCGCGAATGTGATATGTCGCCTACGATTGCGATTTTGAGCCCCTTGAGTGAACCTTTGCGTTTGCGAATGGTGAAGACATCGAGCAGGCCCTGTGTCGGGTGCTCGCAGAAGCCGTCGCCCGCGTTGACGACACAGGCGTTAATATATTTGCTAAGCAGCGTAGGCGCGCCGCCCGCATTGTGCCGAATGACGACGATATCGATGCCCATTGCTTCGAGGTTGCGAGCGGTGTCGAGAAGTGTCTCGCCCTTGCTGACGGAGCTGTCTTTTTTGGTGAACTCAACGACATCTGCGCTTAGCCGGTTTGCGGCCAGGGCGAAGCTGTTTCGTGTGCGGGTGCTGTCCTCGAAGAAAAGATTGACTACGAGTTTGCCTCGCAGGGGCGGGGCTTTTTTGACCGCTCTTGCGCTTATTTCCTCAAAGCCCTGCGCGGTATCGAGGATATAAGTAATTTCTTCAGCGGTTAATTCTCTAAGGCCGAGCAGATGTTTTCGCTGCCATTTAAACTCCTTTGTTTTGCCCTTTTCAGCCATACTTGGCCACCGCCTCAATTTAATTTTTAATCAGGTTATTCAACTATGACCTGTTCTTTGTTGTCCGATTCTTTCAACAGCACCTGGACTAATGTTCCCGGTTTTGCGTCGGCTTTATAGCCGGCATAGTCGGCCTGGATGGGAAATTCCCGCCCGGCCCTGTCAACGAGCACCGCCAGACGAATCGCCTTTGGTCTTCCCAGGTCAATCAGCGCGTCCATAGCCGCTCTGGCTGACCTGCCCGTATGCAGAACGTCATCGACCAGGATTATGATTTTGTCGTCTATATCGAAGCGGATTTCAGTGGTGCGAACCTGCGGCTGCGAACCGCTTTTGGGCGAATTGAGGTCGTCTCGGTAGAGAGTGATATCGAGTGTTCCGCAGGGTATTTCGCCGCCGATTTTTTTGGATAGTCGTCCGGCTAATCGTTGTGCGACGATTTCGCCCCTGCTGCGGATTCCTATTACGGCGATTTCAACGCCTTCGGGAATATCGGCGACAATACGATTTGTCAGCTTGTTGAGAGCGCTATCGATTTGTTTGGCGTTCAGCAATACCTTCATTTGTCACTATTGGCCCTCTTTTTGAACATGCGTAAGTTTGGAAAATTATATCAATTCGGGGTTTGAAAAGCAAGCCCGCTTTTCATCAATTATTGCCTCAGGAATTAAGGATTGAGATTAGGTTTGAGTGTTGTCTGCCAAACATAAGGCGGATAAAAGTTTTTAGTTTTGAGTTTCAGGTGCAAACCTTTGCCATATTGCGGCGGCAATAAAAAAAGCCCCACGGGGGCGGGGCTTTTGTAGTCACTTGCAGCGTAATTAATCCTTCGGAATTGTCAGGACGATGAATATACTGCTTTTTTCGTATCTGACGCGTAACATTATTTTTCCTTCTTTTGCGGCCGCTTCTACGGCATCTTTAAATTCTTTGACGTTCTCAACCGATTTGCGGTTAACTTCCTGAATTAAGCTTCCGGGCTGAATATTCGCCATAGCCGCGGGCGAGCCGGATTCCACGTCGGTAACGAGGACTCCTTTTTGTCCAACGAACCCAAACTGTTTGGCTGTGTCTTCGGTGAGATTCTGGACGGTGACGCCAAGTTTTTCAGAGGCCTGTTCTTTTGCACTTGAGGCGGATTGTTCGCCGGATGGTTTTTCTTCGAGTTTAGCGGTAAGCGTCTGCTTTTTCCCGTCGCGCAGGACGGTGATTTCGACTTCGCTGCCCGGTTTTTTCATTGCGACGCGTCTCTGGAATTCCGCCGCTTTTTCGACTGGCTGGCCGTCAAAAGCTACGACGATATCTCCGGCTTTGAGGCCCGCTTTGGCTGCCGCCGAATCAGGTGAAACGTCGGGAACAACAACGCCTTTGGTATCCTTGAGTTTGAATGATTCAGCCAGGTCGGGCGTGAGGTCCTGGATGGTAACGCCGAGGAAGCCGCGGACGACTTTTCCTTTTTGGACAAGCTGGTCGTAAATGCCCTTGGCCATATTTATGGGTATGGCAAGACCAATGCCTATATTAATGTTTGCCCCGACTATCGCGGTGTTGATGCCGACGACTTTTCCGTCGAGGTCAACCAGCGGGCCGCCTGAGTTGCCGGGATTGATTGCTGCGTCGGTCTGTATAAAGTCCTCGTATGTTGAAAGCCCCAGGCCGCTTCTGCCTTTTGCGCTGACGATGCCTGCGGTTACGGTGTGGCTGAGTCCGAAGGGATTACCGATGGCGATTACCCATTCGCCGACTTCAATTGTGTCGGAGTTGGCCATTTCGAGGGCATGCAGGTTGTTAGCGTCAATTTTGATGACCGCTACTTCGGTTGATGGGTCTGTGCCGATGATTTTTGCCTGCAATTCGCGGCCGTCCAGCAGGGTTACCGTGATTTTTTCAGCGTCTTCGACAACGTGATTATTTGTGAGGATGTAGCCGTCCTGTGAGACGATAAAGCCGGAACCCTGAACGGGCCTGATTATTTTTCTTTGCTGCTGCGGTTGCTGTTGTTGCGGCTGCTGCCGGCGGAACTGCCTGCCGAAAAATTGTTCGAAGAATTCATCGTCAAAAGGCGAGTTACCGAACGGCCATTCGCGGGAATATGTCTGGGTGATTGCCTGGTTTGCTTTGATACTTACTACGGCCGGCGAGTCCTTTTCGGCGATCGAGGCAAAGGCCTTGCCCAATTGGCGAAGGGTATCGATGCTCTTTGAGTCCTCGGCAAGGGCTGATAATGGCGAAATTAGTGAAAAAACGATGAGAACAAAGCTGATACGGGGTAGTGTTATGTGCTTAAACGGCCTTGCTATAGTAGTCATTTTCCTGGTCTCCAAATAGTCGATGTTTAGAAGTACACGCCTAAAACCCGTTTTTACCTTTGGGATTACAATGATTTTAATACGATTTTATCGACCGCGGGTTCGGCTGGTCTAAAGCTTTTTTGAAGGGGGGGTTGACAAAGTGCCGGGACAAGGTTAAAAGCAGTAATAAGGCGATAGTGTTAAATAAAGGAGATTTTTAGGAGGCCAGATATGCAGGTGCTGGAGTATCTAAAAAAATCGGGGGTAAAATACGAATCAAGGAAGCACAAGCCGACGTTCAGCGCACAGCAAATGGCGGCTGTTGAGCATGAGCCGGGGAGGTTTGTTGTCAAACCGGTAGTGGTCAAGGTTGACGGCAAATACATAATGTGCGTGCTCGCGGCCTGCTATAAAGTGGATTTGGGGGCATTGAAGAAACAGCTTGGGGCGAAATCGGTGGAGTTGGCGGAGGAGGAAGAGGTTGGTCGTCTGTTTGGGGATTGCGAGCTTGGGGCGGAGCCGCCTTTTGGGAACTTGTATGACATCCCCACGATTATGGATAAGGCGCTCGAAGGCGACGACCATATAATGTTCCAGGCGGGTGTGCACGACAAGGCAATCCAGATGAAGATGGACGACTACCGCAAGTTAGTCAAGCCGAAGATTCTGGAATTCAGCTATCCCCTCGGCTCGTGAGTTGGTCGGCGTGAGCAAAAAAAGACCCCCGATAAATCGGGGGTCTTTAATGGTTGAGATTGCTTCGTCCCAAAAAGGGGACTCGCAATAACATCTATTTTAATTCTGCGTCAATCCAGCCGGTCAACTCCTTCAGGTCCGCCAGGGTGATGTCGCCCATGTGAGCGATTCTGAAGGTCTGCTCTTTCAGTTTGTTGTAGCCGTTACCAAAGGCGGTGTTGTGTTTTTGCTGTACCGCTTTGATAACGTCGGCGACGACGATGCCCCTTGTGTTCTTGACGGTTGTCAGCGTATTGGAGGCGTATTTCTCTTCGCAGAACAGCCCGAACTTCTGCTTTGCCCAAGCCCTTGTGTAATCGCCCATTTCCTTGTGGCGTTTCCAGACGTTTTCCATACCCTCTTTTATCAGCTTGGTGCATTGGTAGTGAAGCCCGAAGATGTGCGGGATGCTTGGGGTCGTCGGCGTCTGGTTTTTCTCATTGGATTTGACAAAGGGCACGAAGTCGAAATAGTAACCCTTCTGCGGGACCTTTTTGGATTTTTCCATAGCGCGATTACTGACTGCGGCTACAGTGAAGCCGGGCGGAAGCGCGAATGCCTTCTGGACGGAGGCAAATACAACGTCCCAGCCCAGTTGGTCGAAATGCATCGGAAGACCTACCAGACCGCTGACGGCATCGACAAGAACCAGCACATCGGGATATTTTTTCTTCATCATTTCGCTGACTTCATATAGCGGGTTCGTAAGCCCGGTGCTTGTCTCGTTATAGACCAGCGTAACCGCGGCGTATTTGCCGGAAGCAAGCTTTTTGTCAATCATATCAGCGGTAACGGCCTGACCCCATTCGACCTTTAACTCGTCGCAATTTCTTCCGCAGCTTTTCACGACATCAGCCCATTTATCGCTGAAGGCGCCGCAGCAAGTGGCCAAAACCGTTTCGTTGAAGTCAACGCAGTTACGGATGGAGGCCTCCCAGAGTCCTGACGCTGATGATGTGACAAGGAAGACGTTCTGGCTGGTGAAGAGGATCTTCTTGAGCATATCAATAACTTCACCATGCAGTTGGGCGTACTCTTTGCCGCGATGTCCCAGCGTCGGACGCGCCAGTTGCTGAAGGACATCTTCCTTGACCAGTACAGGGCCAGGAATGAACAATCTTGGGGGTTTTCTCCAGTCAGCCATACAATTCTCCTCTATAAAACGTTAGTGTTTATTTATCACCAGCCCGGTATAGACCTTCGGATAAAAGAAAGTCGATTTCTGAGGCATCCTTTCGCCGGTTGCGGTGACCATTTCGATTTGTTTCATTTTTGTTGGATTCATAAATAAGGCGGCCTGTTTGGCGCCTTTATCAACTTGGTTTACGGAATCGTCTATTCCCTCGCCGGTATCTTTTACATATTCGATGTTTGCGCCTTCTGCGAGGCCTTTTTCGTCGATGCCGAGATGCTTTTCGATAATTAACTTATGTAACACAGCTACGTCCAGGGATTTCCAGTGTTCGCTTTTGTCCGGTGCAACGGCATCCATAAGATGTTTATCTTTCAGCAAGGCGACGTAGAAAGCGCCGTCGGCTGTGTATATGCCGAAGGCGTTTTTGTCGGCGTCAAACTCGGCCTTCATTTTGTCCGACATTTTTTCTCTGGCCTGTTGTTTGGCCTTTTCATTGTCGAAGGCGAAAGTTGTCAGTTCGAAGTCCTTTTTGAGGTCAGTGAGGAACTTTTTGCCGTTGAAGGTTTTGACATTTTGTATAAGCCGATGTGTTGCCAGTATAAGCAGACCCTTCTGCCGCGTATTGACGAAGGCGGTAAGGACATATTGAGCCGATGGCTCGCCTGTTTCTTTGTAGTAATTGAGGGCGGTTTCGTATCTGTGATGGCCGTCAGCTATGACGCAGGTTTGCGTGTCCATCATTTTTGTTATTGCGTCGATGTCGTTTTTATCCGTGACGGCAAACAGCCGATGGCGGACGTTTTGTTCGTCAACAAAGTCGATGAGCGGTTTTTGCTTCAGGGTTTTTTTGACGATTTTGTCTGCGACGTTTTTGGCGTCCTGATAGAGCATAAAGATAAGGCCGAAACTGGCTTTGGTTGCCCTTCGCAGGTTCAGGCGGTCCGCTTTTGGCCCGGTAAGTGTGTATTCGTGGGGCTTAATGTTTTTGCCAAGCTCTTCGAGTTTCGCAAGCGCGATAAAGCTGAGTCGCTGCGCCTTTATGCCGGCAATCTCGAAATCCTGGACATACCCGTAAACGCTGTCATTGGTGTCACGTTTGAGTGCACCCGCCTGAAACCAGTCGTTAAGCAGTTTGGCTGCCCTTGTATATTGATTATTGTCCGTGCCGTCAGAAGGGCTGGTTTTGCCCTTAGTTATCTGGACGATGTTGTACTTACTTTTTTTGTAGAGCCGGTCCTGGAGGTCAGCGTCGATGACGTCATAAGGAGGTGCAATGCACCGCCCGACGTCGCCCACGACCGCCTCGTTGAACCTGTATGCCTTAAATGCTTTAATTTCCATTATCACGCGCAGGATACCATTATAACTTTAGGTTGTGATTACGAGTAAACCCCACAATGTTGAGCTATTCAACAAAGGATGAAGTATACCAAATTGAGACGCGGTTTGTCAATCGACAGGAAATGTTTTTTTTGATGTGCCGGAGGCGCTCAGACGATATTGACCAGCAGGTATCGCTGGACGAACCCCTGTTAATCTTCCGTATCTCATTGTTGTTTCTCCGGAAGGCAACCAAACTGTTGAGGATTATAGCGGAGGGGGTTAGAGTGTGAGTAATTTAACGCAGAATAAGAGGTAATCATTGAAAGTTGCTTTAATGCTTAATATACTTGTCTGCGGCGATGGTTTTGCCTTTTAGGCAGAAAGGGTATTAGTATGCTTGCTAAAATCACAAATTTCATCCAAACGGATATCTGGCGGATGCGTCTGCGAGACCATTCACGAGGCAAGTCGCTTTTTATCCGGTTCCTGCGGATAGTCGTTCTTGCTGTCCGCGGTTTTAACGAGAACAAGTGTAAATTCAGGGCGTCTGCGCTGACGTTCTTCTCGCTGCTTTCGATTGTGCCGGTTATCGCCCTGATGTTCGGAATTGCCAAGGGCTTCAATCTGCAGGATCGCGTAGCGGCGCAGATTCTCGAAAAGATGAAAGGTCAGGAGGAAGTCGCCAACAAAGTCATCGCGTTTTCAAATTCACTTCTCGACAAAACAAGCGGCGGCGTCATCGCCGGGGTGGGTGTTATCTTTTTGTTCTGGACCATCATCAGTTTGCTTAGCAATATCGAAAACTCCTTCAACGATATATGGGGCGTAGTTAAACCCAGGACTTTTGGCAGGAAATGCAGCGATTACCTGGTAACAATGCTGGTGTGTCCGATTCTTTTGGCGGTAGCCGGCGGTGCGACGATTTTTCTCAGCAGCCAAATTGGAACTCTCACTGAAAAGATTCCCCTGCTGAAGAACCTCGGGCCAGCGTTTTGGGTGGTAATGAAACTGCTTCCTTATGTTACAATCTGGGTTGCGTTCACGTTTATTTTTATTTCTATGCCCAATACTAAGGTGAGATTGATCTCCGGCCTGATAGCCGGGATAGTCGCCGGAACTTTATTTCAGGTTGTTCAGTGGGGATACGTGAATTTCCAGGTTCAGATTACCGCAAGATATGCCATTTATGGCAGTTTCGCGGCGCTGCCTTTGTTTTTACTGTGGCTTCAGATAAGCTGGTATATTATTTTGTTAGGCGCGGAAATTTCATTTGCGCATCAAAATGTCGAGACGTACGAATTTGAGCCGGATTGCCTTTCGGCGAGCCGTTCATTCAAAACTTTATTATCGCTTCTTATTGCTCAGCGGCTTGTGCACAGATTTTGCGAAGGTGAAAAACCCAGCGAGGCATCGGGGCTTTCGCACGAACTGGAGATTCCCGTCCGCTTAGTCAGGCAGTTGCTGTACGACCTGTCGGAATCGGGCATTCTCTCAGAGGTCAAAAAAGGAGAAGACAAGGAGCTTGCATATCAACCTGCCACCGACGTCGATAAAATGACCGTGAAATTTATCATCGACCGGCTGGAGCGACGGGGCACTTCCAGCATACCGGTGCTTCGGTCCGCTGAAATGGACAAGCTTTCCGATTGTCTGCGGCAATTCGACGCGACCCTTGAAAAGTTACCAGCAAATGTATTATTAAAAAGCCTGTAAGAAGATTTTTTATTTGTTCGGCTCTGACTTTTTGCCGCCGAAAATTCCTTTGACGCCTTCAACGACGTTTTTGCCCGCTTCGGTAGTGGTTTTCACGGCGCTCCTGCCAAGTTCGGCGGTTGAGCCAGCGACCTGTTTTGTGACGCCCACGGCCAGTGCACCCATAACCTTTCCCACAAGCGTGGCTACGCTGAGTTTTTTGTCGGTGCCGAGGTTTTCCATTACTATCGGGTCGAGCTTCAAACTAATGGTATCGCTCTTTCCAGCGATAGGCAGCAATTTTACCCTGGCGTTTGTATTGGTGATTTCGAGCTTGGTGATGGTCAGGTTTTTGCCCGGTTTTTCAGTTTTTGGCGCAGCTTCTTTTTCTTCTTTGGGCAGCTTATTCACTATCTCGTTTAGGTTGTTTGTCAGTCCTTTTTGTTCAATTGTAAGCTTTGTGTTGTCGAGCTTGACTAATTTTATCTTAATTGTGTTGCTCATCAGTGAGCCGATATCGAGGTTTACAACCCCGTCGCCGAGTTCAAGCAAGGTTTCGTTGGCGTAACCGGGCGGGTTATTGACGACTAAACCTTTAATTTCGACTTTTCCGCGCAGGATAGACAGGTCGATACTCTTAATCGTTACCGGCACGCCGAGGGTGCTGCTGGCTACTTTTTCGACGGTGGTCTTAATCAAGCCGGCACCGAAAATAGGAAAACCGACAATCAGGACCAGCAGGATTACTACAATCGACACAACTACGTAGGTAATGATTTTTTTTGCCGACTTCATTTTGTTGCCCTCCAAAAGGTTTAAGTTGGTTATGCAGTTCTGGTATCATAAATTTTATCCACATAGTTATTATTAGAACCTGTACATTGCTCCAGCGAGAATAGAAATCGTGTAATCTTTATTCACGATGGGGCTGTTGCGAATATCGCTGTCTAACCAGTAATAAGTTATGCTGGTAAGCAGAGTCCAGTCGTCGTTTAGCTGGTAGTTTGCATCAAGGCCGACAAACCAGTTTACGGATGCGCCCGGGTTGTAAGCCGGTCTGCCGGTGCGTGCTTCGTCGTCGCGGACGCCGTAGTAATAATCGGCGAGATTACTGCTTAGCAGGGCAACGCCGGCGGAGGGCGATATCTTTGCTTTTTCAAACTTGAATGGTTTGGCATATGTTAAGCGATACTCCTGGCCATCGTGCTGGCCCAGGGCGTCGGTCAGGATTCTCGCGTAGAGATTGCCCCAGTCGCCGGATATTCCAAATTCTCCGCCGACGTCAACGGTCATATTTCGGTCGTGCATTCCCTCAAAATCATCGCTTTTGTCCGCGTAGTAACCATCGAGTCGCAATTTGCCGATGATGTCAAACGTCATATTGGAGTCGGAGAACAGTCGGCAGGCCGCGGTATCGATAGAGAAATAAAACGGTGTGCTGACAGCCGTGATAACGGGTATTGGATAGATAGTCGGATCCATACCCTTGTATGGCTTGACGGTAATCAGCGTGCCGGGGCCTAACAAAAATATTGAGTTGGGGTCCGTCTGTGAGTTTTGTTTGCCGCCTTCAGCCAGGCCGGCTGAGCAAACCAGCAGCGTCAGGGAAATTATCAGTATTTTATTTGCCATCAGTAACTATCCTTTCCAAAACATTTACGTACCGGCGGGCAATTTTTGGCCGCCGCTCCTGATATTTACGTCCCGTTGCGGGAACGGTATTGTCAGGCCGTTGCTTTCCAGCGCTAGTTTGACTTTGGCGGTGATGTCAAAGTAAACGTCCCAGTAGTCCGCTGATTTTACCCACGGACGAACGACAAAGTTGACAGAGCTGTCGGCAAGCTCGGAGACCGCCACCGTTGGGGGCGGGGTTTTGAGTATTCTCGCGTCAGCGGCGAGAACGCCTTCGATAACCTGTTTGGCTTTTTTGATGTCATCATTATACGATACGCCAATCTTCAGGTCGATTCTTCTTGTGGCGTTGGCGGTGAAGTTACTGATAGTGCCGCCCGTAACCTGAGAGTTGGGGACGATAATGCGGACGTTGTCGGGGGAGTTGAGTACCGTGTTGAGAATCTCTATTTCCTGAACCGTTCCCTGAATTCCTGCCACGGTGACAAAATCGCCGACTTTGAAGGGTTTGAAAATTACCATAAGTATTCCTGCGGCGAAATTAGACAGTGAACCCTGCAGGGCGAAGGCGACGGCTAATGCCGCGGCACCGAGAACGGCAATCGCAGCGGTCAGTTTTATTCCGACCCTGTCCAATGCCGCGATAATCACGAACGCGAGCAGGCCGAAGTAGCACATATGCTGGACAAAGGTAACAAGGATTTGCTCAACGTGCGCCCTGGTCATTGCCCTGCTGGCAAGTATGGAAATCCACTTTGCCAGCCAGCGACCTATCACGAAGATAAGAATTGCCGCCACCAGGTCGATAGCGAAAGCGGTTCCTTTTGTAATCAGGAAATCTTTTATTGTGGCGAGTATGTTTTGAGAACCTGCTATCGCGGTTTCGACGGCGTTTTGAGCGGAGTTTACATCCTGCGCCACCACAGGGATAACGCTTACGAGCAGGATTGCCCATATTGCCAAACAACAAATGCTTATCTTTTTGATTTGAAGTTTCATTTGGCACCCTCAAAAAAATGTTTAAATTTGTCCTTTCCCGAAATCGTCGAGAAGGCAACATTATTTGGTCCTGTGCGTAACAATAACTGCCGATGAATCAACCCCTGTGCCGAACTATTGGCTAAAATCTACCCGGTCCAGCCCATAACGCAAGCAAAAAACGGCCTCCGGGTTTTTGGTTAGCCCTTGCGCAAGATATCGCGGATATCGGTCAGCAGCATAACCTCAGGCGACGGGGGAGCCAGCTCCGATGGTTTGGCGGCCTCTTTTCTTTTCAGAGTGTTAATCGCCTTGACCAACATAAAAATCGCGAAGGCAACAATTGTGAAGTCAATAACGGTCTGGATGAAATTGCCGTAATTGAGCGTTACGGCAGCGGTCGTTTCCGTGGCCTTTTTTATTGTTATCACGAGCTTGCTAAAATCGACGCCGCCTATAAGCAGCCCAATCGGAGGCATAATCACATCGGCCACGAAAGATGACACGATTTTGCCGAACGCGGCGCCTATTACGATACCAACCGCCATATCCACCACGTTACCCCTGACCGCGAACGTCTTGAATTCCTGCAACCATTTCATAGCCATCTCCTTTTAATTGATTCACTTGATATTAAATCGCCCGCCGTTTGTTGCGAGGTTAAAATGCTATGGGTGGAACTTACGATTTTGGGGTAGATTGTCAAGAATTTTTATGTCTTAACTTTCAACCGGGGCCTGGAAAAGCGAAAAAGCTGCCGAACAGGGACATTTAGTTTCTATTTTTGATGGCTTTTAGCAGGTTTGGGTCGATTGTTTTGCCGAGTTGTTCGGCTGTCTTTAGGTGTTCCAGGGCCAGGTCGTAATTTTTCAACTTGTAGTAAGCAAAGCCGAGGCCATAATGCGCATCGGCCATTTTTGGGTCAAGCTCCACGGCCTTAAGATGTGCCTTGACGGCGTTTTCATAGTCGCCCTTGTTGGAATACGAGGCGCCGAGCTGGTAATAAAGTCCGGCGTTGTCCGGGCTTACGCGGACGGCCTTGTTGTATTGTTCAATGGCGGCGTCGAATTTACTTTCGTTGAAATACACGTTGCCGAGATTCGCCAGTGCCTCGAACATATTCGGATTAATCGCCAGCGCCTTGAGGTATGCGTCGATTTCGTTGCCCGGCTGATTGAGTTTGTTGTAGCAGACGCCCATGCCGAGATATGTTTCTGCGATGTTGGGGTCGAGCCGTATTGCGGCGGTGTATTCGTTTATCGCGTCGTTAAACCATTCGCGTTTCTGGTAGGCGTTGGCAAGGTTATTGTGGACCTTGGCGTTGTCCGGATTGATTCTCACTGCGGCCTGATACTCAGTTATCGCATCATCTGTGCGGTTCTTCAGCATGTAGTTATTGCCGAGGTTTATTCGGGATTCGGCCAGCGACGGGTTGATATAAACGGCCCATTGCAGCGAGGCAATCGCCTGGTCAACGTTGTTGATATTGCCATAGACGTTGCCGAGGTTATTGAAGAAACAGCCCAGCACTTGGCGCTTATTCAGGTTGGTCATATAAATAGTGTCGGTTTTGGGGACATTAAACTGCTCGATGTAGTATTCATCAGAAGCGCTGCTGCCTTTGGCGGTCGTTTCGATATTGAAACGCACATGGCCGTCGTCGTACCTGACGAAAAAATGTCCCGGCACAACTACGCCGTAGAGCGGCAAACCCAGCCGTTCACCGATAGCCAGGTATAGAACGGACAAGCTCAGGCAATAACCCTGGCGCCTGTCCATAACGGAGTGCAGAAACAGGTCGTATGGGTCGGTGGCTTTATTGATTGTTTTGAAATTCAATTCATTGAACAGGTAATCGTTGATAATGGGGATTGCTGCAACGCCTGTCGGCGCGTTTTTCGCTTTGAGCCGGCTGCGGATTTCCGTCGCGATGTCGTCGAGCTGCTGCTGGTATTTTGTGCCGGCAACCATATCGCTCCACGATTCTGAGACAATCAAAACGGCCGTGCCCGTGTCAATCTGCTCGGGGGGCAGTCGCAATACTTGCTCAATTGACCGGGCATACAGACCGTCGAGGTTCGCGTTTGCCATTGGTTCCTGTGAGAAACAGGGCGTTGCGACGAGAGTAATGGCGAAACAAATTGTCAGATGGAGAACCGTTTTCATAAAATTACGCTTCCTGAATTATTCCTCAGTCATTTCCAACTCGACCGGCCGGCGGCTGAACAGGTCTATCTGTTTCCATTTGTTGCTCTTGAATCTTATACGGTTGGCCAGCCCTGCCGCGATGATACTCATTGTTGCCGCGGCCCAGGGGCCAAGCGACCCGTAGTTCGGGAACACCTTTATTATAACAAATCCGCCCAGTGCGAGAATAGCCGCCGCACCGAGAGCGAAAATGGCCAGCCAGACCGTGTCGCCCGCACCGCGTAATGCCCCGCTGTAAACGGTTCTCGACGCGTAGAAAAGCTGGTAGATAGCGGCGAATATCAGTACTTGAACGCCTATCTGTATTACCATATCGTCGGATGACCACAGCCGCATAAATGTCCTGCCGAATAACAGGAAGCTCAATCCCACAAATCCCATATATATAAGAGCAACACGCAGACACAGGCGGGTTTGCCTGATTGCCGTGAGGTTTTTATCCTCGCCGATGGATTTACCGACGGCGACTGTTATCGCGGTCTTCAGGCCTTCGATAGGCATTGTGGAAAGATTTGTGCAGGCAAGCGCGGCGCTCGTCGCGGCCTGCGCCTCTTTGCCGAACCTGCCGACCAACCAGAACAATGTCGCACCCCAAACGCCTGCGCTGAGCGCCAGTTCAGCCCCCGCGGGCAAGCCCACTTTGAGCAGGTCGGCCATTTTTCGCAAATCGGGCTTGAGCATACGGCTGCTGGCGAATTCGGTCCTGAAGTCACCGCTGAGAAACGTCGCCATTCTTATCCCGCCGCCGACCGTTATGCCGATGACCGTTCCCCACGCGGAGCCCGCTATTCCCATCGCGGGGAAACCGAATTTGCCGAAAATCAGGGCGTAATTCATTATGAGATTTACAACCTGCGCGACTAGCGCGGCATACATCGAAAGCAGGGGCCTGTGGATGCCCATAAAAAACTGCACTCCCGCCCAGACGAATACCACGGATATGTTGCCGAAGAGCATAATGCGAAAATAGACGACCTCCAGCCCGACAACTTCCGGCTCGTGGCCGAATGACCGGAATATCGCTGGCGCGAGCGGCCAGCATGTCGCCATAATCAAAAGCGAAAACGCCATTCCCATATAGACCGCCTGCCAGAAGTAACTGGTGCATTCTTTTTTTTGTCCCCGCCCGAAGCACTGGCTTACGTATGTGCCTAAGCCGGCGAAAACACCCATCACGCACGCGGCCGGTATCGAGGCGGTGAATCCCGCGGGCAGCACCGCCGCAAGAGCGGCCGTTCCCAGCCGGGAGACCATTATCCGGTCAACGAACTGCAGAAGCGTAAAAGAAACGGTGGTAATGACAATCGGCCCCGCCAGCTTGAGCATAAACCCCAGCGAGGTCTCATCAACGACAAGTGGTTTGGTCTGGGTGTTCATTTATAGCAGTGGTTTAGTTTATCTAACAAGGATTCCGTCGAAGTACCTGTGATTTGGATTGTTTTGACGGGTGAGGTCAGGCCGGAGGTTATTGTAACCGTGTTTTTTTTGACGCCGAGTGTGTCGGCTAAAAATTCGACAAGCGATTCGTTGGCTTTGCCCTTTTCCGGCGCAGCAGCGAGTTTTACTTTAAGCATGCCCCCCAATATGCCTGCTACCGCTGTTTTGCTCGAACGAGGAACGACCTTGACTGAAAAGATGACCGCGTTAGCCGATTGTTGTATTTTCAACTGCTCCATATATCGCGGCCTATTCAGCCCGCTCTCGGAGGTTTGCGCCGATGGCAAACTGGACGTATTTTTCAATCTGTTCGGCTAATTCATTAAGCGACGGCAACTGGAAATCCTCGAAGTGTCCCGGCACAAATTCGCCGTTGAGGGCCTTTTTGAAGACCCGCACGCGAATAACCGACGGCTGCGATGCGGCTCTCGTGTAGTCGCTGTCTTTGTGTTCGGTCAGCTCGACCCGCCAGTCCTCGCTTATAAAAACCAGGCACTTGCCGGTATAAACGGCCGTCGGGAAATACTCATATAACGATTTCAGCGTTTCCATCGTCGGCTATTATACACCGGCCGGAAACAATAGCAAATCACACTTGCCCGCTGAAGATTGAAAGATTATATTGCCCGTGCCGGGTCACAGGATTAATGGAATTGGCAAAAAACGGGAGGTCTTAAATGAAAAAGTTATCTGCAATTCTCTTAGTTATAACGATAATCGCTGCCTCGTGCACAACGAATCGGGAGAAAGAATCAGGCAAGGAGAATATACCTTCGCTTGAGCCGCCGAAATCGCTTGATGATAACTGGAGCAAATGGCTTGTCGGCGACTGGCAGGGCACGGCTAAATCGGATTTTGGCGGGCACAAGGACTGGGTAAAAGGCAGTTGCCGGCTGAATATTGAATTGGCCTTGAATGGTCAGTTCCTTGTTCGTAAAGGCCAGTCTCAGATAACCGGCTTGTCCGACGAATATATAAAACAACTTAAAGGGCGGCACCTGTCCGATTCAGATATTGGAAAGATGCGTAATTCAACCTTTGAGAGTATGGAGATTTACACCATAGAGCCGAAAACCGGCGAGATTACTGGATACCTTTTTGACAGTTTGCGTTGTATCGCCAAAGGAACAGGTAAACGCGAAGGCAATAAAGAGATAATAAATTGGGTCTGGTCAGGCCAGGGGCAGGGTTCAAGCACTCGCGTCACCGAAAAAATAAGCGACGACAAGTTTATCTCCACTGAAAAGTATGCAATGCCCGATGGCAGCACGATGGAAGATAAAGCGGAAATGACCCGCAATTAAAAGACGCCGGACCCGGGACTCAGGAGCAATTCGTATCAGCCGGTTTGATTGGACAGATACTGAGGCAGACCCATCTGCTTAATCTGGTCCTGCTGTGCCTCGATTTCATCGACGTGGCCATCTTCATCTTTCAAAATCGAATCGAGGAGCTCTTTGGTGGCGTTATCGCTGACATCGGCGGCGAGTTTAATGGCCGCGTTGTAGGATTTGACCGCCCCTATTTCCGCGGCATGGTCGTTATCGAACTGCTTGGGCACGTCAGCGCCGATATGAATATCACTAAGCTTGCTGACTATCGGCGTGCCTTCGAGGAAGAGGATTCGCCCGATGAGTTTTTCGGCGTGTTTCATCTCCGTAACCGCCCTTGATTGTATCATTTTTCCGAGCTTCATATAACCCCAGTTTTCGACCATTTCCGCGTGAACCATATACTGGTTGATTGCGCCCAGCTCATCGGCGAGCAATCCGTTGAGTGCCTGAAGTAATTTTGCGTTTCCTTTCATCTTAGTAACCCCTTTCCTGAATCAAAAAGTAATATCCCGCTTTCATACCTGACAACCGCATTCTAAAAAGAACAGTTTCCAACGGTTAAATTAACGTTCTGTCACTTATTCGTCAAGCAGCAAAAATGCCGATTGACGTTTATCGTTTTTTAGGCGGTATCAGGGCTTCCAGTAACGGCTTTCGGAATGAAAATTTATTGGGGTCACAAATGCCGAAGTATTCACCGCAAAAGTCCCAGTATGCGAAACTAAAGCCCCGCTCAATCGTGGTATCGGCGACGAATTTGGTCCATAGGACGCGGGAGTCCATATCGGCCTTGCTGTTTGCGCCGAACTCTCCTATGAAAATCGGGCGGTTATTCTTTTTTGCCCAGGCGGCGGCATCGTCAAAGTCCTTTGTTATCATTTGCTTTTCCGAATCCGTCCCTGTCCATTTTGTTCCTAACCAAGCGTTTGAGTCAGCCACCCAGTGAGCTCCCTGATGAGTAAATTCGTATGGCAGGTAATAGTGTGCGGTGACGATTATGTTGGGGTCATCTTTGGGCAGTTCGAGGGTGTTGAGCTGCTTTATGTCGTTGTAGTTGGCTGGGCCGAATACAATGGTTCTATTCGGGTTTGACTGGCGAATTACGGCGAGTACTTCCTTAAGAAGCTTATTCCACTCACCGGCAGCCAGATTATCATGCGGCTCATTGAGGGGTTCGAAGACGAGAACAGGGGGGTAATCTTTGTAGTGCTCCGCAATCTGTTTCCATATTGCGAGGAACCTTTCTCTGTGGCCCGCGGGGTCTTTATAAAGCTCGTTATAGTGATGCATAGTGACTATCACAATTACTTCCCGCTGCATCGCTTGGTATATTACCCAGTCCATTCTTGTGAAGAAGTTAGGGTCAATTGTGTAAGGTTTTTCAGTCAGTGCGTGGGCGGACCAGCAGACGGGGATGCGGAATGAAGTAAACCAAGCTTCTCTTGCGATGTTAAAATATTGCACTTTGATGGTGACGCCCCAATCGCCTTCTTTCGGCGCCTCGAGTGCATTGCCGAAGTTGATTCCGCGATTGATGATTTTGTTGATTTCAAAAGCGTTTGGTTCTGTGTAGGCATTGCAGGCGGACTCAAACATTACTATTACCATTAAACATACGGCAAAAAACACTCGCTTCGACATAATATGTTACTCCAAATATGTTACTCCAATAATGCCAACAAATATACTAAGCCAAATTCGTGTTACTGCCTTGGCGGAACAACCGCGTCGAGCAGTTCTTTGTGCCAGGATTTGGTTTGCGGGTCATACATTCCGAAAACGGAGCAGAATTCCCAGTATGATATGCTGAAGCCGCGTGCTGTCGCTGCACCGGCTACGCACTTAGTCCAGCGGACACGGGATTCCATATCCGCTTTTTCGTAAGCGCCAAACTCATTTAAGTAAATCGGTCGGTTGTTCTGTTTTGCCCAACTGGCCGTGATATCAAAATCCTTTGCTATTCGTTGTTTTTCATTTTCCGAGCCGACCCATTTTGCGCCGAGCCATTTTTCGGAATCCTTAATCCAACTGGCGCCCTGCTGGGTGAATTCGAGCGGCGAGTAATAGAAAATGCTGACGATTATATTGCGGTCGTCTTTGGGCAGTTCGAGGCGAGAAAGATTCTCAATGCAGGAAAGCCCGGCGGAGCAGATGACAATTGTTCTGTCTGGGTTGGACCGTCGAACAGTAGCAATCGTCTCCTTTAAAAGCGAATTCCACTTATCGGCGTCGAGTTTATCCAGCGCCTCCATAAGAGGGTCAAAGATAAGGGTATCGGGATAATCCTTGTATCGTTCCGCGATTTGTTTCCATATAGCCACGAATCTGTCTTTTTGCCCGTTGGGGTCGCTGTACAGGTCGTCGTAGTGATGAGTGGTGAGCACAACGGGGAGATTTCGCGACAGGCAATTATTGATTGCCCAGTCGATCCTTTTGAAGAAGTTCGGGTCTATAGTGTAAGGCGGCTCGTTTGCGGCGTGAGCGTTCCAGCGGACGGGCAGGCGAATCGAATTGAATCCCGCGTCTTTGATTATCTGGAAATATTCGTCCTGGAGAGTGACTCCCCATTCGCCCTCTTGTTTAGGAGTGTCGAGCGCGCCGCCGATATTGATGCCGCGACCAATAAGTTTGTTCATTGCAAACGCGCTCGCCTCGGCGTAGCCCTTTGGCGAAGCCGGGTTCGGCTCGCCCGCGGATGCCCATGCGGATGTCAACGAAACAATAATAATCGCTAACATCTTTTCCATAAAAGTTGAATCCGTTTACTATTTCGGCGGAATAATCGCGTCAAGCAGCGGCTTGTTCCAGGATTTCGTATCCCGGTCATACAGGCCGAATTCGGCGCAGAAATCCCAGCATAGCAAACTCATCCCGCGTTCGGCCGCTGTATCAGCAACGAACTTCGCCCATTTGGCGCGATATTCCGTATCGATCTTTTTGTAAGTGCCGAACTCGCCCAGGTTAATAGGCCGATTGTTCTGTTTTCCCCACGCTGCCGCCGCGTCGAAAAAGTCCGTTACCACCTTTTTTTCCGCGTCGGTGCCCGTCCATTTTGTACCCACCCACGCCACGGACCTTGCGCCCATCCACGGGGCTCCCTGATGCGTAAACTCCAATGGCGTATAATAGTGAATGGAAACAATAACGTTCCGCTCTTCTTTTGGTATATCGAGCTTATCAAGACAAACAACGAAAGCGGGGTCTATTATAATAGTGGGCTCGATTATAATGGTTCTGTCGGGATTCGATTTGCGAATGACAGGCAAAGTTTTCTTGAGCAGGTCATTCCACAACTCCGGCGTTAACGCCTTGTATGGCTCATTGTACAGCTCCAGCACAACGGAATCGGGATAATCCTTATAATGCTCCGCAATCTGCTGCCAAAGGGCGAGGAATCGCTCGAAGTGGTAGCTGTTGGGGTCAGCCGTTAGCGCGCCATATTGCTGGATGTTTAGCATTACATACAAATCATTTTTAAGCGAGCTTTTTATAGCCCAGTCAACCCGGTTGAAAAAATTGGGGTCAATGGTGTAAGGTTTTTCAGCCAGCGCGTGACCCGACCATCGGACGGGCAGCCGAATGGAATTAAAGCCGGCCTGCTTGATGATGCTGAAATACTCTTCTTTGAGCACCACACCCCATTCGCCTTCACTCGGCGCTTCGAGCGCATTGCCCAGGTTCACGCCTCTGCCAAGCAGCTTATTTATTTGAAATGGGTCAGGTTTGGCAGGTGCGGCGTTTGGTTCGGCAGCTACAACGCAGGCAGCTCCGAGCAGGACTATTCCTAATATAATGAACACACATGGTTTCGCTGTTCTCAACATCATTTTTTCTCCTGTGATAGAAGTTTATTGTTTTGGCGGATTCAACAAGCTCACCGCAGGCGGAATGAGCGCTTCGAGCAACTGCTTGTTCCATGTTTTTGTCTTCGGGTCGTATATGCCGAAGTTAATATGGCAGAATTCCCAGTATGTAAAACTGAAGCCCTGGTTAATCGCCTCATCCGCGATGGCTTTGGTCCATTGAAAACGGGAGTTTGGGTCGGCTTTGTAGAAGGTGCCGAATTCGCCAAGGTAAATCGGGCGATTATTTTCTTTTCCCCAGTTGGCGGCTACTCTGAAATCTCTCGCTATCGTCCGTTTTTCCTGGTCGGTGCCGTTCCATTTCATACCGAGAGACCTGTTGGAATCAGGGGTCCAGGGTGCTCCCTGGTGGGTGAATTTATTCGGCATGTAATAATGGAATGTAACAATTATGTTGCGGTCGTCTTTGGGCAGGTCGAGGCCCTTGACTTCATAATAATTATTGAAATTGGCTGAGCCGATAACGAGTATCCTGCTGGGGTTTGATTTGCGAACAACGGCAAGCCACTCTTTAAGCATCGCATTCCATTCGGGGATGCCTTTTAGATTGTCCTGCGGCTCATTAATCGCCTCGAACAGCAGGGTATTGGGGTAATCCTTGTAGCGTTCCGCGATTTGCTGCCAGATGGCAAGGTATCTTTCCTTGTGATTATTGGGGTCCTTAAAAAAGTCATAATAATTGTGCATATTGATTATCAAAACGAGATTCCGCGACATCGCGTTTTTGATTGCCCAGTCAACCCTGGCGAAAAAGTTGGGGTCTATTGTATAAGGAGCTTTTTCCATTGCGTGACTGTCCCAGCGGACGGGCAGGCGTATTGAGTTGAAGCCGGCGTCTTTGATTAGCTGGAAATACTCTTCCTGCAAAGTAACGTCCCAGTCGCCTTCTTTGGGTGCCTCAAGTGAGTTGCCGATATTCACTCCGCGACCGATTAGTTTGTTAACCACGCATGGGTCGTTGAGATTAACATTCGCCTCGGCACAAAAGGCGCATCCTGACAAGATGATTGCCAGTAATATGACGGCAACTGATTTTGAGGGGCTGAACATAAAATTGTCTCCTATAGTGAGTAACAGAATGTGGAGTATAGTTTCTACCAAAGCGGGCGATGGGATTCGAACCCACGGCATTCGGCTTGGGAAGCCGACATTCTACCACTGAATTACGCCCGCAAACCCAGCAGATTAACATTATACCGTCTGCAAAGGTGTTTTCCAGTGGGAAGTTGATTGTATCTTGCCGATAGCGTAGAATTCTGTAGAATCCTTATGTTTTCTATAACCAGTGGAAAAGGGGTCAGTGATGGCCAAAGAGGTTCGGCTGCCGAAGTTCGGCGATACAATGGAAGAAGGAACGATTGTTGACTGCAAAGTCAGCGTCGGCGACCACGTCAAAAGCGGCGATGTCCTCTTTGACGTTGAGACCGATAAGGCGACGCTGGAGATAGAATCGCCCGCGGATGGCTATGTTAAGCAGATAATCGCCGAGGTTGGCGGCAGTTATCGTATAGAAACACCCCTGCTGATATTAGGCGACAAGGATGAGCGGGTAAGCGACGAATTTTTACGGTCGCTCAGGGCGTCAACCCCCGCGACGCCGACAATCGCAAAACCGAAGCCGGCTAAACGAGAAAAAATAAGCGATTTGCCGATGCCGATACCGGTTTTACCCGCTGATATCAAGCTCGGCCAGACAATACCCGTAAGTAGATTACAGAAGATTACCTCCCAGAAAATGTTGCGCTCGAAACAGGAAATACCCTGCTTTTATCTCAACGTCAGGGCGGATGTTACCGACATCGTCGCATACCGGGCCAAACTCAACAAGACGAGCGAAACAGAAGTCACATATAACGACTTTATTATCAAGGCAATCGCCAGAGGGCTGGAAAAGTTCCCCATAATGACGGGCCAAATCGACGGCGACGATATAGAGTTGGCCAAGGCGATTGGCGTTGGGCTGGCGATTTCAACGCCTGAAGGACTGATTGCCCCGATAGTCAAAGACCCGGACAAAAAGACGGTCGTTGAGATAGCCAGTTACAGCAGGCAGCTTGTCGAAAGGGCAAAGAATAACCAGCTTACGCTCGAAGACCTCGAAGGCGGCTGCATAACGGTCAGCAATCTCGGCACATTCGGGGTCGATTCGTTTATACCGATTGTCGTGCCCGGCCAGTGTTCGATACTGGGAATAGGCAAAATCGCCGATGTTTGTGTGCCGACCGACGATAATCCCGATACGCTTGGGGTTCATAAGATGATGAATATGACGTTGTCGGTTGACCACAAGGTCGCCAACGGCGGCTACGCCGCCCAGTTCCTCGATTTCGTCAAAAAGACACTCGAAGACCCCGCCAACTTCAAATAAACCGTGATTCGCCCGGTTGTTATCAAGTCAGAAGACGCCCTTAATTCGCAATATCAGCATTATTGCGCCCCCATATCCCCCTTGTCCCTGATGGGGCGATAAGGTTCAACTTACAATGCTGGCAGGGGGGATTTTTATCGGCTCGTCCTATAAAAGGATAAAGTTTCGTCACGTCTTTTGCCGAAAAATCAATGGGCAATTACCGTCTTGTAATGCTGATAAATAAGGATTTGGCCGGCGAAGAGTCAAACCGGCTTCGCTAACTATTTGCTTTGGATTCTGGGGTACCTATGAGGACGATAGCTGTTGTCAATCAAAAGGGCGGCGTAGGCAAAACCACTGTATCGATTAACCTGGCCAGTGCGCTGGCGGAGCAGGAGCACAAGACGCTGCTGGTTGATATGGACCCGCAGTCGCATTGTGCGGTGGGGCTTGCGGTGCCGGAGGAGCAAATCGAGCAGAGCATCTACGACGTGCTGATAAGTTTCAGCAGGGAAGAGCCGATGCGGGTTGGCGAAATCCTCTGGGAGGTAAGCGATAAACTTGAGCTTGCGCCGGCGAGCATCGACCTGTCGGCCTTTGAACAGCAAATGGCCGGTGTGCCTGACCGCGAACTGTGTTTGAAAAAGGTGCTTGATGCGGTCAAAGACCAATATGAGTACGTTATCGTGGATTGTCCGCCGGCGGTCGGACTGCTGACGTTTAACGCGCTGCGGGCGGCGACCGATGTTATCGTGCCGGTCGAGACGGGCTATTTCTCGCTCCACGGCCTGAGCAAACAGCTTGAGACGCTCGCGATTCTTTGCCAGAGGTGCAATCAAACCGTCAGCGTAAAAGTGCTGGCGAGTATGTATGATATTCGCACGAAAATGGCTCGCGAGATTCTCGGCGAGCTTCGCAAGCATTTTGGCGATAAGATGTTCAAGACGGTGGTGAATTTCAATACGAAGCTCAAGGAAGCCGCGTCATTCGGCCAGCCAATCAGCGAATACGACCCCGCGAGCAAAGGCCACAAAGATTTCCAGGAACTGGTAAAGGAAATGACGCAGGGCCAGCCGGAGCAGCAGCGTCGGCAGATTATCGAATCGCTGTCGGAGAAGCTGGATGCGATAAGCATTACAGCGGATGCGTTGCTGGAAAGGGCAAAGCCGAAGGTTACTCCGCCGGATGCCGGACGTATAAAGGCGATAGAGCCGCCGAAACAGAGGATTCCGCAGATGGAACCGGTTGCCGTGCGAACAGAGTTGAAGCCGGCTGCCGCAAAAGCCGAGGCAAAACCGGTTGCCGTGCGGACTGAACCCCAACAGCCAAAAGTTGCGACGACGGATGCGAAGCTGAGCGATTACTATGGTGTCAACCAGGTCAACGACGCGGTGGCTTTCGTGACATTGTATCCTCGGGCCGAATCGGTACAGATTGCCGGCGACTTCAACGGCTGGCAGCCGACAAAGCTGCCTATGGAAAAGGTGGGAGCAAACGGGGTCTGGCAGGCGTCGGTGAAGCTGCCGCCCGGCAAGTACCGTTATCGATTGGTTGTAGATGGGCAGTGGCAACAGGACCCCTATAACGAGATAACGGAGCTAAACCCGTTTGGCGGCTACAACTCGATAGTCGAGGTAAAGTAACACCCGGCAACATCGCATTTTGCCGGTTTTAGGGATTCACGTCCGGCGTTGCTTTTCCCTGCCGAAGCTTGTCTGTTATTATTTCCCGGCGTTACTGACTATTTGGGAGAAATATGCCTGATACGCAGGCCTGTATCGAGAATCGTCGGCTCACCGACCTTGGCTGTAATTATTCCGCCGTCGTCAACGCGGTTGGCTCCTGTGCTATAAACCGTATAGGATTGGTCATCGCGGATGTAAAGCAGCGTTTGGCCGGTGAACGGGTCGGGCGGAATTGATTTAATATAGATTGGGCAAATATCGGTCAGGGCATCAGGTATGCGCCCATTCTGCAGGCGATAGCGTTCAATTGCTATTGCTGAAGTCGTGCATCGAACAATGGCGAGAGTTTCTGCGTTAAGGAGAGAAAGCACAGACACAGCAGGAATCAGGCCACTCGATTTTACTAAGGGTTTTGCCTTTGCGCCGGTTAATTCGTCAAGCGGGCCTGGCCAGGGCTGACTGGAAATTTTTATGAGCCATGCCATATCCCGCAGGTATTTTGCGGACGCGAAAAACATACGCATACGATGCCACGTGAATGGAGGTGCCGCAATCCGTTCGGGCAGGGCAGGGGCATCGGCCATAAGGTATTTTGACGCGATACTTCTGGGTATGATGTTGCGAGCGATTTCCAGCTGGTAAACCCTTTCCGCCACAAGCGACCATTTTAAGCTGTCCGAAGGAAGTGTTTTTTCCAGCAGCGTCTGGAGCCGGCTGAGTTGATTCTCCGAAGGAGAGCATTTCGCAAGCAGTAACTGGATATCGCCACAAGCGAGTCCGACACAGGTTAATTTTCGTCCCTGCACGAGCATCGTGGGACAGGTATCGAAAACACGGGTAAGCTGTAGTGTGCTTATTATGGAATCCGCCGCCGCATCACCCTTGCCTGCCAGTATTAAGTCGAGCGTTCTCAGCGATGACAGAAATGCGGCGCACTGGGCGCCGTCTAATCTCGCCTTGCAGACCTGACTGCCGAGCGTGACTCCTATGTCGAACTCCGACAGGGTGAGTTGTGCACCTTTGTCAAGGTTCTCGAATATTGGTTTTGCTTTGTTAATAGTATCAGCTACTTTTTCTCGCAAATCGCCGGGGAACTGTTCTGCCGGCAGCGAGGCCATATTAGTTCTGTAAAATAAATTTACCTGCATAAAGTTCGTCGCGTCGGCGGGCCGGAACTGTCTGATGGTATCGACGTAGCGCCAATTGGCGTCTTCGCCTGTTTGCGTCACGGTTCGGCCTGTGAATAGATCCGGGAATTTTATCGGTTCGCCGGCCTTGCTGATTTTGCGAATCTCTCCGCAGAATTGTATTTCTGCTATGTACGCCGTCAGCATCAACCCTGAAACTCCGGCCATAGCGGCGATTACCAGGGCCAGCGCGATTCGACGCCACAAAGGCAACGGCTGTTTCTTCTCCATTTGCTCAGCCGAATGGTTTGCGGTGTCATTTGCCATAAAAATCTCTCCAGCACACAACAGCGTTATTACAAAGAATCATTATATCAACTTCTTATATTGTATTGCCAGTAAAACCCGTGCGTAATAAAGCGGTTTCTGGGGCGTTAAAACGCCTTAAAACCGCTGTTTTTAGGCCGGAAAACACCCATGTAAATTTATTTGTGGTTCTACCCGTGGGTATTGCTTGATTTGCAATTGCAGGAGGGTATAATAATAATAGAGTTATTTTTTGCCGCTTCCGAGTCAGCAGCAGTTTGGAGAAATGAAATTAAATTTCTGTTTGGACGGCTTGGACAGCCCGAAGGGCACATTGGTGCGTCGGGAGTTTTGAGCCGTTGGCAGAGGCGGGTGTTTGACGAGGAGGTGAAACGATGAGAGATAGAACTGGTCTCGTTTTAATTACGGCAGTTTTGTTTGCGTTTTCCGCCTGGCTCGTCGAGCCGGGTTTTGCCGCCACAATCGTTGCCTGGGGTGATAACACCTACGGTCAGTGCAATTCACCGAAAGGTTCCGATTTTACGGCAATCGCCGCCGGCGGGTTGCATTGCCTGGCTCTTAAGGCCGACGGTTCGCTCAAAGCATGGGGCGACAACACCTACGGGCAGTGCGATGTTCCCCAAGGCAGAAACTTCATCGCGATAGCCGCCGGCGGATACCACAGTGTTGCTATCCGGGCCGACGGCTCGCTTGTTGCGTGGGGCTGGAACAAGTTTCACCAGTGCGATGTCCCCACAGGCCCCAACTTCATTGCCGTTGCCGGCGGAGGGTACCACAACATCGCCCTGAAATCCAACGGGTCACTTGTTGCCTGGGGCGACAACACATACGGTCAGTGCAATGTCCCCGTCGGCAGCGATTTTATTGCCGTGGAAGCCAGCGGTTACTGGAGCCGGGCCGTCAAAAGAGACGGTTCTGCGATAGTGTTCGGCACGAACGAATATGCGCAACATATACCGCCGGATGCTGACTTTGCCGTTATTACCTGTGGCGGCTTCCATACAGTCGCTCTGAAGCTTGACGGGTCGCTGGCGGCCTGGGGATGGGACGCCTTCAGACAGTGCGGTGTTCCATCGGGCAGGAATTTTGTTGCCGTCGCGGCAGGCGGCCGGCATAGTATGGCCCTCAGGAGCGACTCTCCCGTGGCGACCGCGAGCGCCGATACGTATAAACAGTTTGACACTTTCGCCGCCCGCGATTTCTTAGCCGTCGCCCGCGGAATTTATTATCATGTTGCCGTTTTAGGCGAACCCGTTATACTATTGCTGCTTGGACTTCTTGCGGCGCTGCTGTACAAAGGGTTTCCGGCTATGCCCAAAGTTTTGGCTAATGGCCGCAATCACGACCGCAAAATTGTCCGTTTTGCGCCGTGGGTGCGAGTTTAACCTCGTATTTTGGTTAGGATTGTCTGGAGTAAAGGATTATGTCGAAGTCAGCAATACTATCCACATTTATTATTGTTTCCTTATTGGCCGTAGTTATGTTTGTGTCGGTTTGCAGGGCCGTTGATGAGCCGAACGCCGCCAAAGGACCGGATCCGTTCAAAATGAACCAGCTTTTAGGCAGGGGCGTGAACCTCGGCAATGCTTTTGACGCGCCAAGCGAAGGCGAATGGGGCGTTGTTGTTCAGGAAGAGTACTTTCAGATTATAAAAGACGCCGGCTTCAACTCCGTCCGGCTGCCCGTTCGCTGGTCGGCCCACGCGATGGACAAACCACCATATACTATTGACCCGAATTTTATGAAACGAGTCGACTGGGCAGTCAACTGCGCCCTGTCGCGAAACCTGCCCATAATGCTCAACGTTCACCACTATGGCGAGCTTTATGCCGACCCCGTTAAGGAAAAAGAAAGATTCCTCGCACTTTGGAAGCAAATCGCGGAGCACTTCAAGGGTTGTCCCGATATTCTCGTCTTTGAGCTTCTAAATGAGCCGCAAAAGGAATTAACGGCAGGTCCTTGGAATGAGCAATTGAAAGAGGCGCTGGCGGTCGTGAGGCAATCCAATCCGAACAGAACCATCGTTATCGGCTCGGCGCACTACAACCAGATTCATTATCTCGAACTGCTCGATATTCCAAAAGAAGACCGCAATATCATCGTTACCGTTCACGATTACTTTCCGCTGACGTTTACCCATCAGGGTGCTGCTTGGCTGAGCAGGGGAGACCCCAATGACTGGCTCGGCACGAAATGGACGGGCGCCGAGGACGAAAAGCAGGAAATAATAAGGGACTTGGATTTTGCTGCCGCCTGGGCGAAGAAAAACAACCGCCCGATTAACTTAGGCGAATTCGGCGCATACGAAAAGGCGGATATGGATTCACGCGCACGCTGGACAAAGTTTATGGCCGACGCCGCAATCGAACGCGGCTTTAGTTTCCATTACTGGGAATTTTGCGCAAACGAATTCGGCTTATATGCCCAGAAGACCAAATCCTTCCGCAAGCCGTTGTTGGAAGCCGTTTTGCCGCCCGCGGTGGGCAAAATCGAACCGCCAAAGTAACCGTTGAGGAAAAAAGGGGCCTGACCCCTTTTTAACCTTTTTGAGATGGATTCCAGCGATAAAACGCTAATGAATGGCTCAGGAACACGTCCTACCCGTGTTCGCTACTGGGTAATTGTGTTCGCCGTTACTTTATCCGTCATTACCTATATCGACCGCGTCTGCATCTCGCAGGCGGCGCCGATAATGAGCAAAGACCTCGGTTTTTCGACCAAGCAGATGGGCTGGGCGTTCTCGGTGTTTTTCTGGGCGTATGCCCTGTTCGAGATTCCCAGCGGCTGGCTGGGCGACCGTATCGGCGCACGCAGGGTGCTGATGCGGGTGGTGGTCTGGTGGTCGTTTTTTACGGCCGCGACCGGATGGGTTTTCAATTTCATTTCGTTAGTGATTACCCGCGCAATGTTCGGTGCGGGCGAAGCGGGGTGCTTCCCGAATCTGACCAAGGCGTTTACCACTTGGCTGCCGCAGTCGGAACGGGTTCGTGCCCAAGGCATAATGTGGCTAAGCGCGAGATGGGGCGGCGCATTCACGCCCCTGCTGGTCGCCCTGATTTTACAGCATATTTCCTGGCGTCATACCTTCGGATTATTCGGCCTGCTGGGCGTGGTATGGGCAATCTTTTTCTATATCTGGTATCGGGACAACCCCCGCGACAACAAAAGCATCAATAAAGCGGAGCTGGCGATATTGCCTCGTCAGCAGGACGTGGTTCTGGGGCACGGGAAAATCCCATGGGGGAAACTATTAGCTTCTAAAACCGTCTGGCTTTTGTGGTTTCAATTTGCCTGTCTGAACTTCGGAGCGGTGTTTTATATCACCTGGCTGCCAACCTACCTGCGCGAAGGACGCGGGATGGATATAACTTATGGCGCCTTATTGGCGGGCCTCCCGTTATTTTTCGGCGGGCTTGGCTCGCTTTTCTGCGGCTATATATCCGCACCGCTTGCCAAACTTCTCGGCAGCACGTTATTCGCAAGACGGTTACTGGCGGGAATCGGATTCTTCGGCGCCGCATCCTGCTTAGCGATTTCCACTCTTATCCCTAACCCGTGGCTGGCTATGTTGATTATGGGCTTTGCCAGTTTCTGCAACGATTTGGTGATGCCGACGAGCTGGGGCGCGTGTATGGATATAGGCGGGAAATTCGCGGGGACGCTGTCTGGCAGTATGAATATGATGGGCAATTTCGGCGGGGGGCTTGCCGCCATCGCAATAGGTTATATCCTCGCGTGGTCAGGCCACAACTGGAACGTCGCCCTGTATGTCGCCGCGGGCGTATATTTTCTCGGTACATTCTGCTGGCTTGTTATTGACCCCGTAACTCCTATCGACGACAGGACTTAGGGCTTCAATAGTTGTTTTGCGAGCGGGAAACAGTTGACAAGACCCTGCTTAAAGGGATAATTGCGCTACCTTTTGCTCTCCCCACTTAGTTTAAAATGTATGCTACTGAAGGCCCGTGGTATGGGTGCAAGTAGATAAGGAGACGATGGTGTGATTTGGGCATACTGGGTTAGCGGGATTCTTGCGGTGCTGCTTATGATTTATCTTGTCGTGGCGGTGCTGATAGCGGAGAAGTTCTAATGATTGCTTCCGGCATAATGCAAATCGTCCTGCTCTTGTCAGTAGTATTGCTGCTGACAAAACCGCTGGGCTGGTATATGACGCGGGTATATGAAAACAAGCCCTGCGGTCTGGACCGGATACTGGGGCCGGTCGAGCGTGCGATTTATCGGCTCTGCGGGGTAAACCCTGCCAATGAGATGGGCTGGCAGAGATATACCGTCTCGATGCTTGTCTTTAACGCGGCTGGTTTTGTTTTATTGTATGCCTTGATGCGGTTACAGGGCTTTTTGCCTTTGAATCCGCAGCATTTTCCCGCTGTGCCTCCCGACCTGGCATTCAATACGGCTGTCAGTTTCATTACCAATACTAACTGGCAGGCATACGGCGGCGAGAGCACGATGAGCTACCTGACGCAGATGCTCGGTTTGGCAGTGCAGAATTTTATGTCCGCGGCGAGTGGTATGGCGGTGCTGGTCGCGCTTATCCGGGGTTTCGTTCGCCGAAACAGCCAGACAATCGGCAACTTCTGGGTCGATTTAACCCGTTCGACGTTGTATATCCTCATTCCTCTATCGCTGATAATTGCAATCCTCCTTGCGTCGCAGGGTGTGGTCCAGACATTTAAGCCATATCCAACGGCGACGCTTGTTGAGCCGGTAACAATGGCCGACGGCAATAGTGTTACTGAGCAGACAATCGCGGTCGGGCCGACGGCCTCGCAGATTGCCATTAAGCAATTAGGCACTAACGGCGGCGGATTCTTCAACGCCAACTCTGCCCATCCGCTTGAAAACCCTACGCCGTTGTCCAATTTTCTTGAGATGCTCGCGATACTTCTGATACCAGCTGCGCTTTGCTACACCTTCGGGAAAATGGCGGGCGATACGAAGCAGGGCTTGGCGATACTGGCCTCAATGGTAATAATCTTCATCGGCCTGTTGGCCCTGTGCTGCTGGTCGGAACAAAAAGGGACGCCGCAATTGGTTTCGGCGGGCGCCGACCTGCAACCCAGTGCAATGCAAAGCGGCGGCAATATGGAAGGTAAGGAAGTCCGCTTTGGCATTTTCAACTCCGCCTTGTTTGCTACCACCACGACAGGCACTTCCTGCGGGGCTGTAAACTCGATGCACGATTCTTATACACCTTTGGGTGGAATGGTCCCGATGTGGCTGATACAACTCGGAGAGGTGATTTTCGGCGGCGTCGGCTCGGGGCTTTACGGTATGCTGGTTTTCGCGATTCTGGCGGTGTTCATCGCGGGGTTAATGGTAGGCCGAACGCCCGAATACTTAGGCAAAAAAATCGAAAGCTTTGAAATGAAAATGGCCTCACTGGTCATCCTGCTGCCGATATGTCTGGCATTGATTGGCACGGCGGTGGCCGTGGCGACAAAAGCCGGTCAGGCGGGTGCGTTCAACCCCGGCCCTCACGGTTTCAGCGAAATTCTCTATGGCTATTCATCGGCATCGAACAATAACGGCAGCGCCTTTGCCGGTATTAACTGTAACACGCCTTTTTATAATTATACCCTGGCCATAGCTATGCTGGGCGGGCGATACCTGTTCAAAATCTTAGTGCTGGCAATCGCCGGTTCGCTCGCGGCCAAGAAATATGTCCCCGTCAGTGCAGGCACGCTGAGCACGTCCGGCCCGATGTTTGTCATCCTGCTGATTAGCGTGGTCATTGTGGTTGGTGCATTAAGCTTTATACCGGCCCTGGCTTTGGGGCCGATTGTGGAACATTTGATGATGATTGGCAAATAATTATGAGTGATAATACAAAAGGAACTAAATTATTTGACTGGGCCATTATCCGGCCTGCTGTCGTGGATTCGTTCCGCAAGCTCAATCCCCGCAGGCAATTCCGCAACCCTGTCATGTTTGTTGTATTCGTTGGCAGTGTCCTGACCAGCGTCCTGTTCGTCCAGGCGATTTCCGGCAAAGGTGAAGCCGGCCCCTGGTTTATTCTCGGCATTTCATTGTGGTTATGGTTTACGGTCTTGTTCGCCAATTTCGCCGAAGCAATGGCCGAAGGACACGGCAGGGCGCAGGCGGACAGTTTTAAAAAGGCCCGCAGAGACCTGATCGCCAAAAAACTCGCTAATCCCCGGCGCAACTCTTCTTTCGAGATGGTTTTGGCGTCCCTGTTAAAGAAGGGCGACGTGGTTCTGGTGGAAGCCGGCGATTATATCCCGGTCGATGGCGAGGTTATCGATGGCGTGGCCTCAGTGGATGAAAGCGCGGTCACCGGAGAAAGCGCGCCGGTCATTCGTGAAAGCGGCGGAGACAGGTCGGCAGTTACAGGAGGAACACGCATTATTTCGGACTGGTTAGTCATACGTGTTACCGCGGAATCGGGCAATACATTTTTAGACCGTATGATAGCGATGGTCGAAGGGGCAAAACGCCAAAAGACGCCCAATGAAATCGCCCTTACAATTCTGTTGGCGGCGCTGACCATTATTTTTCTTGTTGTTACAGCGACGCTGCTTCCTTATTCATATTACAGCGTTCTGCAGGCGCATCAGGGCGGGGTTGTAACGATTACCGTGCTGGTGGCGTTGCTGGTTTGCCTTGCCCCGACGACGATAGGGGCGTTGCTTTCTGCAATCGGAATTGCCGGTATGAGCCGGCTAAGCCAGGCCAACGTTGTGGCAATGTCGGGCCGGGCGGTAGAGGCGGCGGGCGACGTGGATGTACTACTGTTGGATAAGACCGGAACTATCACGTTGGGCAATCGCCAGGCAACAGAATTTATCGCCGCGGATGGTGTGTCGATTGAGGATTTGGCCGACGCCGCCCAGCTTGCCTCTTTGGCGGACGAAACCCCTGAGGGCAGGAGCATTGTTGTGCTCGCAAAGCAGCAATACAACCTGCGGGGAAGGGACATTGAAAAATTAGGCGCCAAATTTATTCCTTTTTCCGCCCAGACGCGAATGAGCGGAGTTGACCTCGACGGCAGACAGATTCGCAAGGGCGCGGTGGATGCGATTGAGCAATTTGTCAAAAGCAGGGGCGGAGTGATTCCGGACAAAGTCCGGCTGGCCAGCCAGAATGTTGCTAAAAATGGAGGCACGCCTTTGGTAGTGGCTGACGGCGCCAAGGCGTTAGGAGTAATTCATCTCAAAGACATTGTCAAAGGCGGCATCAGGGAACGATTTAGCGATTTGCGCAGAATGGGCATAAAGACGGTGATGATTACCGGCGATAACCCGATGACCGCGGCCGCGATTGCCGCTGAGGCGGGTGTGGACGATTTTCTTGCGGAGGCCACGCCGGAGGCAAAGCTCGAGCTGATTCGAAGATATCAGGCCCAGGGACATTTGGTGGCGATGACGGGCGACGGAACCAACGATGCGCCGGCACTGGCCCAGGCGGATGTGGCGGTAGCGATGAATACAGGCACCCAGGCGGCCAAAGAGGCGGGCAATATGGTTGACCTGGATTCCAACCCGACCAAGCTGCTCGATATCGTGCAAATAGGCAAGCAAACGCTGATGACCCGCGGGGCGCTGACGACTTTCTCAATCGCCAACGACGTGGCCAAGTATTTTGCAATCATACCGGCGGCGTTTGCCCTGACCTACCCGTCGCTTAATACGCTGAATGTGATGGGGCTTGCAACGCCTGATAGCGCGATTTTGTCCGCCGTGATTTTTAACGCGATTATTATCGTCTTTCTGATTCCGCTTGCGCTGAAGGGGGTAAAATATCGCCCGATGCCGGCGACGCAGTTACTGAGAAAAAACCTGCTCATTTACGGCGTCGGCGGACTGATTGTGCCTTTTATTGGAATAAAATTGATTGATATGCTGCTGGTAGTTTTGCATTTGGTGTGATTAAATGATGAAGGTGAGAATATGATTCGTATCCTGCGACAAGCGATTGCCTGTATAGTGATATTCACTGTGATTACGGGCGTCATTTACCCGTTGATTGTAACCGGTTTTGCTCAGTTAGTATTCCCGCATCAGGCCAATGGCAGCTTGATTGTCAATAACGGTAAAACCGTCGGGTCTTCGCTTATCGGGCAATCATTCAGCAGTCCGAAATATTTCTGGGCGAGACCATCCGCGACATCGCCGATACCTTATAACGCTGCCAATTCTTCCGGCTCGAATCTGGGGCCGCTTAATCCAGCTTTGGCCGAAAACGTCAAGGCCAGGATTACGCAATTGAAGGCCGCGGATGCCGCGAGTAAGCCGTTGGTGCCGGTTGATTTGGTAACGGCTTCAGGCAGCGGTCTCGACCCCGATATAAGCCCCGCCTCGGCGGAGTATCAGGTTTCCCGCGTCGCGAAGGCGAGAAACCTTGATGAAACCAAAGTCAGGGAGCTTGTGGTTAAATTAACCAAAGGCAGACAACTTGGTATTCTTGGCGAACCACGAGTCAACGTGCTGGAGCTTAATCTTGCTTTGGACAACCTTCGGTTCGACAAGCTCACCGCCCCGAGCATAGTCGAGGGGCAGAACAAATAGGAAAATAACGAATGGATAACCAGCGACCAAATCCGGAGGAGTTGCTTGAAAGATTGTAACGTAGAATTCTGTAACCGGATTTCACATATAAAAGTATCGCATTTAACATGGGAAATGACAGATCATATCTTGACTTAATTAAATTTTGGAGGCGTTATGGTACTTAAAACAAAGCTTTCAATTGGCTTGGGGTTTCTGTTCACTATCATTTTTGCCCTCGCATTTTTCTGCTCTTATTACGTTTGCAAACTGTCCGAAGAAGCTGACAGCATTCTCAGAAACAATTATGATTCCATTGTCTATTCAAAAAATATGCTCTCCGCACTCGACGACACCAGAACTTCCATCAGTAGCACTATCTTCAATCCCAGCGACAACAAAAAATTGTCCGATTATTATTCCCAGCTTTTCGAAGCCGGCAGAATCGATTTTGAAAAAAACCTCAAAGCCGAAAATAGCAACATAACGGAGATTCACGAAAAAGATTACGTTGACACGCTCAATCGCGATTATGCTGTTTATATGAACCTCTGCACTAAGATTAAAAACGGTTTAGGCACTACCTCAATGTATTTTAACGAAGTCCTGCCTTGTTATGAAAAACTCAAGCAATCCATCCTCAGCATCAATGACCTTAACATGGAGGCGGTTGTCCGAAAAAATCTGATAACAAAACAACAGTCTGCTGACGTAAAAACCTATATGTCCGTAACAGCTACATTGTGCATCATTTTGGCCTTTGGCTATTTCTGGTATTTCCCCTTTTATGTCTCTAATGCTATCTCCTACTTATCAAAGAGAATAACCGAACTACTGAGAAAAGCCGGCATCGTTTCCGACATAAAAACAGACGACGAGGCCTATATCATTTTGCAGTCTATCAAACTCCTCGAAAAGAAACTCGGCTTCGACAACCCCGAAAAAGATTCACTGTAAAATAAGGAGTTTAGGATAACTTAATTTTCGGATTATGTTATTATCAGTTCTCAAAGGTAAACGAAACCGGAAGTCAAAAACGTCAACCAAAATAGACCTCTTTACTGTCTCATTTAAGCTGACGACGGACAAAATAGGCAGATAACGAATGGATAACCAGCGACCAAATCCGGATGAGCTGCTCGAACAAATCCGCAAAGAAGAAAAGGCGAAGGCCGGCGGCAAGCTGAAGATATTTTTCGGCTATGCGGCGGGTGTTGGCAAGACCTATTCGATGCTGGAAGCCGCAAGAGAGCAGGCCAGCGCAAATGTGGATATTGTTATCGGGTACGTCCAGCCGCACGCGCGACCTGAGACCGAGGCGATTATGCTGGGGATGGAGCTTCTCCCGTTCAAAGAGTTGGAATACAAAGGCATAAAGTTGAAGGAGTTCGACCTCGATGCGGCACTGGCTCGCAAGCCGGCGGCGATAATTGTCGATGAGTTTGCCCATACCAACGCCCCCGGCCTGCGACATACGAAGCGATGGCAGGACGTGGAAGAATTATTAGACGCCGGCATAAGCGTCTATACTACGCTGAATGTTCAGCATTTAGAAAGTTTGAACGATATTGTGGCGAAGATTTCCGGTATTGCGGTCCGTGAAACAGTCCCTGATACTGTTTTTGACAATGCCGATGAGGTTGAGCTGGTGGACCTGCCGCCGGAAGATTTATTGCAGCGGTTTGAAGAGGGCAAGGTATATTTCCCGGCTGATGCCGAGCGAGCGATGCTGAAATTCTTCAAGTTGCCTAACTTGACTGCCCTGCGTGAGCTGGCTATGCGACGAACCGCCGACCATTTGAGCGCGCAAGTCCAGACATCTGGGGAGGCCAGGATAGGGGCGACTAGGGAGCGATTGCTTGTTTGTATCGGTCCCAGTCCGACGTCGGCGAGATTAATTCGGGTCACCAGGCGGATGGCAATGGCGCTGCGAGCGCCCTGGATAGCGGCCTATGTGGACACAGGTCGTTTTATGAGTGATGCCGCTCGTCAGAAGCTCGCCCACAACCTTAATTTGGCTGAGCAGTTAGGCGCGGAAACTGCGACGCTCGGCGGGGAAGATATGGCCGAGGAGATTGTAAAGTATGCTCAGTCCAAAAGCGTGACGAAAATCATAATCGGCAAGACCGGCGAGCCGCGCTGGCGTGAATTAATAGGCAGTTCCATCGTCAGTAAAGTGTTGCGTCGTAGCGGCGACATAGATGTATATGTGATTAGAGGCCAAAAAGACCCTGCTGACGAAAGCAAGACCCAACATCTTGTCAGCCGGCGCCAAATTAATTACCTGTCTTACGTCAAGACAGTCGTAGTTACTGCAATCAGCACAGTCCTTGCCGAGCTGATGAGCAGGGCGGGACTTAACGAAACAAACCAGGCAATGGTGTTTATTCTTGGCGTACTGTTTGTAACCACAAGATACGGACTCGGACCCGGTATTTTGGCGTCAGTTGCCGGTGTGCTGGCGTTCGATTTCTTCCTCGTGCCGCCCTACTATAGTTTCAATGTTACCGACACCGAGTATTTTATTACATTTGCCGTTATGCTGACCATTGCGATTCTGATTAGCACACTGGCGTTCAGGGTTCGCAGGCAGGTGGAGACGCTGCGTCAGCGGCAGTGGCGCACCGAGGCCCTGTATCGTTTGAGCAGGAAACTGGCTGCCACCGCAGGTACCCATCAGCTTGTGGCTGTCGCCCAGCAGTTATTATCGGAGAGTTTAACCAGCGAGGCGGCGATATTTTTGCCTGATGAAGCAGGCCGGCTAAAAGCGGCAGTCAGCCGACCCAGCAGTTTCGCCGGTATGGAAAAAGAAATTGCCGTTGCCCAGTGGGTATATGAGCATGGCCAGATAGCAGGCGCCGGAACCGATACGCTGCCGGACGCTAATGCCATATATGTGCCGATGACCTGTCCGCGAGGGGCTGTTGGTGTTTTGGGTCTAAAGTCCGGTGAGCCTGGCAAATTTAACGCGCCGGACCAGAGGCAAATCCTGGAAATGGCGGCCGACCAGCTTGCTTTATCAATCGAGCGAGACCGCCTGGCGGAGCAGATTCAGGATGTGCTCCGGCGAAAAGGTGCCCTGTAATTCGGATGGTTTATTGAGTTTCCGGTTGTTTGTTTCTTTTGTTACTTTTGCGTTGCCTGCGCCGAGACGGGTTGTCCCTGTGGGGCCTTGAACCACTTGGCGGTTTTTTTCTGCAGTGATTCCATATAAAGATAAAATACCGGCGTGACATAAAGCGTAATACTTTGCGAGAACAACAGCCCGCCGACTACGGCCAGACCAAGCGGCCTTCGCGATTCGGCGCCTGCGCCGAACCCGATAGCGATGGGAAGGCCCGCCATAAGCGCCGCCATTGTCGTCATCATTATGGGCCTGAAACGGATGATACTTGCCTCGACTATCGCGTCATAGGGGCTTTTCCCGTGATGTTGCGCCTCGATGGCAAAATCTATCATCATAATGCCGTTCTTTTTCACCAGACCCACGAGCATAATTATGCCCACGAACGCGTATATCGAAAGGTCTTCGCCGAAAATAATCAGCGTAAGCAGCGCCCCGAAGCCAGCGAACGGAAGGGCCGACAATATCGTCAGCGGGTGAATGAAGCTCTCATACAGAATCCCCAGAACAAGATAAATCACCAGTATGGCAAGTACCAGCAGAAGCCCCAGACCGCGCATTGATGACGCGAATGCCTGCGCCGTTCCCTGGAAGCTCGCTGTTACCATATCAGGCAGGGTATCTTTTGCCAGGCGGTTTATTGCATCGACCGCGTTTCCAAGAGGGAAGTTTGGCGGAAGATTGAATGAAATTGTTACGGCGGGCAATTGTCCCTGGTGATTTACGCTCATCGGCCCGACGCTGTTGGTCAGGTTGGCCACGGATTTCAACGGGACAAGCTGTCCGCTGTTCGACTTTACATAAAGCATACCCAGCGAGGTGGGGTCAAGCTGGTATTTCGGTTCAAGCTCTAATATGACCTGGTACTCGTTGTTCGGTGCCAGTATTGTTGATATCTGGCGTGTGCCGTATGCGTAATACAAAGCATCCTCGATTTGCTGTGCCGTTACGCCCAAACTCGATGCCTTATCCCTGTCTATATCAACATTAACCTGCGGATTTTTTATCTGCAAATCGCTGGTTACGTCAAGTAAGCCGGGCATTTGTCTTATCTTCTGCTCCATTATCCCGGCGTATTTGTATAGCTCATCGAGGTTATAGCTTTGCAGTGTGTATTGATACTGGCTCTTCGACAATCTTCCACCAAGCTGGATAGACGGTGGATTCTGCAGGTAAACCCTCATTCCCGGTATATTGTTCAGCATACCGCGCCATTTCTGGATAAGCTGGTCGGCTGAAAGTTTACGTTGGGACTTCGGCTTCAGCCGGACAAACACTGTTCCTATATTGCCCCCGCCTCTGCCGACGCTCGACATAAACGAACCTATCTCCGGCTCTTTTTGTAAAATGGCGTTTATCGCCCTTTGATGAGCCGTAATCGAGTCGAACGATATCCCCTCTATTCCTTCCGTAAACCCGAATATCTGTGCGCGGTCCTCGCTGGGTAAAAATCCTTTGGGGACTACAACGAACAGATAAACTGTCCCTGCCAGAATAATTGCCGAGAAGACCATTGCGCCGCGTCTATGCAGAAGGACCCATCTGAGGGTTCGCTCATAAAACGCGGTCATTTTGTTGTGTAATGCTTCTGTAAACGCATAAGCACGGCCGTGCTTGATGGTTTCGGGTTTTCTCAAAAATCTGCTGGATAACATCGGCGTCAAACTAAGCGCGATAAATCCGGACGCCAGCACTGCCACTCCGATTGTTATGGAAAATTCCCTGAACAGCCGTCCTATAAGGCCGCCCATAAAAATAATCGGGATAAAAACAGCGCTTAGCGACAGCGTCATGCTTACAATCGTAAACGCAATTTCCTTCGCCCCGTCCACGGCCGCTTTGATTGCGCTTTTGCCCATTTCCATGTGCCGGAATATGTTTTCCAGCATAACAATCGCGTCATCGACCACGAATCCCACCGACAGCGTAAGCGCCATCAGCGACAGGTTGTTTAAGCTGAATCCTCCAAGATGCATTATGGCGAAAGTCGCAACTATCGACATCGGCAGCGTCAAGCTCGGTATCACCGTCGCCGACATATTCCGCAGGAAAAGGAATATTACCAGAACTACCAGTATCAGCGTCAAAATAAGCGTAAATTCGACGTCCTTGACCGATTCTCTGATAAACATCGACCTGTCAAAAAGAATGTCCAGCGAAACTGCCGCAGGCATCTGCTTGCGGAAGCTCGGCAAAAGGTTCTTCACCGCGTCTGTTACCGCCACCGTATTTGTTCCGGGCTGTCTCAGCACCGCCAGAATAATCCCTCGCCGTGCCTCGCTCGAAGTAATATACCATGCGGCGGTCTTGTTGTTTTCAACGCTGTCCATTACTTTGCCTATGTCTCCAAGCCGAACCGGCGAGCCGTTGCGATATGCTACAATCAGCGGCTTGTATGCGGCAGCGTCGTTTAGTTGTCCACTTGCCTCCACCGTTATGGCTTTATCCGGTCCGTAAAGTATCCCTGTGGGCAGATTCACGTTGCCGTTTGCGACAGCGTTCGCGACCTCGTCGATTCCGAGACCTCTGCTGGCCAGCGCCGTCGGATTAGGCCATACACGAACTGCGTATTTTTGCGCGCCATATACCAGCACCTGCGCCACGCCGCTGACCATCGAAATTCGCTGTGCCATAAGGGTCTCGCCATATTCATCCAGCGAATACATCGGCAGCGTAGGTCCTGTCAAAGCGATATATAAAATCGGCTGGTCCGCCGGGTTGACCTTCTGGTAAGTGGGAGGGCTTGGCAGATTCTGGGGTAATTGTCTTTGTGCCTGCGTGATTGCCGCCTGGACGTCCTGTGCCGCCCCGTCAATATTGCGGCTTAGGCTGAACTGAATGATTATTTGTGTGTTTCCAAGCACGCTTGTTGATGTCATTGAGTCGATGCCGGCAATCGTAGAGAATTGCTTTTCGAGAGGCGTCGCTACCGCCGAGGCCATTGTCTCCGGGCTTGCCCCGGGAAGCGAGACGGAAACCTGTATCGTCGGGAAATCCACGTTTGGCAAATCGCTGACCGGAAGGGCAAAAAACGCCGTGATGCCGAAGATTAATATCCCCAGCATCACAAGGGTTGTCATTACGGGGCGATTTATAAACAGAGCTGTGAAATTCATCTTTTATCCGCTTAGTTTTTGTTACCTGTTGTTTCCTTTATTTGAACCTTTGTGCCGGCCACCAGCCGGAGCTGTCCGTCCGTTACCACTGTTTCGCCCGGCTCGACCCCTTCGACAACGGAACTGTTGTTTGCTGTGCGCTGTACGGTAATCGGCCGGATTTCAGCAGTGTTGTCCGCCTTCACAACGTAAACAAACTGACCCTGCTGGCCGTTTTGAATCGCCTGCGACGGCACGACTATGACGTTAGGTTCCTGCGCAAGATTAAGAACAACGTTTACAAACAGCCCGGGCCATAGTACGCGTTTTTCATTCTGCGATATGCCCCACAGCCGAATCGTTCCCGTGCCGGTGTCTACCGAGTTATCGATAAAAAGCAAAGCCCCTTTCACCGGCTCCTGCCCCTCTGCGCCGGGAATCTTCGCGATTATCTCGAGTGTGTTGCCGGCCATATATTTGCGTATCAAAGGCAGATACTGCTGCGGCAGTGTGAAGCTTATCCTGATGGGGCTTATCTGGTTGATGCTCGCGATGGGGATGTCTTTTTCCTTAATCAAATTACCCTGGTCAATGGAAATCGCCCCGATGACGCCGTTGATGGGCGAGCGGATTGAACAATAATCAACCTGTACCGCCGCGTCCTCCACTGCCGCTTTATCAGAATCTACGGTGGCTTTGAGCGCATCCACAGCCGTTACGCTGTTGTCGTAATCGTTCTGTGACGCATAACCCTTCTTCAGCAATTCCGTCTGCCTGGACGCCTCTTTTTCGGCGTTCTTCAGTTGTGCCTCGTCTTTTTCAAGATTTCCCTGTGCCGCTTTGAGCTCCGCCTCGAAAGACCGCGAATCAATTGAAACCAGCAAATCGCCTTTGTTTACCTCCTGGCCTTCTTTGAAATGGACTGCTGTAAGAATGCCGGCTACCTGCGATTTTATCGTAACGCTCATATTCGCCTCGACTATCCCGAAACTGCTCAATTCGAGAGGCAGGGTCTGTTGTGTTACCTGCGCCACCGATACCGGCACGACCGACGAGGCTTGGGGTGTTTTCCGCGAACAGCCGGTAAGCAGGGCCGCAACCACCAGTGCCGATGCCGACCAGATTTTTATTCTACAGTTGTTCTTATTCATAAAAATTTACCAACCAAAATTAGCTCGATGTGATTTTCGATCTTTTTACCGGTTCGCTGCCAGGACTGGCAATCCCACTTCGTATCAAGAGTGTTCCCTCAAGCCGATGAAGCTCCACTATCGCTATCTGATAATTTATTGCGGCCGTAAGCTCCGTTATCTGGCTCTGCAGAAAATCTCTTTGTGCCTGCGCGACAAGAATCGACGTTGATTTGCCGACTTCGAATTTGCCGGTTTCGACCTTGAGTTTTTCATCCAGCAGCTCTCTGCTCGCTTTTGCCGCGACAACCTGCTGCTGAACGCTTGTAATCTGCAAATAAGCGCCTCTTATATCAACCTCGACTAATTGTTCGAGATTGTCGAGCGCTTCCTGCGCCTGTTGGCGCGACAGTGTGGCCTGCTGGTTTTTCGCCTGTGCCGAGCGGTTCATCGGCGGGTACTCGAAAGTTATACCGGCCGTGGCGTCGTAATAATTTTTCTTAAAAATGTTCCGGGCCGAATCGTCGAATGAGTCGGCGTATCCCGTCTTGCCGAGAGTAATGAAAAAATCGAGCTGCGGCAGCAGGCCGTTACGAGTCCTTACAATTTCAAGCTCATCGCGGTCTATCTGTAGTCGCGCCTGGTTCAGCTCCGGCCTCATCTGCCAGCCGCGCAGGACGTATGTCTCCACGGGGCTAAGCTCGATTGCCGGCGTCGTCGGCTCGCTTTTGAGAATGATTTTTCTGTCCCAGATTTCGTTGCTGCTGGGGTTCAGCAGCCGCAAAAGATTGAGCCGGCTCTGGGCAAACGTATTTTCCGCGACGATGAGGTCCTGTTGCCTAAGCGCTGTTTCCGCCTTGGCCGCGGCAAGCTCGCTCTGTGCCAGCTTGCCTATATTAATTCGCTCCTCGGTTTCCCGCTGCTGTTCTTCCGCCACTTGCATCGATTGCTTGTATATCTCTATACTTTTTTCCGCCAGCGAACAATTCCAGTATGCTTCCTCAATCTGCGCCACCAGCGACTCAACGAATCCTCGAAGTTCATATTGCGATATTTTCGTATCTATCCTGGCCTGGTTTACCGAGACAAGATTTACCGTGGTACCAAAACCTCTCAAAAGTGATTGCGTTACGCTCCCACCCAGCCGCGTTGATACGAACGGGTTGGCGGCAAACGAATCATCGAGCCGGCTTGTGCTGCCGTCAAGCGACAATGTTGTGCCCGTAGGCAAAAACTCGCTTAGTGAAGCGTCTGCGCCGAATGCCTTTTCGGTTTCTTTAGTAGGTACTGCGCCGGGTGCCGGAGCCGACTCTAATCTCGTTTTGCCTTGCGACACCGTTCCTTTTAAATCCGGGTCGAATACGGATAACGCCTGTTCCTCGAAGGTTCTTTTTATCTGCGGGCTTAGTTTTTCAACTGCCAGCGATTTGTTTTTCTGCAGAGATATCAGGACCGCCTCATTTATCGTTATATCAATAGGTCCCGTCGGCTCGATTTTCACTATCGGCGAAGAATTGGGTTCCTGCGTTTTTTCATTTTCCAGAGGCGGCTGAATAGCTGGTTGCGAATCGGATGGTCCTATATAATCCTGATTATCAGTTGCCTGGGGCTCGGCGCACGAACTGAGCAGACACATCGCCATCAGCAAGCCGAGTGTTATCGCGGTTTTATATAATATTGAAAATTTTTTCGCTAACATCTTCAATAATACGATAATCGTCCAATATTAGGGGTGGATTTCCAATAATCTTTCCTATTTTAACATTTTCAACGGTTTTGTCCATAGGTTTCGCCAGTTTCATAATTATCGGTCGTACCGGGCGGGTAGTTTACCAGTTAACTGCCTTTGATACGGCCATTCACTCGACTGGTTCGGCTGCGCTCACCACAGGTTTGCTTGGGACAGGCCTGACCGTGTTTTTACTCGTCTTGGCGAAAGTACTGATGAAGGGATTATTGGGCGGGGGGTGGGGGCGGTTCGGGTTCGGTTTTGGCGGTTTGACTCGGTTCGACTTTGTGCTCACCGCTGGATGTTACCGTCATTGTGCGGGACGGGTCTCTTGTAGGTCCGAAAAAGATAAACGAAATCAGCACCAAAGTTGCGCCGGAGATAAACAGGATGTGCCGGCGAGGCCACTGACAGCACAAGCCGAGCCACGGCGGAACGCCCTGTATGATTGTAGTTTGGTTTGGCTCTTCGGTTAATGCGCGTCTCGCCGCGGCGAGTTTGTCGGCGGTCGCGCGGGGGTACGCGGTATTTGGCTCATTCGACTCGATGCCGAGTGTCGCGGGGGCCAGACGAGCAAGCTCTTTGGGGTTGCCCTCAAGCTGGGCAAGCAGCGTGTCGTAGTCGGCGTTCAGGGATTCGAGTTTTTTAAGGTGTCCTTCGGACTGGTTGAGCAGACCTTTGTAGTAATAATATTCGAGCAGGTCGTCGCACAGTATCGTCGCCGACAGCACGGCAGCGCCGATACTGAAGAACACTACAAACACAACGGCTCGAATGACTCGCTCGTTTTGCATAGTCCAGTCCAAAAAAATCGGCAGGTGCAATCATCCGTTATCTGTCGGGCTGTCGCACCTGCCGTTGTTCACCTGATTACCCTTTTAACTCTTCTGCAGCATAAAGCCGGCGTATCTGGACGCTTTGCCAAGCTCCTCTTCGATTCGCAGCAGTTGATTATACTTGCAGATTCTTTCGCTTCTGCAGGCCGAACCCGTTTTGATTTGTCCGCCGCCCATAGCGACGGCAAAATCAGCCATAAAAGTGTCCTCGGTTTCGCCGGAGCGGTGAGAAATTACATAGCCCCAGCCCGCTTTTCGGCATAGCTCAATTGCCTCGACGGTCTCGGTTATGGTGCCAATCTGGTTTAGTTTAATCAGTACCGCGTTGGTCGCCTTTTCCTCAATGCCTCTTTTAATAAACTTCGTATTTGTGACATAAAGATCGTCGCCGACGATTTGAATCTTTTTGCCGAGAACCGCGGTGTGTTCCTTAAATCCGTCCCAATCATTTTCATCAAGGCCGTCTTCAATGGAAACAATCGGATACTTTTCAATCCACGCTTTATACAGTTGAGTCATTTGAGAGCTGGTTTTCTTGCCCTGCCCTGATTTTGCCAGGTTATATTTACCGTTTTCATAAAACGAGCTTGCCGCCGGGTCTAACGCAATGGCGATATCTTTTCCCGGCTTATATCCGGCTACTTCAATCGCTGAAACGATGACCTCGCAGGCCTCATCATTGCTCTTGAGATTCGGGGCAAAGCCGCCTTCGTCGCCGACGCTTGTCGCATAGCCCTTCTTTTTCAGAATTGATTTAAGGGCGTGGAATGTCTCGACGCCGTAACGTAACGCCTCTGCAAAAGTGGGTGCGCCAATGGGCGTAACCATAAATTCCTGAAAATCGACGCTGTTATCTGCGTGTTTGCCGCCGTTGAGAATGTTCATCATAGGAACGGGCAGGATATTGGCGTTGCAGCCGCCGAGATAACGATACAGGGGCAGGCAGGCGGACGCTGCTGCTGCTTTTGCCGCGGCCAATGATACGCCTAATATCGCGTTTGCGCCAAATTTGCCCTTGTTGGGCGTGCCGTCCAGGTCTATCATCAGGTGGTCAATGTCTTCCTGGGCCATTGCGTCCATACCTATGACTTTCGGCGCTATTTTGTCATTCACGTTTTTTACCGCGCCGGCTGTACCTTTGCCCATATACCGCTTTTCTTTGGTGTCGCGAAGCTCGACCGCCTCGTGAGCGCCCGTGCTTGCGCCCGAAGGCACCGCGGCTCGTCCGAATGAGCCGTCTTCCAGCAGAACGTCCACCTCAACCGTGGGGTTGCCCCGGCTGTCTAATATCTCTCTCGCCTTTATGCCAACAATCGTTGTGAACATCTTACCTACTTCCTTTCTTTCTCAAAGCAATTTGCCGCTTCTCAAGTTTACCCGCCGTGCTCTTTGGCGGGTTTATCCGCCGCGGGCGGGTTTAGCCGTTCGCAAAGTTCACAAAATTACCCATTTTAAGCCGTTTCGTCAATAGCAATCCGCTGCTATAAGGCCGAAGAAAAAGGTTTGCAAAGGCCGAAAAGCCCCGTTACGATATTACGCCTGAATATGGGTATTGGTTAATAAACCAAAATGGTTTTAATGAGAGAGGAACTTATGAGCAACGAAATCCAGAAAGTTTCATTACACGAAAGGGCATTTTACGGATTCGGTGATTTAGCGTCTTGTCTGTTCTGGGCGACGATTATGCAGCAACTGCTTTTCTTTTATACAGACATATTTGGCCTAGCCCCCGCTGCTGCCGGAATAATGTTTTTCGTATCGAGGGTGCTGGACGCCTTTTTTGACGTGGTAATCGGAATGACGGCTGACCGGACCAAGAGCCGGTGGGGCAAATTCAGGCCTTATATATTGTTCGGGGCCGTTCCATTAGCTGTCTCAGCGGTTCTCGCGTTTACAACGCCGGAATTCGCATACCCGGTGAAAGTTGTTTACGCCTATCTCACGTTTATCGCTTTTATGTTCCTGTATTCAACGGTCAATATTCCCTATACGGCATTGCTTGGCGTTATCAGCGGAGACCCTGTTGAACGGACAAGCGCATCATCTTTCAAATTCGTGGGCGCTTATCTGGGCGGCATTATCGTTTCGCTAACGGTTCTGCCGTTCGCGGCACATTTTGGGCAGAGCAGCGCACAAAAGGGCTGGCAGATGACGATGATCATTTACGCAATTGCCGCTGTTGTCTTTTTTGTTATAACCTTCCTTTCAACACACGAACGCATCCAGCCAATCGCAAAAGAAAAAACATCCATAGCAAATGATTTGAAGGACTTATCAAAAAACGTTCCCTGGATATTTCTATTTGCTGTTACGATTCTTTTCATATTATTCGTATGCATTCGTTTAAGCGTAACTACTCACTACTTCAAATATTACGTCGGAGGACAGGAAAGTCCATTGCTGGCGCAGGTTTTTAACTTTCTGTTGCAATATATTGTTAATCCGTTCTACAGCATTTTCGGAAAACCGGCTGTTGCCTTGTTCGAAGGGACTCATAAATTTGGTTGGGAAACTCTGACATCTGCTTTCAATACGATTGGTCAGGGATTATCTCTTATTGGCGTTCTTCTGGTTCCATTTTTCGCCAAACTCGTCGGCAGAAAAAGTGCCGCGGTCATTCTTTTCATAGCTGCTCTTATTTGCACGGGCGCGTTCTATTTCTTAAAACCAGAAGATTTAATGCTGATTTTTGTCTTTCAGGCCGTCGGTTCGATTGTGGGCGGTCCGATTTCGGTTTTGTTATGGGTTCTATATGCCGATACGGCTGACTATTCCGAATGGAAAACCGGCAGAAGGGCCACGGGACTTGTTTTTTCAGCTTCAATTATGTCGAACAAGCTCGGATGGGCCTTTGGAAGTATGCTCGCGGGCCTGGTTCTTGCTACGACCGGATTCGTGGCCAACGTGGTTCAAAACATAGATGTTCTGAATGGTTTGAAGGCGATGATGAGCGTAATACCAGTCGGGATAGGAGTGGTTGCGTTAATCATCCTTATGTTCTTCTATAAACTGGATGATACGACAATGAAACAGGTTAAAGCGGAGTTGGAAGAAAGACGCAAAGCCAGCGGCCAGACCGCAACTGCATAACGGTTTCTTAAAATTCAACTGTGAAAAAGGGTGAAAAAATGAAAAAGAAGACAATCATCGGTGAGTCACTGCCAAATATACCGTGGGAAGATAAACCGAAAGGTTGTATCGATGTATTGTGGAGATACAGCGGCAATCCTATTCTCGACTGGAACCCGATACCCAAGGCGGCGCGTATTTTCAACAGCGCGGTCGCCCCGCATAAAGGCGAATTTGTCGGGGTCTTCAGGGCCGACCAGAGGAACGGGCGGGCGACGCTATTTTCCGGCAAAAGCAAAGACGCCCTGAAGTGGAAAATCGGCCCCGACCCAATCGACTGGGTTAACGAAAAAGGCAAACCGAACCCGATTAGCTACGGCTATGACCCGCGGCTTGTAAAAATCGACGACATCTTCTACATCGTATGGTGCGACGATATGCACGGCGCATCTATCGGTCTTGGCAGGACCACGGACTTCAAGACCTTTATCCGTATGCCGAACCCGCTTATGCCCTTCAATAGAAACGGGGTTCTTTTTCCAAGAAAAATCAACGGCAAGTATCTGCTATTGAGCCGGCCAAGCGACAGCGCCCACACGCCTTTCGGCGATATCTATATGAGTGAAAGCCCCGACCTGATTTATTGGGGCAATCATAAATACGTTATGGGTAAGGGGGGCTCGGGCTGGTGGCAGGGCACGAAAATCGGCGCAGGCCCGATTCCCATTGAAACGACCGAAGGATGGCTGTTGTTCTACCACGGCGTATCGTTTACCTGCAACGGCTTCGTTTACAGTTACGGAGCGGCAATGCTGGATATCGACAAACCCTGGAAAGTTTTGTACAGAACACGCGATTATCTGCTCACGCCGGAAAAACCGTATGAGACAACCGGCTTTGTGCCGAACGTGGCGTTCCCCTGTGCTAATATATACGATGCCGACACAGGCAGAATCGCGATTTATTACGGCGCAGCCGATACTTGCACCGCCGTCGCGTTCACACAGGTTGATGAGTTAATCGACTATATTAAGAATAACTCGGAAGTATTCTAAAACGAATCCGAATAAACCGATATAGGGACACAACTCATTTTCGAGAGGGGAATCTATGCGATTCGGTTATTTTGACGATGCCAACAAGGAATATGTAATCGAAAGACCTGATACGCCGAGGTCGTGGGCGAATTATCTCGGCTCGACGGAATACGGCGCAATCATAACCAATAACGCGGGCGGCTACAGCTTTTACACCTCGGCGGCACAGGGACGCCTTATGCGGCTGCGGTTCGACGATGTCCCGATTGACCAGCCGGGAAGATATATTTATGTCCGCGACAAACAATCGGGCGACTACTGGTCAAACGCCTGGCAACCCGTGGGTAAGCCCCTCGACCAGTATAAAACCACCTGCCGACACGGCACCGCATACACAATCATCAATTCCCAGTATTCTAAGATTGAGACCGAGACCACATATTTCGTTCCGCTGGGCAAACACTTCGAGTGTTGGCTTTTGAAGGTTACGAATAAAGACAGCGTCAAAAGAAACCTCAGCTTGTTTTCCTTCGTCGAATACCCGGGCACGTGGCACTGCTTCAATGATTTCCTTAACCTGCAATACTCGCACGGCATAGTGAATATGGATTTTGTTGACGGGATGATTGATTACGGCAGTTCCGTTTACACGCTGCCCAGCGGCAACAGCATTCTCGAAGGCGACCAGAACAGGCACTCATTCCTCGCGTTTTTAGGCGGTGAAATCGTCGGCTTCGATACCGACCGGGACATTTTCATAACGCCGTATCGCGGCTATGGCAACCCGATGGTCGTCGAAAAAGGAAAATGCACCGGCTCGAAGGCGTACGGCGACGACGGCTGCGGCTCAATACAAATTGATGTTGACCTTGAACCGGGCCAGTCGAAGGAGTTCGTCGTCCTGATGGGTATCGGCAAAGCGGCCGTCGAGGGCAAAAAGGTTGTCAAGCAGTTCGGCGATATCGCCAAAGTCAAAGAGGAATTTGAGAAGGTTCGCCAGTACTGGCATAACCGTCTTGAAGGACTGGCTATTTGCACGCCAGATGCGCAATTCAACAGTATGATGAATATGTGGAGCCCGTTCAACTGCCTCACCACCTACTCCTGGTCGAGAATGGCAAGCTTGATTTACAGCGGCGAACGCGACGGCCTGGGCTACCGCGACACAGTTCAGGACTTTATGGGCGTGATGCACCTGATTCCCAAAGAGGCGGTCAAACGCCTTGAGCTGATGATTACCGGCCAGTGCTCAACGGGCGGAGCGATGCAGATTGTGATGGCGTTTACGCACAAGCCGGGCAAAGAAAAACTGCCTAAAGAAGAAGATTACCGTTCCGATGACTGCCAGTGGCTCTTTAACGCGATTCCTACTTACGTCAAAGAGACAGGCGATATCGATTTTTATAACAAGGTTTTGCCGTATGCCGACAAAGGCAAGGCGACCGTGCTCGGCCATCTTCGCCGGGCAATTGAATTCAATCTCAAACGCACGGGCAAAAATGGTCTGCCCAGCGGACTTTTGGCTGACTGGAACGATTGCCTGCGATTAGGCACAAAGGGGACATCGGTATTTGTCGCCCTGCAGGTGCGTTACGGCCTGAAGACCTATATCGAGATTTGCGAGATGTTCGGCAAATCGGCGGGAGTAAAATGGGCGAAAAAGCAGCTTGAGGCAATCGACAAGAAACTCGACAAATTCGGCTGGGACGGCAAATGGTATGTTCGCGCATACAAAGAATCCGGCGAGAAAATCGGCTCAAAGGAAAATAAACAGGGCTCCATCTATCTCAATACGCAATCCTGGGGTGTCATCAGCGGTCACGCAGACAAATTTGAGGGTCGAGCCGAACAGACAATGCAATCCGTCAATGAAAAACTCGCAACGGATTACGGCCTTATGCTTTGTGCGCCGGCTTATGAGAATATCTACTGCCAGGAAATCCGCTCGATTCTGTTCAACAAGGGTTCAAAGGAAAACGCAAGTATTTTCAACCATACGCAGGGCTGGGCGGTTATGGCGGAAACGATGCTTGGTCACGGCGACAGGGCGTTCAAGTATTTCCGAAGCTATATGCCCGCGTCGTTCAACGACAAGGCAGAGATTCGCGGCAGTGAGCCATACGTTTACTCGCAATACACTCACAGCGTTTTCAGTCCGCGTTATGGCGCATCGCGTGTCCCTTGGCTCAGCGGCGCGGCATCTTGGGCGTATTACGCAGCAACGCAATATATCCTCGGTATCAGGCCCGATTACAAAGGCCTTCTCATTGACCCCTGCATCCCGACCGACTGGAAGGGATTTACCGCCACCCGTCGCTTCCGCAACAAGATGCTGAATATCAAGGTCATAAATCCGAATGGCGTACAAAAAGGCGTTAAAAAGATTACCCTCAACGGCCAGACAATCGAAGGCAACCTGATTTCTGTTTCCAAAATGCAAAAAGAAAATGAAGTTGTTGTAGAGATGGGGTAGAAAAATGAAAGTATTATTCATTGGCGGGACGGGGATAATAAGCACGGCGGTAACGCAATTGGCGGTCGAAAGAGGAATAGACCTGTATCTGCTCAACCGCGGGCAAAGCAGAAAACTGATTCCCAGCGACGTCAAGGTCATCAAGGGTGACATCAGGGACAGGATTTCCGCGAGCAAGCTTCTCAAGCCGCACGATTTCGACGTCGTTGTCAACTGGGTGGCGTATGTGCCGACGCACGTCGAGGCCGACATCGAGTTCTTCAGGGGCAAAGTAGGCCAATACATATTCATCAGCTCCGCTTCGGCTTATCAAAAACCGGCAACTCACTGGCTCATCACTGAATCGACGCCGTTGGCTAATCCGTACTGGCAGTATTCGCGCGACAAAATCGCCTGTGAAGACCGGCTGATGATTGAACACCGCGACAATGGTTTTCCCATCACAATCGTCCGGCCATCACTGACCTACGGCATTACGATGATACCCGCGGCGATTAACAGTTGGCAAAAGCCCTGGACGATTGTTGACCGTATGCGAAAGGGCAAAAAAGTAATCATCCACGGCGACGGTCTGACTCTCTGGACGATGACGCACAACACCGATTTTGCCAAAGGTTTCCTCGGGCTTATGGGCAACGTTCAATCAATCGGCCACGCCGTTCACATCACATCAGATGAGGTTCTTACCTGGAATCAGATATACCAGACGATAGCCGATGCCGCGGGCGTAAAGCATAAGCCGGTTTATATCCCCTCTGATTTTATCGCCAAAATCGACCCCGAATATACAGGCACGCTTTTGGGCGACAAATCCTGCTGTGCCGTCTTCGACAACACCAAAATAAAGCGTCTCGTTCCTGATTTTGTCGCTACCGTTCCTTTTTCACAGGGCGTAAGGCGTTCGGTTGATTGGTTCGAGGCCGACCGGGAACGATGTGTGGTAGATGATGATTACAACAAGTTTATGGACCGCACCATTGCCGCCTACGAGAAAGCATTGCCCAGGTAAGGCGTTATTGCCTCTCAAAGTTTGCGGTCGAGAATCTGGTTTTTGTCGCGAACGAGGTCGGCACGCTCGGGAAAAATTTTCGTTATCTCATTGGCGTCGGTAGGGCTGAGTGTATATGTGCTTTCCTGTCCGAGCATTATCTTTGCCGCTTTTTTTGAACTGTCGTAATAAGTTTGCTACCAGTAGCCGCGCCCATCCAGCCATTCCATTCTGACGGAATTGCTGTCCGTCTGCCCTTTGGCGGGGGGCGTCTTCTCGACATACGCCGGCGTAATAATCCCTTCCGACCTGATTACGTCGATGATGATTGCCTGCCCGTTGCTGTCCAGCACCTTTGTCAAAACCGGGCCAAGAATAATATCCGGGACAGCCGCTTCGCTAAGTTCATATTCGCCTGTCTCTTTGCCCGTCCGCCGGTTGATGGCTAAGCCAGCCAGCGACCTGCGGACCGTCAGAACGCCGGAGTCAGCTGTCATTTCGAGACCTTTGCTGCCCATTCTTGATTTGCTCTCGACCCGCCAGGTGAACTGTCGCAGGTCTGCGCCTCCGCGGAAAAAGCTGACTTGCTCATCAGGTACAGGTCCTCGCAAATAGTAATAATCGGCCGCGTTGACGGTGGTGTTGGCGTCCGTTTGGATCGCCGCCATCGCGTCCATCGTAAAGCCGATTGTCCGGCCGCGAGGGTCAACTACGGCGAAAAGTGAAACAGTTTGTCCGTCAGCATCGCCGGCCAAAACGCCTTTCGCTCTCTCATCCCTGATTTCGCTGAGGAGCTGTGCTCCCGCCTGCAAAAACCCGTTGTCGCTGAACCGGATGCTTTTGACAATTTTCTCGAAGACCTGTTTCGCCAGGCCTTGTTCTTCCGCCATCTGCAATACCTCTATTTCAAGTTGTCGCCCGGCGGCAAGTTCGCAGACGCCCAAAATTATCTCAACCCCCGCCTCGGTATTTACGCTTGCCCAGTTGACGGTAAGCTGGTCTGCCGTTATTTGACCCGTCTCAGTCGTCTTGGCTTCAGCGTGCTCCTCGTCAAGTCGCTCCTGCGGTGTCCCCGCGCGTGTCGCCAGCAGGTAACGGCACTGGGCGTATGACTGGTTCGTAACGCCGCCGGCAACAAGGATACTGCTGGCCGAAAAGACATTGTTTTCATAAGTCCATTTCTCTTCGCATTTCCAGCCGTTGCCTGAAGGCATTGAAAGTGATAATCCCGACCGGCTCAATTCGATGGGCGCAGACATTCGAAGGCCGGTTTTGGAGTGCATTACCAGCCGGGCCACCAGCAATGAAATAACCAGAAGGGCCGCCATCGCAATTGTCCTGGCTATGTGTTTTCCTGTTTTGTTTTCATCGACCATAAGATTACCGTTGATTTTTAAGTTGTGATTTGAAAAAAAGAAACAGTAAACGGCAAATCAAAAAAACAGTTCCAACCGCGTTATAAGGTGCTTTGTCTAATCGAAGATGGCGGCGGCTGACTCGTCGAGGGCCTGCTGGCCCTTGTGCAAGAACCTGTAATAAGCCCACTTTGCAAGCCCGCTGGCCGCAAAGCCGCAGAAAATCAGAACAAACGCGACCTGACGACTCCATATTATCAGCCCGAAAAACAGCAAGGCCCTGATTAGATGTGCGAATGGTTTTTTGCCCCTTATATATTGGTTGAGCACGTGTGCGTACCTGATTCGACTGACCATCAGCACCGCTATGCCGACGGCGACTATCGGCAGCGAATAAATCACCAAGTCATCAAGCAGGAAACTCACAAATCCCGCGGCCCAGTCGCGTCCCGGGTGCGCCAGAAAATCAGGCACCGTCTCCTGGTTAAATATCACCAAACTGACGATAACGCCCGCCGCGGCAGGTGTCGGCAATCCGACAAAGCTCATATGGGCGGACTCGTCTTCCTCGTTTTCGACGTTGAACCGGGCCAGCCGAATCGCCGCGCAGCTCATATACGTCGCCGCCGCAAGCCAGATAAACCGCTCAATGAAACTGATTATGACAGGATTGATCTCCGTCAGCCCCGTGAGTTTCTGTTCAATAATTTTGAGCATCAGAAACGCTGGCGCCACGCCGAAACTGACTATATCGCACAAGCTGTCCAATTGTCCCCCGAAACTGGACGTGCTCTGGCTCATGCGCGCCAGCCGGCCATCCAGCATATCCGCCACCATCGCCAGCAGAATCATATAGCCCGACATCGCGAAATAAGGCACGACAAGTCGATGGTATGCGAATTGTCCCGTTTCCGAAGTAATTGCCTGGCTGGCAAAACTAATCGCGGCGAACCCGCACGCGCCATTGATAATCGTAACCAGCGAGGGCAAAATCGTGATGTATTTGAGCCGCTGCCTCCGCATCCGCCGCAGGAAACTTTCCTTTGACGCATCAGTCCTCCATCTCGCCGGCTTCTGGTTAGCAGGTTTAATCGGCTCTAACTCGTTCATAACTTTATAATCGGCGTTAATCCCGCCTTTACTTTGTCTCCAGTTTTGACAAGGCATTTAGCCCCGTCGCGGGCCGGCACATATAACTCGGTCCGCGAACCGAATTTTATCATACCGAATCTCTCACCGCTAACTAATTCTCCGCCTTCCTTTGCCCTGCAGACGATTCGCCGAGCTATCGCGCCGCTAATCTGACGGACAATCAATTTATCATTGGGCGATTCAATCCTCGTCAGCCACAGGTCATTCGATTCATTTACCCGCCCAGATTCCGGATTTCTCGCGTCGATAAATTGGCCTTCGTGATAGGTGATTTTCTCGACTTTTGCTTGGCAGGGGCTTCGATTTATATGCACGTCGAAAATACTCAGGAATATGCCGACCCGTATCGCTTTGCCGCCGATGAAGTCGGGCTCGTCAATGGTCTCGATATCGGCTATCGTCCCGTCCGCAGGCGCAATCAGGGTATCCTTATCCTCAGGCACAATCCTTTCCGGGTCTCGGAAAAACGACAACATCCATATAAGGACTATGCCCAGCGCAATCTCGACGAATTGAATAATCCACGCGGGCGTCGTCGGACTTGCGCCGAAGTACAGCACAATCATAAATACAAGCAGCATCGCCGGATAAAACACCACCTGCGGCCAGCCATATCTCGTCAACGGTATCTTCATCGCCGATATTCTATCAGAATACGCCTATTTTGCCAGTGTGTTGGCAAAATCAGCAGCCCCCGACGGACGAACCACGCCTACGGCGGGCAAGCTTCTATCTGTGCTTTTTTCTCACAATCGCCGCGCCAAGACCGAGAAGCAATAGAGTGCAGGGTTCGGGAACTGGCTCCCAAAGAATAGCATGTGCATTACCATAACTATCTAAGGCGGAACCGACGATGTTACCATAACTGTCGATACTATTAGCGTAACACACACTAGTAAGCCCGGTTGGCAAAAACTGGCTCAGGTCGATATAGTTATTTGCGGTTCCACTCCAAAGCAAAGCATGAGTGCTATTGCCTGTAGCCGAACCCCTGCCATAACCGACCTGCTGTATGCCATTGGTCCCCATAGCGTACGATGCACTGAATCCGCTGGGGGTCAAATCCACATAGCTTGCGGCACTGCCGCTCCAAAGCAAAGCATGGTCAACGGAATAGTAAAGGGATATACCTGTCTTTCCATACCCCACCTGTTGCGTACCACCGATTCCCCATGCATAAGATGAAAAGAAACCACTGGGATTCAAATCGATGCAGCTTGCAGCGCTGCCGCTCCAAAGCAAGGCATTAATGTTATAGCCTGTACTCGAACCATAACCAAAACCTGCCTGCTGTGTGCCATTAGTTCCCAAAGCACGCGAACCGGTCCCAGTCCCTAAGTTGGTAGGATTCAAGTCAATATATCCTGTGGCGCTACCATTCCAAATTAAAGCATGTTCATAGTTACCTGTGGCCGAACCCCAACCAACACCAACCTGTTGTGTTCCCGCGATCCCCCAGGCATAAGATGTGGTAAATCCGCTGGGATTCAAATCTACGCAGCTTACGGCACTACCACTCCAAAGCAAAGCGTGTTCGTTGCCTCCCGTGGCCGAACCATGACCGTATCCAGCCTGCTGTGTGCCGTTGGTCTTGTTAGCATAAGATACACTGAATCCGCTGGGATTCAAATCGACATAACTTGTTGAACTTCTATTCCAAATTAAAGCATGATCAGCCCCGCCTGTGGCTGAACCATTAGAATAGCCGGCCTGTTGTGTGCCATTAACTCCGTAAGCATAAGACAAACTGCTTCCACTGGGATTCAAATCGATTGCTTTGTAATTTGCACCATAGACCGGATTTGCCGCAAAAACCGTGATTGCAAGTAAAAGCGTAAAGTGTAGGTAGTATAATCGCGTTCTCATATCTCTTCTCCTTCTTCTTCCTTGCCCTTTGCCCCCAGCCAAAGGCGATTATATTATACGCTTTTGCAGGTAGTAGTCAAGAGGAAGGGTTTCGATCCTTTTGTGGTAATTATTTCGAAGTTATTTGCCTGTGTACGGTTCTGAATGTTTAGCGTGTATATTCCAATTTGCGAGATATTCGGCCGCGAGTTCTGTATTGCGGATAATCAGAAGGTTTTCGGCGTTTTCCTCTTCGGCTGATTTTGTGAAATTGAATGAGCCGGTGATTACGCTGTTGGAATCTATAATCATTATCTTGTTATGGGCTATCTTGTGCTTGTTATCAATTAAAACACTAATTCCGGCATGGGCGAGAAAATCGGCAGAAGAATATTTTTCCGTTCGCTGGCTTTTATCGAGGATTACTTTGGTATCGATGCCATTCTTATTGGCATCGGCAACCGCTTTGGCAATCGGAGCGGAAGTGAAAGAATATGCCTGAATCCGAATGCTGGTTTTGGCGTTCGCTAATTCCTTAATAATAGCATCTGTGCAGCCACCTTTAGGTGAGAAAAAGACCTCTATTTCGTTGGTGTTTTGGTTTGGTGTTATTTTATCTGCATGACCCTTTTGCAGAACAAGAAGGGTCAGGAAAAGAAGGGCAAATAAAACAAATATCACTAAATATCGCTTAGTCATTTCGCCCTCAATTCTATCCGAAGCAAGCTCTCTTTCAACGGCAAAATCAGCCATACTAACGGCGGATAAATCCTGTGAGTTTTAAGCCGTTAAATCAGAAATAGGAGACTACCCAATCCAGCGAGTGAATTTTTATTCCGCCGTCCGGCCAGGATTGAAGACCAATATATTGAACCTCCGGGCATCTTGCGACAAACAGGGCTTATATGTTATATTGTCGCCTCCGGAAAAGCATATTCATAGCAGCCGAACAATATGGGCCGCGTGAGATATTATTGTCCGATTCTTTTTGAAAGGACAGGTTGAAAAATGAAACAATTGTTACTGGTACTGTTGGTGCTTGGGGTGTCTATGCCGGCCAGTGCCGACGTGCATGTCTATAACATGAAGGCGAGCAACGCGGAATACAAATATAATTCAGATTCAAATGCATGTGGTCAGATTAAAGATACCAATGCCGCGTTTGTTATCTTCGAGTTGCCGGGCGGCGATTCAGCCAACGTCTGGGCTGTTTATACGTATAAAGCTAAGGACCCAAACGGCAAAACGCAAAATTATTGCAAGGGTGAAAACCGGGGCATATTAGGTTTTGAGCACGCGTCGTTAAGCCCGCCAAAAGCGAAGTGGGTCATATCAGATGCAGCCAATGGACGCCGCATTATTCTGACCGGCGATGTGAAAAAGACAAACATTCGCAGCTACAAAAGTTCCTGCAATTCCTGTCATGACCCGTCAAAAGGCACCCCTACATTTGACATTACATCCTCTTTCACCGGTTATTCGATAAAGGACAGACCCGACGCCAACCACACAACTGCGTTGTCCCTGAATGTGTACGTCGTCAGCCCAAATGAGACAGTAAAGATGCCTGTTTTGGTTGACGTTTCCGGCGTCCGGTTTCTGATGCCTTTGAACTAAACTCTTTTCTGTTTTCAATAGTTTTTGCTTTTAGATTTGCTTTGCGTTTTAGTATTTCATCCCCCCTTTTTTTCACAATCGCCGCGTGATGTAAGGTTTGCAGCCCTGATTGCCTTTTTTGCTGAAAAACCCGTGTATTTTGTGGCCTGGTTCTGTCCGTATGCCGAAATATAAGTTATAAGTTAAAAAAATGCTGGGCAGCTTGAAAATAAGTGGATTTTATGGTATAATGAACAATCTGAAACGGCTGTTTGAACGTAGTACTTGTGTTGTTAACTTGTTACTCGGCGGTTGACCGTGGAGGAAATGGTGATTCGGTTTCCCACAAAAGCTCGGTTATCAGCCCTGATAATGGGGTTTTTGGTCTTATTGGTATTGGGTAGTGTCGCCGTTGCTGAGCAGCCGGCTGTTGGAGATTTTCAGCCGCAGGGCCTTAGTTATGCCGGGATATATCAGCTTAAGCAAACCGACCCCAATCTTACCGGCGCAGGCATAAAGTTTGCCATTGTCAGCCGAAGCATTACCTATATCGATGGCGAGCCGCAAAACGACTACCGGCCCGCAAGCGACCACAATTGTTTCAAAGATACGCAATATATTTTCCACGACCAAAATCTTTTGCCGGCGGGTATCTCACCGCATTCGACCGCTGTATGCTCGATTCTGTTGGGCCGGGACCCCAACGCATACAATGAGCAAATTGGCAGTTTTCATTACGAGGGTGTAGCCCCCGATGCTCAGGCCAATGTGTATGAATTCTGGAATTTCATCGTCAATAATGTGTTTTCCTGCTCGGCTCCCGACGCCAACGTTATCACCGCTGATATAGGTTATCAGTTTGAGGACTGGTGGACGCGAGGCATCGAGGCGATGGCACAGAAGTATGGATTGACGGTTGTCGTCGGCATAGGCAACGGCTCCAATTCTTCCGACCCGGTTCTGTTCCCCGGCGCGGGCGGCAATGTCATAGGAGTCGGTGTGGTGAAATCTGTCGAATCCAATGATATCAACACAGGCCTTTCGCGTTTCGCGCTTGTATATCCTGAATATTCCAGCAGTGGGCCGACTTCCGATGCCCGCTGCAAACCCGATATTGTTGCTCCCGGCAACTGCCTTGCCGCCATAGCGGGCGAGCCGAATCTTTATGAACCGACGGGCGATTGGTCGAGCTTCGCTACGCCGGTTGTCGCCGGGACCGCAGGTCTGCTGATACAGCAGGCCTCTGCTGACCCGAATCTTCAGCAGGTTACGGCACGCGATGGTGGCAACTGTGTCGTAAAATCAATCCTGCTGAATTCCGCCACAAAGCTGCCTTATTGGCATAAGGGTCTGCTGACCAAAGATGACGACCACGATGTCCCTCTCGATTATCTGCAGGGAGCCGGAATGGTCAACGCCGTCGCAGCGAGCAACCAGTTGCTGGCAGGTCAGCATTTGCCCGGCGATTGCCCGACAGCCGGCTGGGACCTCAATAAACTTAACCTCGACCAGACACCCGAAAACACCTACAAAATTCGGATAACAGAGCTCGCGGACAAAATGATTACCGCTACTATAACCTGGAACAAGCAATTTTCTCTTGTATATCCTTTTGAACACGATACCCAAAAAGACGCTGACCTTCGGCTTGAGATTTGGGCTGTTGATTTGAACGACCCCAATAACAATTACCTGCTCGATTACTCCGACAGCCGAACCGACAACGTCGAGCACGTTTATACGCCAGCCGACGGCAATTTCACCGATTACGAAATCGTCGTTTTGTTCAGTAACGAGCACGATGTGAATCAGCCGCAGGTCTCGCCGCCATACGCGGTCGCCTGGAACGTCGGGCAGGCGCCCGTCAGAGACGATGCACTCTGGTTCGACCTCAACGGCGACGGGGTAGTTGATGACCTCGATGTTGACGTGCTGCTCGACAACCTGATTGCGAGCATGGAGACAGAAACATCAGACCGGTATCTGTTTGGCGATATAAATTCCGATGGCGTTATCGACATCAGCGACCTCGATATACTGATGTGTTACATCGATTCAGCAGCCGACCGTCGATAACATAGTTACACACCGGAGGAGAAAAATGAAATGGGAAAAACGTTCATTAAGTTCTGTTTCGTAGCGGCATTTATCATCTCTCTGTATACCGGCAATTGCAATGCCATCGAATTCAAGGGAATAAGCTACACCGGCTGGAGTTGGGAGGACTACAATTCAATCAATTCCAACACGTCGCTGGCCAACGCACAAAATGTCGGTTGCAATTGGGTTGCCATATGTGTCTGGTGGTTCCAGAACAACATCAATTCTACTGTTATCGCCCCCATTGAAAGTTCGTATTCCGCCGATCCATGCGCTGTCCAGATCGCTGTTAACCGATGCCACCAGCTCGGTATGAGAGTTATGCTCAAGCCGATGGTCGACCTTTCGAACGACTCGTCCCACTGGCGAGGACAAATCGTCCCATCAGCCGCCTGGTTTACCGCATATCAGAGCTTCATCGACTACTGGGCGGACTTCGCCACAGCAAACAACTGCGAGATGTTCTGTATCGGCTGCGAACTGGTTAACACCGACGGCCCCTCCTGGGCCGGCTCGTGGAGTTCCGTCGCGAACAGTGTCCGAACACATTACTCAGGCCCCATTACTTATGCTGCCAACCACGGCGATGAAACAAATATCACCTGGTGGAACGCCGTTGATTACATTGGCATCGATGCTTACTATGCGCTGACAAGCATTAACGATCCCACTAAAGCCCAACTTCAAACCGCCTGGACCAGCCGGGCAAACTCCATCCAGTCCTGGCGAAATGCCAACTGGCCGGATATGAATGTAATGTTTACTGAAGTCGGCTATTGCAGCTACAAAGGCACAAACATCACACCCTGGAATGGCCCAGGCTTATCGTCTGTGCTGGACATCAATGAACAAAATGACTGTTATATGGCACTTTTGTCCGTCTGCAGGAACTATTCCTGGTGGAAAGGCGCTTTCTGGTGGAATTGGGATACAAACCCAAGCACAGGCGGACTAAACGACGATGACTATATGCCGCAAAATAAGCCCGCCTCGACCGTCACGTTGATGGAGTATTACACCACGATTGTCGGCGACCTCGACGATGATAGAAACGTTGATATTGATGACCTTGCGATGTTCTGCGATTATTGGCTGGAGCAGAATTATGTCGGTTGGCCCGACTTCAACAATGACGAAAAAGTGGACTTCAAGGATTTTGCGCTGCTTGCCGCAAACTGGCGACAGTCCATTCCGTCTCCTTAGTAATCCTTAAAAAAATACCTACAGGGCTGTGTTGCAAGTTATCTTGCGATAGAGCTGGCTTTAGTGTATTTTGGCCTTCGTGGAAACGAAGGTAGTCAAACTTGATGCTGGCAATGTTGACGCGGCGGCGATAAAAGAGGCGGCGAAGATAATAGACGCCGGCGGGTTTGTCGCGTTTCCCACCGAAACCGTTTATGGCATCGGCTGTCGCGTGAGCAACGATTCGCTCGTCCGGCTCGCCCGACTTAAAGGCAGGCCGACGGACAAATACTATACCCTTCACATCGCCAATGCTTCCGACGTTCTGCGATATGTCCCCACAATAGGCCTGCGGGCAAAAAAACTTATTAAGAACGCCTGGCCGGGACCGTTGACAATAGTGTTTGAGCTTGGTGACAGGGATATCGTTCAGCAAAAAGCCAAACTTCCACGCGGTGTGTTTGACAATCTTTACCGCGATAGCTCAATCGGCATCAGGTGTCCCGATAATGTTATCGCCTCGATGCTCTTGTTGCAGACGACAAGTCCTGTCGTTGCACCGAGCGCGAATCTCAGCGGGCAGTCGCCGGCTGTTGAGGCAAAACAGGTCATTGAGCAATTCTCAGGACAACTTGATATGGTGCTGGATGCCGGCCCCTGTAAATATGCCAAAAGCAGCACCGTTGCCAAAATAAGCAAAAAGGGCATTGAAGTACTCAGGCAGGGTGTCTATTCTGAATCGCAACTCCTTGAAATGGCGCAAGTTACAGTGCTGTTTGTCTGCACGGGCAACAGTTGTAGAAGCCCTATGGCCGAAGGCCTTTTCAAAAAACATCTTGCGGAAAAATTGGGCTGCCCCATTGACCGGCTCGTAGAAAAAGGATATACAGTTACATCTGCGGGCACGCTTGGGATAGTCGGGTTTCCCGCCAGCGATGAGGCCGTCAAGGCCTGTGCGGCAAAGAGCGTCGATATCAGCGGCCACAGAAGCAGGGTATTGACGATACACCTGATTGAGCAGCGCGATTTGATATTTGCTATGATGCGGGGACATCGTGAAGCAGTGGTGGAAATGTGCCCCGGGGCCGCGAGTAAATGTTCGCTGCTTGACGACGGGGCCGATATCCCGGACCCGATAGGGCAGTCACAAGCGGTTTACGACAATTGTGCCGAGCGGATTGACAGAGCAATAAGAAAGAGAATTGAAGAGATGGTTATATGAAAATAGCGGTTGGAAGCGACCATCGCGGTTACAAGGCAAAAGAACTGATTAAGACCATAATCACTCAACTTGGCCACGAGTGCATTGACGTCGGGACTATCAACGGTAATCCCGTTGATTATCCCGACCCGGCGTATCTTGCTGCCAAGGCCGTCGCTGAGAAAAGAGCCGACAGAGCCATTTTGGCTTGCGGCACAGGTATCGGAATGAGCATTAGCGCCAACAAAGTCAAAGGCGTCCGCGCCGCTCTTTGTTACGATGAGCTTGGCGCACGCATTTCGCGTCATCATAATGACGCCAATGTTCTTTGCGTCTCCGGCGAACTTTTGGGCGAGGTTCTTCTTCGCAAAATGGTCGAGGTCTGGCTCGGCACCGATTTCGCAGGCGGAAGACACCTCAGAAGGGTCCGAAAAATAGAGGCCATTGAAGAGCAAAAAGACCCCACGGCCATAAAGAATAATCACCAGTAAGACCGGCCTTGGGCCGCTTTTTTCCCTCGTTATTATCGGCGGAGGAAATTCCCCTTGCCGGTGAATCCGCGTCCGCGAAAAAAATGCGAAAAAATAATCCCACGTTTTTGGATTTCCCCAAAACATAACCTATATTTTAATCGGAGTAAGTGAGAAATTAACGCCTTCTCTTCTCCTCTCTTCTTCGAAGGAGACGGGGTTGCTGACCGAGTAATACCCAGCACAACGGGGGGGACCTCGTCTCCGGTTTTTTTAAGATAAAATTTACAGGGCGTTGAATAAAAAAGGGCTGCAAGTTATCTTGCGGCCCTTTTTATTATTGGTATAACAATACCGGTTCAGTAGTTACATTCCTATCAGTTCCAGTTCCAGTGATAATCTCCTATCAGCCAGCCGTCAGCGAACGCCGCCAGGTCATCAATCAATACCGCTCCATCGCGGCTGAAATCGGAGCCGTTGCACCAGTCGTTGTTTGCATCGCAGTCGGTTTCGTTCCAATGGTCGGCAAATTCCGCAAAGTCCACAAATTTCAGGCGGCAAGGCGACAAGTATATACCGTCAATGACCTGCTGGCTGATGCCCGGTCCTTCCCATGCCACGGCTATATTGTCGTTGCCGACGGATGCTTTGTGTATCACCATAATATAATACTTCTGGCCCGCAACGAGTGAAATAGGGGTCGATTGCTGCGATTCGTACTTATTCCACTCGCAGGGGTCTGTGCTCCCCTCAACATAAGCAATCCAGTCGATGTTGGCAGGATTATTGGCGTCCATGCTCAGGTACAGGTCGCTATTGTCGCTGCTGGCTATCCAGAACGTGTAATCACCGGTGGTCACCGGGTTCAAATAACCGCGAAAGCTGGAGCCATAATTGTCGTCCCAGTTTACAGGTCCTTCCAGTTTTGTAATCAGTTGCCTGCCGCTTGGGTTGTCGGGGAAGTTCACATCAGAGGTCAGATCGCCTGTATTAACCCCGGCTATACCTAACCACCATTCACGCAGAATTGCGCCGGTTCCTTCCGCGGGATTGCACGGCGTAGCGGAAACCTCGCCCGAATTAACGGATTCAAGACCGGCTGTGTCAACCGCGGTGACGACATAATAATAAGTTGTCCCGTTAGAGACACTGGTGTCGTTGTAGTCCGGACTGGTTAATAACGAACTATTCAATTCGACATAGCCGCTGCCCAAGGTTGTCGAACGGTAAATATTGTAGCCGGCTAAATCAAATTCACTGTTGTCGTTCCAGTTGAGCAGGACAATTCCTATGCCCGACGCCGCCGACAGTCCCGTCGGCGCTGCCGGGGCCACATTTGGAGCCATCTGGACTACGAACCCGATTAGCGAATGGTTGCCGCTCGATTGGGTTACACTCGGTGTTTCACTGGCGCCTGTTGCCGGTTTGTGTCCGCCCATACCATCGTAACCTGACACTGAAAGGTCAACGTCTTTAGTCCAGCCGGCTGTTACGCTGTATGTGCCCGCGACGGAGCTGGCGGCGCTCTCAAGCACCATATCACCGTTGCTGTTGGCAAGTGCAGAAGTTGATACCGTAGTGCTGCTTGTTGCCCCGGCGCTGGCAGTGGCCCCTACAAGTGTCGTCTGGTTAACATTCTGAAGAAATACACTGGTGTAGGTAATGCTTGGGGGCTGGTTTGTCCATGTAGGCGTAAATGTGGTGCTTGTTGCAGCAGTTATGTTGGCGTCGTTGAGGATAAACGCCGCGACATATACCCTGGTGGTACTTGAGCCGGTACTTCTATCGATGATTTTCGTCATTGATCGTCCGCCATAGGTCACAGCGGTCAAGCTTGGTGTGCTGGACGTGGTACCTTTTGTATGTGCTACAAAGACCAATGCTCGGTTGTAGCCCGACTCTTTCGCGTGAGTTGTTCCCGTTATCCATGAGCCGATTATTCCAACGATTGGGTTGAGTTGAGGTCTTGCTGAAACTTGGCTCGAGTTCGCGGATTCATTTAGGGAAGTATCTACCGCCGTGACAACATAATAATAGGTTGTCCCATTGGTAACATTAGCATCGGTGAAATTAGAACTGCTCAGCAGCGCCCCGTTTTGCCTTGTGTATGGGCCGCCGGAAGTTGTTGAACGATATACGTTGTAACCATTAAAATCTACCTCGCTGTTATTGTTCCAGTCAAGCGAAACAATTGTGTCGCCTGCTGTAGCGGACAGGCCCGAAGGGGCCGCGGGAGGCGTCGAGTCGGCAGGAACAGTCGCCGACACCTCGATTGAATCGGCGGATGAGTTGAAGTTTGTATCCACTGCCGTTACGACATAGTAATAAGTCCTTGTGCCCGCGACGTTAGTGTCGGTGTAAGCCGAAGTTTTGGAACGCACAAGATTAAGCCGGGTGGTTTCGCCACCAGGTGTTGTCGAACGATAAATATCGTAGCCGTATAAATCGCCCTCGGTGTTGTCATTCCAGTCAAGCGTTATCGTTCCCGTGCTGGGTGTCGCCGTCAGTCCCGTTGGTGCCGCCGGCGGTATAGTGTCTCCATCGCTGGGCTGGTTGGCATCCTTCTTCAGATAAAGTGTATCCTTCACAAAGCCGCCCATTTCATATTCGCCTACGCGAAGTATATAGTTCGTCGCATTGCCTGTAAACATCGTGGGCGTCCAGTCATAGCTTGAAACCCAGGCGCTGTTGCTGATATTTCGCGCCTCACGAAAATCTTGGAGCGGCTGGCCATAGTTTGTAATTGAGCCGTAACCAAGCGTGTCGCTTGGATTGTTATAAAATCCCCATTCGCTCATAAAGACGGGATAGCGAGTAAGACATGTCGTGATATTATTCGTATACCAGCTGTTGCCTGAAAGCCAATGGCCGGGGTAGATATGCGAAACGATAGCGATGTTATCTCCGGTGAGGGGATAAGTGGCTGCCGGCCCAATCGTCTGGGACCAGCTTGCGCCCGCTACAAGGATAAGGTTATTGGGCGCGTATGAACGCACGAGATTGACCCAGTTTTGCATATCTGTTCTGACACTTAGCCAGTTGGCGTTGTCCGAACCAAAACTGGTATTTATCGGCTCATTGAAAAGCTCAAAAATAACGTGGCAGTCGTTGGCGAACTTAGGCGCCATATACGTCCAGAATTGGTTTGTTGATGCAACGTGGCTGTAGGTATTGTCGACATAATGCCAGTCAACGATTGCGTAAAGGTCCTTGGTTTTACAGTAATCGACAACCGACCTGAGAAGATTATATAAATCGGTATTGTTTGGGTTGAAGGGATGAGGCCAGCCGCTCACCGAATCAGGCGGGGTAATGTTAATTCTGAGAACTCTGGGGTACCAGCCGGGAGAATTTCCGCACGGGTCGCTTTGATTCGTCAGCCGGTCAACCATAGTGATTGCGCCGCCCTCCCAGTCCTGAAGGAAACCCAAATCAATTAAATCGATGCCTCTCAGGACGACAGTATTACCGCAGGGGTCTTTGATTACATTGCCGTCTGTGTGTAGCCATGGAGTGGCAGCGTAAAGGGGGGTTGCCAAACAGAAAAACGCGAAAACCACGATTGTTTGAGCTAATCTTCTTTTCATCATCATCCTAACCTCCAGAAAAAGGACGCAAACCCCATTTACTGGGTATGTGTGGAGACAGTAATGATGGCCCGCAATCGGTCAGTAACTCCGTTTACCTGTTCAATAGTAGTTTACCACAAAACCTACTACGTTTTCAAGAGTTAAGTTGTTGCAAGGCAAATTAAAAGAATAATGCCGCAGCCGTAAGTGCCTGCCGGCATTGATGTTGCGGCAATTAGACCCCTTAGGACTATTCAATTCCTAACAACCTTCTCATAATTTTTTATAAAAACTTTAAATGCCGCTGAGCCAGCTTTCAGTAAATGACTTCAGGTCGTCGAGAAGGACAGAACCGTTCTGGCTGAAGTCAAAACCGTTGCACCAGTTATTGGCCGGGCCGCAATTGGTGTGATTCCACTGCTGGCCGAAATCGGCAAAATCCTTAAAGTCGCCTGCCCTGGGAAATTCAATCTCGATATAATCAACGTAGAACCAGCCCCAGTTATGCTGGATACGAACAGTGTTGGAGCCGGCATTCAGCGATATATTTCCGAATGCGAAACTGGACCAGGTGCTGTTGGTATTAGTGAAAACAGGCGACCATACCTCAGAGCCGTTGACAATGACCGTGTTTGTCTTGTCGCCCCAGCCGCTCGGTATCAGGTATCTGATGGTCAAGGGGTAACTTCCCGCTTTGTTGCAAGTAACGCTAAAATTGATTCCCGTTCCGCCGCTGCCATTAAAGAGCATCGAACCGGTGCCGGAATAAGGGGGGAAGCTCGTGCTGAAGTTTGGCCCGTTGACCTCCCTTATGGCGTTTTCCGCTTCGTAGCGCACAATCTTCGTCGGTAATGGGATCCCGACCGTTATATTAACTTCCTGAGAATCGCTCCTTAGCCCGTTATTATCGGTGGCTACCGCACTGAGGACATAAGTGCCTACGGGCGCATTGGTCCAGGAAAAGCTGTAAGGCGAGTTGGCGTCTTCGCCCAGTTTGACGTCATTCTTATAAAACTCCACTTTGGTAACAGCGCCGCAGGGGTCACAGGCATCAGCGGAAATTGTGATATTGGCGCCGAAAGTAAACCTTGCGCCTTCGGCGGGCTGCGTAATCGATACAATGGGAGCGCCGCCCGTAACGGGATAGTGCTTCCAGTCAATCAGCTCATCAAGGGTAATAATATCTGCATCATGATAGACGGAATTGAGATAGGCGTGACTCACGCGATTTGGGTCGTCAATAAAGCTGCCTGACCACACAGAAAACCAGCTCCACCATACCTTGTCGGCCCTGATTTTATTTGGGTCAGGGAGGATTCCCGATTCAGACAGCGCGACCAGCTTAACTCCCTCAAAATGACTCTGGGTATCCAGCCAATATCCAACCATACTGGTGTTTGGGTCGCTCGGATAAATGTCCATCCCCACAATATCAACATAGTCATCGCCCGGATACCACGCCGGGTCACCAACGGTATAGACCCAAATCAGGTTGTGTAAACCATGATAATTGACATAGCGGTCGTGCATCAGTTGCCACAACTGAATAAAAGGCCCCGGCCCTTTGGCTCCCCACCAGAACCACCCGCCGGACGCCTCGTGGAGAGGCCGCCACAGAACGGGCAGGTTCGCGTCCTGAAATTTTTGCAACTGCACGGCAATCGCATCGAGGTCGCGAAGCACAAGCTGGTAATCCGCACCGCAGGGGTCAGCCAGGGCCGCCTGAATATCGAAGGTTGTGGCGTAAGTATAAAAACCGCGCCACCATTCCGTGCCATTCCCATCAATCAAATCAGTTGGCGCATTCCAGTGCCAGCACAAACCGACCATTCCGCCGCCGGTAGTTGCCCAGTTTATGTAGCTTTCGGACAGACCTGTTGGATTAGCGCCGTATTCGATGCGCGAGGGCGAATAATCCATTAAATCGAAAGTGCCTACGGCGGGTTTTTTGCCGGTAACGGAGTAGATGTAGTTTATCTCGCCCATATCCTGCTGGCCGGAGAGAACCTGCTGTCCGTAATAATCTACCAAGAAGGACATAAGCGATTTCGACTCGCTCGTGGCTTGCGGGTCCGTGAGTGTTTTCGGCGGACGGACAAGTCCTATCGGCCCGCTCATCATTAAACTGCTGATGACCAAACTGCTGCTGACCTGCGAGGCAGAAACGGGCAGCGTTGTAAAGAAAAAGAACGCTAAAAGCAATGCCGCTTGGAATCGCTTCGCCAAAACATGGATAGAATTCATATTTAGTGCCACCTTTCTTAACCTTGTTTGGCGTGGTTACTTTTAAATCTTCTCTTTTTCGCCGAACTGGTCTCCAAAAAACAAGCCGGTTTGTAACGATGTTGCCCAAATTTACCTGTTAAAGTCCTGTCAACCATTCTTCCGCGAACGTCTTCAGGTCATCAATCTGGACGTTGCCGTCACGGTCGCGGTCAGCCCCGCTGCACCAGTTATTGCCCGCGTTGCAGTCGCCGCGGTTCCATTGCTGAGCCAAGTCCGAGAAATCCCTGAAATCGAGACCACAGGGCGACAGGTATAATCCGTCAATAACCTGCTGACTGATGCCCGGCCCCTGCCAGGATACCGATATATCATCGTTGCCTATGCCTGCTTTATGCAGTACCTCGACGTAATATTTCTGACCCGCGACAAGCGATTTTGGCGATGACTGCGAGTTGCCCGGTATATACGCAATCAGCAAGGCATTTGCCGGGTTGTTGTTTGTGCTAAGCCACAGCTCGCTGTTGGCGTCGCTTGCAATCCAGAAGATATAGCTGCCGTTCACAGGCGGAATCACATAACCTCTAATGCTCGTGCCGTAGTTGTCTGCCCAGTTTGTCGGTCCCTGAAGTTTCGTAATCAGCTCCCTGCCGGTGGAATTGTCGGGGTAATTCACATTCGATGTAAGGTCGCTGACCGCTGTTCCCGTAATGCCTGTCCACCATTCGCGGAGAATCGCTCCGGTTCCGGTGGAGGGGTAGTTGGGCGTGGCTGATACTTCGCTGGAATAACCGGATTCAAGACCGCCTGTGTCAGCCGCGGTGACGACGTAATAGTAAGTCGTGCCGTTGGAAACATTAGGGTCGTTGTAATCTGAATTGGTTAATAGCGAACTGTTCAATTTGGCGTAGCCACTGCCGGAGGTTGTCGAGCGATATACATTGTAGCCGGCCAGGTCACTTTCCCCGTTGTTGTTCCAGTTGAGCGAGACAGTATGATTGTCTGCTGTAGCGGACAATCCTGTCGGGGCCGACGGAGGTAGGTTTGGCGAGATTTTAACAACAAAGCCAACAATCACCTGATAGGTCTGGCCCGAACATGTAGCGCTGGGCGTTTCGGCCACACCGTTTGCAGTTTTATATCCGGTTGCACCAGTAGCCCCACCAGTGGTGCCGCCAAACGTCTGATCGGTGCCTTCAGTGAAGCCGTTATTCATTGTATATGAGCTCACGCCGCCGGACGTCGCGGCGTCAATAACCATATCTCCTATACTGGTGGCAAGCGGGTTGGTTGTGATTGGATTTGGAGTACCGCTATTCGTGCCGTTACCGGCGGTTGCTCCGACAGGAGATGCCTGGTTAACGTTCTTAAGGAAAACGCTTGTGTATGCGACGATGCTTGGCGTAGAGCTCCAGGTGGGAACAAATGTGCTGCTTGTCGCGGCAGCCACCCCCGCCTCGTTGAGGATAAAAACCACAGCGCTTGCACGGACGGTTCCGCCGGAGTTAGCGTCAATTACTTTTGTCATCGCCTGCCCACCGTAGGTTACAGAAGTCAAAGTTTTAGCGGTAGACTTCGCGTGGGCGACGAAGACAAGAGCACGGTTGGAACCCGTTTCTTTTATATGGGTCGTTCCCGTCACCCATGAGCCGATGATTTCGACGCCCATACTTGTGGCTACGCCTGAGTTGGCAGATTCATTTGAGGAGGTATCTACCGCCGTGACAACGTAGTAATAGGTTGTTCCGTTGACGGCAGTATAGTCAATGTAATCTGAGCTGCTCAAAAGCGTACCATTTAACCTGGTATATGTGCCGCCGGAAGTTGTCGAACGATAGACATTATAACCGTTTATATCGACTTCACTGTTATCGTTCCAGTTAAGCGAAACGTAGTTATCGCCTGCCTGTGCCGTCAAGCCCGTCGGCGCCGACGGAGGTATTGTATCGGTGGGCGTGGCTGAGACCTGGTTTGAATTGCCGGATTCATTGGAAAATAGGTCCATCGCGGTAACAACATAATAATATGTCACCCCGCCTAAGGTGGTGCTGTCGATATAATCCGAGTTGCTCAAGAGCCACTCATTTATTCTGGTATAGGGACCTCCGGAGGTTGTCGAGCGATACACATTGTAACCGGCGAGGTCGCTCTCGCTGTTGTCGTTCCAGTTCAGCGAAACCAATGCGTTGCCCGGCGTCGCGGATAAACCGGCGGGTGCTGCGGGAGGCGTCGCGTTTGCGCCGGGCTGGTCAGAGAGCCTCTTCGCATACAGCGTATCTTTTACAAAGCCGCCCATTTCTCCGGGGCCAACCAAAAGGTTCCAGCTTGAATCAAACATCTGTGGTTGCCATGAATTATCGGTAACCCAGGCGCTGTTGCTGATTTTGTAACTTTCATAGAAATCCATCAGCGGCTGGCCGTAGTTGGCAATCGTGCCCTGCAAATTATCGGTTAAGCTGCTGCGAAATCCCCATTCTGTCGCAAAGATGGGATAGCGGGTAATGCAATGTCTGACCTGGTTCTTATACCACTCTGGGTTACCGTAAAGTCCGGTCCAGTGACCGGGATAAAGATGAACCACCATTACGAGATTTGTCCCCGTGAGCGGACTATCCGCCGCCGGCCCAACTTCCTGAGACCATCTCGGCGCACCCACGAGAATGAGGTTGTTAGGTGCGGAAGCACGGATAATATCAATCCACGTTTGCATATTAGGTTTGCACGTTGCCCAGTCAGCCGTATCCGAACCGCCGGAAGTATTTCCAGGCTCGTTGAAAAGTTCAAAAAGAACATGGCTGTCGCCTGCAAACCTCGGTGCCATATATGACCAGAACGCGTTTGTCTCCGCAACTCTGTCGTAAGTATTATCTCCGACAAAATGCCAGTCGATGATGACATAGAGATCCTTTGTCTTGCAGTAATCAACAACGGGTCTGAGAAGATAGTTATAATAAGCATTAGTGCTGTCATTGGGGTCGAACGTGAAAGGACTTGAATAATCTGTCTCTTGGGCCGGATAGACAGCAAGGCGCATAACCCTCGGATACCAGCCGGGAGAATTTCCCTCAGTCTCGTTTTTGTTCGTCACGTAGTCAATCAGATTGTTCGCCCCGATATACCACTCGACGGTGCCAATATCAATCGTATCGAGACCCCTCAGGACAACAACATTTCCATTGGGGTCTTTTATGAGATTGGCATCCGTATGCAGCCAGGGGGTGACGGCATAAAGGGGCGAAACTAAACAAAGCAGTGCGCAAACAATAACGGTCTCGATAAATATTCTCTTCATCGCTCCAACCTCCAAAAGGTCAAACCGGCTTGTGATACACCTTCAAAAGTGTGTAAAACAACCATCCTATCGGGGGTGTGCTGATGGTAGTTATGGGCACACTTCAACATTCGACTCCATTTTTCACCTTATAATTAATAGTTTATTATAATTCGCCGGCCTAATCAAGTTAAAACCAGGCAAGAGGGGTAATTTTGGGAAGAAAGGCGATTGGATTACGCAAGAGAGGGATTTGCGATATCCGAACTACGATAAATCCGGCTGAATCGTGATTGCTAATTGCCAGATGATGGGTTATTATTACGGGATGCTGATTTTATTAAGCGGGAAAGCAGTTGTGCGAAAGCTCAGTATATTGGCAATTTTGATAGCAGCAAGTTTGGCCTTGCCGACGGGGCGGGTTGCCCTTTGCGCGGAGACACTGCGATTAGATGAGCAGGGTCAGTGGCAAAAAGCGGCGGACAGCAATGACGAGCAGTACCTGCTGCGGGTAGCGGAAATAAAAAAGCTTGTTGATGCGGGTAAGCCGGACAAGGTCAAAAAAGCCGCTGAACAGCTTAAGAAGGATTTTCCAGGTGTTGCCGGCAAGGACTTCGGTTCATTTATGAAAGCCGAGGTGTATTTAGCTGGAGGCAAGCTGACCAAGGCGGTGAGGCAATACGATACCTTCCTGGATAAATACCCAACTAGTCCCCTGAAAGACGCTGCACTTAACCGGCAATTTGAGGTCGCAACGGAGTTTTTGGCGGGCCGCAAGAAAACAATTCTTATGTTCAGGGTCAGCGCCTTCGACGACGGTGTAAAGATAATGGAAAAAATCAGCGACCGGACAGGTACCGCGGATATAGCGAAAAATGCCCTGCTGTCTGTTGCGCACAGTTACGAAAAACGCAAACAATATAATGAGGCGTATCTCAAGTGGTCGGAAATATCGACGCGCTGGCCCACAGGCGAAATAGCCAAAGACGCGCTGCTGGCGATGGCGAGGACCAAATACGCGGCGTATCGCGGGTCGGTGTATGACGGGTCGAGCTTAATCAGCGCAAAGACCTATTATGAGAATTTTAAACTGCGTTATCCCGAAGAAGCGCAGAAACTGAAGGTCGATGAGATTTTAACTCGTATTGGCGAGCAGCTGGCCGAGAAAAATCTGCTGATAGCCAAATATTACGAAAGGACCGGCAGTGCCGGGCCGGCCAATATGTATTATCAAATGGTCGTTGACGACTGGCCGAATACCAAAGCAGCCGAGACGGCGAAAGAGAAAATAAGTAAAAAATAAACAGAGTTGAGAATTTAGAATGAAGAATTCGGAATTTAGAATTAAGAATAAAAAATCAAGAGACGGAAAACACACTCTCCCGTTCTCAATTCTCAATTCTCAATTCTCAATTCGCTGCCTGCCTTCTACTTTCTGTCTTCTGTCTTCCGTCTTCTGTCTTCTGTTTCTTGCCGGCTGCGCGGGCTATAGCAATACATCCCTGTACCCGAAGGATGTCGCGACCGTTTACGTGGAAATGTTTGACAACCAGAGTTTCAGACGCGGGATAGAATTCGAGCTTACCGACGCGCTGGCGAAGCGCATAGAAGCGCAGACGCCTTACAAGATAGTTACGAACCGTGACAAAGCCGACACCGTAATAAGCGGGCAGATTGTGCAGGCCAAAGAGTCGGTTTTGACCACCGAACGCCAGATAGGCAGGGCGCTGGAGAAAAATATCGAGCTTCGGGCCGTGGTCAATTGGAAGAACCTGCGGACCGGAGAGCTTTTAATTGACAATAAAACGGTAAGCGCGTCCGCCAGTTACTCGGAGTGGCAAAGTCAAAGTTTCGCTTATGGCTCGACGCTTGCCGCAAACTCGCTGGCGGAGCGAATCGTGGAACTGATGGGATCGGGCTGGTAATCGTGGACCTTCGTCGGCACTCGGCGAAAAAATTTTAAGCGGCAAGGAATGAGTGAAAATAGAAACAAAAAACGCGGCACAAACATGTTTGAGGGAAAAGGACTTCCCGGCAAAGGCCCGGTATCATATAGAAACAGCCCATTGAACCTCCTTTTGCTGGGTGTCCTGATATTTACGATAATGTTTGTGATCCAGCAGTGGCAGCAGCGCGTTGAAACACTTAGGTATGACGAGTTTGTGATGCACCTTCGCGAGGGGCACATTGAGAAAGTTGTGCTCAGTGATACCGATATCAGCGGCCAGTTCAATCAGGAAGGAATGGCCGGCAGGGGGCAAAAAGCTGCGAAGGACTTTGTCGTTACATACAGGTCGGGCGGCGTCCTGGATGAGCAGTTGAAAAAACTGCTGGCCGAGCAGATTGAAAAAGGCGGCCTGAAGGTTGAGCAGACAAAGGAACGTATCTGGCTGCAGAATCTGTTCTTTACGATGTTTCCGCTTATCCTTCTGGGCCTGTTTTTATATATGATGTTTGCGCGGAATCTTCGCGGCGGAGCGGGCGGGATGCTGATGTCGTTCGGCCGCAGCAAGCACCGGCTCCACGACAAAGATGGCGTCAAAATCACCTTTGCGGACGTCGCGGGGATAGACGAAGCCAAAGAAGAGGTAGCGGAGATAATCGAGTTTTTGAGAAATCCCAAAAAGTTCCAGCGTCTTGGAGGACGGATACCGCGCGGAGTGTTGCTTGTGGGCCCTCCGGGTTGCGGCAAGACGCTGCTTGCCAAGGCGATAGCGGGTGAGGCGGACGTTCCGTTTTTCAACATTTCCGGCAGCGATTTTGTCGAGATGTTCGTCGGCGTCGGCGCATCGCGCGTGCGGGATTTGTTCAAGCAGGCCAAGGATAATTCGCCATGCATAATATTTCTCGATGAGATTGACGCCGTGGGACGCAGACGCAGCGCCAGTTTTGCCGGCGGTGGACACGACGAGCGGGAACAGACCCTCAACGCTATTCTCGTTGAGATGGACGGGTTTGATACGGACGACCAGGTTATTGTGATGGCGGCCACGAACCGCTCGGACATACTGGATAGCGCATTGACCAGGCCTGGCCGGTTTGACAGACAGGTTGTGGTGCCTTTGCCTGACCTGAAGGGCCGGGCTGAAATATTGAGAGTCCACGCCAAGAAGGTCAAACTCGGTTCCGACGCGGTCCTCGAACGGCTGGCTCGCGGGACGCCAATGTTCAGCGGTGCGGATTTAGCGGCGATTATCAACGAGGCGGCCCTTGCTGCGACAATGGCCAACAAGGACTCTATCGAAATGACAGACCTTGAGGAGGCAAGAGACAAGGTGCGATGGGGACGCGCCAAGAAAAGCAGGGTCATTGACCAGATGGAACGCGAAATCACCGCATACCACGAGGCGGGCCATACGTTTGTGCAGTCAATATTGAAAGAGGCGGATCCCCTGCACAAAGTCAGTATCATTCCCAGGGGGCCGATGGGCGGGGCGACGTTTGCGCTGCCGGAAAAAGACCGCACACTGTTTACGAAGAAATATTGTGGGGCGCTGTTGCAGGTCTGCTTCGGGGGTAGAATCGCCGAAGAAATGTTCTGCGAAGACATATCGAGCGGCGCACAATCAGACATACAGCAGGCGACCCGGATAGCCAAACAAATGGTGCTGACGTGGGGGATGAGCGACCGTCTTGGGCCGGTCAGTTACGAGCCGGAGGCCGGACTTCAGGATGCATATTATATGATGCCTGGTGAGAGGGAATATTCGGAGAAAACCGCGGAAACCATAGATATCGAGGTCAAGCGGATAACCGACGAGGCATACAACAAGGCCAAGGAGCTTATTGAGCATAACCGGGACAAAGTCGAACAGATAGCGAAGGCGCTTCTCAAGTATGAGACGCTCGATGCGGACGATGTGAAGATTATTCTGGCGGGCGGAAATCTCGATAAGCCGACGGTTGCAGATTTACTGGCGGCTGAGCAGGCGAAGGACAAAAAATCCGCCAAAGAAAAGAAATAAACGGCGGGCGTTTTGGCATTTTATAATCCTTCAATACGGATATGAGGATTAAAACAAGCGGGATACTTGTAGTATTTGCTTTATTGTCGGCCTGTGCAGTCGCCGTCGAGGCCCCGCAGCGACAAAAAATCAATGTTGTTACCTTCTGGGCCGAACAACAATTAGACGTGGTTTCACCTGCCGGCAAAAGCGCAGTCGCGATTCACTTTGAGCTGGAAAAGGACTGGCACTTCTACGCCTCCGCCGATTCGGCGCCGGGCGGTATGGATCTCAAGCTCGAACCCAATGAGCAGGGGACAAAAGTCCTGTCGTTTGGCAAGCCGATATTTCCAAAATCCGGCTGGATTTACGATGAGGCACTCGGCAAGAAAATAGACGTAATCGGCGGCGACTTCGCGGTGTATCTGCCGTTTACTGTTGCCGAATCGTCAGGCGAGAAGACAGTTGTTGTTAATATTGGTATTGTCGGAGCGGTTTGCTCGAACACTCAATGCCGTAGGCCGGATTTCGGCAGCGTAAAAATTGAAGTAAAAATCAAGCCGGGGGACATATCGTCCCAGCCGAAGTTTACTCTTCCCGAACCACAGAAATCGCCGGTTTTAACGGGCCAATGGGCGGACTACTCGGTTTGGGCTGCGCTTATTCTGGCGTTTGTCGCCGGCTTGTCGCTGAACATTATGCCCTGCGTCTGGCCTGTATTGCCAATAATCGTAATGCGGCTGGTTGAACAGGCAAAGCAGGGCAAAAACAAGTCGATTGTAATGGGGCTTGCGTTCTGCACGGGTGTTTTGCTTTTCTTTGCGTGCCTGGCCGGCGCGAATATCGTTTTGAAGCTCGTTTATAACACCACCCTTCAGTGGGGCGACCAGTTCCGTAACCCTGTGTTTGTCGCCGGGATGGCGATGCTGATGGTGGTGCTGGCGTTATTTATGTTCGGCCTGTTTACGATTACCGTTCCCTCGTCAATATCAGGCAGGAGCGGTTCGGGTAAGGGATTCGGCGGGGCGGTTGGGATGGGATTTTTGGCGGCGATACTCAGCACGCCCTGCAGCTTCGCGATATTGGCGGCAGCGTTCGCTTGGGCGCAGGCGCAGCCGTTGGGCTTAGCGACGCTGACGATAATGGTAATCGGAATCGGGATGGCCACGCCATTCGCGATATTAACCGCGGTGCCCGCGTTGTTGAGTAAAACGCCAAGACCAGGACGCTGGATGGAATTATTCAAGCAGACCATTGGTTTTGTCCTTCTTGTTATCGCGGTCAAACTGATTGCCGCTCTTCCTGAAGACAGAAGGGTGAACGTCCTGTACTTCGCGGTAGTCCTCGGATTCTGCGTCTGGATGTGGGGCGGCTGGGTTAGTTACGCTGCGCCTGCCTCACGAAAATGGGCTGTCAGGGTAATCGCGGTTGCGCTGGCGGTCGCGGCGGGTTTCGCGTTCCTGCCTGCGCCGAAGCCGTCGCTTATCGACTGGCAGAAATATGATTCGGCTGTGATAAAGCAGGCGCAGAATGCGAATAAACCTGTACTTATGGATTTTACCGCTGACTGGTGCCTGAACTGTGTGGTAGTTGATAAAAAAGTTTACGCCCGCAAAGATATCGCGGACCTGATAAAACAAAAAGGCGTGCTGGCGATTAAGGCCGACACAACCGTAAGTGATTATCCGGCTACGATTGCCTTGAAAGAAATTTACAACGAGCCGGGTGTGCCAGTTACTATTTTGATAATGCCGGGACAGAATGAACCGCAGCGATGGCGTGGCCTGTCATTCGGCGATGAGCTGAAATCGGCCCTTGAGCAATTAAAGAATCAATAGTTCCCCCTATGGCGAAAAAACCAGCCATAAAATTCAAAGTTGATACAAAAGAAGCTGCTCGGCGTGTCGGCAAAATATTGCCGATTCTCCAAAAATGTTATCCCGGCGCATCAGTAGCGCTGCGGTTCGGCAATCCGCTGGAATTGCTCGTCGCCACGATACTCTCGGCCCAGTGCACCGATAAGCGGGTGAATATGATTACGCCCGTTTTGTTCGCAAAATATAAATCCGCGCAGGATTGGACTAAAGCAAAGCTTGAAACAATCGAAAATGATATACGAAGCGCCGGCTTTTACCATAATAAGGCGGTCAGTATCCAGGGGGCCTGCCGGACGATAATCGATAAGTTTGCCGGCCGTGTGCCGGAAACGATGGATGAACTTGTAACACTGCCCGGCGTGGGCAGGAAGACGGCTAATTGCGTTTTGGCCAACGCCTTTGGTCAGCCGGCGATAATGTGCGATACTCACGTCATTCGGCTTAGTCGCCGACTGCAATTATCACAAAACTGCGATCCGGTAAAGCTTGAGTTCGATTTGGCCGAAATAATCCCTAAGAAGGACTGGACGATATTCAGTCATACGGTGATTTTGCATGGGCGAAATACCTGCCAGGCGAGAAAGCCGGATTGTGATAATTGTGCGATATCGAAGTACTGTCCTTCGGCGAATAACCCGGCCCTGTGGTGAACCCGGGGCAGCATAGCCGATATACGAAATACGATTTTGAAGGAGACCTTCACGTGATGGCTAATGTAACAAGTCAGCCGGTTGAGGATTTGTGGCGGATATTCCGGATACTCTCCGAATTCGTCGAAGGTTTTCAGGAATTATCAACCGTCGGCCCGGCGGTATCGATTTTCGGCTCCGCGAGGTTCGGCCGTGAGCATCGATATTACAAACTCGCGCAGAAAACCGCTTATGAGGTAGCCAAAGAAGGTTTTACCATCATAACAGGCGGAGGCGGCGGAATTATGGAAGCGGCCAACAAAGGAGCGGCTGCCGCGGGCGGTAAAAGCGTCGGATTAAATATCGAGATTCCTAAAGAGCAGATACCGAATGAGTATCAGAATATCTCAATGAAGTTCCGCTACTTTTTCGTTCGCAAGGTTATGTTCCTCAAATACGCCCATGGCTTTATCGTTTTTCCGGGCGGCTACGGCACGCTGGATGAGTTCAGCGAAGCCCTTGTCCTGATTCAAACCCTCCGGCAGGCGTCCTTCCCCGTGATACTGATGGGCAGCGACTACTGGAAAGGTCTCATCGACTGGATGAGCGACAAGATGCTGCAGGAAGAATGTATAATGCCGAAGGACTTGAACGTTTTTTCACTGGTCGATGACCCGCAGGAAGTGGCTAAAATCATAGTCAGGTTCAAAGAAAGCGCCGCGCCAAGCGGTCTGCAACTGCCCGGCGGAATGAACGTGAAAAAGTGATAATCGCGTCATTCCCCCGCTGCTTGTGGGATTTGTTTTGTCGTTTCGGCAAGATGCTTTAGCAGGTAATCTTTTTCCGGCCCGCCAAGGTGCTCCCAGGGCAAAACCTCATCGGTTTCGAATTGCTTTTGCGCAACTGCGTCGAGATTCATACCGTGTTTTTGAAACGCGTCTTCCCAGATTTGCGGATTAAATGTCTCGCTCCACAAATCGAACTTTGCGCCGTTGCGCCAGGCGTATTCAATCACCTCCGCTAATCGCCTGTCGCCCCGCCCGATGGCTGATTCGAGAATCGACTGGCGCATCTCGTGGAATTTGAACTGGAGATATTTAGCGTTGATTTTTCTTTTCTCGGCGATGATGAGATTTTTGGCGTTCTCGAAGTATTCGCGTGGTTTTTGCGCCAGCCAGCCGAAGGGCGTGTGCGGCTTGGGGACAAGCCAGCTCACCGCGACGTTGACCGAGGCGGTTTTGCCGTCAAAATCCCTGCGTAGTTTTGCCAGTTTGTCCGCGAGATGAACGATTTGCTTAATGTCATCCTCGGTCTCGCCGGGCAGGCCGGTCATAAAATATAGTTTAATTTTCTGCCAGCCCGCCTGATACGCGGCTGATGCCGCGGCGAAAAGGTCCTCGTCTTTCAACGGCTTATTGATGATTTGCCTCAGCCGTTCAGATGCCGCCTCGACCGCGATGGTCAGGCCCGATTTCCGCACCTCGTTTGCAAGCGTGGGTAATAGTTTCAACTGCTGGTCAACCCGCAAACTGGGAAGCGACAAGCCAACGTATTTATCTGTGAAATAACTGTGCAGCAGGTCAATCAGCTTTTCGATATCGGGATAATCGGCGGTTGACAAACTCAATAAGCTGATTGTGTCGAAACCCGTTGCCTTGTATGCGGCTTTGGCGGTCTCGAATATTTTGTCGATGCTGCGGTAACGTATCGGCCTTCGGCAGAAACTCGCTTGGCAAAACCTGCACCTGCCGGGGCAGCCACGCATAATCTCGATACTGACCCGTTCGTGAATCGCCTCGGCGAACGGCACAATGGGTTTTGTCGGAACAGCCGCGTTATCAAGGTTGTCAACAATCGCGTTTTTGAATCGCGTGGGCAGGTTTAGATGAATCGCGGCGAACGATTTTATTTTTTCGCTATCGTATTCGAATTTATAAAGTGCGGGGACGTAAGCCCAGTCGAATTTTTCCGCGGCGGCAAGCAGGATGTCCTTTTTTGCCGCCTGCCCTTCGTAGCGCAGCGTAGAAGGGGCTTTTTTGAAGTCGATAATCAATCGGGATAAATCGACGATTGCGTTTTCCGCCTCGCCGATAACAAACAGGTCGATGAATGGCGCAATCGGCTCGCAGCAGTTCGCCATACCGCCGCCCGCGATAATAATCGGGTCCGCCTTTGGCGAGACCTCGCCATTGGGCGGGTCGGCTTCACTTCGATTTTCACTGCGGATAGCCAGACCCGCCAAATCCAGCATATTCAGCACGTTGGTATAGCATAACTCGTTGGTCAAACTGAAGCCGATTACGTCGAAGGAGCTTATGGCGGCCCTGGATTCGAGTGAAAAAAGCGGGATACCCTTTTCTCGCAGTATTTGCTCGGCGTCTAACCACGGCGCGAAAACACGTTCCGCGGCGACATCGGGCATCCTGTTGAGAACCTCGTAAACTACCGCCATTCCCGTATAACTCATCCCGACCTCATAGGTATCGGGAAAACACAACGCGACGGTTAATGCGCAATCGGAGAGGTTCTTTTTAATCTGGTTGATTTCGCCGCCTATGTACCTGCTCGGCCTGCGGACAAAGGGCAAAAACTCGCGGTCAATTCTTTCAGTCAGTATTGTCGGTTCTTTTCTTTTCACCCGCGTATTATAACGGATGATTGGCGTTTAGCGTATAGCGTTTAGCGGATAGTTCAACTTCAAATCAAAAAGCAAAATGCAAGTATAGTATTAGATAACACTTATCATTTTACGATTTTTGGAAAAAAGTTTGGGAAGAAATGGACGGATAAACGTTACAGTTAGCCCAGATTGACGAATATGGGCAAGATGGAGAAGAGGGGAGAGGATGAAAAAATATTTTACATTCAAAAAGGCCTCAAAAAGTGGCCCAAAATGGGGTCAAATTGACAAAAGTGAGGGTGTTTTGAACGGAAAGTGATAGAAAACGCGCGCGTTTTGATGGGTTTTGATACCCTTTTTTGAGTTCGATATATTAGCGGAATTAATTGTAAAAATAGGCAGTTTCAACCACGGATTACACAGATTATCACGGATTTAGCCACAAAAAGGCACCCTTTTTCGTTCGGAGAACTACGCAGGGCTAATAGCACGGATTTCGCCGGTGGCGCGATAGTATATAAGTATATGCGTATATACTTATGGAGTGGGCCAATGGCCAAGTTTTTTAACCACAGATTACTCAGATTACACCCTGCTTCGCTAAAGCTACGCAGGGCAGGCAGATTTAAGCCAAGGAAATAACTGTAGTATATAAGTGTATGCGTATATACTTATGTTGTGTTGTCTGGCAGTTGTTTTTGTATTCATAGGCAATGTATATGTTGCGTAGGACATGTTACATAAAATATGGAGGTGAATTGTTATGACTGATGCTAAAAAGCTCGCAGAAACATTCAAATTGTTTTCGGCTGAGGCGAGAGTACGTATTGTTCAGGCACTTAAGCGTCGAGAGATGTGTGTTATCGAGCTGACAAGCCAACTGGGTATAACACAGGAGGCAACTTCTCAGCATCTGCGAGTTCTGAGAGATGCGGGAATTGTAGGGTGCATAAAGAGAAGTCTTCATGTTTATTATTCGCTCGATAAACAAAATATGGCTTTAGTGCACAAAGCAGTCAGTACGTTGTGTGAGCCGGGCGATGCATAAATAAGATTTTGCGACACTATATAAGTATATGCGTATATACTTATGCAGTGCTTCAATGACCAAGTTTTTTAGGTGCGTTTTTTTTCACCACGAAGACACTAAGAAACACGAAGTTTTGCTCGGCTTTGCGGTCTTCGGCTAAGGGTATTCTCGATACGAGCATCTGCGATACCCTTTCGCCTCGTCCGCAGAATCCCGAAAAAACGGGCTTCTTTGTATAAGCCGGGCAAATAACACCCTTCTTCGTTGAAACTACGCAGGGCAGGCAGATTTGACGAAATTGGCCGAAAGACAGGCCACCCATCTTTTAAGCCGAGGAAAAACGCGGTTTTTAAGCAAAAAAACGCTGTTGGTCAGGGTCTTTAGAGTAGCGGGCAGCGGATAGTTCAACTTCAAATCAAAAAGCAAAATGCAAAAGGCAAAAATGCGGTATCCCTAAGGGATGGATTTTACAACTGCGTAAAGCGACAAAAAACTGGGCAGGCAAAAGGATTGAAACGGGATTAAATCAATTATCCGTCAGATTAAGTAATGGCTTCGATATCTTATTTTTCATCATCAAATAAACCAGGAGGTGACTCTTTAGGATTATCTGGCTCAAGCGGTTTGAGGTCGGTGAAAATTATCTTTGGTTTATTTTCCGTTAATTCGCCAAATTCATTTTCTCTTGTTATTGTTCCGATTATTTCACTATTAAGATAAAGAGCGGGCTTAAACCGAACGACGCTTCCGTCTTTTGGATAACAGGTTAGAATGTGCCCTTGGTATAGAAAACCTATGCTATTAGTATTTTCGTTTCCACGAGTAACAAGACCAGAAAGCTTAACTACATCACCATGCTTAAGTTCAGGGAAAAGCAACTCTTCGGCATCTGGACAAAAGATACGTTTGTGAGTAAATTCGAGAGATTCGACTACATCTTCATCATCTTGATGAACGACTACTTCCAATTTAATATCCTCTGTAACTATAGAGGCAAGCTTCCTTAAGATAGTAGCGGGAATCTGCTCAAAATAGTCGAGGAATATTTTGGGCACAAAAAGATATTCTCCCTTGTCGTTTGGAATTCCAATTTCCTGAGTACCGCTTTGCCATCGGAGATTGTCAAACTTTCTTTTTAATAGAGAACCCTGATGCTTGCCAATTCTTATCACCCACTGGATCGCCTGCATTGATTTTTTGAACAATACTGTTATGCTTGCATTTTCGAAATCTTTTTCTGCCATTTTCGTAGCAGCAGTTGTTAAGTAAGCGGCCGTAGCAATACCTAAAGCTGTCCTTAACCAAAATGCAGCGTCGTGAGGTATTAAAGCTTCCCAAGACCCCTTTTGGATTTTAACAGGTATCTCATAATCAATCTTCGAAAGTTCAGTATCTTGTTTACCAATAAAATATCTCAGGGATTCATCGAAACCTATAAGCACTTCAGCTGACTTGCGGGCATCAAGATACCCTTCTTTCAATGGTTCCCCTTTGTATCTTATCAAGCCAATATATTCAGTGTGTTTAGCCATTGACCTCTCCATCAAAACGTCAAGATATTACCCCTCTATTGTCTGCCAATTGCCTTTAACTGTCAAGATTCCAGTTTTTTAATCTCACCGGGTCATTTTGCCGTTGAAAAAGGATTTGGTTTGGGTAGATTTAACTGATAAGCATAAAGTTAAACTCGAAAGGAAAATAAAAAGGTGTTTCCGTTTATTCTATTATTCACGGGATAGGATGCGAAATACGAAAACATCACAAGGTTAGGGTGAAATCATGTCAGGTATGAAAGACTTTTTCGGCAATTTGTTTGGCAAGGGACAAAAACCTGATACTGGTAAACCCGCAGGTATTAAAGCGGAGCAGAATGCGAAGCAATATCATCACATTGAACATCAGGTCGAAAGAGATATTTATCAGCCCGGCGATGTTATTGGTGGTAAATACGAAGTCCACCGTAAACTCGGCAAGGGTGGCTTTGGGATAGTGTATCTTGTATCTAACCGCGGAACCAAAGAGGTAGCAGCATTAAAAACCTTCCGTGATGAGTTTCTTATAGATGGCAGGGCTCGCGAGGCCTTCAAAAAGGAGGCTCTGCTGTGGGTAAATCTGGAGGACCACCCGTTTATTCTGGCTGCCAGATTTGTGGAAGAATTCTCAGGCAGGTTGTTTGTTACAATGGATTTTGTAGCTCCTGACCAGCGGGGATGTGTAAGCATTGAAGATCACCTGCTTTGTTCGAGAGGGCCTTTGGATACAAAGCAGGTTTTAGAGTGGTCGATTCAATTCTGTTATGGTATGGAGCATGCCAATATCCATGGAATTAATGTTCACCGGGATATAAAACCCTCAAATATTCTGATTATGCAGGATGGGACATTAAAAATCGCTGACTTTGGTCTTGCGACAGGTGCGGTGGTTGCCTGTCGTGGAGGAAAGTCAATAGTTAGTGTTTCAGCAGATGGTCGTCCGGGCTGTTCACTACTGCAGGAAGAGGGTAAAGGCTGGTGCGGGACACCAGGATATACCGCCCCGGAGGTTTACGAGGGGAAAGACGCAGATGTACATAGTGATATATATAGTTTTGGTGTGGTGCTATGGCAGATGGCAAAAGGCAATCCCTTCTCTCCATTTCATTCACCCAAGGTTCAATATAGCGGCAATGACCAGAAATATATTATGGAGTACCAGCAGAAAGTATACCAGAAGCAAATAGAAGGTCGCGTGCCTTCAGTTGATGGTTTGCTACAGAGTGTGATTGAACGGTGCCTAGCGTTTGAACGATCTAGACGCTACCACGGTTTCAAGTCATTACGATTGGATTTGGAGCCAATATTTGAGCAACTTACCGGCAGACATGTATTGATACCAGAGACCGGAGAGAAGACATCGGCATTCTGGAGCAATAAGGGAAGTAGTCTCGATTCTCTTGGCCGGTATCAGGAGGCGATTGGCTGTTATGATAAGGCCCTCGAAATTGACCCACGACACGCAATGGCTTGGAACAATAAGGGTGTTAGTCTTGATTTTCTTGGCCGGTATCAGGAGGCGATTAGATGTTATGATAAAGCTCTCGAGATTGACCCACGACATGCAATGGCTTGGAATAATAAGGGCATTATTCTTAATTCTCTTGGTCGGTATCAGGAGGCGATTAGATGTTATGATAAGGTCCTCGAGATTATCCCACGAGAAGCAGACCCATGGAATAATAAGAGCGGTAGTCTTCATTCTCTTGGCCGGTATCAGGAAGCAATTATCTGCTGCGATAAGGCCATTGAGATTGATCCACGATACGCGATGGCTTGGAACAATAAGGGCATTAGTCTCCATTCTCTTGGCCGGTATCAGGAAGCGATTATCTGCTGCTATAAGGCCCTCGAGATTGACCCACGATATGCATACGCCTGGTACACTAAGGCTCTATCGGAGGAGAAAGTCGGTAAAACACAGGAGGCAGCAAAGTCATATCGCAAGTTTATTGAGTGTGCCCAAACTCAGTATGCTCAGCAGATTGTGTATGCTCGGCAGAAGTTGAAGGAATTGGAATAGAATAGAAATCCTAAATCAGGTGATATCATATGCAATAGTTAGGACTTAATCCACCAACCGCCCTTACTCATGCTTCTCGGATGCAATTCCAAAACAACGCAACATATTGACTACGAGGGTTGGAAGTAGTATAAATATCCGTCTTGACAGACCGAATTAAGAATTAAGAGTTTAGAATTGAGAACCGCATTGAATAATTCTAAATTTTTCACATATTTGTAAATTATTGAGAGGTAAGGCATTATGGCACGGAGAATGGTAACGATAGACGGGAATACGGCGGCGGCACACGTGGCGCACGCGACGAATGAAGTAATAGCGATATATCCGATAACGCCGAGTTCGCCGATGGGCGAGATTTCGGATGATAAGACCGCCAAGGGCGAACGCAATATATGGGGCACGATTCCGTCGGTAACTGAAATGCAGTCGGAAGGCGGAGCGGCAGGCGCGGTTCACGGCGCTCTGACGGCTGGGGCGTTGACGACGACGTTTACGGCGTCGCAGGGCCTTCTGCTGATGATACCGGATATGTATAAGATAGCGGGCGAGTTGCTGCCAACGGTGTTTCATATAACGGCGAGGTCATTGGCGGCGCATGCGCTGTCGATATTCGGCGACCAGGCGGACGTGATGGCGTGCAGGCAGACGGGCTGGGGGATGCTTTGCTCGTCGAATGTGCAGGAGGTAATGGATTTTGCGCTGATTAGCCAGCAGGCGACGCTTAAAAGCAGAGTGCCGTTTTTGCATTTCTTCGACGGGTTCCGCACGAGCCATGAGATTCAGAAGGTCGAAGAGCTGACGCAGGATGATATGCGGGCGATGATAGATGATGAATTGGTGGCGGCGGTGAGGGCGAGGGCGTTGTCGCCTGACAGGCCGATGATTGCTGGAACGGCGCAGAATCCGGATGTGTATTTCCAGGGCAGGGAGGCGGCGAATAATTTTTATACGGCGACGCCGGCGATTGTGCAGAAGGCGATGGACAAGTTCGCGAAGATTGTCGGACGGCAGTATCATTTGTTCGATTACGTCGGGGCGGCGGACGCGGAGAAGGTTATCATAATTATGGGTTCCGGTGCGGATACCGTTCATGAGACGGTTGAGTATCTGAACTCGAAGGGACAAAAAATCGGCGTGTTGAAAGTGAGATTATTCAGGCCTTTCAGCGTGCAGGATTTCATCAATGCGATACCAAAGACCGTGACGAAAATTGCGGTATTGGACAGGACAAAGGAGTCGGGAGCGATTGGTGAGCCGTTGTATATGGATATTCGCACGGCGGTCGGCGAGGCGATGGGCAGGAAGCAGACGGCGTTCAAGGATTACCCGGTGATTGTGGGCGGCAGATACGGGCTTGGCTCGAAGGAATTTACGCCCGCGATGGTCAAGGCGGTATTCGATAACCTCGACGCGAAAGAGCCGAAGAACGGCTTCACTGTGGGTATCATCGACGACGTTTCGAATACGAGTTTGGATTTTGACGAGTCGTTTGTGCTGCCGGCGGAGGGGATTTATACGGCGATGTTCTACGGGCTGGGTTCGGACGGCACGGTCGGCGCGAACCACAACTCGATACAGATTATCGGGCAGAAGACCGACAACAACGCGCAGGGTTATTTCGTTTACGACTCGAAGAAGGCGGGCGCGATTACGATATCACACCTGCGGTTCGGCAAAAAGACGATTCGCAGACCTTACCTGATTACCAAGGCGGATTTCGTCGCGTGTCACAACCCGAGCTTCCTCGAAAAATACGATATGCTCTCGACGGCGAAAGAGGGAGCGATATTCCTGATGACAAGTATGTACCCTGCGGACAAGGTCTGGGACACGCTGCCGCAGGAAGTGCAAAAGCAGATAATCGACAAGAAGCTAAAATTCTACGTCATCGACGCAATCGCGCTTGCCAAGGAAATTGGTCTTGGCGCGAGAATCAATACGATTATGCAGGTGGCGTTCTTCAAGATAAGCAACATTATCCCGATTGAAAAAGCGATTGAGGCGATTAAGGGGGCGATACTGAAAAGCTACGGCAAGAAGGGCGAGAAAATTGTCGCGATGAATAACGCGGCGGTTGACGGAGCATTGGCGAAGGTTTACGAGGTCAAGGTGCCGGGCAAGGTAACAAGCAAAAAACAGGTGCCGGCAGTTGTGCCTGCGGATTCCCCGGCGTTTATAAAGAGCGTTACGGCTGAGATTATGGCGTTGCGAGGGGACAAGCTGCCCACCAGCAAACTGCCGAACGACGGCAAGTGGCCGACGGGAACGACGAAATACGAGAAACGCAATATCGCGGTCGATATACCGGCGTGGGAGCCGTCGCTTTGCATCCAGTGCGGGACCTGCTCGCTGGTTTGTCCCCATGGGACGATTCGCCTGAAGGTATACGACAAAAAGTATCTCGACAAGGCACCGAAGACATTCAAGAACGCCGAAGCGAAGGGCAAGGAATTCGCGGGCTTGTCAGCGACGGTTCAGGTGGCCGCTGAGGACTGTACGGGCTGCGGAGTTTGCGTGCAGATGTGCCCGGTGCAGGAAAAGGACGTGAATAAACAGCCCACCGGACGCAAGGCAATAAATATGACTTTGCAGGAGCCGTTGCGTTTGCAGGAAAGGGAAAACTTCAAATACTTCCTGTCGATACCGAATACCGATTCGAAATTGTTCAAGCGTGAAAGCGTCAAGGGCAGCCAGTTGATTATGCCGTTGTTCGAATATTCGGGCGCGTGCGCGGGCTGCGGCGAGACGCCTTATGTGAAACTTTTGACGCAGTTATTCGGCGACAGGGCGATGATAGGCAACGCGACGGGCTGCTCCTCGATTTACGGCGGCAACCTCCCCACGACGCCATATACGACGCGTGAAGATGGTCGCGGGCCAATTTGGAGCAACAGTTTGTTCGAGGACAACGCGGAATTTTCGCTGGGTATGCGGCTGACGGTTGACAAATTCAAACAGCAGGCGGTTGAGCTGGTCGATGCAGTCGCCAAGAAGGGTTGCATCGATGCGGCATTTGCCGGCGAAATAAACGCCGCTGTGATTGCCAACGACCCGTCGCAGGAGGCGATTGAACTACAGAGAGGTCGCGTTGCAAAACTTAAAGAGCAGTGCAAGAAGAGCGATTGCGCCGAGTGCAAACGATTGGCGACGCTGGCGGATTATCTTGTTCGCAAATCGGTGTGGGCGCTGGGCGGCGACGGCTGGGCTTATGACATTGGCTACGGCGGTCTCGACCACGTGCTGGCAAACGGCGCGGATATAAACGTGCTCGTTCTGGATACCGAGGTTTACTCGAATACCGGCGGGCAGATGTCGAAATCGACGCCTCGCGGTGCGGTTGCGAAATTCGCGGCGGGCGGAAAGACGTCGCCGAAAAAGGACATGGGCCTTTTGGCGATGACCTACGGCAATATCTACGTCGCCAAAATCGCGTTGGGCGCAAACACCAACCAGGCGGTAAAGGCGTTTATCGAGGCAGAGGCATACCCGGGACCATCGCTGATAATCGCTTACGCCCAGTGTATCAATCACGGCATCGATATGACGACGGGTTACGACGAGCAGAAGAAGGCCGTGGCCTGCGGGCATTGGCCTTTGTATCGTTTTGACCCGCGGCTTAGGCAGGAGGGCAAGAACCCGCTTCAGCTTGATTCGAAGGCGCCGACAATCAGGTTCGACGAGTATGCTTATAATGAGAACCGTTATAAGTCGCTGCTGAAGTCAAAACCTGAAGCGGCGGAGCAACTGATGAAGCTGGCAAACGGCGACGCGGCACAACGCTACCTGCTTATGGAACAGCTTGCGAAAATCCAGTGCGAAAAAACTTAGAATTACGAATGAAGAATTTAGAATTGTTCAGCGTGATTCTTGTTTCTAAGTTCTTAATCCTAAATTCTCAATTCAATCGGGAATTGGTATGAACAACGTTAAAGCAATCGTATTACGGGCGGCGGGGATTAACTGCGACCTTGAGACGCAGCACGCTTTTGAATTGGCAGGCGCGGCGGCGGACCGCGTTCACATAAACAGAATCATCGAGGACAAATCATTACTCGATGGCTACCAGATACTCGTTGTCCCCGGCGGGTTCAGCTACGGCGACGACGTCGCGGCGGGCAAAATCTTAGCCAACCAGATAAAACATCACCTCTACGAGCAGGTGCGAAAATTCATCGACGCAGGCAAATTGGTCCTCGGTATCTGCAATGGCTTTCAAGTCCTCGTCAAAGCCGGCATACTGCCCGGTTTTTCGCTCTCACCGCAGAGTACGCAGAGTTTAGACAATTTTTCCTCAGCGGTCTCCGCGTGCTCGGCGGTGAAATTGCAGGACGAGATTACCATTACCTATAACGACAGCAACAAGTACGAAGACAGATGGGTATATCTCAAGCCGCAGACCGACAGGTGCGTGTTCATCGAAAAAGGCAGACAAATTTACCTGCCTGTAGCGCACGGCGAGGGCAAGATTGTTACTAAAGACCAGCCGACGCTCGAAAAACTTCAGTCAGGCGGGTTTGTCGCGTTCAAGTACGTCGATGAAAACGGAAACGAAGGCGGCTACCCTGTAAATCCCAACGGTTCAATGGCGTCAATCGCCGGGCTAACCGATTCTACCGGACGAGTTCTTGGCCTTATGCCTCACCCGGAAAGACACGTTAGATTCACTCAGCATCCACGCTGGACGAGAGACGAGGCGCGAGCCACGAGCCGCGGAAATGATGCCGACGGCATAACCATTTTCAATAACGCCGTAAAATACGCATCTCAGAATCTATAACTCAGCGTACAGCGTTCAGTTTCTGCTGATAGGGCGGGAATCAAGCCCTTTTTCTAAAAATCACCGCACCAAGGCCGAGAAGCAAAAGCGTACAAGGTTCGGGGATGGTGTAGACAAAGCCGTGCCTGCCTAAGCTGTCCTCGTACTCTCCAACAATGCTGTTGCCGCTAATACCATTCGCACTTGTGCCCTCTGCCCCAGGATAGTCCAAGGTAGTGTAACTTGTCCCATTGTAGAGAAAACCGTGGCCAGTGGAATCATCCCAGTAGTTTCCAACAATGCTGTTGCCGCTAATACCATTCGCACTTGTGTTCAAAGCCCCAGGATAGTTCAAGGCAGTGTAACTTGTCCCATTGTAGAGAAAACCGTAGTAATAGTTGGAGCTGTCCTCGCAGTATCCAACAATGCTGTTGCCGCTAATACTGTCCGCACATGTTAGCGCGGCCCCCGGATAGTCCAAGGCAATGTAACTTGTCCCATTGTAGAGAAAACTGTGGACGCCGGAGCTGTCAATGTAGTCTCCAACAATGCTGTTGCCGATAATACCCCTTGCACCTGTGTTCAAAGCCCCAGGGTAGTCCAAGGCAGTGTAGCTTGTCCCATTGTAGAGAAAACCATAGTAATGGTTGGAGCTGTCTTTGTACTCTCCAACAATGTTGCTGCCGTCAATACCAAACGCATACGTGCGAGTTGCCCCAGGGTAGTCCAAGGCAGTGTAACTTGTCCCATTGTAGAGAAAACCATGAGCGCCCGAGCTGTCATGGTACTGTCCAACAATGCTGTTGCCGCTAATACCCGACGCAAATGTATCCGCTACCCCAGGATAGTCAAGGGTAGTCCACGTGCCTGCAACTGCATAACCCGAACCTAAAAGTACTATCGCCGCACAAATTGTAATTAACTTTAGACGTGTTTCACTTCTCATCTCTATTCTCCTTCTTTTGCCTTTTGCCCCCCAGCCAAAGGCGATTACATTATACCCTTTTTTGCCAGTGCCGGTCAAAGATAGTCTCGGCTCCTCGCCTCATTGCCCATCTGCAAATAAAGTCCACCTCAGGTGGAGATTGTTACGCTTTTTTTAAAAAAATCCTGTCTTAAGCGGATTTCGAAGTAAATAGCCCGTTTTAAGGTCAAAAATGAGGATAGCAGGGGGTTGCCCAAGTAAATGGCCCGGCTCAGTTCCTCGCCTTTTTCCTCAATACCGCCGCACCGAGGCCGAGCATTGAGAGCCGATTAATCGGAGCTGTCTAAGATGCTCATAAAGGCCTCTTGCGGGATTTGGACGGAGCCGATGTTTTTCATCCGCTTCTTGCCTTCCCTTTGTCTCTTGAGCACCTTCATTTTTCTGGTAACGTCGCCGCCGTAGAGTTTTGCGGTGACGTCTTTTCTGAACGGCTTGATTGACTCTCTTGCGATGATTTTCCCGCCGATGGCGACCTGAAGCGGAATTTCAAACTGATGACGGGGTATGGCTTTGCGCAGGCGAACCAGCATTTTACGCCCCCTGTTTTCGGCGACGCTGCGATGCACAATCAGCGACAGGGCATCGACCTGGATTTTGTTGACTAAGATATTTATCTTGACCAGGTCGCCGACCTCAAAGCCGGTGAACTCGTAATCCATCGTCGCGTAACCGTGACTGACGCCCTTGAGCAAATCGTAGAAGTCGTAAACGATTTCGGCCAGCGGCGCCTTGTATTCGAGTATCACGCGGTTCTGGCTGAGGTAATCGGTTTTGAGTAGCTTGCATCGCCTGCTCTCGGCCAACTTCATAATCCCGCCGATTGAATCAGTGCCGGTGATAACTTCCAGCCGGACAAACGGCTCGCGCAGCTCCTCTATCTGGGTGACATCCGGCAGGTCGGCGGGCGAATCGATTTTCAGTGTCCTGCCGTCGGTTGTAATGACTTCATAGCTGACGGTCGGCGCGGTTTGAACGACGTCGATATCGTTTTCGCGTTCGAGGCGTTCCTGGACGATTTCCATATGCAGAAGGCCCAGGAAGCCGCATCTGAAACCGAATCCAAGCGCCGGCGAATTCTGGGGTATAAACGAAAAGCTCGCGTCGTTGAGTGCGAGTTTCTCAAAGGCCAAACGCAGGTTTGGGTAATCTGTATTGTTGCCGGGATAAAAATCCGAGAAGACCATCTGCATAGGCGGGACATAACCGGGCAGCGGCTTTTCGGCGGGTTTTGAATCGTCCGTAATCGTATCGCCTATGGTGACATCCGATAACTGGCGGACGTTGGCGATGACGTAACCCACCTCGCCGGCGCTTAGCCGGTCAACAGGGGACATCTTAGGCGTGAACTTTCCAAGCTCCGTTATAAGGTGCGTCCTGCCCACGCCCATAAACCTGATTTTCTGTTTAACGGACAAACTGCCGGCAAAGACCCTGACGTAGCAGATAACTCCGCGGTAGTCATCGCAGATACAGTCGAAGACAAGCGCCGCCGTCGGTTTATCGCCGTCGTCCGGAGGCGGCGGGAGCAATGTTACTACCGCGTCAAGAAGCTCGCGGACGCCGACGCCGGTTTTTGCGCTGATGCGGAAACAGTCCTGTTTTCTTATGCCGAGGACGTGCTCGATTTCCTCGGCGGTGATTTCCGGCTGCGCCGAGGGCAGGTCAATCTTGTTGATTACGCCGATAAGCTCCGCACCCGACTCGGTCGCTAAATAAGCATTGGCGACTGTTTGCGCCTGAACGCCCTGCGTTGCGTCAACGACCAATAGTGCGCCTTCGCAGGCGGTAAGGGCGCGCGAGACCTCGTAATGGAAATCAACGTGGCCCGGCGTGTCGATGAGATTGAGCATATAGGTTTTGCCGCCGTGCTCGTAATTCATCGTTACCGCCGAGGCCTTTATCGTGATGCCGCGCTCTCGCTCGATATCCATATCATCGAGAAGCTGGTCCTTCTTCTCACGGTCGCTCACCGCACCGGTGATTTCCATTATGCGGTCGGCCAGCGTGCTTTTGCCGTGGTCGATGTGCGCAATTATTGAAAAATTTCGTATTAGCTCCGTGCTCATAAGTTAATCAATATAGCATAGGCGGGCAGAAAAAGACACCCTTATCAGGTAGTTGAAAAATCGCACAGGACGGAATCGGCGATTGGCAGCGCGTCGCGCGTAAGGAATAATCGGCCGTCAGTTGCTTCAATAAGACCAAGTTCTCTGTATCTTCCAATCGGCTCAGCGAACAGTTTCATCGCATCGAAGCCGGTTTGATTTTTGAATTCATCGAGGATTATTCCGCATCGTCTGCGAAGGTTCAGGACGGCGGTTTCACAGGCAATCTGAGTATTATCAGGAATTTCACTTTCATCGGTTACGGTCGTTCCCTGCTCAACCGCCTCGATATATTTTTTAATGTCGGCGATGTTTAGTGTGCGTTTGCCTTGCCAGTATGACCCGGCTGCGGGGCCGATGCCGATGTAGGGTTTGTTCGCCCAGTAATTGAGATTGTGTTTGCACTCGAAGCCCGGTCTTGCGAAGTTTGATATCTCATATTGTTTGAAGCCGACCTTTTCGAGTTCGTCGATAGTCGTCTCATACATTTGGCGGTCAATCTCTTCATCAACCGGTTCAACCTCGCCCGCTTCGACCGCTTTTTGCAGAGGCGTTCCTTCTTCGTAGGTAAGTGCGTAGGCGGAGATATGCTGAACGCCCAAATCAATCGCTGAACGTAAACTGTATTTCCACGATTCCAATGTTGAGTGAGGGATTGCGAAAATCAAATCCAGCCCGATGTTTTCAAAGCCCGCCTGCCTTGCCACCTCGACCGCCCGGCTGATATCGGCGACCGAATGTCTTCTGCCGAGGAAGGTCAACTCGTCCGGATTAAAGGATTGTGCCCCGATTGAGAGGCGAGTAACACCCGCGGTGCGTAATCGGCTCAAAATGCCTTTGCTGACCTGACCCGGGTTGACCTCGATTGTGAATTCTTCCGGTTTGGGGGGTAGCACGGCCATCTTGGCCGTGTTTTCACGGGCTTGAAGCCCGTGCCACGAAGTGATTTCATGGATTAACCTCAGCAGTTGTTCTGCCGGCAGGCAGCTTGGGCTTCCCCCGCCGATATAAATCGTTTGATTGGGGGGAAAAGGGGCCTGCCCCCTTTTTTCGCTGAGTTCGGCGATAATTGCCGAAACTAAGCGTTCCGGGGCGTGGTTTTTTATCGGTTCGGAGTAAAAACCGCAATACCGGCACTTTGCCTCGCAGAAGGGAATATGCACATATAGACCAGCCGTCCGCCTGCCGGACGGGCAAGGTTCGGAGTCGAGTTTTTGGTTGTCCATCCCCCAAGTTTAGCATAACAGTCGATTAATCGGCAGATTTTTGTTTTTTAACCTTAAATCGGGCTAATCAGCGGCTGTGGCGGGTTTGCCGACCATTAAATGGACGAAATTTTGCTTCCGGCCCGGTTTTTTTGGGTGTTTTTTGTTGACGTAGATACCAAAAAAAGTTTATCATCTGTTCGAGTTTGCCGATGCTACAGTGTGAAGCAGCATCTCTCCTCTGTGGCCTGCCACGGCGGTCGTGGCGGACGGGGGAAAGGTTGTTCAGCACGAGTAGAGAACCTTATTGAGGTTCGCCCTGTATATTAGTAGAGAAAGCAACTTTTGACGTTTTGACAGGGTGGCGAGAGGCGGGCTTAGGTGCCTGCCCGAAAGGTAGTTAAGCTACATTTTAGCTCCGATAACATCGGGGTCAGAAGAGCAATAGTGCGGAGAACAAATAAGAAATTGACGTTTCACCCAGGCGTATAATGAAATTCAGAATGCAAAAATCACAACGACATATCGAAATTTACAATTGCCGCACCGCACAGAGGGAATCGCGGCGCGACGGCGGGTTTGACTGTGGTTTTGATATTTGATTTTTGACATTTCCTGCCTGCCGACTGGCGGGCGGTTTTACGCTGAAACGACGGGTTTTCTCCGTGATTGCATTTCCTGGACCGCGATTAGTTAAGTCGAGTCGTAGCTTTCCTGCCTTTTAGCCCACGATTGGGTTCGCCTGAAAACGGTGTTCTAACATTGTACAATCGAGTATAGGAAGGCGAAAGATATGGAAGCGATACTGATGCAAGTTGACCTTGAAGCTATCTTAGCCGTACTTGCCGGGATTTTGGTTGGGGTTTCTATTACCTGGATTGTTGTGAGGGTTATCAACAAGGCCAAGGACAAAACCTTCCACGAAGATATTGACCGGCAGTTGGACGGCGCAAGAAAGGAATCGGAGAACATAATCAGAGCCGCACAGATAGAAGCTGCGTCCGAGACCATCAAGAAAAAAGAACAGTTTGCCAGCGAAGCCAACCAGGTTCGCGCAGAGTTGCGAGAAACGGAGCTTCGACTTACCAAGCGCGAAGATGTCCTGGATAAACAGGTCGAGCAGATTCGCCAGAAGGAAAAGGCCATTGAGGAGCAGAACAAGGAAGTCGAGCGGCGAATAAGCAACCTTGACCTGAAGGACAAGCAACTCACAGCGGTTATCGCCCAGCAGAAAAACCAGCTTTTGAAAATGTCGACTATGAGCGTCGAGGACGCGAGGGAAATGCTTCTCAAACGGCTGGAGGACGAGTGCGAGCTTGAGATGTCCGCCCTGATTCAGCGCAAGGTCGAGGAGGCCACTGAAACCGCCGGCGATAAAAGCAGGGAGATAATCACCACGGCGATTCAAAGGTACGTTGCCGAGCAGACCTGCGAGGTAACGGTTTCGACGGTCGAGATTCCCAACGACGATATGAAGGGCCGGGTCATAGGCAGAGAAGGACGCAACATAAGGGCGTTTGAAAAGGCAACGGGCGTGGACGTGATTGTGGATGATACGCCCGGGATGATTGTGGTCAGCGGCTTTGACCCCGTCAGGCGCGAGGTCGCCCGCCTGTCAATGGAACGGCTGATTCAGGACGGGCGCATTCACCCGTCGCGAATCGAAGAGCTTGTGGCTCAGGTGAAAAAAGAAATCAACGCCAAGATCCTGCAGATAGGCAAGGACGCGGCGGTGGAGACAAACATTCGAGGCCTGAGTAACCGCGTCCTTAGCACTATTGGCGCGTTGAACTACCGGACAAGTTATGGCCAGAGCGTTCTTCGTCACTGTGTCGAGGTCGCGTTCCTGGCACAGGTTATGGCAGATGAGCTTGGCCTGGACGGCTCGATCGCTCGCCGGGCCGGGTTACTGCACGATATAGGCAAGGCCCTCGACCACGATATTGAAGGCAGCCACCCGGTTATAGGCGCCAATTTCCTGCGGAGGTTTAATGAATCGCAGGTGATACTGAACGCGGTAGAAGGCCATCATGGCGACATACCGCCAGACAATCCATACACTCCTCTGGTTTCCGCTGCAGACGCCATCAGCGCTTCGCGGCCCGGCGCCAGGAGAGAAACACTTGAAAGGTACATCAAACGGCTTGAAAAACTCGAAGAAATCGCCAACGGCTTCCCGGGTGTTGAGAACTCGTACGCGATTCAGGCGGGCCGGGAGATTCGTGTAATCGTCAACGCGGAAAAAGTCCCTGATGAGACGGCGGTGAAGGTTGCGCGCGACATAGCCAAGAAGGTAGAAGCGGAAATGACTTATCCGGGCGAAATACAGGTAACGTTGCTGCGAGAACTTCGCTGCATCGAATACGCAAGATAACAACGGACAGTGTTTAGCGGACAGATTTATGAAACTGAACATCTTATGTATCGGTGATATAGTCGGCAGGCCGGGCAGGCGTGTGCTGGCGGAAAAGCTAAAGCAGCTTGTAACCGAGCGAGAGATTGACTGCGTGATAGCCAATGCCGAGAACGCCGCGGGCGGCTCCGGCCTTACGCCTCAGATATACGACAAGCTTTTGCGCTATGGCGTAAACCTGGTAACGCTTGGCGACCATACCTACCGCAAAAAAGAGATAGTCACAACGCTTGAGACGCAGGAGAATATCGCCCGGCCCGTCAACTGGTCGGAGCAGGCGGCGGGCAGAAGCGTGGCGATATACAAGACGGGCAAAGGCCCCATTGTCGCGGCGATACCGCTGATTGGCCGGCTGTTTATGAAACCGGCCGAATGTCCCTATAACGCAATCGACAAACTGCTGCCTAAAGTGCAGCAGCAGGCGGATATTATCTTTATCGATTTTCACGCCGAGGCCACAAGTGAAAAGGTGGCGATGGGTTATCATCTGGATGGGCGCGTGAGCTGCGTCTTTGGGACTCATACCCACGTTCCGACAGCCGACGAAAGAATAATGCTGAAGGGCACCGCTTATATCACCGACATCGGTATGACCGGCTCGCACGATTCGGTGATTGGAAGAGTAACTGAAAGCGTGCTCAAATCGTTCAGGACGCGAATGCCTGTGCCGTTCGAGGTTGCTACTGAAGACGTAAAGATGAACGGCATATTAGTTACGGTGGATAGCTCCACCAAAAAGGCCGAACATATAGAGCGAATCAGAATCAACGCCGAAGGCGACGATGCCACGCGATATGACAGCGACGATGGCAAGCCGGAATACTATAGCAATTTTGAGTAAATGTGGCGGGCGTGTCAGGTTGTCGGCGTCGCCGTGTCCTTTTTAGCTAAAATCGCCAATGCCGAGCCGGCTACTAATATTACACCGAAGAACAGTTGCGGGACGCTCAATCTCTCACTGAAAACGAAGTATGAAATAACCACAACAATAAACGGTTGCGCCAGCTGGACAAGCGACGGCGTGGTCGCGCCGAGCCGGCGAATCGATATGTAATAAAACACGTGCCCCAATGCTATGCCTGTAACTCCGGAAATAACGATTGCGGCCCAGCCGCCAAACGGCATAACAAGACATTTTTGCGGCTGCCCCATAAACATTGTTAGTATGAACAACGCGACAACGGTATAAATACTGACGACCGAAAAACCGGTTCGCGAATCGATGCCGCGGAACGCCACCTTCACCGCGACCGCGTAAAGCCCCCATATAAGGCCATAGAGCAGGATTGTTGCGATGCCTATGATGGTGTATGAGTGCGTAAAGGCGGGATGGAAGAACATAACTCCCATCAGGCCGACAATCGACAGGATGATGCTAAGCCGGAAAAGCCGGTTGCTGAGATGTTGTCTTTCGTTGGCGAAAAATATAACGGATAATATTATAACCCACAAAAACGCGGTTGTTGACAATAGCGATGCGAATCCCGGGTCGATGTAGTAAAACGCCGCGGCCCAGAGATTTTGCGTAATGATATTTGGTATGAATGGCAGCAGTGCGCGTTTCCAGACGGTCCTGGGCAGTTGCCCTTTTTTTGCGGCGATAAGCAGAAAAGGCAGCCAGAACAGGCACGCCGCACCATAACGGAGCAGATTTTGTGTCCACAGGTCGAGGTAGCCGGTCAGGTACTTGATGAAAAGCGGCGCGCTCGACCAGCATATAAGCGTCCCTATGCAGCTCAGGGCGGCCAGCGAAGTAAGGAGACGTGGAGTTGATTTGCTCATCGCGGTGGTTAACTCAAAAAGGGATTGTCGGTTTTTTCGCGTCCGATTGTTGTTTCGGGACCGTGGCCTGGATAAACAACGGTATCGTCGGGCAGCATGAGCAGTTTGTGTTTTATGCCTTCTATCAGTTTTTTCATATCGCCGTTGGGGAAATCAGTTCTGCCGATAGAGCCGGCAAACAAGGTATCGCCAACGAAGATGATACCGTCTTTTTCGGCATAGAGACAGATTCCGCCGGGCGTGTGGCCGGGCGTGTGAATGACCCGCAGCCGGATACCCGCTTTGTCGATTGTATCTCCCTCATCAATAAGGCGGTCTGCTTTGCCGGCGGTGAATGAAGAGCCAGCCATAATCGACAGATTCACGTTCGCGTCGCCGAGCATTTCAGAATCGAGCTTGTGGATATAAATCAAAATAGACGGGAATTTTTTCCGCAGGGCATTAACGCCTGCGATGTGGTCGATGTGACCATGGGTGAGAATCACCGCGACAGGGGACAGTTTATGCTGGTCGAGAAATGCCGGCAATTCCCGCACGTCGAGTGCCGTGTCGATAACCAGACATTCGGTTGCCGAATCGTTGTTTCTCACGATGTAGCAGTTATTCTCAAATTCTCCAAGCACCAGCCGGTCAACTTTCATTTGCTTTCATCCTTAAATGACTCGACAGGATAACAGCCGCAGTTGTGGCCGTCAATCTTGCCCCGTAAGTAATGATAATTGATGATTGATTATTCGCCAATGGCAGCTACAATCATCAATTGTCAATTATCAATAATCAATTATCAATCTTAGTTGAGAGGCGTTAAGTGAAAGAATTTTCCCGCGTATTCAAGTATATCTGGCCTCAGTGGCCGCGAATTGTTGTTGTTGTGATAAGCGCGATTATTGTTGCCACCCTGTTGTCGGCAAGTTTTGTGACCGTAATACCTCTGCTGAAGGTTATGACGGGCCAGGAAGGGTTACGCGGCTGGGCGGACAGGAAGGTCTGCCTGTTGCGATACGGCATAGATTTTTACGTCCCCGAAAGTGTGGACTTTGCCCGCGACAAAAGCGCCGATTATGCAAACTCGTTGCTTGTTGTATCTGTTAAGAAGAAAAGCTCCGGCCAGAATGCCGGAGTTTTGGGTGGAGACCGCATTGTCGGTGTCGGCGACCAGCTGCAGATGGGACAGACATCTTTTGCCGAATTGCTCGAAAATCTTGCCGTGGCCGGCAAAGACGGCATCACGCTCCATATAATACGGGCTAACGAAGACAAGACCTTGCATCTGGCCGACACACACAAGACCGGCTTAAAAGCCATAGCGGTTAATTTAGCGAGGCGCTCTCTCGATTTTGTCCCCAGAGCGCAAACCGATGCCGGCAAAACAAAGGCGATTATTTTTATAATGGTCTTCATAACCATTCTTACCGTTATTCGATGTATAGCGAGATATTATCAGCAGTACATTGCGGAAAAAGTGGTTCAGGTGGGGTTAAATCATTTGCGAGAAGACGCCTTTGCGCACGTCATAAATATGCCGATTGCTTTTTTTGCCAAAGAAAGGCCAAGCGATTCGGTGAGCCGGCTTATTCGTGATACCGGCGCTATGGGCAACGGCATCAAGATTATGCTTGGCAAGGCCCTGCAGGAACCCCTGAACACGATATTTCTGCTTGGAATGGCGGCGTTGCTGGACTGGCAGTTGACGCTCATATTTCTGGGTGGAGCTCCGCCTACGCTGTGGATGGTTGTATCACTTGGCAAAAAAATGAAGCGGGCCTCCAAAAAATCCCTGATTGTCTGGTCGCAGATGCTGGCCAAGCTGCAGGAAACAATGACAGGGCTTAAGGTTGTCAAGGTTTACAATCAGCAGCAATACGAGCAGACCGCGTTCAGGGACATCAATGAAAAATTGCTGAAGCAATTGTTGAAGATATCGCGGACCGACGCGGCGACTGCCCCCACACTGGAGGTTCTTGGGATGCTGGCCGGCGCAGTGGCGATAGTAGTCGGAGCAAGCTGGGTTACAGGCAAAAAGATGGACGGCACGGAGTTTATGGTGCTTTTGGGACTCCTGGGCGGCGCGGCGGCGTCAGCGAGAAGAGCCAGCGACGTCTGGAACAAAATTCAGGAGGCCAACGCCGCGGCGGAAAGAGTTTTCGGGATGATGGATGAGCCGCTTGAGCCCCAACGGGCGGATGCGGCTGAGTTACCGACGCTGAAGACAAAACTGGAATTCAGGGACGTTGTTTTCACGTATCCCGGCTCGGAGATACCCGCGTTGAACGGCATCAACCTTTCTGTTTTGGCGGGACACAGGGTGGCCATCGTGGGACCTAACGGCTCAGGGAAAACCACGCTGGCGAACCTGATACCGAGATTTTATGACCCGGACAGCGGACAGATTCTGGTAGATGGCAAAGACATTCGCGAGGCGACTCTGCAAAGCTTGCGGGGCCAGATTGCGATGGTCACGCAAAACGTCATAACTTTCAATGATACGATAGCGGCCAACATCGGCTACGGCAAACCCGGGGCAAGCAGGGAAGAGATTATCCAGGCGGCCAAACGCGCATTTGCGCACGAATTTATCGAGCCGCTCCCGCAGGGTTACGATTCCATCATCGGCGAACAGGGTTCCGGACTGTCCGGCGGGCAGTTGCAGAGGATTGTCATCGCCAGGGCGATTTTGAAAAACCCTGCGATTCTGATTTTCGATGAGGCGACCAGCCAGGTTGACGCCGACAGCGAGGCCAAGATTCACAGGGCCATCGAAGAAATTATGCACGACAGGACAAGCATTGTAATCGCGCATCGGTTCAGCACGATAGTCGCCGCCGACGTGATAGTAGTTATGAATAACGGACGGATTATCGCGCAGGGCCAGCACGAAGAGCTGATTCGGACCTGCCGGCTTTATCAGAGCTTGTATGAAACGCAATTGGGTGGAGCATAGATTTGTCTTGCCGCGGAATATCGCCTGTTGTCGCAGAATGGATTGGCGGGGCTGCTGAAAAAGTTGGTATATTGCCGATTAAGTGTATGCGGCTACCATATGGGAAAAGTGGTTTGTTGATGCTGTTTTAGTGGGGTTAAGAATATGATAAACCTCGAACGACAAAAAAAGGCATACGGACTTTTCAAACGATACGCGGGCAATCCCATATTAACGACGCACGACTGGCCATACGCCGTCAACGCTGTTTTTAATCCCGCCTCAGTCAGGATAGACAACGAGACGCTTTTGCTGATTAGATGCGAGGATATGCGGGGCTTTTCACACCTGACCGTTGCTCGCAGTAACGACGGTCTGACCAAATGGAAGGTTGACCCGGCACCGACGTTCGAAGCAGACCAAGATTCGCGGGAGGAAAGATGGGGAGTCGAGGACCCGCGCATTGTCTGGCTGGAGGAGCAAAAGCAATACGCAATCACCTATACCTCTTTTAGCGAAGGTGGCCCCGTGGTCTCGTTGGCTATTACAAAAAATTTCAAAAGTTTCGCCCGGCTGGGTGTGCTCCTGCCTCCCGAAGACAAGGACGCCTGCCTTTTCCCTTGTAGATTCAAAGGCCGGTTCGCGCTGATTCACCGCCCAATCGTCCGCAGCGAGGCGCATATGTGGATTAGCTTTTCGCCCGACCTCAAACACTGGGGCGACCACCGCGTGCTTATTATGACCCGCTCCGCCTACTGGGATTGCCACCGGGTAGGGCTTGGCTGTCAGCCGATTGAGACCGAACAGGGCTGGCTGATTTTCTACCATGGCGTACGTATGACCGCCGCCGGTGCTGTTTATCGCGTCGGGCTTGCCCTGCTGGACCTGCACGAACCCTGGAAGGTGCTTCGCAGAAGCGATGAATGGATTCTTGGCCCGCAAGCGATGTATGAGCGGGTTGGCGACGTGGGCGACGTTGTGTTCCCAACCGGGGCGGTCGTCGATAAAAAGACAAAGGAGCTTCACCTTTATTACGGCGCCGCCGACTGTTCGGTTGCCGTCGCAAGCGCTAATCTCGACGATATTATGGATTACGTGATGACCTGCCCCGAAGGCGAAAACTGATAAACGGTCTCACCTAATATCGAAAGCTGGAATGTGGTTCAAATACCCCCTTTAAGCAAGAGTTGCCGTGTAATCTTACAAGTGGTAGAATTGCCCTGAAGCGTTGAACCAAAGTTTGGAATAATAATGATTAGATTTTGAATAAAGGGGGCAAAATGAACTGGTTAAGATTTATAACTGTTCAGGTTGTTCTGCTTTCGGCAGCGGTTGGTTTTGCCGCTGAGCCGAACTCGCAGAGCGAGAAAGAAAAAACCGCAGTTTCGCGGGAAACCGTGCAGGACTGGATACAGGTTGGTATTTCACAATCTAAAAAGGGTCTTTATGAGCAGGCCGAGAAATCGTTCCTCGCCGCGTGGGAGTATCAGGAGTATCTGACCGCCGAAGAGCATAAGCAACTCGAAGGGCACATTGCCAATGCGCACCAGGCCGTGTTAGAAAGACAACCCGTGCTCGAACATATAAAAAAGGCCAGAGAGCTTCTTATCCAGGGCCAGCCGGTTAAGGCGAGGGCACATTATGAGAAGGTGCGCAAAAGCCCTTATCTGACCGAGCAGGAACGAAAGCAAATCAACCAGGAAATTAAAAACGTCGATGACAATCTTGACAAGCAGAGGAAGGAAATCACCGAGATTTACAATCGCAGTGTGCAGCTTTACCGTGCAGGTGAGATGGAAAAGGCGAGGGAGGGCTTTGTGGAAGTTGCCCGATATGGCCTGCTTGTCGTCCCGCAAGGCCAGACAGCCGAGGATTATCTGATTCAAATAGACAGCATTCTTACCGAACAGCTTAAAAACACGTCGGACACGAATGCGCCGCTGCCGTCGGTTACACCGCTGCCGGCGAAGAAAGAACCGAAGATAAAGAACGTCAACCAGCCAACGCTGCCTGAAGGCGAGGTGGTGCTTTTGAAACCCGGTCCCGATAAGCCGCCTGTCGAGAAGCAAGGGGACATGAAACCGGAAGCGAGTCAAATGCAGGAGAAAACGGCCGAGGTAGCGGCAGTGGCTGAACCGCCTTCGCAGACAGAGACGTCCTCCGTCGGCGTACAAGAGGTTACACCCGAAAGCAAGGTCGAAACCGCACCGGACAAGGACGCGAGGGTAAAAATTGTTCGCACCTATACCAAGGCGGTTGTCGAGGACGCCGCCGCCAAGGTGGAATATCATATCAGCCGGGGTGAGTTAGACAAGGCGGTTGCGGTAGTTCGCGCGGCAACCCAGACCGTTAAAGAAAACCGTTCCTTGATTGGAGACGAGTTGTTTGCCCGGTACAGCGTTCGCCTCAAGCAGCTTGCCGACAGGATTGTTAGGGTTCGCAAGGCGTCGTGAAACCTGGCGGCGGCTGGTTACCGTTTTTGCCGAATAGTATAGCTCAAAACGTCAGCCAATCGACTGTCGCGCTATCCAAAATGGCTTGTTTACCTGCCGACAAGCTAAACACCCCATTTTAACTTGCTACCTATTGACAAAAACTTTCCATCTACGCCATATTTCCCAAATTAACATTTCAACAATAATGCTTGATTTTAATATTGAAGTATGGGATAATATAGGACTTTAAGTGGTTATACGGCGTTAAGACCGCGTGGTAAATGCGAGGGGAGATTTTTTACTTGCAAAAAAGGGCATTTTCGTATAAACTTACTATCAGAGGTATAACCTTTCCTGATAGCGGCGGGGTGTACAGTGATTTTTGTGAAGCAGATATTCCTGTGGACGAACGGATTTTTGGAGGAGGTTTAACTTTGAACACGTTAATACTACCGACAAGGCGACTCACAAAGACCCTCATATTAGTCCTGCTAACATCGATTCTGATGGCGACAACGGCGTTGGCGGAAGATGCGCCGAAGGCGGGCAAGGGGGACAAAGACAAAGTGGTCCGTCAGATAGTTGACAACTGGATTCAGATAGGGACCGAACAGTACAAGCGAGGATTCTACGCCGCGGCGGAGAAATCTTTCATGCGAGCAAAGGATTACGAGGAATCCCTGACTGCCGAAGAGAGAACCAAGCTCAACGAGAGCTTGCAGATGGCACATAAGGCGGCAGTCGAGCAGGAAGCAAAGCAGAACGTCAGCGAACCTGCTGTGCAGCGCCCCGTAAATAAGCCGGCCGTTGAGCAGCCGAAAAAACAAGCTACAGTCGAGGTTAATAAAGTCGCAAAACCTGCGCCGTCGGTGGCTGTCGATACGGCGTTGGAGGTTGTGGTTACAACCCCGGCAGCCCAGCCGGAACAGGAGCAGGGCTACATAGGCGTTATTAACCAGCGGACAAACATAATTCGCAGCCGAGTTAAGGCCGTTGTTAATGATTCCGCGGCCAAAGCGGAGGGCTTTATCGGTCAGGGCCAGTTCGACAAGGCCAGAGAAGCCGTAGAGGTTGCCGAGAGAGTTGTTTACGAAAATCAGCAGCAGCTTGGTGATTATCTGTTCAATCAATACTCCGGGCAGTTGAAGCAACTGTCGGAAAGAATAGCGGACGGGCAGAAGAAGCAGACCCAGCAAAAAGAGGACGAAAAACGGATGAAGGCCGAGCAGTCGCAGCAGGAACATAAAGAGCAGATGTCGGCCGAACGCGAAAAGCGAATCAAGGACTTGTTCCAAAATACGCTGAGCTTCCAGAAACAACAGAGATACGAGGAAGCTCTTGGTCAGCTTGAAATGCTTCTCGCCATAGACCCGCAGAACAATCAGGCCCTTATACTCAAGCAAACGCTTGAGGATATGGTCAGTTTCCGCAAGCAGCTCGAGATTGAAAAGGAAAAGGGCAAGGAAAAAGTCAACATAATGATGAAGACGGATGAAGCGGCGATACCTTATGCCGAAGAGATGACTCACCCCAAAAACTGGCGTGACATTATCGCCAAGCCGACGCGTCAGCCTTCCCCGGAAGATGTAGTCGGCGAGGAATCTACCAATGCCAATGCTGCTGTCGAAAAACAACTTGACGAAATCATTAACCTGCCGGGGTTTTCGCCCGAGATGCAGCTGCGTGAAGCTATAAATTTGATAAAAAATTCTGTTTCGCCGCCTATTAATATAGTGGTGAACTGGGGCGATTTGTACAACAATGCCAACATAGACCAGACAACGCCGATAAATATGGACCCGCAGACAAACGTTACCTTGCGCACGGCGTTGGACCTTTTGCTGCAGTCCGTTTCAGCCGGCGTTGCTCGGCTGGGGTATGATGTCAGGGACGGCGTTATTAGGATCGCAACTCAGCAGACGTTACCAACCAGAATGAAAGTCAAAGTTTACGATGTCACCATACTCGTAGGTCGCCCGGCCGATTACTACGTCAGCGCTGCTGGCGGGCAAGGCGGCGGTGCTGGCATCGGTGGTGGTGGCGGCGGCGGTGGTGGCGGTGGTGGCGGCGGTGGTGGCGGTGGCGGTGGTGGTGGCAATAGCACTGGAGGCACTTACTATGAAGAATTCGGGGAGACCGATACAGATATCGATAGGCAAACCCTTAGTGCCGAGGCCCTTGACCGGATAAATGCTCTCGTTACTCTCATTCAGAATACGGTTGCTCCCACGAGCTGGTATGATGCCGGCGGAGAGGCAACCATAACCGCTTACGAAAGCAAAAAACTCGTTGTTTCGCAGACGCCTGAGAACCATCTTGAAATAGTCAAGTTGCTGCTGGAGATGCGTAAAGCTCTCGGACATCAGGTTTCCATTGAGGCCAGGTTCCTGGTAGTCGGCGAGAACTTCCTTGAGGAAATCGGTCTCGATTCCTGGGGCAATATATATCTCAGTAGTTTAGGCAGCACCTCCCAGTGGACTACGCAGTCCTCCTTTGATATGGCCGAGCCCCAGGCGACGGGCGTAACCGGCAGTTTTGATATCAGCAAGAGTCCTGTTCAATTCCCGCCTGGTTATCCCGCAGCGTCTCCGCAGTCCATATCCCAAGGCGCTCTTCTGGGCTACTTTGGCGGCAAGTTCGGCGGCGTGCTTGACGGTCTCGAAGCGAACTTCCTCATCAGGGCAACCCAGGCGCACCGCGATTCCGAGTCGCTGGTCGCTCCGAAAGTTACGGTGCTCAGCGGCGAATCCGCTACGCTACAAGTAAGGCGAACTATTCGCTCTCCCGCGCCGCCGGACATCAGCTACAACAATTACAGCGTTGGCGGCACTAGCGGCACTGGCGGTATTGGCGGCGGCACCAGCTCCCTCCAGAACAACACCTTCTACATACCCACAGGTCCTACTCTTAATATTACTCCGACTATCACCCCCGACAGGAAGCACGTGTTGCTTAATATAAGCGCCGAACTGTGGGATTTCCTGGGCTACGAAACCTCATTGGTTGATGCGCCCTTCCCGGGCAACGGTACCGCAGCCCCTGTGGTTCTTCAATATCATGTGACGCTGCCTCAGACGGAACGCTCCAGGGTCAGAACAAGGGTCAGCGTGCCAGATGGCGGGACGCTGCTGCTCGGCGGGTTGAAACAAACGGCCGCAACAGAGACAGAGGTAGGCGTGCCCGTGCTAAGCAAAATACCGATTATCGGAAGGTTATTTACTAACCGCAGCAAGGTTGCCGACCAGAAAATTCTGCTGATTCTGGTCAAGCCAACAATTATCCTGCAGGAGGAGGCCGACGCGGAGGCCATCGCGGCTATGGAGAGCCAGTAATAGGGGTTCCATCAAAAAAACTGTCCATATACGCAGAAAAAGTGTAACGAATTACCAGGAATGTGGACTTGAATAATGGCTGGACCTGGTGGGCAGCCATAAATTGGTGGCTCGAGATCGCGAGGAGCATAGTAAATGATAAATCGCAAGATTTTGATTGGCTTAGTGGCCTTATTGGCCGCAAATTCTTTATTGTTGGCTGACCAGCCCGCTTATAAACCCGGCGTCATTCTTGTGCGTTTTGCAAATGACCCAAACACTTCAGCCAAAAACACTATACTGAAATCCGTCTTGGGTACTACCGGCTCACCGGTCAAGAGTGAATACACGCTCGTCCATGGCCTGACGCTGGTCTCGCTGCCGGCGGGTGTGTCCGTCGAAAATGCCATGGCTTCTCTAAAACAATCGTCATCCGTTATGTATGCTGGACCGGATTATGTATCACACATTTTCGTCGTTCCGAATGATACGATGTTCAGCAATTTATGGGGGATGCACAATACAGGACAGGCCGGCGGAACATCAGGCGCGGATATCGACGCTCCCGGAGCGTGGGATATCTCCACCGGCAACGGCAATATTATCGTTGCGGTTACCGACACAGGTGTCGATTATAACCATCCTGACCTGACCGCCAATATGTGGACCAACGCCAACGGCTTCCACGGCCATGATTTTGTCAACGACGACAATGACCCAATGGATGACGAAGGCCACGGCACTCACGTTTCTGGCACTATCGGCGCCGTCGGCAACAATGGACTTGGTGTGGCCGGCGTATGCTGGCACGTCAAAATTATGGCGGTAAAAATCTTGGACGCCAATGGTAGTGGCTCTCTATCAGATTCGATATCTGGCATTCAGTATGCCGTATCGAATGGCGCTAAGGTAATTAACGCCTCCTGGGGGTACAGTCCGGGGGTGCCGGTCAGTTATTTGCAACCTCTTTATGACGCCATTGCTGCCGCGAGAGATGCCAACGTGATTTTTGTTGCCGCAGCGGGCAATAGCGGCAACAATAACGATGCATCGCCGGTATATCCTGCAAGTTTTGACCTCGGTAACGTCATCTCGGTAATGGCCACGACTAACACCGACGCTCAGGCGTACTATTCAAACTATGGTCTTATGACGGTTGACCTCGGCGCACCGGGCGGAGGCGGATTAGGTGGCACAGGTGATATTCTCAGCACGTACCCCGGCGGCGGGTATATGTATATGGCAGGTACCTCAATGGCCTCTCCGCATGTGGCGGGGGCGTGCGCATTGTTATTATCAATTGACTCTACATTGACCGCTTCACAGGTTAAACAAATCCTTTTGAATACCGTTGACAAGACCCTGCCGGGCCTTTGTGTATCAGGCGGTCGGCTGAACCTGGCTGCGGCGGCTCAGGAAGCCCAGCACGACACCACTCCTCCCACCCCGAGTACCGCCGGATGGCTTACGCCGCCGGTGGCGACTGGTCTGCATACTATTGCGATGGAGGCCCTAAACGAAATAGACCGTTCCAACGTCGAATATTACTTCGAATGCGTCAATGACGCGAATATAAACAGCGGCTGGGAGCCAAATACGCTTTATGTATTCAAGGATCCCGCCGAGAGTAAAATCAAACACGGCAAAACTTACGGCTTCAGAGTCAAGGCGCGTGATAAATCGACAAATCACAATGAAACCGCCTGGTCAAACACGATGTATGCAACTACTGCAGCCGTTACAGATAACCTGCCCCCTGCGCCCAGTCCCGCTCAATGGGCTATACAGCCCATATTGATTCGGCCGAGCCCGCTCGTCCTCCGTATGAAAATCAAGGGCAAGGGCACCGATGAAAACGGCGAGCTGTTCAAATACCAATACTACGATACCTTGACACCAGGAACAGTTATTGACAGCGGCTGGAAGAACAGCGCCGACGGAACTATGCCTGATATCACTTCCGGTATCACGCTAAATCACACATACGTCTTTAATTGCAAGGTCAAAGATAATCTTGGAAACGAAACGGGCTGGTCCCAACCCGATGTTTATGTAACATTGACAACCGCAACTGGCCCCAGAATTCTGCACGTACCCTCCCAATATTTAACTATCCAGAGCGCTATCGATGCCGCAAATACAGGCGACATTGTCGAGGTCAGCCCATACCCGGTTCCTCCTTATTACTACCAGGGTATTAATTTCCGCGGCCTTTCGGGAAATATAAACCTTCGCTTTCACGGCAAAGCGATAACCGTAAGAAGCACCAACCCCGAAAATCCCGATGTGGTGGCCGCAACCATTATCGACTGCAACGGCGCCATAGATCCCACTGGGCCGAGGAGAGCTTTTATTTTTGATAACGGTGAAGGCCCAAGTAGTATCCTTGCCGGCTTCACGATAAGAAACGCTTATGTAAAAGCCCATCAGGGCAGAAACGGTGATGCTAATCTCCCCGACATAAACGCCCTTCCCGGTTATACTGCTGCAGGCGCGGCAATACTTTGCGGGCCTAACCCTGACCCCTGCTTCGTATTAGGAATACCTGACAATTGGGGTACCGGTACCGGCAGCCCTACTATTCGTAACTGTGTCTTCATAAATTGTATCGTAGAAGGCGGCAACGGCGGTCTCGGAGCCGATGGTAACGACGGCAACGATTTCCAGGCTGCCGACCCTTGTGCCACTCCACCTGCCCCATCGAAGCCTGCCACGCCCGGTCAAAGTGGAGGCAACGGCGGCGACAGCGGCTCTGCATTAGGAGGGGCAATATATTGTTCTTCTGGAAGTAATCCCGTTATTAAGAATTGCACCATCACAGGTGGTTCTGCCCTGTCAGGGTTGCCCGGCAACGGCGGCAACGGCGGCAACGGCGGAAATGACCCCAATCTTGGCCCGGCCGCAGGCGGTAATGCCGGTAGAGGTGCTGACGTCAACTTTGTCGCGGGCGGCGGCATTTGCGCTGTTTTAGGCAGCAATCCCACGATTATCGGCTGCATTATTAACAATTGTAATGCACATGTAGTAACCTCTTATGGCTCGCCAGGATCACCGGGAACCGGCAATCCGAGTGGCCAGCCCGCCTATGGCGGCAATTTTGGCCAAGCATATGGCGGCGGCGTCTATGACGCGGTAGGAAGTGCCGCAGTTAATATCAGCTCTACCACTTTTACTCAGAACAGGTCACAAGAAGATACAGAGGGGGGGATATATAAAGATGGTTACGGCGGCGGTATCTGCCTTGATGTATACGGCACAGCAACTACAACAATGGCCGACTGTAACTTTACCGGAAATAGCTCCGATACTGTTGGAGGCGGTATCGTCTATGGGGGTGCAGGGGGATTAGTCCTTCAAAACTGTAAGCTGACGGGCAATACTACGGTCGTCGATGGTGGCGGCATGGCTGGATTTTTTGGCGGCACCGGTACTTTCGAGGCATACAACTCCAATATCACGGGTAATACCGCCGGCGCCGGAACTAATGCCGGCTACGGAGGCGGATTTTATCTCGATACCACCATTGCGACAATCGATGATTGCAACTTTAGCGAAAACCAGGCCCAGGAAGGCGGCGCAATCGCCGGCGTCAACCTACAGGTTGATATTCGCGGCACTGATATAACCAGCAATTCAGCAGTCGCCCCCAGCGGCATAGGCGGCGGACTTGCCTTGTGGAATACAACCGGTGAAGTTGCCGATTGCACTCTGAAAAGTAACTCTGCCGCCGAAAACGGCGGCGCCGTCTTTTCGGAGGGCTGGGTAACTTTACCCCTCGATTTCAGCAATTGTCTTATTACTGATAACACTGCTAACTTCGAAGGCGGCGGCTTGTCCAATAACAGCGGCGCCTGGATGCAGTTGCATAACTGCACCATCGCGTACAATTCCGCCACGGACTCTGTACATAGCGCAGGCGGAGGCGTAAGCGACGCCGAATACTTTGCCTGGGTCGAAATCGAGGACAGCATCCTATGGGGTAATTCCGCCCTAAGTGGCCGGCAAATAGCCGTTGGCTCAATTTTCGGCTCTTCACCCGACCCCGGCGGACCTTTCGCTGACGTCGATGTCAGCTACAGCGACGTCGAAGGCGGCGAAGGCCAGGTATATATCGAACCCGGCGCATATGCGGCGGTCTGGTGGATGTACGGCAGCTTCGACGCAGACCCCTTGTTTGCAGAAACCAGCGTCAGTGAAAGAACCTACTATCTCAGCCAGATGCCGGCGGGCCAGCTCACCAACAGCCCCTGCGTCGATGCCGGAGATATTTTGGCCAGCGATCTGGAATCAGATGTCGACCCCACGCTTAACACACGTCTTACCACGCGTACGGACTTGGTGGAGGACACAGGCACCGTCGATTTGGGCTATCACTATAAGACGGGAACTCCAACACAATATCAGTTGACTACCGGGGTATATAATATCGGTCACGGACAAAACGGCCGGCTTAACGCCCAATCTGACGGCGACAACCCATTTGATATTAACGACCCCAACACTCAGTCGGTCAATCAGGGAACTGAAGTAATTCTCACGGCGATTCCGGAACCGAACTACAAAGTATGGTACTGGAGCGGCACCGACGACGACACTTCGACGTCTCCGACCAACACCGTTTTGATGAATTCGGATAAAAAGGTCGTAGTCGCGTTTCAGCCGAAGGGAATGTATTATTACCTGACTGTTACTATAATAGGCCAGGGGTCCGTTATAATCGACCCCAATAAGCCCCTGTATAACTTCAATGAGGTCGTCAATCTGACTGCCGTGCCTGCCAATCCTTCGAATGCTGTCTCCTGGACGGGAACAGACGATGATTATTCCGAGGCAAAAACCAACACTGTAACTATGACAACCCACAAGACCGTTACGGTCAGATTCTACGCACCCAGAATCCTTTACGTCGGCGGCAACGCCAACTATCCTATAATCCAGCAGGCGGTTAATGACGCCAATGACGGTGATATTGTAATGCTTACACCCGGAACATATGTTCTCGCCGAACCTCCTCCTTCCGGAACGACGTCGGCAGGGTACACCGTCGGATATGACTGGCCATATCTTTTGATAAACAAGGATATTACTTTGACCAGCACCACCCCTGAGAATCCTGCGGCGACCAGCATAATCGCCCGTATAGACGTATGGAACGTCTCCCGCCATTGTATCATTCAGGGAATAACCATCCGCGATACTACCTACTGGGGCACCGACCTCTTTGACCCGAATGGGAATTGGAAAGTGACCACTCCGACAACTCCGGGTACTGACGGCCAGCCCGGTCCTGAGACACCCGGCGCAGGTATAACATTGAACGGCCGCGCCTCGCCCACGGTTCGCTACTGCGTATTCTCCAACTGCATCGCCCGCGGTATTCACGGTGCCGACGGCTCCGCCGGAGTAATCCCCGGAAATATATATAGCGGCAGCGGCGGCCCTGGCGGCATGGCGCTGGGCGGCGGCGCTTACTGCGGCCCCTCAAGCAATCCGCTGTTTGAAAATTGCCTGTTTACCAGATGCATTGCGCGAGGCGGCGACGGCGGTAACGGCGCCGCTGGCTCTACGACTAACTATCCGGGGCATGGCGGCGGCTGGGGCGACAAAAATGCACCCTGGTGGCAATACCAGCGCCTCGATTATTGGAAATACAGCGGCTACGGCGGCGCGGTTTTCTGCGATGATGGCTCTACGGCGGAGTTTAACGACTGCAGTTTTAGTAATAATATCGCCATCGGCGGCAGTTGCGGCATAAGCGGCAATAATCCCTTTGTGCCCGGCTGGCCTTACTCCCATTACAAAATACAGTCCTTCGGCGGCGCAATCTACGCAAGCTCCGGCAGCGCTCCCACTTTTACCGGCTGCAGCTTTATTAACAACACCGCTGATATCAACGGCTCGCCTACCTATACCAGTGGCGGCGTTACCGTCGCTGCCTATCCGACTCTCAGTTACGGCGGAGCCGTCGCTTTTGAAAATGGCGCCGCCCCGCTGTTTACGAATTGCTCATTCCAACAAAACCTCGCTACCGTAGGCGGAGCTATGTATCAGGACGAGGCGTTCCCCGAGATTATCGGCTCCGATTTCATTGATAACTCCGCCCTCTACGGAGGCGCCATACTCTTCTCCCAGGGCATCTCCGAGATCAGAGAATGCAACTTTATCGGCAACGTAGCGACTTTTGAGACCGCCCAGGGAGGCGCAATAACGGCGCTGGGCGCCAATATCGAAGTCGTTGACAGCAACATTGCCAATAACCACTCCACAGGAAGCGGCGGCGGTATTTACCTGTCAAGCAAGAACATTGACGGCAATGAGTTCGAAGGCGGCAACAGCATATTAATCAAAAACTGCCTGATAACCGGCAACATCGCAGATCTGGATGGCGGCGGTATTTCCGCCAGCTGGTACTGCGACACCAACGTTGTCAATTGCACGATTTTCAATAACAGGGTTTCCGGTTTGGGCGGTGGTCTGTTTAGCTCCTACGGCAGCTATGTCAACATCCTCAACAGCATAATCTGGGGCAACCAGGCCGGCATCGGCTCAAGCGGCAGTCAAATCGCCGTAAGCGGCATTGAGCCGCCCGCGGGCATGCAGGTGCTTTACAGCGACGTCCAGGACTCAAACGATCCGTGCGCGTGGAGCAATAATATCAATGCCCTGGACTTCGTTATCTGTTTCGACACAACCGGCAGTATGGGTGGCGATATTGATGCGATCAAAACGGCCGCCAGGCAGATTACTAACGCGATTGCCGCGCAGTATGCTGATTACCGGCTTGCTCTTGTCGATTTCCGTGATTACCCCGACGGGAACCATGGTTCCCCAGGCGACTGGGCCTACAGAGACAGGGTGAAGTTCACAACCGATGCTAATATACTTATCAGTGGCCTTCAGCCAATGGCTGCCGGTGGTGGGGCAGATACCCCTGAAGCGATATATACGGCATTGATGCATAGTATCGATGCCAATGCTCTTGTGGCAAGATTAACAGCCAATGGTTATGCGAACTATATTGACCCCAATTCCCCCGGGCTGGGTGATTGGCGCCAAGGCAACAAGGTTATGAGGGTGATTCTGGTTTTGAGCGATGCGCCGCCGCACGATCCGGAGCCATATACGAATTATGTACTTAATGATATTATCACGGCTGCAAACAGCGAAAACCTGATTCATATTATTCCCGTGGTAATTCGTGGCGACCCAGATGCAGAAAACGCTATGAGGCCTGTAGCCGTCGGAACCGGTGGTACACTCATTTTGGCCACGGACTCCAATACGGTACGGGACGCCGTTCTCGGTGCAATCGGTCTATTATCGCAGATACCAGCCCCGATTTTCATCGGGCCAAACAACACAATCAACTGGGACCCGAGCACGTTTACCTGGTGGCCTGATAGTCACAATATCAACGCAGACCCCCTGTTTATTGGCGGTTTCTTCCTCAGCCAGATTGACGCGGGCCAGCTCATCAACAGTCCCTGCGCGGATGCGGGTAGCGATAACGTCGACAGCCCTGATATCAATCTTTCCGGTTATACTACCAGAGTCGACAGCGTGCCTGATGTTTGCACAGTGGATATGGGTTATCACTATCCGCCTTTTGTGCCCGTGCAGTATCAGCTGGGCATCAACGCTACTGGGCCGACGATTATCAGCCCGGTCAGCAACCCATCCAACTGGTTCTGGTTCACGACGGTTCATTTGGAGGTCAGCACTCCGCCGACCGGCTACGAGATCCTCTGGAGCGGAACAGACGATGATACGCTCACCGGCACCGAGAATACTGTGCTTATGAATACAAATAAGACGGTCACTGTGACCTTTGTAAGGAATACCTGCGACCTGACGGTTATCTCGAATAGCGGAGGCACAGTTACGCCTGCCAGCGGTATTTATTCTCGCGGGACGGCGGTCACGCTTACCGCGACACCGGCTGCCGGTTATAGAATTGAGAGCTGGAATGGCACGGACAACGATGGTTTGTTTACCCGAACCAATACTGTTACAATGAGCGGAGACAAAACTGTCAGGGTCACATTCAGTTTACCGCAGACAAGGACCGTTCCTGGCGATTTTACTACGATTCAGGCGGCGGTCTCGGCGGCCCGTTCAGGTGATGTCGTAAGCGTCGCCAGCGGTGTATATCGCGGCAACCAGATTACAATCAACAAGGAAATAACTATAGTAAGTACGAATCCTGACGACCCCTGTGTGGTCGCAGCGACAATAATTGACTCGACGGGATTTGCCAATCAGGCGATTGAATTTGATAGCGGGGCGGACAGTAACACTGTATTGGATGGTTTTACCATTACGGGAGGCACTTGGTACAGAGTAGCTTCTCAGGATGCCACAGTGGCCGGCCAAAACGGGCCTGACGGCGGCGGCTTAGCGGGCGGGGCGGTATATATCAATTCTGGCGCAAGCCCGACTATAAAGAATTGCGTAATCAGAGACACGACTATAACAGGTGGTAATGCAGGCAGCGGCGGTAATGCAGATGCTACTAATCCTGCGGGTCGCGGCGGCTGGGCCGGCTGGGCAAGAGGCGGCGGTATCTATATTGCACCTTTCGCCAACCCGACCTTAATCAACTGCACTATCACTAATTGTACGGTTGTTGGCGGCAATGCCGGTAACGGCGGCAATTCTTCAGGTTCAGATTATAGAGCGGCGGATTATGAGGACGCCAATTACGGCGGCTCGTATAGTAATCCTTACCAAAATGGGTTCATTCCTCCCCAGCCGTGGTGGGCACTTACAAATTCCGACGGCCAACAATATATCGGCGACTACAGGTTCTACAGCGGCTACGGCGGCGGCGTTTTCTGTGACGCAAATTCCGAGGCCAATTTTATCGACTGCGATATAACAAATAATACCGCCAGGGGCGGTATGAGCGGTGTCGGAGGTACAAGGCCGCAGGGTATTGTAAGTGCTGACCCAGTTACCGCTTATAGAATACCCAGCTATGGCGGGGGAGTGTATTGCAGTGCAAACGCAGATATTAATTTTGTCGGGTGTATTATCAGTGGTAATGTCGCCCCAAGACCCGATGCTACTTACCACACAGACCCGTATTTAGGCCACGGCGGCGGCATCGCCTTCGAAGATACCGCGAGTATTCAGCTTCAAAACTGCACGATAAGCGACAATAACTCGGCGGTGGGCGGCGGCGTGTTCTGGTCGGGTGGCGAGCCGCAAGTGCTGGATTGCGACATAATGCGTAACACCGCGTACCTCGGAGGCGGTATTTATGCAATGGAAAGCGCAGGCCAAATCAGAGGTTGCACGTTGCGCAATAACTTTGCCGGCGTATCGCCCAATGATGTTGATGTAATCGCGGGCCAGGGAGGCGGTATATTCGGCTCGTCGATAGACTCAGTGATTGCCGATTGCTTCCTGACTAATAACACTTCTTCGACGTCGGGCGGCGGCATATATTTTTACGGTGTTAGCGATGCTAATACGATAATCAGGAATTGTCTGCTGACAGGTAACCAGGCGGGCCGTGACGGCGGCGGTATTTCCACCAACTGGGGAGCGGTTGTCTCGGTCGAGAACTGCACGCTCTACAATAACCAGGCCACCGGCGCGTTCGGCGTCTCCGGCAACACGGGATTCGGCGGCGGCTTGTACTGTTCTTACGGAGCCCAAACCGACGTCAAAAACAGCATTTTCTGGGACAACAACGACGTGGGTTTGCTCGGTAATGAGATTGCCGAAGGGATAGGCTTCGTCGAATCCGGAACAACCGGCGAATATTATTATTGCGGCACCGTCAGCGTGTCATATAGTGATATCGAAGGCGGTCAGACAGGCGTGCTTGTGAGCGATGGCTGCCCGCTTATCTGGGGGCTCGGCAACAGAAATGTTGACCCGTTGTTTGTCAACGCGGTCGGCGGTGACTTCCACCTTCAGCAGATTACCGCGGGACAAATGGTCGATAGCCCCTGTATCAATGTGGGCGGAGACCTTGCCGTATCACTTGGAATGTTCAGGTATAGTACCTCCACGCTTGGCACGTCCGACACGGGAATTGTTGACCTTGGTTATCATTACCCCATATCGGACTATTGCAGGAAATGGGACCTGTACGTGGATAATCTTATCGACTTCAGGGACTTCGCAGTTTTTGCGTCGACGTGGGTTGACGATTTAGGGGGTGTGGGGTACGGAATAGATGACCTGAAGGAGTTTACATACTGCTGGCTGGAGGAGTTGGGAGAGGATGTGAATGCTCCGACACCAAATCCTATGACCTGGGCAATCCCGCCTCGCGCATTAACCGGGAGCTCGGTTACAATGACAGCCAGCACCGCTGTCGATGCGAGCGGACAGGTTTATTACCAGTTTGAAGATGTAAACGGTACGCCGACCGCCTGGCAGGTTGACCCCTGCTATATAGCTACGGGCCTCAGCCCAACAGGTGAGTATTGTTTCAGGGTCAGGGCGCGAGACAAATATAATAACAAAACCGCATGGTCCGAGGCGGCATGTGTAAGCAATATTGGCGACGTCAACGCACCGACGCCTGCTCCGATATTTGTCGCCGTAGCGGCCCAAAACATCGCTCGCACTGACCCGAACACTGCCAGCGGGCAGTTTGAGTGGGACCCGACTACCTACCAATGGGATTGGTGGCACAGGGTCATAGTTGATGTGACCGGTGTAACTGATAATATTACCCCAACAAGTGAACTTGAAGTTCGTTTTATCTGCAGCAATTCTTCTTACAGCAGCGATAACGTGATTCCGGCGACGTACCGTCCGATTCTTATAGGTCACCCTGTTGCTATTGGAGGGAGGGTTGTTTCAGGTGGTTCTGTTGTTTCCGGCAGCTACCGGCTGACGTGGAACGGAACCAACCAAATTGTCTATGAGGTGTATGTTGATGCAGTCGGCGGTTCGTACGGCAGGCAGTTGAGCTGGCATGTGTGCGTCTATGATGCTTCTCAAAACGCGGCGTGCACCGGTACGCATTCGATTCCGCAATAGCAGCGGGCAGTGTTGAAATGGTGAAAATAAAAGGCCCCGGTGAAAACCGGGGCCTTTTTTATTGCATTTATTTTGCGTAGTGCAGGTCTTTTATGTGCTGGTAGCCATAGTGAGCAAGCAGGTGGTCGAGCAGCACGATAGCGGTATAATTTTCCGCGACGGGCCAAATCCTTGCCGTAATCGTCGGGTCCCGTCTTGTTATCGCCGCTAATTGTTTGGTTTCGAGGGTATATTTGTCGATGGTATGCTGCGGCTTTGCGATTGTAGGCGTTGGTTTGACGGCAAGACGAACGACTATCGGTTGTCCCGTCGCCAGGCCTCCGGTTATGCCGCCTGCGTTGTTGGAATCGAAGACCACTTTACCGTTTTTGGCCTGCATCTGGTCGTTGTTCTGGCAGCCGGTCATATCTTTTACTGCCATACCTGCACCGACCTCGACCGCCTTGACTGCGCCGATACCGAGCATCCTGCCTAATTCAGCATCGAGCTTGTAAAAGACGGGTTCGCCCAATCCCGTGGGTACTCCCAATGCGACTACCTCCACCAGGCCGCCCGCTGAGTCGCCGCTGGCGGAGATTTTGTTGCAGGCGTCGGTCATCGCCTGTGCGGCGTCAATATCGGGGCAGTTCAGGATGTGATGGACGCCGTATTTATTTTTGACTTCCTTTGCGGTAATTTTCGGCGTTTTATCGCGTATGGCGTCGATTTCTTTTTCGATTTGCGCGAAGACAGCCGCTTTTTCGAGGAACCGCATATTCATATTGACCCGGCCTTTGACGTAAATTTCCTGGTAGAACGGGTCAAGGTCGCATCGCATCTTTTTGTAATTCTCGGTGTATGCGAACGCCTTATTATGGTCGATATCGGGACATCGGACGCCTGCGATTTCCTTTACATAGGCGAAGATGTTTATGCCGCATTTTTTGAGGACTTTTTTTGCGACGTAGCCGGCGGCGACGATGGTCGAGGTGTATCGTCCGCTGAAGATTCCTGCGCCGATTGAATCGTCGTCGAGGCCGTATTTGACGAATGACGCCCAGGATGCGTGGCCGGGGCGAGGCGTGCGGTTGGTGTCCTGATACTGCTTGACGTGAACGAAGTGCCGGTCGAGATTCGGTATCAGGATAGTCAAAGGCGTGCCGTTGGTATGGTTTTTGTTGCCCGCGTTTTCAATTGTGTCTTCGGCGTTTAGCCCCGTGTAGATAATTGGCAGGTCCGGCTCTTTGCGGGGGCTGGATAGCTCATCTGCGCCGGGTTTTCGCAGGAGTAAATCCCCGTAGATTTCCTGCTCCGAGAGCGGCATTGCCGGCGGATGGCCCTGCACGACAGCCGTGAGGCCATCCTGATATGACCCGCCCGCGACCGTTACCTGAAACATTCTTCCAATATGACAACCAATCATTTTATTCTCCCGTTATTTCAGTTCCATATTTGCGCCCAGGTTTTGCATCAGTTTAGCATATTCCGGGAAAGTAACACTCATTGCCTCGGCGGTTCCGATTGTGCACTGGCCTTGCATCGCCATAGCGGCAATCGACAAGGCCATTACGATACGGTGGTCGCCTCTGCCATCGAGAACGGCCGGTTTTGGTTTACTATGTTTGATTATAAGGCCATCAGGCAGTTCCTCGGTATCGACGCCGAGTTTTTTGAGTTCTTCAGCCATACATTTAATACGGTCTGTTTCTTTTGCCCTCGCCTGCGGGACGTTTACGAGGCGAGTTTGGCCTTCGGCGAATGCGCCGACGACCGCCATAGCGGGCAGGGCGTCGGGCGTGGCGTTCATATCGATTTCGATGCCTTTAAGCTGCGATTGCCGGACCGTTATCGAATCATTGCCAATCGATATGTCAGCACCCATTGCCTTTAGATACTCGACGACGGCTTTATCGGGCTGGCTGTCGGAAAAGTCGAGACCTTTGAGAGTTATCCCATCGCCGACAAGTGTTGCTGCGCACAGGAAGAACGTCGCGCTGGAAAAATCAGCGGGGACAGCCGAGTCGAAGGATTTGTATCCCTGAGCGCCCCGGATTTTGAAATGCCGCAGATTATTGTTCTCGTATTTAATGGATTGCTTGTCGAGCCAGTCGAGTGTCATCTGAACGTATCCCGGCTCGTTGAGCAGTGTGACGTTAATCTCGGTATCTTTTTCAGCAAGGGGCGTGCACAAAAGCAGCGATGTGAGATATTGGCTGCTGAACGCGGCGATTGATGTTTTGCCGCCGATTAGCCGGCCTGTTACGGTTGCGGGGGCTTTGCCGTTGTTTTTGGTGGCGACGCATTTTGCACCCAGTTCGTTTAGTGAGTCAATCAGCGGCCCGATGGGTCGCGACTGGATTTGTTCATCGCCGGTGAAGTTGGTTGTTTGCCCCGCAGGCGCGAGGGCGGCAGACCCCATAGCAATACGGAGTGTTGTTCCTGAGTTGCCGACGTCTATGATTTCTTTGGTGGCGAGGACCTGCCCCGCGATGCCGGTAACCTTCCAGCAATCGTTATTTGAGGTGTCTATTTTTGCGCCCAGCGAACGGTAGCAGGATACAGAGGAAAGGGTGTCGCCCGAGGCGAGCGGGCTGCGGATTGTGCTTGCGCCTTTGGCTAATGAGGCGATTGCCACGGCGCGAATTGTGTGAGATTTCGAGCCGGGAATAACCACTGTACCCTTCAAGCGGGATTTTCCTGCGATTAACTGCATAGTGGGCGGTATTTTAACCGATTCCGTGCAGCTTGTCGTGATAAAAAATAACCCGCCGATAAGCTAAATGCCGACCGGCGGGTTGTATTAGCATCTATGATTTTAGTTCCAGACCTTGACGCCCGGGGCTTCTTTGCCGTCAGCGCCAACGACACGGAGCATAAACTGGTATTCGCCCGTGTCCTGGTCAACTTTGATTAGGAGCAGATTTTTGCCCTTGTTGAGTTTTACCTTATGTGTTTCCTGGTCCATTTCCATTGCGCGATAGACATGCTGTACGGAGATGAGCTGGTGGTTAATCCAGAGCTTGTAGCCGTCATCGGAGCCAACCCTGACTTCGACATCTTTATCCGCGTCCGAATCGAGCCAGCAGGCACAGTAACACAGAATCTTTTCCTGGTTGCTTTCGATTTTGAGATGAGCGACGTCGCCGAAGATGATATCGGTGCCTGTTGTCGCATAAGGCAGGAATTTAACGGTTGCGCTGCCGTCTATGCCGCCTCCTTTAATTTCCATTCCATTTGTTGGCGTGAAGGCCTCTTCGCCGCCATAGTTCTTCAGGTAATCGACATTGAACCCGGTATTGTCAGGTCTTTCACCGGGGTTGGGGAATACGCCGCAGATAAGCCAGTTGACGACAAAGCCCTGTTCTTCCGCCCAGTTCTTTGCAAGATTGAAGGGGCCAAGTGTCGGGCCAGCGACTGCAGCGGCTGGTTTTTCCGCTGGTTTTGGTGCAGGTGCTGGTGTCTCCGCTGCCTTTGCTGGTGCCGGTTTCACAGCGGCTGCGGGCGCCTTTTCAGCGGTTGCGTTTACCTCTTTTGCCTTGGGGCTGGCTGCCTCTTCCTGGCATCCGGCTATTACAGCGCACAGGGCTGCAAGGCACAACACTAACATCATCGTGCGAAATTGACTTTTGTTCATAATCCAACTCCTTTCCAAAAATTTTGTCTGTAAGATAGCTCTAACCCAACACCACATCGGCATTTTATCCTGACTTGCCGTGCCCGTAAGCTAACAATCAAAGACGAATCGTGCAAGAGATTTTTTCTTTTCATTCAGGCTGTTCGACTTGGCTCACCGCAGGCGGTTTGCAGTTGATTTTGTGCCCGAAGGACGGCGGCGGCGTCGTTTAAGACCAGTTGTTTGACTAAGCCGGCCGGGACAACGAGCAGACCCATATTGAAGACCTTTTCTTCTACCATTGAGGCAACGGTTCTGGCAATGGGCCTGTGCAGATGGTGCTTAGTGACTAAGTATTCGACAATCCGGGATTTATTCCATCTGCTTCTGGTCTGCTCCGAATGGTCTGTATAAAGGTTATCGGCATCCGATAGTCCGCTGTGCCCGCCTCGCCCGACGAGCGGGCGAGTCGAGGCGGGCCTGCCCCGGACAACCTCAATGCGACAGCGTTTTAGCTTTCGCTCGAAGTGATGTTCGCTAAGTGCGACCGCCGCCTCCTCGAAACCGGTGCCGGCGAGAACCGTCTCTATTACCGAAAGAATCTCGCTTGCGCTGATGGCCCGGTTTGTGGCGTTGCGGTAAAGGAAAAACGTTACTGCCTCTGCAAGCTCCTGTGCGGCGGTTATATCAGATTGCCCCGCTGCGCCGAGGGCGTTTGCGATGGAGCCGATGACCTTGGTATGAAGGTACGGCTCCTTTGCGCCGTCGGTCTTGATGACCGTCAATTTTGGCGTCCTTGCCGTCATAATTGTTTTCCCGCACAATTTCCAATGCGGCCACGGGCTTTTAGGCCGTGCCACTTACTGAAAGAGCTTCGGCTGTCCTGCCACGTCGGGCTGCGATATTGCCTGAGTTATTTCATCAATAAACTCGCCGGCGTCTTTGAAATCGCGATAGACGCTGGCGAAACGAATATACGCCACTTTATCAACGTCACGAAGATGTTTTATAACGCTCTCGCCGATGAATGAACTGGTTACCTCCTTGTCGAAATTTCTGAATATGTCTTCTTCCACCTTGTCGGCAATCTGGCGAACCTGCTCGGCGGAGACAGACCTTTTATAGCAGGCCTTCTGAAGTCCCGCTATAATTTTTTCCCTGTCGTAAGGAACGCGGGAGCTGTCCTTTTTTATAACGTACATTCTGAAGCTCTCGCTGGTTTTTTCGTATGTGGTGAAGCGTTTGTTGCACGCCAGGCACTGGCGTCTGCGCCGGATGATTCGCCCGCCGTCGCTGGAGCGTGAGTCGATTACTTTATCCTGCTCTTCTTTGCAGAAGGGACATCTCACGGCCTAATCCCGCCTCGCTTTCAATCAAACCGGAAAACCGGTTTTCAAACCGCATACACGGTTACAAGCAGCAACCGCATTGTAAAAGCCCTGCGCTGAATGTGTCAAAGAAAATCCGTGCAGAATCGCATTAACTTTCGGCGGGTCCCGTTAGAAAAAATCGTGATACAGAAGTTTCCAATAAATCGCGGATTTATAACGGGGCGGGTCTGATTTTACTTTTGACAAGCCCGGTCAATCAATTAGCATAGGCATCATATTAGGGAATCTGATTTTAAGGAGCAGTTAAATGGCATCCAACAGCAGTCAAATATCACGTCGGGAGTTTTTAGGTAAAACCACACAATTCGCGGCGGGGGCTATTGCGGCAGGAATGCTGACCTCCTGCGCGAGACCGACAGCGGTTACCGGCACAAAAGGCGGCGTCATTGGCGCCAATGACCGTGTTAACATTGCGATAATCGGGGTCAGAGGCCGGGGTATGAACCAGGCGGAGGGTTTTGCCAGAATCCCGAATGTTAAAATAAAAACGCTATGCGATATTGACGCGAACCTTTTTGCCGAGCGGGTCAAAAAAGTCGAGGATATTCAGCATTTTGCGCCCGCGACCGAGCGGGACCTTCGACGAGTTTTCGAGGATAAGGATATAGATGCTGTGACGGTGGCTTTGCCGAATCACTGGCATGCGCTTGCGACGATTTGGGCCTGCCAGGCGGGTAAGCACGTTTTTGTCGAGAAACCCTGTTCGCACAATATCCGTGAGGGGCGGAAAATGGTTGAGGCGGCGAGCAGGTATGGGCGAATCGTCGAATGCGGCTTCCAGAATCGCTCACTCAGTAATGTTCAGCAGGCAATCAAGTTTCTCCACGACGGCGGAATAGGCGAGGTTTATATGGCTCGCGGACTGTGCTACAAGGCACGCGACACGATTGGCAAGGTCCCGGACGGCATCGGAACCGGCCCGCAGTATAAGTACTCCGTCTGGAACAATCCGGGCGTCAACTACGACGCGGATTATATGGGCAGGGTTGACTATGATATGTGGCTCGGCCCCGCGCCGCAGAGGCCTTTCAATTATAACCGCTTTCATTATAACTGGCACTGGAACTGGGATTACGGCAACGGCGACATAGGCAACCAGGGGCCTCACCAGTTCGATATCGCACGCTGGGGGCTGAATAAAAACGAGCACCCGGTCAAGGTTTCTTCTCTGGGCGGGTATTTCGGGCCGGAATCCGACCAGCAGACGCCCAATACGCAGTCGGCGGTTTTCGAATACGCGGACGGCAAGATTATGCAGTTCGACGTTCGAGGGATTTACTCCAACGACGAAGCGGCCATTTTCGACGCGATAAAAAAATCTGAGACAGTTGCCGCGGACCCGAACATGGCCCCAAAAACAATTGAGGAGTTCACGAAACGCCAGGAAGGCGTCGGCGTGGGCAATCTTTTCTACGGCACAAAGGGCTGGATGTACCTCAATGGCTCGGTATGGAAGACGTATTTCGGCAGGAAAAATGAGCCGGGGCCAAGTTCCGAGACGCTGGAAGAATCGGCTAATCCGAACGATCCGGCGGGCGCGGGGTCACAAGGCCATTTCGAGAATTTTATAGCCGCTCTTCGCAGCGGCAAAAAAGAGGACCTCAATTGCCCTGTCGAGACCGGCTTTATGTCAACGACGCTGCCTCATCTGGCGAATATCTCGTATCGCCTTGGCAGGACGGTTGTTTTTGACGGCAAAAAAGAAAAGTTCGTCGCTGACAATCGTGCCGACAAAATGCTGACCCGCAACTATCGAAAACCTTACGCTGTACCGGAAAGAGTATAACGCCCTTTTTTATTGCGATTCGGCTGAGAATCCGGTATAATAGCGCCGGAATTATTGTTGGGAGGCAAAGGGTTTGGTTATGAGGAAGGTCATTTTGACATTTCTAATCCTTGCCGTGGTGTCGGTCTATCTTGCCTGCCCCTCTTTAGCGGGGGCCAAATACTCCGGCGGTACGGGTAACGTCGGTGACCCATACCAAATCGCTAACGTTGCCGACCTTATGACACTGGCAAACGATGCCAACGATTATTCCAAATGTTTCATTATGACTGCTGATATCAATCTCGACCCTAATCTGCCCGGAAATAAGGTTTTCGCGACCGCTGTTATCGCTCCTGATACGGTTAACTCAGGCATCAATTTCGATGGAAATCCATTTAGAGGTTTCTTCAACGGAGCAGGGCATAAAATCAGCAACCTTACAATAGATACTAACGGAGCGGAAAATGATTACCTGGGCCTTTTCGGCTTCATAAGGGACTGCGTTATAAAGAATGTTGTTCTTGAAAATGTTTCCATAACCAGCAGCGGCTTCTCGTACTACGTTGGAGGGCTGGCGGGAAAACTCTACAATGGAAGGATAATCAATTGCAGTTCGAATGGGAAAATCGCTGCCGAAAAATGGTCATATTACATAGGCGGGCTGGTGGGAAATAACTTAGATGGCAGCATCAGCTATTGCCGTTCGGCAAGCACTATTACATGCAATCTCCGCGCAGAGGACTTCGGCGGCCTGGTGGGAAAAAGCGATTCCGGTGATATAAGCTATTGTCTTTCATCAGGAACTATCTCCGCCGGGTACGATTCAACCTCCATCGGCGGACTGGCAGGAGCAGTTTACAGCACCAGTATCAGATATTGTATTTCAATAAACGCTCTTTCTGACGGCGGCTCGACAAGCGGCGTTGGCGGGCTGGTGGGATACAATAGCGACGGCACTATAAGCAGCTGCTATTCGGCCGGCGATATCACCAGCGGAGACGAGGCATCCTACATTGGCGGATTTACGGGAGCTCAGCAAGGTGTTGTCGCCAATAGTTATTCGACAGGTGATGTTACTGTCGGAATTAATTCGTGGAGTATTGGCGGGTTTGTGGGGGCTTTTGGATGGGCCGGGGCGGGGGGAGATACCCAAAATTGCTATTCGACAGGAATTGTTACCGCCGGTGCTGGATCAGGACCGTTCGGCGGATTCGCGGGAACGCACTACAGCGGAAATATCAGCAGCAGCTATTTTATTGATGTGGCCGGGCCTGATAACGGTTACGGTGAGCCGCTTACGGATTTACAGATGAAACAGCAAGCGAGTTTCACCGGCTGGGATTTCGCAGGCGTTTGGTCTATAAATGAAGGCGTTAGTTGTCCGCTTCTGAGATGGTCGATAATGAATCCCGCGTTCTCCGGCGGTTCAGGCAGCTCTGATGATCCCTACAGGATAAGCTCAGTTGATGACCTGTTGATTATGGCAGCAGATATGAATGAATATAACAAACATTTCGTGCTTACTGCCGATATCGACCTCGACCCTAATCTGCCCGGCAACTCCGTATTCTCCGCTGCTGTTATTGCTGCAAGCGGTACCAGCTTTGTCGGGACATTTGATGGTGCCGGGCACAAAATCACCAGCCTGACTATAAACGGTGTCGTAAAGGAGTATTTGGGTTTGTTCGGGTACAGTTTCGGCGAGATAAATAATCTTCGGCTTGAAAATATCGCTATCAGCGGAGGCGGGGCAGATTATCTTGGCGGGCTGGTGGGATATAACGATGGCGACATAAACAATTCCTATTCTACGGGTATAGCATCTGATGCGTGCAATATCGGCGGGCTGGTAGGAAGCAGCGGCATCTATAGCAGAATCATCAGTTGCCATTTTACCGGTATCATAACCGGCAGCGATGGCACAACAGCGGTCGGCGGTTTGGCAGGAAACAGCTACGGCTATATCAGCAATTGCTATTCTGCGGGTATTGTCACTGGCGGTGATGGGGCATCGGCCCTCGGCGGCTTGGTGGGATGGGCCAATGGCAGCTGGTCAATCGTTGGTAATATTATTAATTGCTATTCGAGTTGCAGTGTCACCGGCGGTGCTGGATGCATGGCGCTCGGTGGTCTGGTAGGATTGCCCAGCGGCTCTAATATCATTAATTGCTATTCAACAGGCAATGTAACCGGCGGTGATGGGGCATGGGGGCTTGGCGGTCTGGTGGGATATAACGACAATTGCTATATAAGCAACTGCTATTCGACGGGCACAGTCACCGCTGGAGATTCTTCAGATGGACTCGGCGGCCTTATAGGATATAGTGAGAGCGGCGCAAGCGGCAGTTATTTTCTGATCACAAGCGGACCGGATAACGGAATCGGGACGCCGTTGACGGATATGCAAATGAAACAGCAGGCGAGTTTCGCCGGGTGGGATTTTGTGTGGGAGATGGCCAACGGGTCGAATGATATATGGGCTATATGCGAGGGGGTGAGTTATCCGAAACTTGCATGGCAGTTTACCACTGGCGATACGAATAATGACAAGAACGTGGATTTCACCGATTTTGCCCTGCTGGCTAACAAATGGATGCAGGCCGACTCGAATCTTTACTGCGGCGGAACAGACCTCACCGGTGATGGTTTGGTTGATATGTTCGACATTGCTGTTTTTGTTGAAAACTGGCTTACGGACTTATAATTAGCAATCCGAATTCTTCTACAAATCTGCCTTCAGCGGATAAACCACGCCTGCCGCTGTTAGACGTCCCTTACGGGAGGCGGATAAATCCCGTGAGGTATTAACCTTGCCCGCAACCAGCCGGTAATACGATGTAATTTTATCTCACCGGATAAACGTTTGACAGTTCGGGTTCGGCAATCTACAATCCTCATCTTGGCAGCGGAAGTGCTCTGTGCGGAATTTTTATAGCAACGGAATGTCCGCCGCAGGCGGATAAATAAATGGCAGGCACGATAAGAGAAAATACGGGAAAGCCGGCGAGGAAGCGTCTTGAGACGGTAACCCCCGCTGCTGTCTTGCGACAGCAAGACGCGGGGGCGGCGTTGACCAGCAGGATAATGCCTGAGTCGCTTGCCGCCGAGGCGGCGGTTCTCGGTTCGATGATTATTGACCCTGCCTGCATAGGGCAGGTAGTTGAGATGCTTGGCCGGGATTCCTTTTATCGGGTTGAGCACCAGTTGATTTACGACGCGGTGATTGCCCTTTACGAAAAAAACAGGGGCGATGGTATCGACGGCGTTCTGTTGCGTAATGAGCTTGAAGGCCGCAAACAACTCGAACAGGTTGGCGGCGTGGAATACTTAGGCAAGCTTGCCAATTCAGTTCCCAGCTCCGCCAACGTCGCCTATTACGCGGGAATCATAAAAGACAAGCAACTGCAACGCGAGCTGATTCAAACAGCGACTGACATACTAAATGATGCCTATGACCCCACAGGAGAGTCCCTTGCGAAACTCGATGAGGCCGAGCGGCGAATCTTCGCGATTACCGACAAACGCACCGCCGGGCAGGCGATAGGCATAAAAGACCTCGTTACGCACGCATACGAGCTTATCGAGAAACGTGACGGGAAACACATTACGGGACTGGCTACCGGTTTTATGGCGCTCGACCAGTTGACCTGCGGGCTGCAAAACGGCGAAATGATTATAATCGCCGGCAGACCGAGTATGGGTAAAACCGCCCTTGCGCTCAACATCGCGGAAAATATCGGTGTTGTTGAGAAGACGCCCGTTGCCATTTTCTCATTGGAAATGGGCCAGCAGCAGTTGGCCGAGCGGTTCCTGTGCAGCGTGAGCCAGGTTGAGAGCCAGCTTGTGCGAAAGGGGATGTTGTCCACGGAACATTATCGCCGGCTCGTCGATGCCTGCGGCATACTTTCAGCCGCCCCCATATTTGTTGATGATACCTCGACGCTGACGCCTCTGGAATTACGGGCGAAGGCAAGGCGTCTGAAAAGTCAGTATGACATAAAATGCGTATTCGTCGATTACCTGCAGTTGATGCAGCTCGGCAATTCTCGTGTCGAATCGCGTCAGCAGGAAATCACGACTATATCCCGCTATCTCAAGGCCCTTGCCCGCGAATTGAATATCCCCGTTGTGGTGCTTAGTCAGTTGAATCGTTCGCCTGAAGGTCGTGAGGGACACCTGCCGAAGATGAGCGACCTTCGTGAAAGCGGCAGTATCGAGCAGGACGCCGACGTTGTTATGCTGCTGCACCGCGAGGATTATTATCACAACGGAGAAAAGGATTACGAGCCGAACAATATCGCCAACGTGATAATCGCCAAGCAGCGAAACGGTCCGACGGGGACCGCTGACCTTACGTTCCTGGATAAATTCACGCGGTTTGGGAATGCTGCTTCGTTTGTGGATGAACCATCCACGGCTTTGCAGCAGGAGCCATCCAGGGAAGAAACGCCGTTTTGATTAGCGAAAAGCAAACTACAAAGACCTGAAGACACGAAGTAAAAAGGTAAGAAGAAAAACTTCGAGTCCTGGTATCTTTGTGGTGAAAGGGAAAAGTGAAAAGACATTGGCGTAAGATTTCGATGTTGGTATGTTTTGCCTTGGTTTGTGTTCGGCCCGCCTGTGCTGCTGACGCGAATTCTGCCGGGCCGGCAGGCGAGGATACCAACCAGATAACTTCTGCTGTTCCGGCAGGCGAGGATACCAACCAGATAACTTCTGCTGTTCCGGCAGGCGGGGATTCCAACCAGATAATCTCTGCTGTTCCGGCAGGCGGGGATTCCAACCAGATAACTTCTGTTGTTCCGGCAGGCGGGGATTCCAACCAGATAACTTCTGCTGTTCCGGCAGGCAGGGATTCCAACCAGATAACTTCTGTTGTTCCGGCAGGCGGAGATTCCAACCGGATAATTTCTGCCGGTCCGGCAGGCAGGGATTCCAACCAGATAATTTCTGCCATTCGCGTGGAAGGCAACGTCAGCGTAAAGGCCTCCGAAATCCTCACGAAAGTCCGCACAAGGCAGGGCGACATATTCAATCCGGGCGTCACAGCGGAGGATGTGAAGCGGATAGCCGAAGTCAAAGGCGTCGAATACTGCTATTACAACACCAAACCGGTTGACGGGAATATCGAGCTGACATTTGTCGTTGTCGAAAAAAATCTCATAAGGTCGATTGAGTTCGTTGGCAATAAGGCGTTCAAGGGTAAAAAGCTGCAGGAAAAGCTCGGCTTTAAGGTGGGCGACTATCTTGACCCGGTCCTGGCGCATACCTACGCGACCACTATCCTTGAGTTTTATCGCCAGAGTGGTTTCCCATACACCGAGATAACGCTCGATACCGCAAAATTATCCACCGGCAAGCTGGTTTATACCGTCAAGGAAGGCCCACGGGTAAAAATCGATTCGGTAAAATTCAGCGGCAATAAATTCCTTAAATCGGGCGAGTTGAAGAAGGCCGTCAAGGCCCGCACCCGCAGTTGGGTATTGTTCCAGAAATACTACAACGAAGAGGAACTTAACGAGGACGTTTCGAAGCTCCAGCGGGTATATCAGAAAAAAGGGTTCCTTAACGCCAAAATCGAGGCCCAGCGGGAGTTCAACGCCGACAAGAGTAAAATCCGCATAATCTTTGCCATCGAGGAAGGCATCGCTTATTCGGTTGAAAACACCATTTTTACCGGCAGTGAGCAGTACGACAGCAAGAAGCTGTATGAGCAGTTGACGCTGCTGAACGGCCAGACCTATAACGAGCAAATGGCCGAAACCGATACAAAGCAGCTTACTAAGTTATACAGGGGAACCGGCTTTATTGACGCGAAGGTCGAGCGGGGCATCAAGTTTGTTTCAGACAAGACGGTTGATCTCGAATACACGGTCAAAGAAGGCGGCCGTTTTCGCATAGGCCAGATAACAATCACCGGCAATGAGCAGACCAAGGACAAGGTTGTTCGACGTGTACTCGACGAGTACGACTTCCAGCCGGGCAAATGGTATAACGGCGATATCGCCCGCGGGGACGGTAAAGGCGAACTCGAAAAAAACCTCCAGCAGACTCTGCTTACCGAACGCGACGGGGCGACAATTACGCCGTCCGGTTCAACCCCCGGTCAAAAGGATGCCCAGGTCAGTATCATTGAGGGCAAAACGGGTATGATTATGCTGGGCGCCGGCGTATCCAGCGACAGCGGCGTTATGGGCCAGATTACCTATGAGCAGAGAAATTTAGACATCGGCGATAAGCCCAAAAGTTTCGAAGATTTTGTCACAGGCAAGGCCTTAAAGGGGGGCGGGCAAACCCTGCGAATCGCCCTGCAGCCGGGTACTGAATTGAGCACATATTCCGTCAGTTTTACCGAGCCATACCTCAACGACAAACCCATCAGTTTGGATTTGGCCGGCTCGAGCTGGGAAAGATGGCGCGAATGCTATAACGAAGACAGATTAAAAGGATTTGTCGGCTTAGGCAAGCGAGAGAAAGACAAGTGGCAGGAGAATATCGGGTTACGCGTTGAAAATGTCAGGATAAAGGATATTGACAGCCAGGCACCAATCGAAATAAAGGATGTTGCGGGCAATAATCTTCTCACGGGCGTCCGGCTTGGTGTCGGCAGAGACCTTACCGATAACAGGTTCAATCCTTCAAACGGTCAGAATTTCGACGTCTCTTATGAGCAAGTTGCCGGCGACTTTACTTTTGGCATCGCCAGCGGCACCTACAGGAGATATTTCACCCTTTATGAGGATTTGGCCGAGCGAAAGACCATTCTGGCCACCAAACTTTCGGTGGCGACCGTCGTAGGCGATGCGCCGCCCTTTGAGAAGTTCTACGCCGGCGGCAGCGGCTCCTATGGTATCCGCGGTTTCCAGTATCGCGGAGTGAGCACAAGGGGCCTTCAGACAAATGTTGTTGAACCGAACATTCCGCAACGAAGAGACCCCATTGGCAGCGACTGGATATTCCTGGCAAATGCTGAAGTCGCTGTTCCGCTCATCGGTGATAATATAGCGATGCTGTTTTTTATTGACAGCGGCGCCATTGATACCGGCGGTTACCGCGTCGGCGCGGGCACCGGTTTTCAGATAATGATACCGCAGTGGTTCGGGCCTGTTCCTATGCGGTTCGAACTTGCAGCGCCCCTGATGAAAAGCGAAGGCGATAGGACGCAGGTCTTCAGTTTCTCCGTGGGAACCTTGTTCTGATGTCCAATTTATTGGGGCAGGGGGGTTTGCGGAATTCTTAAATCTTTCGTAAAATACTGCTGCGTATGGATTGATAGTCGGTTATTGGTAATTGATGGTTTACCAGTATTGCTTGGAATGTCCGAACGGTGCAATAATCAATGAGAAAGGGAAAATTATGAAGCTTAAGTCAATCATTGTTATGGTTCTTGTAATAGTAATGTCAGGTTTCATTATGAACGCCTGGGCCGCTGATAATAAGTGTCTCAAAATAGGCGTCGTCAGCGTCCGCAAGATATTTCAGGATTGCAAGCGCAACACGAAGTACAGACAGGAAATGTCGGCCGAGCGAGATAAGCTCGAAGCGGAACTTGAGAGTTTGTCCAAGGATATAGACGCCAGCAAGAGCAAGTTGAAAATGCTGAAACCTGGCAGCGCGGATTATTTATCGGGTATGAAGGATGTGCTCGATAAACAGGGGAGTTTGCAGGCCAAGCAAGAGTACTTCAAACGCCAGATGGATATGCGCGAGCAGGCCGTCATTGAGCAGCTTTTCAAAGACGTCGTTAAGGCAACCGGTGAGGTCGCGAAAAATAAAGGATTCGACATGGTTCTCGAAAAAAGCGAGCCGGACCTTCCGGCTTCCAACTCAAATGAGCTTACGCTGACAATAAGCACGTACAAGGTCTTGTATAACGCCGGTTGCGAAGATATTACTGATGCAGTTATGGCGAAAGTTGACGCGAATTCGATATAAGAATCACCGCCATAAGAAGGCATTATGGAACTAACGGTCAAAGAACTGGCTAATCGACTTGGGGCAGAGTTAATCGGCGATGGGGCTGGCATCATTCGTTCGGTTGGGCCTGTCGGCTCCGCGGACCAGACGACGCTGACTTTTCTGGCGGACGAAAAATATCGCGCCTCGCTGAAGGACTCCCGTGCCGGCGCCGTGATAGTCGCCAGGACAATCGAAGGGTTTTCGCAACCCCAGTTGCTTGTGAAAAATGTAAACGCGGCTCTGATTGAGGCGTTGAAGATTTTTTCGCCGAAGCTTCGGCCTGCCGTGCCGGGCGTGGACCCGGCCGCTAAGATTGCCGCCGGCGTTAAAATGGGCAAAAACGTATCGATTGGTGCCTGTGTTGTTATTGAAGACGGTGTCGAAATCGGCGATGATACGATTATCGCTGCTGGATGCAAAATCGGCCAGAACACCAAAATCGGTCGGGCCACGCGGCTCGACTGCAACGTCGTTATTTATCACAACTGCACAATCGGAAATAATGTTGTAATTCAGGCCAATACTACAATCGGTTCCGTTGGCTTTGGCTATTCTTTTATCGACGGTGCTCATCGACTAATCCCGCACAACGGCGTTGTTGTTATCGAAGATTATGTTGAGATAGGCGCCAATAGCTGCGTTGACAGGGCAAAATTCGGCGAGACGCGAATCGGCGCCGGGACGAAAATAGACAACCTCGTTCAGATTGCTCATAACGTCATTATCGGCAAGTGCTGCCTGATAGTAGGCCAGGCCGGTATAGCCGGCAGTAGTAAGCTCGGCGACGGCGTTGTTCTGGGCGGGCAGTCGGCAGTGGTTGACAATGTCGAGATTGGCGCCGGTGCGATGGTCGGTGCGCAGGCGGGCGTGATTAACAACATCCTGCCCGGCAAAAAAGTGGCCTGGTCGCCTGCGATTGACAGCAAGGAAGCGCTTCGCGCGGTAGCCAGCATCCTGCGGCTGCCCACAATCATCGAGCAGTTCAAGAAATTATCAGCGCTCGTTGCGGCGAAGGCCGATGGAGACGCGGTGAAAGATTTGGAAGAACGTGTCAAAAAGTTAGAACCGCCGCGCCGCAGCCGGGAGGGTTGATAAACTTGAAACCACGAAGACGCAAAGCCACGAAGAAAAAATAAAGTAAAACAAAAAAAGAAATATTTTTGTCCTGGTGTCTTAGTGGTGAAGACAAAAAAATGAAACTGCAAAAGACGATAGCAACCCCGACAGCGCTTAGCGGCAGGGGCCTGTTTGGCGGCAAAGAGGCGTCGGTAGTTTTTCGCCCCGCCCCGGTCGATACCGGCGTGGTCTTCGTCCGCACCGATTTGGCCGAGCCGGTCCGCATCAGGGCTATCGCCCCCAATATCGGCGAACGAACCCGCCGAACCACCATAAAAAAAGGCCCCGTCAGCATCGAGACCGTCGAGCATTGTCTGGCAGCCGTCGCCGCCCTTGAAATAGATAATCTCACTATCGAAATCGACGCACCTGAACTGCCCGCGTCGGATTGCAGCAGCGGAGAGTTTTTCCGGCTGCTCAGTCAGTCGGGCCTTGTCGAACAGGAGGCGCCGCGGCACGAATTCACAATCCAGGAACCTATTTTCATCACCTCTGGCGACGCTTCCATATACGCGCTTCCCTTTCCGGACGATACGCTGAATATCACATACGACCTTGACTACGGCGGACACACCGGAATCGGGAGGCAGATTTACAGTTGTCGCCTCACTCCCGACAGTTTCGAGAAAAACCTCGCCCGCGCCAGAACGTTCCTTCTTGAGGTCGAGGCCAGGCAGTTTCAGGCGCATGGTATGGGGACACACCTTACGCCAAGAGATATTCTTGTTATTGATTCCGACGGCCCCATTAAAAACTCCTACAGATTTCCGGATGAATGTGTCAAACACAAAATAGTTGACCTTATCGGCGACCTTTTGCTGGTCGGCAGGGCAATCAAAGGCAGAATCGTATCCTATAAAAGCGGCCACTCCCTGAACCATCAGCTTGCGCACAAGCTATACGAGGCCGCCGAACGGCAGGAGCGCACCGCCAAATTCGGTACCGACGCCCTGCTCGATATCCGCGCAATCGCCAAAATCCTCCCGCACCGATACCCGTTTTTGCTTGTTGACAAGGTAATCGAACTTGAAAGCGACAGCTTCATAAAAGGTATAAAAAACGTAACCTTCAATGAGCAGTTTTTCCAGGGACATTTTCCCGGCACGCCCATTATGCCGGGCGTTCTTATTGTCGAGGCAATGGCCCAAATATCAGGCCTGCTGTTTGCCCAGCGGCTTGAGCACACAGGCAAGCTGGCCTTTCTTCTCAGTATGGATGGTGTTAAGCTTCGCAAGGCCGTTGTGCCCGGCGACCAACTTGTTCTCATATCGGAGGCCGTAAAAAGCCATACGCGAAGCGCCCATTGCAAATGCAAGGCGATGGTCGGCGACGCGGTTGTCGCTGAATGTGAGCTCAAGTTTATGCTCGTGGATAATGACAAGCTATAGAACATTAAAATCGAAATACAGGATGCCATAATGAAAAAGGTTCATACTACCGCGGTTATTGAGGACGGGGCCATTATACAGGACGGTGTCGTAATCGGGCCTCACTGCTTTGTCGGCAGCGGCGCATCAATCGGCGAAGGGACTGTCCTCGAAGCCAATGTCGTCATTGATAAAAACGTCCGTATCGGAAAACGTAATCATCTGTTTCCCAATTGCGTAGTAGGCGGACAGCCCCAGATACTGAATCTTGACCCCGGCGCCAAAATCGGCGGCTTGGTAATCGGCGACGACAACACAATTCGCGAACAGGTAACCATTCATCCGAGTATGCACCACGACTCCCTTACTAAAATCGGCAATTCCAATCTGATTATGGTTGGCGTGCATATAGGCCACGATTGTATTCTTGAAGACAAAATCGTCCTGAGCAACTTCACCCAGATAAGCGGCCACTGCAAAATCGAAACGGGCGTCTGGCTCTCAGGCGTCGTCCTGCTCCATCAGTTTGTTACTATCGGCAGATGGTGCTACGCCGCCGGCCTTGCGGGAATCAACAAGGATGTTCCGCCTTTTTTGATTGTCAGCGGGCACTATCCGCCGGAAGTTCGGGGCATCAATAAGCGAGGCCTCAAACGCGCAGGACTGAATGAAAAACAGCAGAAGGCAATCAATGATGCTTACAAGCGTCTCTACCGCGATGACAAAAAGCCATTGTTGCATAAGGCGAGAGAGATGGCCGAAGAAAAAGGTCTTGATGAAAACGTCCGCGATATGATTGATGCCATTCTAAAAAGCAGCGAGCATCGCTACGGCAGATATCTCGAAAAATTCAGGTAGCGGAAAAAGGGGTCAGGCCCTTTTTTTCGGGGTCTGACTTGCTCGGCCATTAAAAGGATTGATATGGATAGATTACGAACCGCGGTTGTTGGCGCAGGCAAGATGGGTGAAATCCACGCCCGCGTTTACTCAGAGCTGCCCCAGAGCAATCTCGTCGCCATTGTCGATATCGACGCCGACAAGGCAAAACGACTGGCGAAAAAATACCGTTGTGAATCAGCCCAGAATGTGACCGAACTGATTGGGAAAGTTGATGCGGTAACAATCTCCGCCCCGACCACCGAGCATTTTGCGCTGGCAAAGCCGTTGATTGAGGCGGGCATTGCAGTCCTTATTGAAAAACCACTCGCGGCCGACGTGGGTCAAGCGAGAGATATTGTCGCACTCGCCAAGAGGACCGGCTGTCTTGTCGCCGTAGGTCATTCCGAACGATGCAACCCTGTTGTTCAGGCGATGAAACGGCTGCAAATCGAGCCGAAATTTATCGAGGCGGCGAGAATAAGTCCCTATCCTTTCCGCTCAACCGACATCGGTGTCGTCCTTGATATTATGATTCACGACATCGATATTATCTTGTCACTTGCCGCGAGCAAGGTAGTCAAAGTTGACGCAGTTGGGATAGGCGTAATTGACCCCCAAAATGAAGATATTTGCAACGCCAGAATCGTGTTTGAAAACGGCTGTGTCGCCAATGTTACCGCGTCGCGGCTTGCTCTGAAAACCGAACGCAAAGTCCGGGTCTTCAGCAAACAGGCGTACCTCAGCGTTGATTATTTCAAAAAGACGGGCGTGGTAATCAAAGCCGCCCCGAATATAGACGTTGTCGAGAAAATCAGGCAGCTCAAAAAAAGCGGTACGTTCGCTTTGCTTACCGCCGGCTGGCAGGACCTTCTGCACCGCGAAACCCTCGATGTTGACGACAGAGAGCCGCTTCGCCTTGAGCAGGAGGCGTTTCTGCGGGCCGTTGCCGACAAATCTCTTCGGCCCGAAGTCATCGCCGAAGAAGGTCTTGCAGCAATGGAATGCGCTGCTATGATTCTCGAATCTATGCGGCAGCATAAATGGGAATGATTATTTACTATTGATTAACGTTTAAGGGTGTTATATGAAATATGGCAGGAACTCAGGTGTTTATTTGTTGGGTGTGGCGGCGGCTGTAATGGTTTTTGTGTTCGGCTGCCCGGCGGAAAAGAGAAATAACGAGGGTCGAACAATGGTAAAACTGGAAACCACAAAAGGCGATATTGTGATTGAAGTCAACGAAACGGCTGCCCCGGTAACAGTCGCCAATTTCCTGCGATACGTTCAGGAGGGCTTCTATGACGGGACGATATTCCACAGAGTCATACCCAATTTTATGATTCAGGGCGGCGGTTTTACCCCTGATATGAAGCAAAAAACCACCCGTCCGCCAATTGTTAATGAGGGCAAAAACGGCCTCAAGAACAAACGCGGGGCAATCGCGATGGCCAGAACCAATGACCCAAGCAGCGCTACCGCACAGTTCTTCATCAATCATGTTGACAATACCAATCTCGACTATTCTGCTCGCAACCCCGGCTACGCGGTCTTCGGGCAGGTCGTAGAGGGTATGGATGTTGTCGATGCAATCGACAAGGTCAAGACCGGGACAAAGGGAATGTTCCAGGATGTTCCTGACGAGGCGGTCATTATCAAATCCGTGAAGGTTATATCGAAAAAATGATCGTGGGATAAAACCTTGATTTTTTGAAAGGGGAAACAGATGAGCAAAATCGTAAAGGTAAGTTTGATAATCCTGGCGGTTTTGCCTGTCCTGTGCAACTGTGGAACACTCGCCGCTGATAAACAGGAGGCAGACGCACAGACGAAAATCGAAAACCCATACCATGGGGCACGTGTTCTTGTTGAAGCCCTTATAGTCGAGGTCAAACCCGAGGCGATTGAGAAGGCCGGCGTGGGACCTTTGAGCAAAGAGCGGGCCACGGCGGCGAAAATTCTGGAGATTATCAAAGACAAGAACGCCGGAAGGATACAAAGCTGCGAGAAACTGGCAATGGTTAATCCTGGCACTGCGAGTATGCATGTTTCAGGCAAAAAGGAAATTCCCTCCGTCGCAGATACTAACGGCAGAGCTACTATGCTGGCTCAGAACGATGTCGGAAGCGACATGTTAGCAGAACTTATAATAGAACCCGACGGGAGGATATTTATTGGTTTCAAGGTGGATATCAGGATATTGAATGCCGATTCCCGGACGGAAAACCAGAGGTCTGAAGTTCTGAACTGCTCCTGGAATAGCAGGGTGTCAATGAAATCGGGCATACCTGTCATAGCAAGCGCTCTTGAGAACAAAGACAAGGTGACATACCTGATTCTTCGGGCCAATATCGAACAGGATAGTTTGCCTCAAACGCTCCAGAATAAGAAATGACAGCCGAGCAGATAATAAAGCGTTTTAAGATGCAGCCGTTGCGGCAGGAAGGTGGTTACTACATCGAAACCTACCGTGCAGCCGAGCAGTTGAAAAAAGAGATTCTGCCTTTTGGGGTTTCAGGCGACCGCAATATCAGCAGCGTTATCCTTTATCTGCTCACCGCCAAAACCGTATCGCTGATGCATCGGCTCAAGTGCGATGAGATGTTCCATTTTTATCTGGGCAATCCGGTAACAATGCTTCAACTGCACCCCGACGGCTCAAGCGAAATTGTTACCCTCGGCCACGATATATTAAATGAACAAAAAGTTCAGGTCCTTGTCCCCAAAGGCACCTGGCAGGGGGCGTTCATCCAGCCCGGCGGCAAATTCTCGCTTATGGGTTGCTCCGTCGCTCCCGCTTTTGACGAGGCCGACTTTGAAATCGGCGACAGGGAGACATTGCTCGTTAAATACCCGGATATGCGGGAGCTTATCCTGCACCTTACTCACGCACACTAACGCTAACTGAGTTTTGCCTGCCCAACCAATTGGTGCGCCAGCCGGCTCGGTTCAGGCAATCGGTATTTTGTCGTGCACTCCAGAATAATGCTAATCGCATCTTCCAGCGTGCATTTGTGCCCGACTGAAACAAACACCGGCTTGACATTTGCTCTTGTCCGCAAAACCACGCCAATCGCTTCTTTCTCATCCAGTAGTTGGCTATAATTGCCCTTTAGCCGACCCGGTTCTTCGAATGTCCCTGTCAGCCGACTCTTTGCGCAGCCAATTGTTGGTTTATCAATAAGCAATCCTATGTGTGAGGCAATTCCCAATCGCCGGGGATGCGCAAAACCCTGACCATCGACGATGAAAACATCGGGCGTGTTTTTTAGTTTCTCGATTGCGTCGATGCACGCCGGTGCCTCTCGAAACGACAATAAACCGGGTATGTATGGGAAATCGACTTTTCGAGTTGCGGTTATTGTCTCAATAGTTGAAAAATTTGACAAGTCAATCACTACGGCCGTCGCGAAGATTCTTTTACCGTCTTTGCTGAACGCACAATCCAGCCCGGCGATTATTTTGGGTCTTTTCTTCATTGCGGCAAATCGCACCCCTTGTGCCAGCCGAAGCTGTAATTGTCTTGCTTCTGCGCAGGACAAATCCCATTCGTGCAATTTCCTCGTTTTCATTCTGGTGAATATATTAGGTCGCAAAACAAACCCCTGCAAGGGTTTGTGAAGAATTCGTGTTTGTTATTGCAGCCAGACCTGCGTAAACAGGTCGAGGTCGTCGATATTAACTATTCCGTCGCCGTTAAGGTCGCTTGTTTCATGGGTTACGCTTTTTTGCCATTCGCCCGCCAATACGGCGAAGTCGCTGAAATTAACTATGCCGTCAAAGTTAAAGTCGGCTTTTTCCGCCAACCTCGTATTCCCCATTCGCATCCAGTCGTTGCTGAATAGCTCTAAATCAGATATATCAACGATTCCGTTGCGGTCCAGGTCGGCCGGCAGTTCACTGCCTTTGGCCAACCAGTAGCTGGCAAACCAGGCAAAGTCATTATTATTCGTTATCCCGTCGTTATCGATGTCGGCGAGCAATCTCCACTCCTCGGGCGGAACACTTGCCTTGACTGTCCCGCCTGCTGCTCCCATATTAATCCGAACATTTGCAGATGTGATTCCTTCGTTACCGAGACCTGAGCCAGGATTGCCGGCATCAATGCAGAGGCTGTTATTTTTACCCTCGCTCCATCCGTTAGCATCGTCCCACTGCCATATCCGGCTTTGCAGGTGATAATTATTGCTGTCAGGATTTACAAAGCACGGGTCTGTATCCAAGTTTCCCGGCCCCCAGACGACCGGGCAATTCGTTTCGGTGGATATCTCTGTTTTTCCGCCATCGATATCGTTGTACAATACCTTTAGTGATGAAGGTGTTGATGCGCCGGCTAACGCAATCTCGTGCCCTGATGGTGCGGTGTTATTCCATAAAATCGAATTGCCCAGGGTCGCGCCGCTGTAATAATCGCAGAACAGGGCGCCTCCTTTCGATAAAGCGGTGTTTTTACTGAAGGTGCAGTTTGAAATTACGGCGTTGCTGTCGTAGCAGTAAATGCCGCCGCCTAAACTTGAAGCGGTGTTGTTTGTGAAGGTGCAGTTTTTTATCGTCGGATTACTGTTGCACCAGATTGCTCCGCCAAAGGTCTGATAGCCGTTGATAATCGTCAGTCCCTTGACTACGGAGTTGGCATCTTCGCCTGTGTGGAAATAAAATGCCCTGTGCTTATTTGCTGAACTGCCCTGGCAGTTAATTACCGTCGTTGTTACCGTATAAAAGCTGTACGGCTCAATCGCCCGAACCGTAATCGCCTTGCCTTTGAAGTCCAAATCTACGTTTCCGGTACCTGTATATGTCGCGGGTGTTGGCACAACGTGACCCGGCGAAGCGATGGTATCAATTGCCTTTTGTATTGTTTTGAAGGGAGCGTCCGGGCTTCCAAGGCCGGTGCTGTCATTACCGGAAGGCGATACGCATACCCTTACCTGCTGTTTGTAAACATAAACATAGTTGTTGCCGGAATAAGGGCACTGCGGCCACCAGGACAGTGTCGGCAACTGCACAATCTGGTCAACTATGTTCATCCCGGATATGACCTGTCCGAAAACGCAATACCCGGAATTATTTGGGTTTTGATAGCCACGGTCGAAAACAATATTGTTTGCGTCATTTATGTAAAACTGTGACGTTGCGGAATTCGGGTCTGATGTTCGTGCCATAGCGACCGTTCCACGCAAATTGCTTAATCCGTTGTAACTCTCGTTAATTATTGGGGGACGAAGGCCCTGAGTCCGCTGCGTGCCGCCTGGCTGATACCCCCCGCCCTGCATTATACTAAAATTCGCGTCGTTTACCACGCGATGAACGATAAGCCCGTCATAAAAACCGCTGTTGACGTATTGCAGAAAATTATTGACGGTAATAGGCGCCTGGTTCGGGAAAAGCTCGATGGTGATATCGCCCATTATCGTTTCGATAACGACCTTGGGCGTATTTTGACCTGGTGTATAGGGGGGCGCACCGGCGGCGACAGCTGAAAAGACAAGTCCTGCTGCAAGAGATAAAAAAATAAAATGTTTCACCCTCGACCTCTTTACCCCAATTATATAAAAATCCCGCCATCCCTGGATGATTTAGTAGTCTAATAATTATACCAGATTTGCCCCAAAAAGTCAAATGCCGTAACTGCTTTTGATGTAAGTGGTTACGTTGGATGCGGCAGCGAAAAGAACCGGATTGTCGTGGTGGTAACCGCCTCGATAAACTTAGCCAATTCCATACCCCTGAGCCCGGCGATAAATCTGGCGGTATGGATAAGCAGCGCTGGCTCATTGACCTTCTGTTTTCGCATCGGCTCAGGCGATAAATACGGGGCGTCCGTCTCAATCATCAGCCGGTCGAGTGGGACGTATTTTGCGACCTCGCGGGTTGTCTCGGCATTTTTGAATGTTACTACCCCCGTCATGGAAATATACCAGCCCTTGTCCGAAATAATTTTTGCCTGCTGGAGATTACCAGAGTAACAATGAAAAACCAATCCCTTCAGGCCCGACTCGTGCGCTTCCAGAATCTCCATCGTCTCATCAAATGCCTCCCGCGAATGAATCACAACCGGCAGGTTCAAGTCCTTTGCGATTTCAAGGTGCCGTGCGAAGCTGTCCTGCTGTTGCTGGGGCGACGAAAAATCGTAATGCAAATCCAGCCCCGTTTCGCCGATTGCGACTACCTTTTTATTTCCGGCAAGGTCTTTCAGTTGGGTGATTGTCTGCCTGTCTGCTGATTTTGCGTTGTGAGGGTGAATCGCCACAGCCGTGAACATATTTTCAACCCGGCCTGCCAGTTCCACTGCTTTTTGGCTGTCTGCCAGGTCCGTTCCAATGGTTATCCAGCTTGTAACGCCGGCGCTGGTACTTCGCTTGAGGACGGCATTGGTATCCGCGAACGGCTCATAAGTCAAATGACAATGTGCGTCTATTAGGTTCATATATCTATCTTACGAAGGCGTTTTTGTAGTGGCGGAATTCGGCTGGGCCGCGTTGGCCGAGCGTTATGGTTACAATATCGAAGCGGTATGGTCGATTCTCGATTTCGTTGGTTGAGATAAAATACCGTGCCGTCCTTGTCATCTTGTCCATCTTTGGCTTTGTGATTACCGATTCGGTCGGGGTAAAATCTTCATCGGCTCTGGTTTTGACCTCGACAAAGACAATTGACCGGTCGCTATCCACCATAATCAGGTCGATTTCGCCGGCCTTGCAGGCGTAGTTGCGCGTAAGCGTTTTAAGGCCTTTTCGTTTGAGGAATTTCTCGCATTGCCGCTCCCCCCATTTGCCGAGCAGCTTAATATCCTTGAGCAGCTTGCTCCTCTGGAAAATTAATCCGAGCAAAAATCAGCAATCCTTAAACCTGTCCTGAGCTTGTCGAAGGAGCTGCAATCAGCAATTATTTAGCTTACTACAGTATGTTCGCTGTGTTCCTGGACCAACTTGGTTGACTTGCCCGTTCGCTCGCGGAGGTAATACAGCTTTGCTCTTCTGGTCTTGCCGCTTCGAGTCGCTTTGATATCGGTGATATTGGGCGAGTGCAGCGGGAATATCCTTTCGACGCCTTCGCCTGCCACAATTCTGCGAACCGTGAAGGTCGAGTTAATGCCCCGGCCTTTGCGGGCGATTACCGTGCCCGAAAATATGCCGATACGTTCCTTTTCGCCTTCTTTTATCCTGCAATGGACGTCAACCATGTCCCCGATTTCAAAATGCGGAATATCCTTCTTCAGGCATTTGCTTTCAACTTTGTCGAGCAACTCTGTCTTCACTTTATAACTCCTGATATTTACTAAACTTGCGACAAAACCAGCGGGGCTGGGTTTTCTGCGAGCAATTTGCGCCCGCCCTTAAAACCAGCGATTATAACCATTTTGGCCGCAATAACAAGCAGTTTTTAGGCCTGATTTCGCAGTTTTTTGTAGTTTTTCAGCGACGACTCGGCAGCTTCCAGCGGCGGATACGCTCCGGATTCTTCTTCGATGATATACCACTGCGTCCCGCCGGTTGTTTCGCAGACCTCGAAGAGGTCTTTCCACTTTACATCGCCTTCGCCTATGAGGACTTTTTTATTGGTTGCGGAAAATTCCTTGAGGTGAATCGTCAGTGAACGCCCCGGATACTTTTTCAGGACAGCAACCGGGTCGGCCTTACCCTGCATCGCGTTGCCCGTATCGAGCTGCATAAACACTTCTTTGCTGGTGTTGCCGAAAAGGATATCCCAGGGTGCCTCGCCGTCAATCGGCAAAAAATCTCCCTGATGGGAGTGATAGCCGATGTGCACGCCTTCACTTCTTGTCTTGTCCGCTAATTCATTGAAGGTTTTAGCTTTCGCCAGCCAGTCGGCTTTGGTGTTAAGCTGTTTTCTGTCGAGCCAGGGCACAATGACGAATTTATTGCCGATTGTCCGGTTATATTCCATAGTCGCCGCGAGTTTTTCATTGGTGAGCAAATCGATTGCTGTATGTGAGCCGCTGCAAAGCAGGCCGTTGTCATCGAGCATTTTGCGGACGTCCTTTGCCGAATAGTTGAAAAAGCCCGCGAACTCAACGCCCTTATAGCCCATTTTAGCTACTTTTGCGATTGTGCCGGGGAAATCCTTCGCGCATTCGGTTCGCACCGTCCACAGTTGCAACCCCACCGGTATATTGCGTTTTGACGCCCCCATCTTTTCTCCTCCTTTTTGGGTTGTCTGTAATGCGCACCCGCCAACAAACAGCACCAGTCCCGATTTCAGAATCATTCGCCGTGACAAGTTTTCGCTTTTCATTTTTCACCTCATTTTCATTTTTTTATCCGCCGGACGCAGGGCGGATTTATTTCTGTTTATCTTTTAACAAATCCGGACGGTTTTGTCGAGTCCTTTCGAGCGATTGTTGCCTGCGCCATTTCTCGATTTCGCCGTGGTGGCCTGAAAGCAGAATCTCCGGCACTTTCATCCCCTGAAACGTTTCAGGCCTTGTATATTGCGGATACTCCAGGCCGCCTGCGGTGAGCGAGGTCGAACCGCCGTTTGCGGCTTCGCTGAATGTCTCATCTTCGGCAGATTCACCATCGCCCAGCGCGCCGGGCAGCAAACGAACAACCGCGTCGATAATGACCATCGCGGCCAATTCCCCGCCCGAAAGCACATAGTCGCCGATTGAGATTTGCTCGGCGTTCAACCCCGTCCTGATTCTTTCGTCGAATCCTTCGTAATGCCCCGCGATGAGGATGAGCCGTTTTTCGCCGGCAAGTTCAGTGGCTAATTTTTGTGTGAATGGTTTGCCCTGCGGGGTGAGCAGGATTACACGGGGCTTATCTGGCGACAGTTTTTCGACCTGTTCAAAGCAGTCGAAGACCGGCTGGCACATCATCACCATTCCCGGTCCGCCCCCGTATGGCCGGTCGTCAACCTTCTTATGTTTGTCTTTGGAGAAATCCCGGATATTCGTCAGGACAATATCGACGATGCCCGCTTCTTTCGCCCGTTTGAGTATCGAGTGATTCAGCGGCGACTCGAACATCTCCGGAAACAGCGTTAAGACATCAATCCGCATCGTCGACATCCTGCTATGAAAACCCCCGGCTTTTGGCCGGGGGTTTGGTATGTAATTTTATTTTACGCCTGCGTCTTCCGGCCGTTATTTCTTCTCGCTTTTGGGTTTTTCTTCGGCCGGTGTTGCCTGCGGTGAGCTTGTCGAACCCGCGCCCGCAGCCGGCTTTTCTTCGGTCTTGCGTTCTGATTTCAGGAACGGCAATCCGGCCGCCCTTGCCCGTTTTCTCGCTAATGCCCGGCGGGTCTTCCTTTCAGCCGCGTATTTATGCTTGATACCCTTGCGGAGCAGTATCTCTGATACCGAGTCCGAAGGTATCGCGCCTTTATCGAGCCAGTACTTGGCTCGTTCAATATCCAGAACCAGTTCCTTTTCGGCGTTCTTTTCGAGGGGGTCGTAATATCCCAGTTTCTCGATAATTCTGCCATCGCGGGGCGTGCGGGTATCAATCACGTTTATCCTGAAAAACGGCCTGTGCCGCCTTCCATGCCGCGACATCCTGATTTTTACTGACATAATCTTCTCCTTTTAACTACGCCTATAATCAATTCCCGCTTTGGCCATACAAATTGGCCACGGGACACGTTAGCCGGTAAAACCCGGAAGTATAGCAGAATTGCGCCCCGACAGCAACGGCTTTTTTGGCTATCTGTGCCTCTGAAAACCGCCGCGGTTCGCCAATTATCGGGGATTTTTGCGGTGCAGAGCATAGCCGTTGATGAAAATGGCGAACAAGGCGGGGTCAACTTTCGCGTCGTCAGCTATTTTACGCACCTGGTCATCGATAAGATTCGCGGCTTTTGCCTTCTCGTCAGCGGTCATAATCGCTACCGCCCGGCGTAATTGTTCCAGCTCCTCCGCTGTGGGGCTTGCCAACATACCAAGCTCACTTATTTCAACGTTATCCCTGAACTGCTCGCGCACAATTCGACCGTATTCATTGCCGGCGAACTGTGCGAGCTTATCGAGGTACTGGTCGATTGAGATGTTTTGGGTTACCGCCGTATTTTTTTGCCTCTGCGGATTATGACTTGTTTTCTTCTGGAGCGTTGTTTGATTTTTTTGCCTGCCGTCATCGCCGCGCCTAAAGATTCGAGATTAAAACCGCCCGAAAACATCGCCTTCAACCCGGCCATTTTCCCGCCCGACAGCGACTTGAGCATGTCCCTGCTTCGCACAAACTGTTTTACCAGCCCGGATACATCGTGCGGCTGTGTCCCTGAGCCGGCGGCAATCCTCCTGCGTCTCGACGAGTCAATGACGTCCGGGTCCTGGCGTTCCTGGAGCGTCATCGAATAAACTATCCCCTCCATCTTCTTTAGTTCATTCTCGTCGAAATCCATATCGCCCATTTCCGCGGCGCCCGGCATCATCTTCATCAGGTCTTTCATTCCCCCCATTTTTTTGACTGCCTGCATTTGCTGGAGGAAATCATCGAACCCGAAGCTGCCCTTGGCCATTTTTTCCTGCAGTTTCACGGCCTCTTCTGCGTCAAACTGCTCATGTGCCCTCTCGACCAGCGTAACAATGTCACCCATTCCCAGGATTCTGCCTGCCATCCGGTCGGGGTGAAATTCTTCGAGCTTGTCTAATTTTTCGCCTACGCCGATGAATTTTATGGGTTTGCCTGTTACTGCCTTTACGCTAAGTGCCGCTCCGCCTCTGGCGTCGCCGTCTAATTTGGTCAGGATGACGCCGTCTAATTCCAGGCGGGTGTTGAATTCCTTCGCGGAATTGACCGCATCCTGTCCGGTCATCGAATCACATACAAGGTAAATCTGGTGCGGCTGGACGGCTTTTGCGACGTCGCTTATCTGCGTCATCATTTCTTCGTCGATGTGCAGCCGACCAGCGGTATCCAAAATAACAACATCAGCACCAGTTGTTTTGGCGTGTTGAATAGCGTTTTTCGCAACTTTCACCGCGTCCGTGCTTTGCTCGCTGTAAACCGGGATATTCAACTGCTGGCCAAGGGTGACCAACTGGTCGATAGCAGCCGGCCTTTGCAGGTCGTCGGCAACAAGCATCGGCTTCTTGCCTTTATCCATAACGTATTTGGCCAACTTCGCGGCGGTGGTCGTTTTGCCGCAGCCCTGTAACCCTGCCAAAAGTATCAGCGTCGGCCCGGGCGAGACGTAATAAATCTGCGTATCCACAGGCCCCATCAGCTTGGTCAGCTCATCGTTGACTATCTTGACGAAAACCTGTCCGGGGTGCAGCGACTTGATTACCTCCGCTCCGATGGCCGCCTGGGTAACGTCCTTGCAGAATTGCTTGACCACCTGGTAGTTGACGTCCGCTTCAAGCAGCGCCTTGCGAACGTCGCGCACCGCGTCCGAAACGTTGGCCTCGGTAATTCTTCCTCTGCCCGACAGCGACCGAAACACGGAACCGAATTTTTGCGTCAATGCATCAAACACGAGTTTTTATGCTTTCCTGAATTTTGATAAAGCCATGCCGGGAAAACCATCCCCGACAATAAGATTATAGGTTCATCCGCCTGTTTTTTCAACGTCCAAATCCGTCTCCGCGGACCACAGGCAGGCACAGACAAATCTTCTTATGGTTAAGGAATTTATAGCTGCCTGTCGCATATTATGCGATTGAATGCTGTATCCGGCGGTGTTTGGCCGATAAATCCATTGACGAATTTTAAAAAACGGGTTAGTATGCTTCGGCAGGGATAACCCAAATTGTGCAGGAGTTAGACCTTGTTTATGAAATTTTACCTCAGAAAAGCGTTGTGGTGCGTAACTTTAGTATTGCTTCTGGCTGCATTCGGCTGCGGCGGCCCCGGCAGGCGGACCGCTAAGAACAAATCCGCCGCCGACAATAACGGGATAGACGATACCATCGGTATGTATGCGGAGATATTCGCTTCCGATGCCATACCCATAAGCGGCTATGGTTTGGTAGGGGGGCTTAACGGCACGGGTTCCTCTGAATGCCCCACGCAGATTAGAACTTACCTCCAAAAATACATCCTTCAGCGCCTCGCCGGTGCCAAAGTTAATGTCGAAGACCTTATCAGCAGCCCCGATACCGCCGTCGTAATCGTCGAAGGTGTGATTCCGCCCGCCGCCTCAAAAAATCAGCGGTTTGACGTCAGGGTTACCGCGTTGCCCGGCACACAAACGACCTCTCTCGAAGGCGGCTGGCTCTATGGCGTTGACCTCTTTGAGACACGTCAGGTCGGCATGGGCATCAAACCCCTCGCCACCGCCGAAGGCCCTGTATTCACCGATTCCGCAATTTCCGGCTCGCAAGACCCCAGGACCGGCTACGTCTTGGGCGGCGGCACGGTTGTCGAAGAGTACAAAGTCAATCTTGCCCTTCGCCTGCCGGACTACCGCATCGTCAGTCAAATCCGGAATCGTATAAACGAACGCTTCGGCTACGAAATTGCCGTGGCGCTGGCGCCGGGCAGTATCGAGCTGCGAATCCCGACAAAGTATCTGGAGGCAAAAGGCAGATTCATCCAGCTTGTCAGGGCCACGTACCTTGTGGGATCGCCCGAGCTTACCGAGAAAAGAATAATGACCCATATAGAGAAGCTCGCGGGCTCCAAAGATAAAAACGCAAGCGAAATTGCCCTTGAGGCCATTGGTAACGCCGCAATGCCGAAACTTGCGGCACTGCTTAATTCCTCCGACCCGGAAGTCCGCCTCCGGGCCGCTCGATGTATGTTCAACCTCGGTAACCAGAAGGGCAGGGAGGCGCTCTGGGGCATTGCCACCGACAAAGAATCTTCCTATCGAATAGAGGCAATTGACGCCCTGGTCAATACCTCCGCCGGGCAGGACGTCACCTCAATGCTTCAATCGCTGCTGCGAGATGATGATTTGTCCGTTCGCCTTATTGCCTATGAGAATCTCGTTCGCCTCAAAGACGTCACCGTCTCACGCAAACTGATAGCCAACAGCTTCTATCTTGACCAGGTAACCCAGACCGGAAAACCCGCGATTCTGGTTTCTCGACGAATCCAGCCCCGCATCGCGCTCCTCGGCTCTCCCATATATTGCCGAAGCAACATTTTTATTGAGACGCAAGACGGAACTATCACTATAAATGTGCCCGCGGGCGAAAAATATGCCACGATAATACGCAAACACCCCAGACGCCCCGATACAATTATCCAGTTGAAAAGCTCCCTTGACCTTGCCGACGTCATCGAGACATTGTGCCGGGAGCCGTTAACCCCAACAGCGCAGGGGGGCCCGGGACTTGGTGTCCCCTACTCTACTCTCGTCGGGCTCATTAGCAAAATGGTTGACTCAGGCGCCATCCAGGCCGAATTTTACGCTGGCCCACTCCCAAAAACCCTGCCAAATATAAAGAAATAACATCTCTTCGACCGATAATGTTAAAACGAAATGTAAGAACCGAATTGAAGGACTATGACCAAAAGCAAAAAATATCGGACTAAGTTTGCTTCGCTGGTCGGGTTTTGTAATAATAATAATTTTGAAATTATAGGACTATACGGTTTTGAGTGTCCTGGTTTTTGCGGCAGAAGATCGCAAAGGCAGGAGGGTTTCCGATATCCTTTGCTTATACCGGCTTGTGCCTGAATCTTAAGGATTTATAAATGCGACTTGAAAAGGTTATCCTCGACGGCTTCAAAAGCTTCGCAGACAAGACGGAATTTGTATTTTCAGCGGCGGTAACAGGCATTGTCGGCCCCAACGGCTGCGGCAAAAGCAATGTCGTTGATGCCGTGAAGTGGGTGTTCGGCGAACAAAGCGCAAAAAGTTTGCGCAGCGGACGAATGACCGACGTCATCTTCAGCGGCAACGCCAGCAGAAAACCCGCGGGCTGCGCAGAAGTCAGCTTGTTCCTCGCCAATACCAACGGCTCTGAAACAGGCCGGCTGCCCATCGACGCCGACGAAGTCCAGATTACGCGACGCATCTACCAGAGCGGCGACAGCGAATACCGCATCAATAACAAACTCTGCCGGCTAAAAGACGTCCGCGAATTATTTATGGATACCGGCGTCGGCGTCAGGGCGTATTCCATTATCGAACAAGGCCAGGTCGAACGTCTCCTCTCCGCATCATCCGTCGAAAGACGCGTGATATTCGAAGAGGCGGCCGGCATAAGCAAATACAAGGCGCACAAGGAAGAAGCCCTCCGTAAACTCGAACGCACCGAACAAAATCTCCTTCGCCTTGCTGATATTGTCAGTGAGGTCGCCAGCCGGCTACGAAGCGTCAAACTCGCCGCGGGCAAAGCCAGAAGCTATGTCCAGTACACTCAACGGCTAAAAGAGCTTCAGGTCAATTATTCGCTGGCGGAATTCGACAAAATCTATAAAACCGCGGCCCAGAAAAAGGCTGCCCTCGATGAAGCGGAGAAGAACTTTGCCGTGTCCGCCGCGGATGTGGCAAGGCACGATGCCCTGCTCGGCGAGATAGGCCAGCAGATAATCGATACGGAAAACAGCATCAACCACACCGACAATTCGCTTGTGGCCGTGCAGAGCAAAATCGAGCAGCAAATGCAGCGGATAGAATTCCTGCGAACCAGAATCAAAGAGTTTGAACAGAGAAAGGCCGCTGCCGTCGCAAGGGCGCAACAACTCGCCGAACAAAAAAGCGAGTTCACAATCGACCTCGAAAAGTACCAGGCACAGCAGCAGGAAAACGAACAATCCTTCGAACAGTGCAATCGCGACGTCGAACAAACCAGTCGGGAAATCGCCGATATTAACGCCCGGTATTCATCGCTCGAAGCCGAACTTGAAGATGAGAAATCAGGCATAATAGATATTGTCCGGCATACCGCCCAGCTCCACAACGAGCTTCAAAGCATATCCGTATATCGCACCAATCTTTCCTCTCAGAAAGACCGTCTCGCGGGTCGCGCCCGGGTCGCGGGCGACGAGCTTGAAAAGCTCCTGACGGACAAGGCGCAGTGTGACGCGAGATTGAACGATATCGAAACCGTTATCGCCGACCTCACAAAAAACCTCGACGCCAAACGCGAGGAATCCGATACATGCATCGGTCGCGCCGAGGCGGATAAAAAACGTTTAGCCAACAGCAAGGAAGCTAGAAGTGCACTGGCCAGCGAGCTTGCCGTTCTTACCGATATGGAAAACCGCCGGGAGGGCGTCAAGGTGGGGGCAAAACGCATTCTCGAAAACCAGTCGCAGTTCGATTATGTCGAAGGAATTCTCGCCGATATTATCACCGCGCATATTGATTATGCCGCCGCGGTTGAGGCCGCTCTTGAAGACAAGACCGATGCTGTGGTTATCGCATCGACTGAAAAGTTACTGGCGGGTAAAGACGCCGTCGATAAGCTCGATGGCCGGGTCCACTTCATAAGCGCAGACAAAATCGAACCATTTGTGAATACCGATGACCTCTCGACGCTATCTGGCGTGAAGGGTCGTCTTGTTGAGTTTGTAAATTACCAGCCCAAACACGCCTCTCTCGTCTGGGCATTGTTAGGCAAAACTCTCATTGTCGATTCCATCGACAAGACCGGGCTATTATCCGAAACGCTCGGCCCGGATTACAAATTCGTTACTCTCAAAGGCGAGTTCGCTTCGGGCGATGGCTTCATCAAACTTGGCCCCCTTGGCCGGGCCGCTGGCCTCATTTCTCGAAAAAGCCGGCTTCGCCAGTTGCAGGACACTATTACCAATATCACTAATGAAATAGACACGCTTCAAAACCAGATTGACGAGGCCGTCCGCACGGGCGACCATCTCACGAAACTTTGCAAAGACCTACGCACCGCAGTTTACGAGGCGAATACCGAAAAGACACAGATAAACTCGAAACTGGCAGCGCTCGAAGAAAGTATAAAACGGCTCAGTGAAGAGCAGCCCCTCATCACGGGCGAAATCGACCAGCTCGAAAAGCAAATCGCGCAGTCCGTCCAGCGGGAATACGAGTCAAAGCAAAAGCTCCAGGAGCTTGAGACTGTCAACAATCAGCGTAACGCCCGAATCGGCCAGCTCCAGGGCGATTACTCGAATCTCAAGGGCAGCCAGCAGTCGCTCACGGAGAAGCTGACCGACCTTAAGGTATCGCTTGGCCAGATATCCGAGCACCGCCAGTCATTGATACAAACAATCCAGTCGCTCCAGACCCAGCTTCAAGCCAATGCCGGGGCGGTTGCGGCTGCCGAATCCGAAATCAAGAGTTGTGCCGACCAGACCCTGGCAGCCCAGACCGACATTCTCGCTTCCGAATCGGCTGTCTCTGAGTTGTTCAGCGAAAAAGACCAGAAGCAGCAGAGCAGTTCTCAACTGCACAATCAAATCGAAGGTCTGCTTGCCGAGCAAAAGAGCAATGAACAAACGCTCCGCGACAAGCGCGCTGGGCAAAGCCGAATCGAACAACAGATAAACGAACTAAAAATTGAGCTTGGCCAGCTTGATGTTCGACAACAGGACCTCATCGCGAGGGTCCGCGACGAATTGCAGCTTGACCTGCTCCAGTCCTACCAGAATTATCAGGATACCACCGTTGACTGGGAAAAGGTGCGTGAGGAAATCGCCGAGCTGCGAGGCAAAATCGAACGACTTGGCAACGTCAATCTCGATGCAATCCAGGAACAGCAGGACCTTGAACAGAGACACAGCTTCCTTTCGACACAGGTCGAGGACCTCAATTCCAGCAAGGGGCAACTCCAGCAGCTAATCAACCGTCTCAACAAGGTCAGCAGGGAAAAGTTCCTTGAGACGTTCGAACTTGTCCGCGGTCATTTCCAGCAGATTTTCCGCAAGCTCTTCGGCGGCGGAAAGGCCGACATTATTCTCGAAGCAGCCCCCGATATCGATGTTCTCGACGCGGGCATCGAAATAGTCGCGAAACCTCCCGGAAAGGAAACCCGGAGCATCTCACTATTGAGCGGCGGCGAAAAGGCAATGACCGCCATCGCGCTATTGTTCTCCGTATTTAAGGCAAAACCCTCTCCGTTCTGCTTCCTCGACGAAGTTGACGCCGCCCTCGATGAGGCTAATAACGAACGCTTCGACGCTATCGTCAGGGAGTTCCAGAAGGAATCCCAGTTCATCATAATCACGCACTCCAAGCGCACGATGAGCGTTACGGATATGCTTTATGGCGTGACTATGCAGACGCAGGGCATCAGCAAGAGAATATCCGTCAACTTCGACCATTACAGTTCCGAACCCGCTGCCGCGTAATTTTTTACATTCGGCGTTCAATGTTGAATGTTGATTGTTCGGCGTTTTTCTCGCCTTTGACTATCGTTTCGCCTGAATCTATAATATCCCTGTCTATTTTAAGGATCCAATTATGGAAACGATTTTGCTGGTTATAGTGGCTGTTCTGCTGGCGATAGTTTTGATTCACCAGTTCAGCACCAGTTCAGCCAACAGGGATAAGCTCACCCAGCAGCAAACCGCTGTAACATCTCTTCAGCAGCAACTCGATTCCATTTTGAAGTCGGCTGATTCCACCCGGAACACCCTTCAGGATTCTCTTCAAAAAGGTCAATCTACGCTGACCCAGGGCCTGCAATCTTCAACGGATACGCTCAGCAAACTTAACAATCAAATCGGTCAGTTAATTACCGCCAGCACGCAGATGCAAAAAGTAGGCGACGACGTAAAACGCCTTCAGGAAATTCTCGCAAGCCCGAAACTGCGGGGCGGTCTCGGCGAATGGTCGCTTGAAAATCTGTTGGCACAAACCTTGCCGAAGGACAGTTATAAAATTCAGTATTCCTTCAGGGATGGTCAGAAGGTCGATGCCCTGATTCATTTGGCGGGCTATAACGCCCCAATCGACGCCAAATTTCCGCTTTCGAGTTTTGAGTTGCTTCTCAAGGCGGAGAGGGACGATGAACGGATTCGTCTGCGAAAACAGTTTCACAATGACGTCATCAAGCACATCGACAAAATCGCGGCAAGTTACATCAGACCCGCCGAAGGCACACTTGATTTTGCCCTTATGTATATCCCCGCCGAAAACGTCTATTACGAGGCGATTATCAAATACCCTGACGACGCGAAGGATATTCTCCAGTATTCGCTTGATAAAAAAGTCGTCCCCGTCTCGCCGAATCTGCTTTACGCGTATCTGATGACGGTTGTGATGGGGCTTCACGGGCTGCAAATCGAAAAACAGGCATCCGAAATACGCCAGAACCTCAAAACACTCAACGCTTCTTTTACCGATTTCACTGGAACTTGGGACGTCCTCGGCAAACACCTCCGCAACGCCTACGTCCAGTTTGACGAGGGTCATAAAAAATTGGACAGGTTTGGTATGGAACTCACTAACATTCAACAGGAAGATAACAAATGATTTTCGATGACAGTAGAATGATTAAATACCGCGTATATACCGTATTGATTCTCACATTGCTTTTCGCTATGCCCGTTTTGTCCGCGGACAAGTTTTATGATGGGTTCAGGAATCCGCCGATGTCCGCCAGGCTGATTATTCGGTGGAACTGGGACGCCAACAGTCCGGGCGAGCAGGAAATCATACATCAGCTTGATGTCTTCAAAAAAGCGGGCTTCGGCGGCGTAGAAATAGTCCCCGGCATAGACGTAAACGCCCAATTGCTCAAGTTTGCCGCCGACGCCGCAAAGCAACGGGGGATGATTGTGGATTTGTCACTTGGCTCAACCCTGGGCGGCCCGTTTATCTTGCCCGCCGAGCAGGGCCAACAAATCGCGATAAGCAAAAAGCAATTTACCGGGCCGACAAATTCAGTTGTGAATGTAAATGACCTCGTCAGCGGCGTCGACCCGAATCACAAGCTGATGTTTTTGCGTCTGATTAAAACAGATGTGTCAAGGTTCACGCCCGGCGAAGAGTTAATTGAAAAAATAAAGCCCGACGGGGCAGTGGCCATCGATATTAACGACACCAACAGCCATACTCTTTACGCGGGCGTTCTGCACTCCGGTACAAATGCCATTGGCGTTCCCGCCCTCGATTTGCTCAGCAAGCAGGCCGTGGAAAAATATCTTAACAATATCTCCGCCAAACTTGGCCCCGCCCTGGGCGGCAAACTCGGCAATTCCGTCCATTCCATTGTATGTCCGCCTGTCGAACTATCTGCCTCAAACTGGACAAGCGATTTCACCCAGTATTTCTTTAAGCGATGTGGTTACGACGTAATACCCTACCTGCCGATTATTCTCGATGATGGCTTCCCCAAGGCCAAGACCCGTTTCTACGATACTATCCGCCGCACACGTTATGATTTTTACGCGACTCTTGCTGAGTTGTACCGCGAACGTTTCACCATGACCTTCCAGAACTTCTGCCGCGATAATGGCGTCCTGTTCTGTGTCCCAACAGGCCCCGTTGATATCCTCGACAGTTGTTCTGTGCCCTCCGATATAATTCAGAGTTATGCCTCACCGGACCGCTTTAGCCATAACGCCTGGGACAAAATCGCTTCCTCTGCGGCGCATCTTGCCGGCAAGTCCCTCGTGGCCGGCGAAGCAATAATAGGCGTTTCAGACAACCTTGAATCAGTAAAGAGAAACGCAGACATTGCTTTTGTTTCAGGAGTCAATCAATCTATTCTGGCCTGTGGTTCTTTTCTGGACGAGCGCAATCCCTGGTGGCCATATGCGGAAAACTGGACCGAGCGTGATGCCCGATTGTCTTATTTGTTTCAGAACGCCCGCCATCAGGCCAGAATCGCCATTATTTGTCCGGCCGGCGACCTCTGGAGTGATTGCGGCTCATCAGAATCAAGGATGGTCAACTATTTCTGGTACCTGTTCCCGCTCGGGCACGCCCTCAATCAAAATGGCTACACCGTCGATTACGTCAGCGAGAAAATCTTCACGCAAACTACCTTCGAAGACGGCAAACTTCACTTTGGCTCACAGACCTACGATGTCGTAATAGTCCCCGATGTATTCTCAATGGAATTCCTTACCGCCAGAGCCCTGCGTTTCTTTGCTGAGAATGGCGGCAAAATCGCCTTCGTCGGACAAGCGCCACTAACCGCGCCTGGCTTCAAAGACCTCCTCCGGCGCAGTGTCCCCATCGAGATAACGATGGGCCATATCGAGAAAAGTGACCCCAACCGCGTCGTATTCCTCCCCGCCCCTGACAAGGACAAGGATAACCTGCTCTCCTGGACGTCCGACCTGATGAAAAAAATCAGCGTTTTACCAACCGTCAAAATTTCTTCGCCGAGCGACAAACTTCTTTTTATCCATTATCTTGCCGAAGGCAGGGATATATTCTTTTTCACCAACATCGATAACGTCGCCCCCATATCTTTCCGCGTGGATTTCAATACCGCCGGCAAAACACCCTGGATCTGGAATCCCGATACCGGTGCTCGCGGCGTATTTGCCTATGGCGACAAAAAGAACACTCTCGATATCCGCATCGAGCCGGCGGAATCGCTGCTTCTGGTTTTTGACCCGAATATGAAGGCAAAACCCGCCAAGCCGCAGCCCGCGGTCGATTTCAATGACGGACTCGAAATCAAAACTAATTGGCAGGCAGAATTTAGCAACTGTATGACAGGTGAAAAATTAACGCTCAAAATCGATAAGCTATCCGATTTTGGTGCGGACAAAGAACCCCGCCTAAATACCTTTGCGGGCACTATTTTGTATCAGGCCGAATTTGATGCCCCCGACAAAAAACGAACTGTTCTTGACCTTGGTAAATGCAGTTATATTTCAGAAGTAAAACTAAACGGCAAATCACTGGGTATGCGCTGGTATGGGCGGCACATCTATGATACCGCCGATGCGCTTAAGAAAGGCAAAAACACCATCGAAATCAAGATAACAACTTCATTAAGCGATTTGAAAGCGAATCCCGTCTCCGCAGGTCTGATTGGCCCCGTGCGATTATTAAAAACACAGTAAAAACGTTTGCTTTACGAAGATAATCGCTTCTGGTAAGCAATGATGCCGGCTGTCTTTATATGCGCGCCTGAACAATCCTTGAAAAACACACATCTTTCTGATACACTCTGTCTGTAAGTCATCATTGCGATTAAGTCGTGAAATATAGACGGGACTGTATCTAAATGCGAACTTCTGCACGGACGCAAAATAAATCATCCGCCAGTGAACCGCTCCATAGAAATCATCGGCGTGCCAACTCCGCTGATAAAACTTGGGTCATAGCTCTGCCCGACCCGCGCGCAGACCAGCTCGCCAAATCACTCAAGGTTTCGCCTTTGCTCGCGCAACTGCTCATAAATCGAGGTGTAACCGACCCGCAATCCGGCTCCGCTTTCCTCAGACCCAAACTAACCGACCTCATCAGCCCCGAACTGCTTCCGGGTGTTCGTGATGCCGCACAAAGGATTAAACAGGCCGTCACACAAAAACAAAAAATCACAATCTATGGCGACTATGACGTCGATGGCATCACGGGTGTCGCTATTCTCTGGCAAATCCTCACGTTCCTCGGCGCAAACGTCGATTACTACATCCCGCACCGCATCGACGAGGGCTACGGCCTCAAAGTTGACGCCGTCGAATCAATCGCCAACGCCGGCACGCAGCTCCTCATCACCGTTGATTGCGGCATCACCGCTCATGCCGCCGCCGAATTGGCGAAAAAACTCGGCCTCGACCTGATTATCTCCGACCACCACCAATTCGCCGACACGCTCCCGCAGGCGTTTGCTATTGTCCATCCGGCGCTCGATAAATCCTATCCCAACCCCGACTCTTCCGGCTCTCTCGTCGCCTTCAAGCTCGCCTGGGCCGTCGCGGACATCTTCAAAACCGGCGCCAAGCTCAGCCCCGAAATACGCGACTTTATGCTTAATTCCACGTCCCTGGCGGCGATGGGGACTATCGCTGATGTTATGGAACTCCGCGGCGAAAACAGGACCCTGACCAGTTTCGGCCTTAGCTTGCTTTCCGACCCCAAATTACCCGGCCTGAAGGCGCTCATCGAATCTGCCGACCTCACCGGCAAAGGCCTCGACAGCTACCACATCGGCTTTCGCCTTGCCCCTACGCTCAACGCCGCCGGCAGAATCGGCCACGCCCGCCTCGCCGTCGAACTGCTTACTTCCACCTCGCTTGCCCACGCTACGCAGGTCGCCGAGTATCTCAAAAGCCAAAACGCCCAGCGTCAGCGGTTCGAACGAAAAATCTACAACCACGCCTGCCAGCTTATCGCCGAACAAAACCTCGACAAGCCGGAAAGAAAAACCATCGTGCTGTCCGACTCCTCCTGGCACAGCGGTGTCATTGGTATTGTCGCCTCCAGAATCGTCGATAAATTCTTCCGCCCCGCGATTATGATTAACTCCGGCTCAACACCCGCACAGGGTTCCGCTCGTTCCGTCCCCGGCTTCGATATCCTCGCTGGAATCGCCGCCTGCTCAAAACACCTTGTTACCTTCGGTGGTCACAAAATGGCCGCGGGAGTAACAGTTCTGCCCGAAAATATCCAGAAGTTCGCAGAGACCATCGAAAACTACGCTCAACACCACCTGCTCGATGAACAACGCGTCAGCAAGCTCCATATCGATGCGCTGGCGTCGTTGTCCGAGTTTAACTACGAAAGTGTTACCGAAATGCAAACCCTCGGCCCGTTCGGTCAGGGCAACCCCGAACCCCTGTTTGCCACAAAAGGCGTCCGCCTCTGCGGGCCTCCTCGCAGGGTTGGGACAAACGCCGACCACCTCCAGCTTGCCGTCACCGACCACACCAATTCAATCCGCTGCATCGGCTTCCGGATGGGCTTACTCGAAAAAAAGCTCCTCGAACACGAGTGTTTTGACATTGCTTACCACGCCGCGATTGATTCATTCAACGGCAACCGCTCCGTCCAGTTGGTTATTGAAGACATCCGTTTCGAATAATGATTTCACTTTCCGGGTTCGACTGTAATTTTTTCAATCCTGAATTTACCTAATGTTGTTGCCATGTTGAAAAAGTTCACCGGCTCGCCGTTGCCTGATGCCAGTGCGATATGCCCCGCGTCGAATTTGCCTAAGCCGCCCGCTTTGAATGCCGAATCAAGCCCGACCCATTTGTCGCCTATATACGCCTCAGTCCAGGCGTGTCCGCCAAAGCCGGTTTTGCCCTCAAAATCATTCACGTATGCCACGCCCACTGTTACTTTTGCCGGTATTCCCGCCGCCCGGCACATCGCCGCGCACAGGACTGCGAATTCCGTGCAGTCGCCTCTCCTGCTCACAGCGACCTCTGCCGCCGAGGCGTATCCAACCGACAAGCTTATATTCTTTACGTATTTCGCCACAAACTCCTCGATTCTTTTTGCCGCTTCAGCCGAATCCTTTGCGTCGCCCACCGCTTGTTTCGCCAGTGCGATTATATTCGCGTCGTCGCTCTGCACAAATCTGCCTGGCTTTATCATCTCTGCGATGTTCGCGTCTGTCCTCTTATATGGTAGTATCCCGCCCGTTGGCATACTCACTGGTTCGACTTTCACTATCACCGTTCCATCTTCGAGTTTCTGAACCTGCTGGTTATCGCTTGACGGTATCGTAAGATTCGTCGTTTGAGCAGTCGGTTTCAGGTAATATGTAATCGATTTTGCAGCCCCTGCATCTTCGATCGGCTCTGGGCTTGCCAAAAACATCTTATCTATTATTTCAGCGGGCTGGTTGTTGCTCATCGCGAATTCCTTTGTGCAGGCCAGCATTTCCACGTTCATCCCTGCCATCGGCATTATGCTTTTTAACGCCCGTAACTGCCCGTCCACATAACCCGTCGAAACAATCTCTCCAGTCCCGGGCATGCTCATAACCGTTTCAACTTTTGTCAGCGGCACTATCCTGCCCAGCAAATCTACATCCTGCTTTGCCCCGACTTTCACGCGGGTATTAACAGCGGCCATTATTCCAGGGCTGAACACGTTTACATCGTAACTTGTGCCTTCGTTCAGTTTTTTCTCCAGCTCAATCAGGCGAAGCCCCTCCGCCATTACCGCACCCTTAGGCCATACAATAGTGCCTTCCTGTACGGCTCCTATTCCTGTTGTCCGGGTCCGGACGGTTCCGTCTTTGCCTACAATCCCCTCTGTTTTCATCGTTACCATTCCCATATCCTGTTCGGAGGCAAACGATATCGGCTCTCCCTTTACCGTTTCAACGCAGATTTCCTTTGTTTTCAGGATGACTGTTTTTCCCATTCGATTTAATGTCATATAGACCGTATCTGTTGTTGTAACCCGATCGCCTGCCACGACCCTGCTGTATATCGCGTGTCCGACCTTCGTCCCATCCACGAATACAGCGTAGTATTCGACGTCATCCGTCCGTCCCCACGCCAAAACCGTTAATTGCAGAACGATAAGCCCAATTGCGAAAATTTTTGCCTTCATAATCAACTCCAAAAATGTCGTCCCGTTTCAAATATGTTCTGATTAGTATAAACCATCCGTTGCATCCGGCAAGTTATCATTCTAAAATACTCCGAACGCTATGAATTTTGATGAACTATTGAAACTTGTTCATTCGGGCAATTCACCCCGGCTGTGCGATGATTCCCGTATCATCGAACCGGGTGATATCTTCGTCGCCGTCAAAGGCCCCGATGTCGATGGCCACGATTTCATTCCACAAGTCCTCGCCAAAGGCGCAAAATTCGTCGTCTGCCAATCACCTTCTTCCATTGTCATTCCCGCGCAGGCGGGAATCCAGGTTATCACCGTCCCCGATTCCTCTCTCGCCCTGGCCGCTCTTGCACAGGCTGCCAATGGCGACCCTGCCGAGAAACTCACCAATCTCGCTGTTACGGGAACCAAGGGCAAGACCACTGTAACCTTTCTCGTCCGCTCCTGTTTTCAGGCCGCCGGGCAAAAATGCGGCTTAATCGGGACCGTTATCTATGATAACTGTATTGATGTCTCGCCTGCCCCTCTCACCACCCCCGATTGCCTGACTATCGCACAATCGCAGGCACAGATGCTCAAAGCCGGCGCAAAATATATGGTCATCGAAGCCAGCTCCCACGCCCTCGACCAGAACCGTCTCGCCTCAATCAATTTTCACGCTGCCGCCTTTACCAATCTCACAGGCGACCATCTCGATTATCATAAAACCACCGAAAACTACTTGGCCGCAAAATCGAAAATCTTCGAATCGCTTTCTCCCGACTCAACCGCTGTTCTTAATAAACAATCCTCTTACTCAGAACAAATCGCCGCGGGCACTAAAGCCAGAATACTTTGGTTTGCTGTTGACGACGAAGCTGACCTTTCTGCGGAAATTCACTCAATCGATGGCTCAGGCACTACGTTTACCCTTCGATATCAGGGGCAAAGCATTCGCATAAAAACGCCTTTGCTTGGCCGATTCAACGTCGCTAATCATCTTGCCGCCGCGGGCCTGTGTCTCGCCGCTGGTCTTGACCTCGAAACCGTTGCCCGTGGCTTATCTGCCCTCGATGCCATCCCCGGCCGGCTTGAGAATATCAAGCCAGATACTCCTTTTACCGTTCTTGTCGATTTCGCTCATACCGACGACGCTCTCGATAACGTCCTTTCCACTCTAAAGCCGCTTTGTAAAGCCCGACTCATCGTCGTATTCGGCTGTGGAGGCGACAGGGACAAAACAAAAAGACCGCGTATGGCCAAAGTCGTCGAAAAGTTCGCCGACCTGGCAATCGTAACAAGCGATAACCCCAGGACCGAAAATCCCCACGATATAATCAGTCAAATTGTCACCGGCTTCGCAAACCCGAACTCCCCCAAAATCAAAATCGAACTCGACAGAAAAAAAGCGATAGCTCTTGCAATTGAATCAGCACAGAAAAACGACGTTGTTATCATTGCCGGCAAAGGCCACGAAAACTATCAAATCATCGGCAAACAAAAATTTCCCTTCAGCGACCAGCAAATTGCCTTCGAGCTGCTCAAAAATAAAAAATGAAGAAACTCTCAATTGAAAACTTGGCCAAAATAATAAAGGCGGACCATAGAGCGCTGGGCACAAGTTATGACGTTACTGATGTAAGTACTGATTCACGAACGGCAAAGCCCGGTGACTGTTTTTTTGCCATTGTGGGTGAGAATTTCGATGGCCATAATTTTTTAGCTGATGTTTTTGCCAAAGGCGCCGCCTGTGCCGTCGTCAGTCAGGATATTCCGCCCGACAGGTTTCCTGGTAAAGCGATTCTTCGGGTTTCCGACACAATAAAAGCCCTCGGCGACCTTGCCCGCTGGTATCGCCTGGACTGCAAATTCAAGGTCGTCGCAATCACCGGCTCAGCCGGCAAAACGACAACAAGGCAAATCGTTTACCATGTTTTGTCGCAGCATTTCAAAACGTATCAGTCCCCCAAAAGTTTCAATAATTTTATAGGCCTGCCTTTAACCTTGCTGGGGGCCGAGCCGAATCAGCAAATTATCATTGTCGAATTAGGTACCAGCCACCCCGGCGAAATTGAATATCTGACCCATATCGCCTTGCCGGATATCGCCATGGTTACCAATGTTTATCCCGCCCATCTCGCCGGCTTTGGCTCCGTCGAAAAAATAGCGGAAGAAAAATTGGCCATATCCAAAAACCTTACCCCCGCCGGAACACTCATCATCAATGCCGATTGCTCCACTCTGCTCGATTCCGCCCGCCGAGCCAGCTTAATCTTCAAAACCTTCTCTTGCAAAGAGTCCGCTGATTACCTCGCACGCGATATTTCTATCGGGCCGCTTACAAGTGTTTTTACCATCAATGGTGTTTCCGTCGAAATCCCGTTGCCCGGCCGGGGAAATGTTGAAAATGCCATTGCCGCTTGGGCAATTTGCTTATCCCTCGGCATCTCCGCCCGCGATTTTGCTGACGCCCTAAAAACCATCAGCCCCGTATCTATGCGGACTGAAATGCTTAAGATTGGCTCAGTTACCGTCATCTCCGATTGTTACAATGCCGGCCCCGCCTCGATGAAAAACGCCCTTGATATCCTCGCAAACCTCGCCGACAGTCAAAAGCGCAGGGCTGTTTTTATTTGCGGCGATATGGCAGAACTTGGTGATTCCGAACAATTTTTACATCGTCAACTCGGCGAACAAATCGCAAAAACGGGCGTCAACCTTCTCATCACCCTCGGCAATCTCGCTGCCCTCGCCGCCGATGCCGCTAAAACCAAAAGACCAGACACCCAAACCCGCTGTTTTGCCGACCAAACAGACCTTTGCAATAACTTACAGCTTATGATAAAAGATTCCGATATAATACTTGTCAAGGGCTCACGAATTAATAAGCTTGAATTGGTTGTTGATAAATTGAAAAAACTCTTCAGTGAACCCCGATAAATCGGGACTCACTGGTCACGGAAGACGAGAATAGAATGATTTATCATCTTCTTTGGTTTTTCCGAAATACTGTTACGCATCGACTGGGGTTTTACGCCTACCAGGATGTGATGTTTCGCGCCTTTGCTGCGCTGCTGACGGGTCTGGTTATCGCGTTGGTGCTTGGCCCGCCGCTTATTCGCTGGCTTATGCAAAAAAAAATCGGCGACCGCCCCGAATTCCACCACGCTACTCTCAATGAGCTGACCAAGCAAAAAGCCAATACCCCGACTATGGGAGGCCTCATCATAATTGCCGCCGTCCTCGCCTCGACCATTCTCTGGGCAAAACTTAACAATCCCTTCGTTCAGAAGGCAATCATCATTCTTTTCTGGTTCGGTGCCCTCGGCGCTGTTGATGACTGGCTCAAACTCACCGCCGAATCACGCCATCGAAGCAGAGATGGCCTCAAACCCTGGGAAAAAATTCTCTTTCAGTTCGGCGGCGCGGTCCTCATCGCCTCCTTCCTCTATATCGACTTTGCCAATATCGAAGATGGTCGAAAATTCTGGCTGCCTTTCTACAAGCACGGCCTGCCCCTCGCCAACTGGATGTTCATCCTCATCGCCATTCTGTATTTGTCCGCCACCAGCAACGCCGTCAACCTCACCGATGGTATGGATGGCCTCGCCGCCGGCTGCACCGGTATCGCCTCATTCGTCTTGGCAGTCCTCTGCTACGTCGCATCCGAAACGATGAGCCGAACCTCGACGGCCACATGGTCAAGCTACCTGCTCTTGCCTGCTATTCCTCAGGCAGGCGAACTGGCCGTGTTCTTCTCTGCCATTCTCGGCGCGGTCCTCGGTTTTCTCTGGTATAACTGCCACCCCGCCCAGGTCTTTATGGGCGATATCGGTTCATTGCCCCTCGGCGCAGCTATGGGATACGGAGCGCTTGTCACCCGAAACGAAATACTCCTGCTCATCATCGGCGGCGTCTTTATGATAGAGCTTTTCAGCGTCGTCCTCCAGGTCGGCTATTTCAAATACACCGGCGGCAAACGCCTCTTTCGCTGCGCTCCCATCCATCACCATTTCCACCTCGCCGGCTGGTCCGAACCCCAGGTCGTCGTTCGTTTCTGGCTTATCGCCGCCGCCTTCGCCGCACTTGCTTTGGCAACCCTCAAAATCCGCTAAACAAAGCTAATCGCGGTAAATCTAAAATAGAAAATAGTAAATGGGAAATTTTTTCGTTATAATGCCCTTCCCCTTGCAGGGGATATTATGCTCGATGAACAACTCACATCTGATTTAGAGCCGGAGGCGCCCAGACCGCCCAGAATCGCCCTTATCGCGTCGCGACAGACGCTTGCCGAATATCCTTCCTATCTCAAGCACCTGCTCATAGGTCTGGTGGATGAGTCCGTCCCCGTTATTCTTATTTGCCCGCCGGTCGGCAATGTTGACTCTATCGTCCCTCCCGCCGTCGAGGTTGTCCGGCACCCCGCAATCGATATACCTTTTATGCAATATTACAACAACCGCTTTCTCCTCGACAGGGTCGGCAAATTCAAACCGGAGATACTTCATTGCCTCTGCGAAACCTCGGCTTCACTGGCGCGATGGCTCGCCCGCAACCTTAATGTCCCCTATCTGCTTAATATAAATTCAATCTCTTCGCACTGGTCTGCTATTACGTTTTCCGCGACTCGTTGCGCAAATATCATCGTGCCCGCCAGGACCATCGCCGACCATTTCATAAAGGCCCACCCCAAAGTCGCGGACCGCCTCCGACAAATCGATATCGGCACCTTCGTTGACGACTCCACCGCCTGTTTTGCCCATCCCGAACACCTGCCCGGCATCGTCGTCTCGCCGCCCATCGATAATCCCGCCAATCTTGATAATATCTTCCAGGCGCTCCATCGCCTCACTGTCGATGGTTGCCAGTTCATTGTTGCGATTATCGCCGCCGGTTGCCCCGAAGGACCGCTCTGGAAGCAGCTTCGCTTCCTTGGTCTTCTCCATGCGGTTACTATTGTTCCTCCTTCGCTTGGCCTCTATTCCGCCGGTTCCGCCGCCGACATATTCATCGTGCCCCGGCCGTCAGGCAGTTTCAATATGCTGCTGTTGGCCGCGATGAGCGCCGGCTCCGCCGTCGCTGCTTCAAAAGGCGGCGTTGACGACCTCATTATCGAAGATAAAACCGCGTTCACCTTTAACCCCGATGACCAGCTTAGTGTTTATAATTGTCTTAAACGGCTCTTTGACAGACCCGATGAAGCCCGGCGTTTGGCTGCCGACGCCCAGCAGTTCCTCCGCCAAAACCGCCACGTCAGCGGTATGATTGCTTCAACTCTTTCCCTCTACAGGCAGGCCGTTTGCCCCCAGACCCCTGCAAACGTCTGATATTTGAAATAAATATAGGTGCCGGGACGTCTTACTTCCGGTTGTTTTCGTGGATAACGAGAATCCTTTTAATGTTTTTTTGAGGAGAATCGAATTATGAATAAGAAAGTGATTATGGCGGTTGTGGTGCTGGCGTGTGTTGTGCTGGCACCGATTGTTATTGCAGCAGAAGGGGTCGTAGGCGAGTGGGAATTCAAGAGCCAGATGCCGGCCAGGACTTCCACGGCGACTATGACGATTACCAAAAACGCCGACGGCAAACTCGCGGGAACGTGGTCGGCACAATTCGGCGAAAGTACCCTGTCGGATATTACTTTCGAGGCAGGCAAGGTGAAATTTGTCCAGACCAGCAACTTCGGTGGCCAGGAAATGAAGACGGCCTACGAAGGCACCCTTGAGGGCGGGAAACTCAAGGGGACAGGCAAAGGCCAGTTTGGCGAGGTTACATTCGATGGAACTTTGCAGGGAGAAGCAAAAACCGGAGCAGATGCGATTGTCGGCGAGTGGCAAATGAGCGTAAATATGCCCGCAAGAGATAACGTGGAGAAGTTGACCGTCACCAAGAACGCCGGCGGCACGCTGACAGGTAAATGGGAAGGACGAAGGGGAGAAAGCAAAATTTCGAATATGAAGTTCGAAGGCGGGAAACTTACTTTTATCCGCGCCAGCGATTTCGGAGGCCGGATAGTTGAGTCGGAATTTGAAGGGACAGTTGAAGGGGACTCGATAAAGGGCGTATTCAAGAGCGACAGGGGCAACAGGGATGCCAATGCCACCCGCATAAAATTGGCTAAGCCGGATGAAGGTAAAAAGGCGGAGCCGAATAAGCCGCCTGCTGAAAAGAAACCCAAATAGCAATAGACCGATTCTGGTTCTGTTGCATTATCACCAAAATTTAGCCCCCCGATTGTTTGTCGGGGGGTTTTTATTTGCGCCTATTGTTAATAATATCGAGCACTTCGGCGGGGGTGTTGATGAGCACTTTTGCGCCGGAGGCGAGGAGTTCATCGGCGGTTCGATAGCCCCAGATGCAGCCGACGGGAAACATCCCCGCGGATACGGCCGTTTGCATATCGGTGCTGGTATCGCCAAGGTAAAGGAATTGTTCGGGCGGGATTCGGAGTTTCTTTACGATTTGCAGTGCCATAGCGGGGTCGGGCTTTAGAGGAACGTCAGGCAATGCGCCCTGGACGATTTTGAATTGCCACTGCGGAAGTATTTTTTCAACCATAACCTTTGTGAAGCGGTCATTTTTGTTGGACAGGATAACTAAAGACAGGCCGCGATGCAGAAGTTCCGTGAGCAGTTCTGGTATGCCCGGGTAGGGGTGGGTGTTGTCGCCCCAGCATTTGTCGTAGATTTCTTCCGAATATACCGCGACTTTCCTGACGAATTCGGGGTCGCGGACGGATTCTGGCAGGGCACGCCGGGCCTCGGTCTCGACGCTTTCGCCTATGAAATGCTTATACGCGTCAACGGGATGAGGCGAAAAGCCGAAGTGAACGAGGGCCTTGTTCATCGCGTCGGCGACGTCAGTCAGCGTATAAAGCAGCGTGCCATCGAGGTCAAACAAAACAGCTTTGAACATCTTTGCAGTGTCCGTGTTATGTGCCTTCGCCGAAGTCGGCGAGGTATTTGACCTGCTCAGGCGTCAGCTTGTCAATCGAGATACCCATCGATTTAAGTTTCAGAGTGCATACGATGTTCTCGATTTCGACGGGTACATTATAGACGGCGGCGGTCAGCGACCGGGCGTTTTTGACGACGTATTCCGCCTCGAGCGCCTGCGTGGCGAAGGACATATCCATCACCGAGGCGGGATGGCCTTCTGCGGCGGCGAGGTTTATCAATCGGCCTTCGGCCAGAAGATATATGCGTTTATCGTTTTTGAGGACGTATTCATCGACGTGCTTGCGAACGCCGCGGAGGACCTTTTTGCTCAGTTTTGCCAGGGCCGGTATGTCGATTTCGACGTTGAAATGGCCTGAGTTGGCGACGACGGCGCGGTCTTTCATTACGCGGAAATGTTCTCTGCGGATGACGTTTTTGTTGCCGGTGAGTGTAACGAAGAGGTCGCCTGTTTTGGCGGCCTGAGACATCGGCATAACGTCGAAGCCATCCATAGATGCCTCGATTGCCTTGATGGGGTCGATTTCAGTAACGATGACGATTGCACCCAGTCCTTTTGCCCGCATAGCGAAGCCCCGGCCGCACCAGCCGTAGCCGACGACCACGACCTTTTTGCCGGCGACCAGATAATCTGTGGCGCGAATGATGCCGTCAACGGTGGATTGACCCGTGCCGTATCGGTTGTCAAAGAGGTGTTTGCTTGCGGCGTCGTTAACCGCGATGACCGGGAATTTCAACCTGCCGGATTTTTCGAGGGCACGGAGACGAATGACGCCCGTTGTGGTCTCCTCCATACTCGCGATGACGCGATGGGCCTCTTTGGTTCTGCTGGTGTGCAGCTCGGTAACAAGGTCTGCGCCGTCGTCAAAGGTGATAACGGGTTTGTGGTCCAGTGCCGCGTGAATGTGTTTGTAGTATGTTTTGCGGTCTTCGCCGCAGATTGCGAAGACGGGTATCCCGAAATCCTTAACAAGGGAGGCGGCGACGTCGTCCTGGGTGCTGAGCGGGTTTGAGCCGCACAGAACAAGGTTTGCGCCGGCTGCCTTGAGTGTTATGGCAAGATTGGCGGTCTCGGCGGTAACGTGAAGGCAGGCGGAAACGTTTTTGCCGGCCAGCGGTTTTTGCTTGGCGAATCTCTCGCGGATTGACGTTAGAACGGGCATATCATTGTTGGCCCAGAGAATTCGCTTCTTGCCCACAGGGGCAAGCGACATATCAGCTACATCTGATTTCATTTGTGTTTCCTTTCGAGTAAAAACACGAATTATACATATCGGATGCCCAATTTTCAAGCAGAAACGTTGACATATTGCATTTCGGCCGGGTTGATTTTCGCCGGCAGGGGGGGTATAGTAAGAGGCTTGTATGTTCGAATGTTTGTTTTGAAGATTCAGAGGTGTCAGCTATGCCGGTAAACCAGCGTTATGGTTACTTCGATAACAAAGCCAGGGAGTTTGTAATCACTAGGCCCGACACCCCTATCCCCTGGATAAATTACCTCGGCTGTCAGGATTATCTCGGCATCATATCCAACACCGCGGGCGGTTACAGCTTCTATCGCGACGCCCGTTTGCGACGTCTGCTGCGATACCATTACAATGCCATACCAAAGGATAACCCCGGCAGATACATCTACGTCTGCGACGGCAAAAAAACGTGGAGCCCCGGCTTCAAACCAGTAAAAACAAAACTCGATGATTACAAATGCCGACACGGACTCGGCTATACGGTGATTGAAGGAGCATTGGATGGCCTGAGGGTCTCGACGACGTATTTTGTCCCAATCGATACCAACGCCGAAATCTGGTCCGTGGCGGTAACCAATGAAAGCCGAAAGTCAAAGGATATCGATTTATTCAGTTACGCCGAATTCTGTCTCTACGACGCCCTCGATGACGCCACCAATTTTCAGCGAAACTGGAATATAGCAGAGATGGAAATTGAAGGTAGCGCGATATTTCACCGGACTGAGTATCGTGAACGCCGGAATCATTTTGTTGGTTTCTGGTGCAGTGAGAAAATCGCCGGTTTTGACACGATGCGGGACGCCTTCCTCGGTCGGCTCAATGACTATGGCTGCCCCGATGTCGTAAAACGTCGTCAGGCGACAAATAGCGTCGCGCACAGTTGGCAGCCGGTTGGCTCACATCAGGTTAAACTGTCCCTGAAACCGGGCCAGACCAAACGCCTGCATTTTGTCCTGGGCTATGTAGAGAACCCGCAACAGGAAAAGTTCTCATCCCCGGGTGTTATAAACAAAAAGAGATTCTACGAGACAATCGCAGGGTTAAAAACCGCTGGCCAGGTTGATGCCCAGTTGAAGAAACTCAAAAACTTCTGGGCGGACGCGCTTTCGGGTTATCAGGTCAAAATCGACAACGAGCATGTCGAGCGAATGGCCAATATCTGGAATCAGTACCAGTGTATGGTAACGTTCAATCTCTCTCGTGCGGCCAGTTCATTCGAGACGGGCGTCAGCAGGGGGCTTGGCTTCCGCGATTCGAATCAGGACATCCTCGGCTTTGTTCATATTGTTCCCGAACGTGCCCGGCAGCGAATAATCGATTTGGCCTCGACGCAGAATCACGACGGCTCATGCTATCACCAGTATCAGCCGTTGACCAAGAAGGGTAACGCCGCCGTGGGCACCGGCTTCAGCGACGACCCGCTATGGCTGGTTGTCTCGACTTCCGCGTATATCAAGGAAACCGGCGACTGGACGATTCTCAGTGCTCCCGCCGGCTATCAGGATGTCCCCGGCAGTGAAAAAAGCACAACACTGATGGACCACCTGCATCTTTCGATGAAACACGTTCTGGACCTCCGCGGTTCGCACGGCCTGCCCTTGATTCAGCACGCCGACTGGAACGACTGCCTCAACCTCAATTGCTTCAGCAACAACCCCGGCGAGAGCTTCCAAACCAGTGGCGACATCGAGGGCGGCAAGGCCGAATCCGTAATGGTCGCCCAGTTGTTTATTTACGCAGCAAAAGAATTGACGGGCATACTGGAACACCTCGGCCAGAAAGACAAAATCAGTGAATACAACCGCCAGGCGGACGATATGCGAAAAGTCATTCTCAAGCATGGTTGGGATGGCAAATGGTTTATCCGCGCTTACGACCATTTCGAGAAGCCGGTTGGTTCCAAGGTTTGCGATGAAGGAAAGATATTCATCGAAACACAGGGCTGGGGTGTTATGGCGGAAATTGGGCTTGATGACGGCAAGGCTCTCGCGGCGCTCGACAGCGCCTGGCAATATTTGGCTGACGCGAATGGTATGGTCCTCAATCAGCCCGCCTTTACATATTATCAGGACCGCCTTGGTGAGATAACCTCTTATCCGCCCGGCTACAAGGAAAACGCCAGCATTTTCTGCCACAACAATACCTGGGTCATAATCGGCGAGACAATAGTCGGCCGGGGCGACAAGGCATGGGAGCTTTATACGCGAATCTGCCCCAGTACCAAGGAAGACAAAGCCGACGTTTATAAGTGCGAGCCGTATTGCTTCGCGCAGACGATATCGGGGCACGACAGCCCGCTGCCGGGCGAGGGAAAGAACTCATGGCTTACCGGCACTGCTTCCTGGAGCTTTACGGCCCTGGCGCAATACATCCTCGGCGTTCGGGCCGAGCACGATGGACTCAGGATTGACCCCTGTGTGCCGCCGGATTGGAAAAAATTTACTATTACGCGCAAGTTCAGAGGGGCGACATATAAGATAAAGGTATTGAATCCCGACGGCGCAATGAAAGGCGTAAAGAAAATGTTAGTCAACGGCAAAGAAACCGCTGGCAATGTCGTCGGCGTATTTAAGCCGGGCAGAGTTGTAAATGTCGAGGTGTGGTTAGGATGACAGCGGGTGAAGATAAAACGCGATTTAATTGTTAAAAGGCGAAGGAAGTGTTCAATGAAACTTGACCCGACGAAGATGAAAAACTGGGAAATAGCCGAGGTGGCTGAGAACAATATCAAATCGATTTTCCAGTTGGCAGAAGAAATTGGGCTACAAAAGGACGAATTGCTTCCTGCGGGCCATACTTTGGGTAAAGTCCACTTTGCGAAAGTGCTCGACCGGCTTAAAAACGTTCCGACGGCCAAATATATCGATGTTACTGCCATCACACCGACGCCTTTCGGCGAAGGTAAAACGACTACGACCATTGGTCTGATTCAGGGCCTTGCTAAATGCGGCAAACGACCGACCGGCGCAATTCGCCAGCCAAGCGCCGGCCCTACCTTCAATGTCAAGGGTGGAGCCGCTGGAGGCGGTCTTGCACAATGCCTTCCTCTTATTCCGTTTTCAATCCGCCTGACCGGTGATATCGACTCCGTCACCAATGCGCATAATCTTTGTATGGTAGCGCTTACCGCTCGAATGCAGCACGAAAGAAACTATGACGACGAACGGCTCGCGAAAAGAAACCTTCGACGGCTCGATATTGACCCCGATTCCATACAAATCGGCTGGGCGATTGACCTTTGTGCGCAATCGCTTCGTAATATAAGAATAGGTTTGGGCGGCAAAAACGACGGCGTCGAAATGAATTCCGGTTTCCAGATAACGGTATCCAGCGAGGTTATGGCCATCCTCGCGATTTCGAAGAACCTCAGGGATTTTCGGCAGCGTATCGCAAGAATTGTGGTCGCCAAGGACCGCAAAGGCAATGATATAACAGCCGCGGATCTTGAGGTGGACGGCGCAATGACTGCATGGATGCTCGACGCACTCAACCCTAACCTGCTTCAGACGATGGAAGGCCAGCCGATTTTTGCTCACGCAGGCCCCTTTGCCAATATAGCCATAGGCCAAAGTTCGGTAATCGCCGACCTCGTTGCCACAAAACTGGGTGATTATCACGTAACCGAAAGTGGCTTTGGCGCTGACATTGGCTACGAAAAATTCTGGAATCTTAAATGCAGAATTTCCGGGCTTAACCCCTGTGCCGTGGTCATAGTCGCGACTGTTCGCGCATTGAAAATGCATGGCGGCGGCCCGCCGGTCAGGCCAGGCGCGCCTCTCAGTGAAGAATACACAAAAGAACATCTCGACCTGCTCGAAAAGGGCTGCGAAAATCTCATAGCCCATATCGAAATAGTAAAAAAAAGCGGCGTCAGGCCGATTGTGTGTATCAACAGCTTCATCGCTGATACCAAAGCCGAACATAAGCTCATCAAAAAAATCGCCGAGCAGCACGGTGCTGTCGCGATTGTTTCTGAACATTGGCTCAAAGGCGGCGAGGGCGCTATCGAATTGGCCCAGGCCGTGATTGATACGTGTGAGCAGAAAAACAACTTCAAGTATTTGTATGATTACGAGCTTCCCCTGCGAAAACGGATAGAGCTGATTGCCAAGGAGGTTTACGGCGCCAACGGCGTTTCGTATTCCGAGATCGCGTTCGAAAAGCTAAAAGCACTGGAGGCAAATCCGGCGACGCAGAAGTTTGGATTGTGTATGGCAAAGACGCATCTTAGTTTGTCTTACGACCCGGAATTCAAGGGCCGACCCATCGGCTGGGAATTGCCCATCAGGGATGTTCTGGTTTACAAAGGCGCCGAATTTATCGTGCCGCTTGCGGGTGAGATAAAACTTATGCCCGGCACCAGTTCGGACCCGGCCTTTCGACGTATCGATGTCGATGTGGATACCGGAAAGGTAAAGGGACTTTTGTAAATAATTGCTTCGGCGGAAACAGAAATATGACTGCGAAAATAATTGACGGCAAACAAATAGCCGCGGATATGCGGGCAAAACTCAGGGCTGATGTTGCCGGACTTGCCAAAAAAGGTGTTGTGCCGGGTCTCGGCGTCATTCTCGTCGGCGACGACCCCGCATCAAAATCATACGTTGCTGCCAAGCAGAAGGCCTGTGAGGAAATCGGCATCTACTCCGACGACAATCGCCTGCCCGCCTCGGTTTCACAAAACGAGTTAATGGCGCATATTAATCGGCTAAACAAAGACCCCAGAATACACGGCATACTGACGCAGTTGCCTCTGCCCGACACTATCGATGAATTGGCAGTGCTGATGGCAATCGACCCCGCCAAAGATGTGGACGGGTTTAACCCCATAAACGTAGGCAAAATGGTAACAGGCCAAAAGGCGTTCCTGCCCTGCACCCCTCACGGTGTCGTCCAGCTTCTCATTAAAAGCGGCGTCAAAATCGAAGGCGCCAACATCGTCATTGTCGGTAGAAGTAATATTGTCGGAAAACCCCTGGCAAATATACTCATCCAGAAAAGCCCCCTCGGTAACGCTACTGTAACCGTGTGTCATACTCGAACCAGAAACCTCGCGGAGCACACAAAAAGAGCTGATATTGTCATTGCCGCCGCGGGCTGCCCCAATACAATCACTGCTGATATGATTAAAGATGGCGCGGTAGTCATTGACGTCGGCGTTAATCGCGTTGAGGACTCGACTAAGAAGGCCGGCTATCGTCTCGTCGGCGACGTTGATTTCGATAATGTAAAAGAAAAGGCCTCGCTCATAACCCCTGTCCCCGGCGGCGTCGGCCCTATGACGATTACAATGCTTCTCTACAACACCGTCGAATCCGCGAAACGCGCAGCGGGTCTGTTGAAATAATTTACTTTATAATCCTCAACTGCTCCCTGTCCGGAAGTTTCGGAAAAAGCCCTCGCGGCGAAATTTAATGAGATGATGCGTAATGTCCAAGCACCTTGATATTTTCTAAAGGCGTATCACGAGTTACTTCGCATCCCGCCCCGACTATGAAATTTTCGCCCGCCTCTTTGTGACAGTTCTCAACCGCCTTGTAAATATCCTCAGGCGACGCGTCACGCAGCACCGAAACAGGATTGATATTGCCGCAGATGACCTGTTTTTGTCCCATTTTTTCTCTGGCCAGCGAAACGGGAGAGGGATAATCCAGGTCAATCATTTCCGCCCCGAGCCGGCCCATCCCTTCCAGAATCTTCCGTGTGTCCCCGCATATATGCAGCCGGACTGCCGCGCCGAGTTTGTGAATACCATCCACCAGTCGCTTTTCGTATGGCCACACAAACTCCTCATATATCCTCGGCCCCACCAATGATGCCGCCGCATCACCTATCCCCATCAAATCCACACCAGCTTCTACCTGCGCTCCGGCGAATCGCAATCCAAGTTCCGTCGCGAACTCAAAAAGTTCCCTCACAAATCCTGCGTCCTCAAAAAAATCCGTCATTATCGTATTGATGCCACGCAAATCCGCGCCCTCCGCGCAAGGCCCTTCAATCCATCCCTCGATAATCTTGTCTTTTCCCACCTTTTTTTTGAATAGAGCTGCCGCTTTTATTCTGTCGTGCATCCGCCCGCCTCCCAGCGGGTCCGGCGCCTTCAGTTTTGCCAATATGCTTTTATCCGCAAGCAGGGCGTTACTTTCATCGATATCAGGGGGCGAATCCTCGTGAAAAATAATCGCCGCGCCGCAATCCGCTGCCTCGCGCGTGGGGTCCGAAATGCAGCCGACGTGGTCGAAGCCGAATTCCTCCGCTACCCGTAACTGCCCCTCAACCAGCACCCGGTAGTCCGTCACGTAATCGTAATACTTCCTCCCGATGCGGCCCGCCGCGAATTGCATCGTAATCGGCATACAGGGTAAGTGGTCTGGCTGTTTGTGCCCCAAAACCGCAGCCACCCTTTCCCGACTCGTCATTTTTATTTCCTTGCCGGCAAACAGTTCTTATTGCCCTTTTACATTCATTTGTATTGAGTAAAAGGAATCTCTGGCGGTGATGAACAGCGTTTTGCCGTCTTTGCCGCCGAAGCAGATATTTGAAGTCGAATTGGGAACGCTGATGTAACCGATTTTTTTGCCTTCCGGGCTGACGATATTAACGCCTTTGCCTGACAGGTCCGTCAGGTACAAATTGCCCAGCTCATCGAGCTCTATTCCGTCAGCGCCAATGGGGACAAACAACTTTTTATCATACAATGTGCCGTCATCTTTGACTTTAAATACAAATGTTTTGCGCCCCGAATAGTCAGCGACGTAAAGCAGTTTGCCGTCTTTCGTGCCGACGATGCCGTTGGGGCCGAGCATATCCTCGATAACGAGGATTGGCTCCTTCGAATCCGCCGGCAGATAAAAAACGTAGCTGCCGGCCAGTTCTGATTCGCCTTTTTTATACCCCGGGTCGGTGAAGTATATGCCGCCTTTTTTGTCCCGCCAGAGGTCGTTGGGGCTGTTGAGCTTTTTGCCTTTGTAGTTATCGCAAAGAACGGTTGCATTGCCGTTTGCGTCAATGCGGGTGATTCTCCGGCTGCCGCCCTCGCAGGCATACAGGTTGCCCTTATCGTCGATATCAAGGCCGCTTGTGCCGCCTGAATTTTCTCGGAACGTTGAAAGCTTGCCCGCCGTGGCGGGTTTGCCGTCGAGAGACCATTTGTGAATTCTATTATTCGAGACATCGACGAAATAAACGTTTCCCTGCGCATCAGCGATTGGTCCCTCGGTAAAGCCGAAACCATCCGCTAACTTTTCGACTTTTGCGCCTGCTGTGACGACTGATTTTGTCTCCGCTGCGGCGGGCCAGGTAACGCCTCTGGTTCGCATTTTAACCGCGTAAAGGGATTTTGATGCGGTGATGAAAAGGGTATCCTGGTCTTTGCCGCCGAAACATACGTTGCCTGTCCACCGCTCGGGTATTTTGATATGCTCGATTTTTTCTCCTGCAGGATTGAAAACGGTCACGCCATTACCGGTAAGATATACATTACCTTCGTTATCGATTGTCATTCCGTCGGAACCCATATCGCAGAACAGCTTCTTATTGGATAGTGTGCCGTCAGGATTGATTGTATAGACGTATGTCTTGCTTGCGCCTATGTCGCCCACATAAAGCAGTTTGCCGTCGGGCGTTCCGATTATCCCGTTGGGCTGAACCAAATCATCGGTGACGCGAATCAGTGTTTTGCGGTCTGGGGCGAGGTAATAAACGTGCTCGCCATCCATTTCTTTATTCGGGTCAGCCCAGTAGTTCCTCCTATAATATGGGTCAGTGAAGTATAGGCCGCCGTTTGGATGCCGCCAGAGGTCGTTTGGGCCGTTGAGCTTCTTGCCCTTGTATTTTTCGACCAGAACGGTCATTTTGCCATTCTGGTCAAAGGAAACGAGCCGATTATGCAGGTCGGCACAGGCGAGCAGCGATACGCCGTCGGCGTCGAAATACATCCCGTTTGAGCGTTCGCAACCGGTTAAAAAGGTGGACAATTTACCATCGGTTGACCAGATATAGATTTTGTCGTTTGGCTGGTCGGTGAAATAAACATTGCCCTTGGGGTCCGCGGCAGGGCCTTCGGTGAAGGCAAACGCGCTGCTTAGCTTTTCGACATTCGCATCGGGAGCGACTACTCCAGCCGCAGCCATCGAACTCAAAGACAACAGCATAATCCCGGTTATCAAAATGACTTTCATCGTATTATCCTTTCAAAAGTTTGGAATAGAATACCGCCGTTGTCAGGTACAGTAAATATAAAAGAAACCACTCCCTTGGGGATGCCTCCCGTAAGGGATGGCCAAGCCATTACGGCAGGATTACGAGGGTATTTTAGGGGGTATTATGGCCCAAAACCGTGAAATAAGCCGTTTTTTTTGTGTTTTTCACGATTATATTGACAAAAGCGTGAATGAAACGTATATTATAATTATGGCAAAGGTATTACATGTTTTTAATAGAATCAGTCACCTCAGAGAGCGGTATTATGCCGCGTCTGTCGGGAAGCAATCGCTTATAAAATTATTGAGCGAAGCAGAGATTGCCGAACAGGTCTATAACTCCAATGCCATCGAGAACAGCACTCTTACCCTTGAAGAAACAGAAAAAATCCTTTTGCAGATAGACCTCGACAGATACATCACCGAAAGGGAAATCTTTGAGGCCAAAAATCTCGCGAGGGTAGTTTCGTATATTGATACAAAAGCCAAAGAGCAGGAGCTTACTCTGGAGGTTATTCTGCTGCTTCACAAAATGCTTATGGCAAATATCCGGGATGATGTCGCCGGAAGATTTCGGCGGGAGGGCGAGTGGGTTCGGGTCGCCAGCCACATAGCGCCGGACCCGAAAGAAGTGGTTGGAAGATTGGAAAAAATGCTTGCAGGGTATAACGCAAGCAGTCATGAAAATATTATAAAACGTATCGCGCTTCTGCATCTTACTTTTGAATATATTCACCCGTTTGTCGATGGTAACGGCCGTATCGGAAGAGTAATAAACAATTATTTGCTTATACGAGAGGGCTTTGTGCCGGTGAATATCAAGTTCATCGACAGAAAAATGTATTATGATGCGTTTAATGAGTTTGACGAAAAAGGTGCCTCGGGGATTATGCAGGAAATAGTCGGCAAGGCGCTTACGAACAGTTATCACAAACGGCTCGCGTATCTGGAAGGCGCTCGCATTATGACCCTTGCCGAATATGCCAAAGAATATAAAGTATCGCACTCTAATTTGATAAATAAAGCGAATCGCCAGACCATAGAAGCATTTCTCGAAAAAGGCGTCTGGAAGATTGGCGTACCTCAGAAAAAATAGTTTATGAACAAGGCCTGACCTTCCCCCTTTATTAAAAAACAAAATGTCATTCATTGCAAGAGAATTAGGATTAAGTGTGCAATCCGTTAAAATAGAGAATTGCAAGGTAATAAAAAATAATCCCCGATAAATAACATAGATTCTATGAATAAGGCCGAGACAAGAACAGGATATATTGACCTTGCCTTAGGAGAGCAAATTGGGGTGTGCACAAATTTTATTTCGGTGCGTAATTTTAGTGGTATAATGCACAAAAGCGAGGTTAGATAGCATTTGAAAAGTATATATGGGGGCGAACGGTTTCGACCGGATGTCGGAGAGTCGAGCTGCATACCCAGGACGCCGGTTGGCCTGGTTAATCATTCCGGCACTAACTTTAATTGGCAACTACCAGTTGCAAATGGCCGCCTAAATAGGCGACCCGTCCTTTCAGGTTGCGCCTGCGGGCCTGATTCGGGCGTAAAGAAGTGGGCTGCTCTCGTCGGAGCTTTCGGGCCGACGGGTTAAGACAAATCCCGGAATAGCCGAAGCGATGGGCCGTCGTTTGCCTGTCGTGGAGGCGATAAAATCCAAAGACGACTAAGTGTGTAGTACGCTCGTCTTGAAGCATACCGGGACGGGGGTTCGAATCCCCCCGCCTCCAGTTGGCCTTTGGCCAACAGAGCATTTGAACAGGTGAGCAGTCGAACAGGAGAGCTGACGCAAATGCGGTCTATTGTTCAACTTTCTAATGCTCAAAAAAAATAAAAATCAGTGTTCCCAAATCCGCGCAGATTTTCTGCAAACCACGACCCGTCCGGGCTGCACAAACAATGGCTGTTTTGACGATATATGGTTGTGCGTTAGAAGCCATTTCATAACTTGGCAGCAAGCCGCATTATCAGTATTGAAATCGCGGATTATCGGGGCTATGAAATGTGTTCTAAGGAGAAAAGAATGATAAGCATAAAGGAATTGAGACGCAGTTTCGGGTCGATTATCGCGGTTGACGGCGTTTCGTTCGACGTCCAAAAAGGCGAAGTGCTGGGCTTCCTCGGGCCAAACGGCGCGGGCAAGAGCACCGTGATGCGAATGCTTGCCTGCTACCTGCGCCCCGACAGCGGCACCGCGACGATTTGCGGCTATGACATTCTCAAAAACCCCCTCGAAGTCAGAAAAGCAATCGGCTATCTTGCCGAAAACGTTCCCGCCTACAATGAGATGACGGTAGGGGGAGTGCTGAACTTCGTCTGCGACGCCCGGCAAATCACCGGCAAAGCACGCAGGCAGGCGCTCGACCGTGTCGTCCCGATGTGCGCAATCGAATCGGTTTATCATCAGGTGATTGACACACTCTCAAAGGGTTACCGCCGGCGAGTCGGGCTTGCGCAGGCGCTGATTCACGACCCGCAGGTGCTGATTCTCGATGAGCCGACCGACGGCCTTGACCCCAACCAGAAACACGAAGTGCGACAACTCATCGGCAAAATGGCAAAGGAAAAATGTATCATCATCTCGACGCATATCCTCGAAGAAGTCGAGGCAATCTGCGACAGGACCATAATCATCGCACGGGGAAAGATTCTGGTGGATTCGACGCCGGAAAAACTTCGCCGGGAATACAACTGCTCGCTCGACGAGGTATTCCGAAAAATAACCCGAAGCAAGGTGGCCTGAACGCGCGGCGATAAAAAGTTTTTTACTGGAGTATAAAATGAGTGGTTTTAAGGCGGTATTCAAAAGAGAATTAAAGTCATATTTCACTACGCCGATTGCTTATGTCTTCCTCGTGGTGTTTCTCTTTTTCTCCGGCTATCTTACTTTCAAAAACGGCTTCTTCGAGATTCGCCAGGCGGATATGACGGCGTTCTTCGTCAATATGCCCTTGTTGTTTGCCTTCTTGGTGCCCGCGACGGCTATGCGGCTCTGGGCCGAGGAACGCAAAACCGGCTCAATCGAGCTTCTCTTCACGCTTCCCATTACCGTGATGCAGGCGGTCCTCGGCAAATTCTTCGCCGCATGGGTATTCCTTGTAATCGCCCTGATACTGACCTTCCCGATGGTCATCACGGTCTTTTATCTCGGCCAGCCCGACCTCGGCCTGATAATCACCGGCTACCTGGGCAGCATCCTTATGGCAGGCGGGTTCTTGGCGGTGGGCTGCTTTTTTTCCGCGTTGAGCAAAAATCAGGTAATCAGTTTTGTGCTGTCGGTCGTCGCCTGTGCCGTGCTCGTTTTCGCCGGTGTCCCCACGACGATGAATTATCTTTCCACGTTCCTCCCCGCCGGGCTGGTGACGGCGGTCGGAAATATGAGTTTTGAAACACACTTCGAGTCGATTCAGAAGGGCGTCCTCGAGTTCAGGGACGTCTCCTATTTCCTCTTTCTGATTGTTGGCTGGGTGGCTGCCTGCGCAGTTGTGCTCGAAGAAAGGAAGGCGGGCTGATGAGCAGAACAATAAAAGTGATACTCGCGGTGATTTTTGTCCTCTTGGTAACCTTCAGCGCGATAAGCATATTCCAGGACCTCGGCAAACGCCTGAAAGTCGATGTCACTGACCACAAACTTTATACGCTATCGGCGGGCACCAAGTCGATTCTCGCCAAACTGAACCAGCCCATAAAACTCAAGCTCTACTACGCCAAAACCGCCGCGATGAAAGGCCCAGACCAGATTAAGTACTTCAACAACTACTATGAATTCGTCAAGGCCCTGCTCGAAGAATACGTCGCCGCCTCAAAGGGAATGGTTGCTCTTGAGATAATCGACCCCAGGCCGTTCTCCGATGACGAGATGGAAGCCGCCCGCAGCGGACTCAAAAGATTTCCCATAACCGACGAGGAAAATTTCTTTTTCGGTCTTGTTGTCCAGACGCAGTTCGGCGCCGAAAAAACAATCCCGTTTTTCTCTCCCGACCGGCAGAATTTCGTCGAATACGACATAAGCTCTCTTGTAGATACGGCCGTCGCGCGTCAGAAAAAAAATATAGGCGTCCTCAGCTCGCTTCCCGTTATGGGCGAAGTCAGCGACTATATGGCGCAGATGATGCTGATGCAGGGACAACAGCCCAAAATGGCCTGGACCATTATCGAGCATCTCAAACAAAAATATGAGGTCAAAAGCATTCCCGCCGACACCAATGAAATTAACGATGTCGATGTCCTTCTTGTTATTCATCCCAAGAATCTTCCCGTCCAGACGCTCTTCGCGATAGACCAGTTTGTTTTGAAGGGGGGCAGGACCATTATCTGTGTTGACCCCTACTGTTACGCCGACCAGCAGCAAAACCAGATGGCGGCGATGATGCAGCCCGACAAGGTTTCGCAGGCGTCAAACCTCAATAAGCTGCTCAATACCTGGGGGCTTGATATGCCCGAGCTTGTTTTTGCCGGCGACAGGCAGTTGGCGCCGGGGACGTCAATGGCCGCCAACCGTGAGTCGGAAAAAATTATCGGCTTCCTGAACCTCACTCCTCCAGCTTGCTTTAATCGCAGCAGCGTCATTACCGCCCAGCTTAACAGCGTCAGGGTTTGGTTTGCAGGGGCGTTAAATGTAATCGACTCGCCAAATGACGTTACCGGCGCTGGTCACATCGAACGAACTCCGCTTATTATGACCACCGCAAAAGGCAACACCTTCAAGGCCGCCAGCCCCTATGATTTACAGATGCTCGACGCTTCGGCCCTTATGAAAAATTTCTCCGATGGCACTCAGCCCGTGGTTATGGGCTATCTGCTCACCGGCAAATTCAAAAGCAGCTTCCCCGACGGTATTTTAGCAGTGTCCGATTCGCAGGCCGAAGATGCTAATAAGCCAGGACCCAAAACGCGTATTATGGGCCTTGTCTATGCGACGGAAAATTGTGCCGTGGCTGTGTTCTCTGACGTCGATTTCATAACCGATCCGCTCGCCTATTATCGCAACCCCATTTTCGGCAACATCGTCGTCGGCGACAACAGCGCGCTATTGATGAACACAATCGACGACCTTTCCGGCTCAACCGACCTTATCTCAATCAGGTCTCGCGGCAATTTCAGAAGACCCTTTACCGTCGTTGACCAAATCGAGGAAAAAGCCGAGGCCGAAACCGCTGACGAGGTGGCCAAACTCAACGACGAAATTACCGGTTTTGAAGATGAATTAAAAACGCTCGTAACATCCGCTAACGAAAAAGAAAAACAGGTCATAGGAAACTCGCTTGCCCGCAAAACAAAAGACCTCGAATTGAAAAAACTAAAGGCCAGACAGCAGTTGCGGCAGGTCAAAATGCAAAAACGCCAGCGAATCGAAACCCTCGGCAACAGGCTGCGGGCCTTCAATATGCTGGCGGCGCCGGTGGTAATACTGCTTATCGCCGTTGTGCTCGGCATTAAGCGCAACGCTATGAAAAGACACTACATCAGCCACGCGAGCGACGCCTGACGTGGCAAGGAGTTAATGATATGAGTAACCGTAATTTATCGTTGCTTGGTTTTACTGCGGCCGCTATGGTGGCCTTGGCGGTCGTGGTCGCGGGTATTGGCGACAGACCATACGCCAAAAAAGACCAGACCGCCTATCTTATCCAGGGACTTGACCCCGACCAGGTCGCGCGAATCACAATAGGAAAACCCGGCGAAGAGGTAATTCTCAATCGGCGAGGTGCCAATTTCGTGGTCGCCAATCTCGACAACTACCCCGCGCGGACAAGCGAAATAAACAAGCTCATCACCACCTGCCTGGATATTCAAACCGCTGAGCTTTATACCGATAATCCCGCCAACCACAAAGACCTCGGCGTCACGGAACCCAACGCTGTCGTTCTGGTTAAATTCTATAAAGCCGCCTCGGCGGACAAAACCGATTTGTCGCTGCTCACAGGCCTCATCGTGGGCAGGCAAAAACAACAGGGCCGGGGCATTGGGTACATCAGGCGGGTCGATGATAACAGGGTCTATGTTGCCGCGGCACAGATACCCATGATAAAAAAGCTGGCGATGGATTATGTCGCACAGGGACTTACCAGCGTAAAGAGGGAGGACATCAACTCGATAACGGTAAGCTGCCCCAACGATACTTACCTCCTCAGGCCCGGCGACGACGACAAAACCGTCATACTTGAGAACCTCGCCGAGGGCAAAAAGCTCAACAATGTTATCGCCAACAGGGTCTTCACTGCCCTTGCGAATTTGAGTTTTGAGGACGTCAACGCCGAATCTTCAAAGCGGGGTTTGCTGTTTGACAGAAGATACCTTTGCCGGCTGAAGGATACCACTGTTTATTCCATCTGGCTCGCCAAAGACGCTGGCCTGTGGTTTGCCAAATGCGACGCCCGGTTCGCCGACCAGACGCCTGTAACAAAAACCCAGGGCGAAGTCGAATCGGATGAGCAGTTGAAAATCAAAGAAGCCAAACTAATCGCACGTGATGCTGCGGAAGAATTTTCGGAAACACATAAGGGTTGGGTATATCAAATCCCCGACTATTTGGCTGCGAATCTCACAAGGACCTCCGCCGAGTTGCTCGAAACCGGTAAACCAGTCCGGGCGGAAGTTAATGAATCGCCCGATACCAACACGGGGAATGAATAATCCGTCGTTTAGACGATTGTATTCAGCCCTGGGTTTGCCCGCCGTATGCGCAGCATCCCTTACGGGAGGCGTGGTTTACCCGCCGTTAGTTTGAAGGACAGCCGGTTTTTTCTTAAACGCACTTTTGAAAAAACCGCTCTGTTTTAAGCTCCAGCAATTTTAGATTATACTTATGTTATCGACCAACCCAAAACTCGTACCAATTCTTTAATTTCTTGGTTTGAACCATTTGCCTGATAATAGCCAAAGTCGCCAAGCAATCACCAACGGCGGTGTGGTCTAAGCCTTTCAGCTTATGCCACCTGTAATTTCCATGATAATCATCCCACTCGCCTATGAATCGAGCATATTCAAGCATAGCACAATGCCAGTTTCCTTTAGGGAAAAATCCGCCACTGATTTGATAGCTTTGCTTGTATAATCGGAGGTCAAATTCGGCATTGTAAGCAATAATGTCCTTGAGCCCGATAGACCGATTCATTATATCCTTGAGCTCTGAAAACGTAGGGCAATTAACTAGTTCAGTCATAGTGAGTCCATGAACATCCGTCGCATCTCTTGAGATAGATTTTTTCTTTTGAGGGCGAATATTTTGGTTTAGAAGGGTGTTGCCATTGATATCTATTATTCCTATTTGGATGATTTCGTCATTTTTGCCAAGGCCAGTTGTTTCGGTATCTAAGATTACGTATCGACTTTTGTTGTCGAAAATATTTCGCGCCCAATCTATGGCATCTCTTTGGTCGGAATAATTTGGGTGCATATAGCCTTCTCTCGGGTTTGTTCAACAAATGTTGGCAATGTAATTATTCGCTAACAGCCCAATTATACCTTTTTTATCCTAAAGCACAAGTTTTTTGCGGTATTGTTTGTCGTGGAATATCCCCCTAATTATCCTTATAGAGTGACAGAATCTGTCACTCCTGCATTTTACCCAGATTAACACCAGATATCAGACCTTATCTGTCCGGCTTTGCGAATCGTTCAATTTCTCTCTCGGCCTGAAATCCGAGCAGGTATAATCTACCCAGCGGATGAATGTTATTTTCTTGCGATCGTTTGTATTCTCCCCTTTTAATCTGATGCAAAGACCCCAGGTATTTATGCCAAACATATTATCCCTTGTTTCAAAATACCGGCAGTTTTTGCAAATCGCTTCCATTTTGTCAGCCGCTACAAAATCTTTCGTTTTAGGCAAATCAAGTTGGGGCAAAGAAAATCCTTTATCGTTGCTCCACTTCCAGCAGATATGCTTGTGTGGAAGCTTCTGCTTAGATTACGTTTTTTATACGGTCAAAGGCGCAGAAGGACAGGAGGGCCATCCTTCTGCGCCCCAGCCGATATCGCGCAGAAATACTCCTGTGAAAAAAATCCTGCTATATTGAAAGGCGGCTGTTGTGATGAAATGTTGACGGGCAATGTTACGTTTATCATTAATTTGAACTTCTATGCCAGCATTGTACTGCTTAAGGGAGGGACTCTTCGTCCCAAAGCTTAACCGGCTAAACACAAAACATGCTACCTAAATGCCGAAAAGTTTTGGCGCTCTTTTGAATCACATAATCCAGGAAAAACAAAGGCGCCATCAAGCCCAGTTTCGCCATCTGCCAGTAAGTGAGAATATTGCAGTTGTGCACGGTCGTGAGTATCTTGGTCAATTGTCCTGGTCGAAACATAAAACGATTGCGAATCTGATTGCGAATACGCCCAAGCCTCTTCCTGTCAAATTTCTGTGAATAGACTTTTCCATTTTTGTTGATCCAGTAGCCAGGCATGCTTTCCACCAACTGCCGCAACGGGGTGAACTTGTCCACGCGAAGTACACTCAGGTTGATCATGTGTACTCCAAGCTCTCTGGCGAACTCAGGTATAGCCATCATTTCTTCCTCAGTCTCACCAACATTACCATAGATGAAGTAGGCATGGTAAAAGAAAGGGAACTGCCGAAATACCGTAAAAGCATCCCGAATCTGCTTTGTGTTAAATCCCTTGTTGAGCTGTTCGAGGATCCTATCGCTTGCCGACTCGATACCCAGCAAAAGCATTCGAAACCCCGCGCGGTATGCTTTTTCCAGCATGTGCGGGTACCTAGCCGCCTCGATTCTTGCATTAGCGAAGTACAGTTTATCGATGCCTCTCTCGATGATTAAATCGCATATACGCTCGACGCGGTCCGGGTTAACGAAGAAGTTGTCATCAGCAAAAATGATCATCTTTCCCTTACTGGCTTCGATTTCATCTACCACCGATTCCGGCGACCGAGCGATATAATCACGCTTCTGTCCCAGAGGATTCATGCTGAATGTACAAAATTTGCATTTGTATGGACATCCCCGTGAACCGAGGATAGTGTCAAACTCAATTGGCAACAGACGTATGCCATGAGCGACAGGGAAGTAGCGGCTTTGTCGCAGGCTCCGGTCCGGCGGAGCGATATTTTCGATAGGCTGGAGTGGCCGGTTTGGGTTGTGAATGATTTTACCATTATGCCTGTAGGACAAACCAAGAATCCGGTCCCACAGTTGTCCGTCTGCAAGCTCTTGAATAGTCTGCTCGCCCTCCCCGCGGACAACAACATCGACGTTGGGGCATCGTAGAAAAATGTCCTCCACATTGTCGGTTGCCTCCCGTCCGCCGACAACGGTCGTTGGAGCAGAGGGCAATTGGCTGATATAGTCACAAACTTTGTTGTATTGTGCCCTCCAACTAATACTGATGCAAATCAAATCGATGTTTCTTTGGATAAACTCGGACATCTTCCGAGGTGATTGCAGAGACCGCTTATGACGGAGATCAATTAAGCTGAGTTGGTCTACGTGACCTTTTAAGGCGGTCGCCACGTACTCCAACCCTGTCGGCGGAAAGAAGTCCATACCTGTACCCCTCTTCCCCGAATAATAAGGATTTAGGCATAGTGCATGACGATACTTATGATACTCTGCCATATTTTACGTTCCTGATTTCCAGAATTAGCTAATCTGCATAAGCGATATGCTTCTTACCGCGTAATGCAAGCAGACAAAATGGTCCATTTTACCAAACAAAAATATTCGAAGTTCATTAAGAATCCGGCTGTAAGTGTAACTATAGACCCTTAAGGTCCTGGATTTCCCATTTAAATCTGCTTGGCTACGCAACCAAGCCTTTTAATTTCACAATTATATCAAAATCTTACTCAAATTACCTTTTTTGGCGATTTTTCACCTAACTGCCTTAAAATTAACGACTTACCCGTCTCCGGCGGATTTAGGATTTCTATCTACCCGCAATACGCGATACTCACGACGCACGACGGTCTCAATACCCGCCGGGCCCGGAAAGGCCCGTGTATCGTCTGCTGCCTGTCGCAAGCTCCGGCATTCCCTCTGGCCAGATGTTGAACATAATCGACTGCTGGCCAAGTGAAGCGTCCGTGCTAAATGACAACGACCAAAATACCCGGTTGTAATGCCTGATGAGTATTATTTTACTTTCCACGTTGGCCCCGTAGGCAAAATCATACTGCTGCGAAAACACAATCGTATATCGCGGGTCGAGAATATAACTCGCCGCGAAGACAAAAGCGTTGGACCCGTGCTCGTCGAGCACCTCGACGTCACGCAGATACCTGAGGCCGACGTAATAGCTCAAATCGGGCCATCTCGTCCGCGAAAAGCCGATATCGAACTGCTCAACCGTCCCGCTGTGAATGTCATAATACCCATCGCTCAGCAACGCCGTCGTATCGCTTATCTGCCACAAATAATCCGCGTCGTAATAATCTCTCACTGGCCCGTATGTCTCGAATTTCTTAAGTCCATGGTCAATGTCGCCTTTTTTGTCGATGTCGCCATTCAAAATGCCGGGCATCGAATACGTTCGCAAAGGCGTCATCGGATTATTCCATAAATATCTGTATGGCCCCGAATCCGGCGTCCTCTCCTCATTGTCCGCAAACCACGTCCCGCCCAGATTCAGCCGCATCCAATCTACGGTTCGTTCATCTGGCCCTCGCTTTGTCTGTAATTGCTGCGACAGTTCTAAATGCACCACGTCGTGCTGCTTCACTACGGTGTCGCTTTCTCCGTAAATCGACGTGTCCACTTCAGGCCTTACGATATGACGCAGGCCCTCCAAATCCCACAGCCGTGACTTGACATTAGGATATGTCTTCCAGTATTCGCTCGACGCCCGCACTCCTGCCTCGCCAATCCCAACAGTGTTTTTGTTGGGGTCGCCGTCCGGGTTACTCCCATCTACCATCGACCGATTAAATCCGCTCCGCTCGTCGTAACCCACTGTCCCTGCCACAAACGGCACTGCCTTTATCCCGCTCAGCCACATCGGCATATCAAGCTCAGTCCGGTGTGTCCCAAACCCGAATACTTCCTCGTTCATCGCCGTCGTGTGGTCTTCGCCTATCAACTGCCGATATGCTCCGCCCTGCGTATCGCTGTAAAGCGTCATCCTGTCGTCAAAAATCGATTGTCCCGTCAGGTGATACTCGCCTGTTGGCGCCTCTTCTAATTCGTCAGCGAAATTATTGATTCGCCCCTTGGCCAAAAACGCAAGACCCCAGTTGTCTTCAATTCTTTTCAGGTGGACATACGTCTCGCGGTCGGCGTCGGTGTTATACTCTTGCCTGTGGTAACTTTCAAGAAAGTTTTCGTCCGATTCGTAGTCAATGCCTGTGGTAACCTGCCAGTTATAAGGCATAAACTGCCGATGCACCCAGTCGAACCTTCCCCGCAAATCTTCCGGCGGTTCGAGGTTTTGCCTGAAGTCAACCCGCCCCAGCCGGTCCTCGCCCCTGTCGTCTATCAGGTAACCGCTAATCTTGCCCAATCGATTCTCCTGGGCGTAATCCACGTCCATTCCTGTGCCGACGCCCCGTTTGCTGAAGTAATCCAAATCAAACGTTCCATTGGTTCCATCCGGCTCGCGCAGGCCCAATAGGCGCGACAAATACCATCGGCTCTCCACCGTCGTTCCCCAAGTACTGTCGTTGCCGATGCGCACACTCTTTAGGGGCATGTCCGGCCTTTCCAGGTTACTTCGCATAAGGGGCCAGTAAAATACCGTCACGCCTTCCGATTTGAGCCGGACATCGCGCATCTGCGCATCGTAGCTGCTATCCTTAATCTGGTCGCTGGCTGACCTGGACTGGTCTATCGTTGTCGTATCGGTAATAAGTATGCTCGATGCCTCCAGCGAAACCTGGGGCACGGCAAATTCGCTGGTCGTCAGGACCGCGTTATCAGCCGCGAATTTACCCTCTGCCAGCTGCCTTATCCTGGCCGCACGAACGTAAATCGGAATCCCGCGCTCGATGTCAAAAGTTCGTATCGTCGCGTTGACCGCCAGCCCTCTTTTATTCTCGAAATCATAATATACCTCGTCTGCCCGTATCGTCCGCAGGCCTTCCGTCATCACCACGTCGCCTCGAACGTAAATTGTCTTTATCGCCCCCTTGGCCCCGACGTCCTTTACCTTGTCCGACTCCTCGTCCGTGTTAAGTTTTTCCCCTGAGTAGAATACAACCGCGTCGTCCGCCTGCATCTCCAGCAATCGGCCGGTCTCGTCCTGTTTTTGCCACAAGTAGAATCGCCCGAGTACCGTGGCGAACTCCTCGCCTTTTGTCGAACCGCCCCATTCGATGTTGGGCTCCTGCTCTCCCGCCGGCGCCAGATTCACCGGATATTTTATCTTTACCTGCTGCGGGATTTTTTCGATTGCTGTTTGCGGTTTTTTCGGCGGGCCAAACATCTGGTCAAGAAATCCAAATGCGTTGAATTCCCGTTTGTCCTCGGCTGCCGGCGTCGCGGTCGGCCTGGCAGGGGGGCGATTTGTCCTGGCAGCGTTGGTTCCTGAGATTTGTTCAGGTTGTGCTGCCGCGGGTGATACCTGTGCCGGCGAGACCGCCCCGCACTCATCCGCGAATGTTTTGTGGACCTTCGCGGTCGCTGCGAACGCCTGATTGTAAAACTCCCCGCCGCGAACATCGCTTTTCTCAATTGTTTGGGCGGTAACGAACACCTCGCCGGTCGCCTTGAACCGAATTACTATCGCCTTGCCTTTTTCGATTGTTTCCCAGTTAAGGCCCACTAAGCGAGTGCCAGCGTCTCTTTTCGCGGAAACCCTGTCCGACACGTAGCACCAGGCGCCGACGTTTTTGTGTTCGGGGCTTCTCTTGAGCCAGACGACCGCCTTTTCGCCGGCGAACGTGTCCGCGCCTGCCGTAATCGAAAATCTGCCCTCGGCGACAAGGACGTTTGTGCCGTTGGCGTCGTGGTAATTAGTTAATTTGTCCGCGGTGATTTGAACGTCGCGGCCCGCGAATGCTTTTGCCTGCGTGTTGTCAATCGCGTATGCCGAATTAACCGGCATATACAGTGCAATCGCAATTAAAATCAGTTTTGCTGTCTTTGCTCTCACTACATATTCCCAGGATATTCACCGCGGAGAACGCAGAGACCGCGGAGAAAAAACATAATAACCTCTGCGCACCCTGCGTGCTCAGCGGTAAAACTTAGCAAGATTATACTCAACCGCAACCCTAATGCCAGTGGAAACCCTGCGAAACCAGCGGACAGCGGGTAGCGTGTAGCGGACAGTTAAGACACAGGAGTTTCGGGTCCCCGCCAAAGGCAATGCGGGGATCTCCGCCCGCCAAACTGACTGGCGGGTAAACTGCGCTACGAGAAATTTAACCTTGCAAACTCGCCGTGGTGCTTTTTCGCCGCCTGGTCATACGCCTTGGCGGCGTCGATTTCAGTGTCGAATCTTCCAAGCCATATTGTTTTCCCATTATTCCTGATATTGGCAGCCCACTGGCTTCTCCTCTTGTCAAAATGAACCCCAACATATTGTGACGTGACCTTTGTTTTTATCTTTGGCTTGTTGCACTGGTTTTGTGAGTGAGTCGCCAATCGCAGATTGGACCTTCGGTTATCGAGTCCATCGCCGTTTTTATGGTCAACGAGAAGGCCATCGGGGGCATTCATAATCTCCCTGTGAATCGAAATCATTTTTGTTTTGTCAGGTGCAATTTTGAAGCTCCTGAGGGCATATCTCCCTTTGAGGAACCATTTGAAATTGCAAAGACGGTAGTAATCCTGCGGGTCGAGGATTGCGAATTCGCCTTCGCCGAGGTAAATCCGGCGGAAGGTGTAGCCGAAACGGAGAAGGCGATAGGCGAGAAGGGGACAGGTGAAAATAAAGTCGAGCCAGTTTGGAACTTTGATTGTAATAGTTGACATTTCTTTCTCCCATCTTCGTTCGGTGTTCATTGTTCGTTGTAGCTATGAACTATGAACTAAAAACTCATAACTACAGAGGAACACAGTTCCTCTGTATATGGCGCGAACTTGCGCGCTTTTGACGAAAAATCGCAAAAAGAGCACAGGCGCAAAAGTGCACAAGTGCCTACGTAATAAGGAGTAAAAAAAATTTTCAGAATTTTGGATTTGAGCAAAAAACACTTGCGCGAAAATGGTGAACAAATGTATCATACAAACGTTTCATACAAGCGTTTTATACGACTTTTTTAGTCCTGTTTTATGTCCTTATTTCGCAATAGGTTACAGCTAAAGACCTGCCCGAAAAACATGCAAAAAATGGCCACAAAAAGGCACAAAATTGCAATAATCCTTGTTTTTACACTAAAAACGGCACTTAGCAATAGTTAGCATTAGTATGCAGTAGTATGTGCTTATATGTGGTAGTATGCAAAGGGTTTGGGGGCAGGCACAGGTTGACCAAGTTGGCCCCGTTAGGATTGTTGCCCTTCCTAATGGGAAGCTCATCAATGGCAGACTTCACAAAGCGCATTGTGGTCAAATGCCGTGGCTCTATTGACATGATTAAATAAATTTCCCATAATGGCAAAGGCCTATGATTAAAGAATATCTAAATAAAGTGTTTCTAAAAGACATCATGCAAGTCTTAAAAGAATTGCCTGACAAAAGTGTTGATATGATCTATGGCGATCCGGATTACAATGTCGGAGTGAAATATGGCGGCAAATCTTACACTAAGGCCTTTGATGAATATATTCAGTGGTATATCGATCTCTCAAGGGAATCATTAAGAGTTCTAAAAGATACCGGAAATATGTTTTTAATAAATTATCCCAAGCAGAATGCATATTTGCGGGTTAAATATTTAGACGACGTTTGCTATGAGGTGTTAGATTATGTTTGGGTTTATAATACAAATGTAGGTCACTCACCTTGTCGCTTTACTACCGCACACAGGAGCATCCTGCATTGTAGAAAGACATGTCATGCCAAATTTTACAAGGATAATATAGCTGTCCCCTATAAGAACCCCACAGACAAGCGTATTCTCCAGAATTTAGCCAACGGTTCAAAGGGCAGGATGCCTTATGATTGGCTTTATTTTGATCTGGTAAAAAATGTAAGCAAAGAGAAGACATTTCATGCCTGCCAAATACCTCAAGGGCTCTCGCAAATGTTGATTGAATCGTGTACGAAGCCAAAAGATGTTGCGCTAATTCTTTTCGGCGGCAGTGGTTCAGAAATAGAGGTTTGCAAAAATCTTGGAAGGCAGTACATTTCAGCGGAGATTGATGAAAAGTACTATGAGGTTATTCAAGACAGATTGAAAAACGGTAGAATAGACCACAAATACCGGTTGATGTTAAGAAAAGATTCTTTAGAACCCCAGTTCATATTTTCAGAAACTTATTAGTCTGGATTTATTTGGCTTTAACAAGCCCACCACATACCCGTATAACTTCAGCATTTGAAGCCGGAGATATCCCTCGTTGTTTAGCGAAGCCGTCGAATACGTCAGAGAGAGCAACTTCTCCAAGCATATATCCTAAGATACGGATATGCGTAAGCAGCGTATTAACTCTTCCCGTTTTAGATATCCATTCTTCATCAGTTCTTATGCGATAGTTTCTATAATAATATTTGCAATCTTCGTTCCAAACTAACAGTTCGTTATAAAAAAGGAACGCTTCCAAGCTCATATTGCCCCATCTGGGACAGGCATTATTCAAATATGGTAATACTCCTTGAGGTGATTGCCATTTAAATAACGCGGGGAGTTTTACTTTTCTCTCGCGATGGAATTTAGGTTCAGCCCTTTTATATAACACGTCGCGTTCTTTGGTATTGAAAATGTTATCGCCCTGTATATGGTCGAGCATAAAAGCCATTCTGTAGAACAAAGTAGCCAGCACGCGAAGCACATCTTTTCTGTCTTTTTGTGTAATACTGTTTGCCGTCTCAAAAATAGTAGCCCATATGCCGCCAAAACTCATACTTTCATGACGTTTATTATTTTCCTTAAAGTACAACTCTGGTCGGAAATCCCAAGGTTTTTGGCCAACAGATTCTTTCCCAGGGTAGTGTATAAATATCATCTCTCCATCTGCGGTTGTGTGTATTAATAATTGTTTTTCTTTTTTCCCGTACGATAGCCCTTTTCTTGGCAAATTCTCGATCCATTGAATATTAGATATACGTCTTTGTGCAACTGGCGCAGTTTTCCCCGCACTTTGAATCGTGGTTTCCAGATTCAACGCCATCTCTGTAGGAATATCTTTTTTCATAAATCAGGAACTATTTATAGTTTTTTCAATAATTGCGGGACGGTTACCTTTAAAGCATCAGCAATCTTTTTTAAATTTATTATGGATATATTTCTTTCACCACGTTCAACACCGCCGATATATGACCTGTCTAAGTCGGCTGCCAGCGCCAATGCCTCTTGCGACAAGCCTTTCTTTTGGCGAGCTTGTCTAATGGATAATCCCACCTTCTTAAGATAAACATTTTGTCCCAAAGAGTTCTTTTTCATAATAATGGAGAATACTTTAGTATGTTGCGGTAGATATATCCACGGACTATAAGTACCATATACGAATTTGCCCCCGAGGGACGAAAGTGATGGGGAAATAAATGATTAAGGCGTAAACTAGTGACAGTTAGTTATTCTAACCACTTCCCTTGAATCAGGGAAACTTCTTTATCTCTCTACGGATCTCTTCTGAAATCGCAAATCCGCGATCAGTGTCTAAAAAAAGCTTAACAAAACCGGATTCCCGCCTTCGCGGGAATGACAAAAAGCGAATATGACCCCGGCCACAGGAGCCGGGGCTAACCATCGGCGGCGGGTGGATGAGGAGATCTGCGGTGTAAGAAACAATGTTTATGAGTCGCACAAACAAAAAGACAGGAGCATTTCAACTCCTGTCTTTTTTAACTCGTATTCAGCAGACAGTGTCAGCAGGTTTTTGCCGGCCACGGGATTTATGTGCCCGGTGCATCCTTTTTATTACGCTCCTTTTTTGCGTTTTCTTTTAATTTGGCCCATTTGGCCTGCTGTTCGGGGGTCAGGAGCGCATTTATCTTTGTGTCTGAGGCCTCCCGAATGCCGGATATTTTAGTTTGCTTTTGCTCCTTAGAGAGAGAATTGTCCTGCATGACAGCTGTAATATCATTGACCTCGGTCGCCAGAATCGGTTTGATAGCGGTCTTCTGTGCGTCCGTGAGGTTCAGTTTTTCAGCGAGCATAGCCAGCCGGTTATGGAATTCTTCACGCATTCTGTTGCCCGCCTGCCCCTTCATTTCGGCAAATGTTTTCTGCTGTTCGGGTGTCAGCAGCGCGTTTATCTTTTCCCTGCTGCTGTCCCTAATTTCTTTGACTTTCGCTTGTTTTTGTTCATCTGAAAGCGAACTATCCTGGTGAACGGCCTTTATTTCGTTGGCCTCGGTCGCCAGAATCGGTTTGATGGCGGCCTTCTGCGCGTCCGTGAGATTCAGTTTCTCGCTAAGCTCCTGCAAAAAGTCGCGAGCGGGCCTTTGTGCCGGACCTCTATTCCTGTGCGCAGGCGAATTGGAATCCGGGGCAGGCGCCGCAAAAGCTACGGCACAACCAAAAGTCAGTGCGGCCAAAATTACCATTGTTTTTTTCATGCAATCGATTTTCATATTATCATCCTTTCCACAATCAGCGGTTATTAAAAGTGATAAACTGTTTATCTCTTCGATTACTGACGCTTGGGAACCTGATAATATTGCATTTGCATTCGAATTATTGCGATATCTCGGCAATTAGCAAGGGTTTGGAGGCAATAGGCGGGAGTAACCCTGCCATAAATGGCAGGGCTAACCAATATAAAGAAAAACCCCGTCACACGCCAAGGGCGATGATGACGGGGCTAATTATTTTAAGGAAGAAAAAACTTGTTCGACCAACACTTGATTTCTCTGCCGGTTTGAGGCAGAATTAGTTCATTGTTCGGTGTTCGTAGTTGGTTGCAAGGGACTCAAATATGGCTAAACAGGAATACTCAGCGTATCAGAAAAGCGTAATAACGAACTACTACAATAACCGCAGCGATATTGCCCTGGGCAAGTTAAGCGAATTAGTCAGCGAATTGTTCTTAGCCGACACTGACGCCAAACGAGACCGGCTGTGGGAGCGTGCGCATAAGGCGATGGTCAACCTCAAAATCCCGCCCGCAATCATCGACCACATAATGACCAAAAAGGACGTCAAAATCTTAGCCAAAAACCTCAACGAATGGCTCGCCAAGAAGTAAGGGGCGGCCTCGCAAATCCGCCAAACGGACGGCGGACCCGCCTAAAGGCGAGGTCTCGCCATCCATAAGGGATGGCGGACAAGGGCCAAATAACAGTCCCAAAAAACACCTCAAAACCGCCAAATTCAGCTTTTCCGACCCCCTTTTTTTGTCGATACACTCCCTGCGGATATTAGTGCGTGCAGTGCTTTTTGAAATCCTGATTCCAGAACTTATAATTTATATGGTTTTTGATAAGGAGCGGAAAATGGCGGTCCTTCAGGAAAGCACAAAAGTTGTTCACGAAATCACAAAAAGCGTGTATCCCACCGAGAACAGTGGGCAGTTGAGTATCCAGGATATGCTCACCTATTTTGAGCAGATGGGTACGATGCGGGTTTCGGACCTGCACCTCAAGGTTGGTGCTCCGCCCACCTATCGCGTCGATGGCGACCTCGAAAAGCTCAAAGGCCCGGCGTTGACGCAGGAAATGGCCGAACAGTTAATATTACCCCTGTTGAGCGATACGAGCATAGGCAAGTTGCGAGAGCGGCACAGTGTTGATTGCTCATATCGGCTGGCCGCAACGCACTTCCGAATCAACGTCTTCAAAGAAAATGACGGCATCTGCGCGGCCATTCGTGCGCTGTCAACCGATATAATAGCGGTGGAGAGGGCCGGATTTCCCAATGATATCTGGAAGGACATTATAAATCGCAAACACGGCCTCGTATTGGTTACCGGCGTAACGGGGGCGGGGAAATCGACGACAATCGCATCGCTGATTAACCGCATAGCCGAGGAACGCGCCTGCCGGATAATCACCATCGAAGACCCGATTGAATATATTTTTGAGCAGAAGCATTCGCTGGTCTCGCAGCGGGAAATCGGCAGGGACGTATATTCGTTTACCGACGGCCTGCGCTCGATGCTCCGCGAAGACCCCAACATAATCTTCGTCGGCGAAATGCGCGACGCGGAGACAATAGCGATGACGCTTATGGCGGCTGAGACGGGGCATTTGGTTTTCTCGACGCTGCACACAAGGGACACCGCAGGGACAATTATGCGCATCCTGGATTACTTCCCGCCCGGCAGGCAAAACGAGGTGCGAAACCAACTGTCACTGGGCCTGGCGTATATCATCAGTCAGAAACTCATTCCGCGAAAGGACGGTAAAGGCCGAATCGCCGCGATGGAAGTTCTTAATAATAACTACGCCACCGCCAACCTCATAAGAACAGGCAAGGTCGAACAGATATATTCGCAACTCCAGACAAAGACCACAAATCGGTACGATGAGAAGATGATTACGATGGAAAGACACCTTGCCCGATTAGTCAAAGATGAAAAAATCGACATAAACGAGGCCCAGAAATGGGCCAACAACCTGACTACCTTCGCCGAGGCAATGAATCTCGAATAACGGACTGCACATTCCACGGCAGTTTGAACCCCTGGCTATCCGGGGGTTTTTCTTTGCGCCGGTTTTGATGTCACTTTACCAGTTTAGCGATTTGGCGGATTGTGGGGGACTTAGTTTTAAGTTTTATCCGCCTCGTCCCTTTGGGACGGGCGAGATCTCGCCAGAGGCGGAAGTGTTACACCCCACTGCTTCGCTTTGCGAAGCAAAGCGTGGGGGCGTGAGTTTTAAGTTGAGGATGCTAAATAACTATTTGTGGCCAGTAACGACGATATTCAAATCCACCTGAACCTGGTCCCATGCGCCTTTAGGGGCGGTTACGGCGTTTTTATCGCCCGAGGTCAGGACCGGCTTGGGGATGGTTGTCAGTTCGGGCATCGGCCGCTCCGTCGCGGCGAGCATTTTTTCGTCGGGCATAATCTGCTCGACGCTGTTTAGCATCGCGAAATCCTTCGCAAGTTTTACACGATTAGCGATTGTGTCCTGTCTGGCAATATCGGCAATCTGCTCCGGCTTTACAGACGCGACGGTGACATCCTGGCCGACGTTATCGGTGCGCACAATCAGTGTTGTCGAATCGAATTTTGACCACACCGTCGCCAAATCGCTCATCATTGCCTCAAGGCCGCCTCTGCTACAAAGGATTCTGTATGCGCTTTTGCCCGGCTGGTCTTTTGTCGCTTCGTATCGCAGCCAGGGGCTTTCTTCGAGGAGCTTATTTACATAGGCGTCAACAGCGGTAAAGTCGGCGGTTTGCAACTGGAGCGAGTACAGGCCTATGCCTGTTGTGTCCTCAGCTGCGGCGACGGCAACGGCTTTTTTCGGTTCTGCAGATATTACTGCCGGCTTGACGGTGGGTGCCGGCTGCACCGCGACGATTGGCGTGGCGGTTCCCTCTGGTCCGACAATTTTATAAACTACCGCGCCAAAAATACCCACAAGCCCAATTATTATTGATGCCGCCAGGACCTGGCGAACGAACAGGTGCCTTGCTCCTCGCCGAGTTTCGATATGCTTAGATTTACTTGTGCCGGCCGAATGGTTTCGCAGCAGTTCTTTGATTCCTGCGACCACCTCGGCGGGCGGTTCGGCAGGGGGTAAAGAGCTTACCATCGCCTTGCATCTTTCGAGTTGGCGTAAGCGTTGTGCGATAGTGTGGTTTTCGCGGACAAGGCGCTGCACCTCTGAGCGTTCATCAGCCGACAACTCGTCGTCGATGTAACTATTCAGCAATTCCTCAATTTTTGGGTTTTGTTCAAAATTCATAAGGCCTCCAGAATCTGCCTCAACGCAGCGCGGGCCCTGCTGAGCCGGCTTTTGACCGTACCAAGCTCTGTGCCCAGCACTTCCGCGATTTGCGCGTAATCCATTCCTTCGATATCCCTAAGCACAATGACTGCTCTGTGTTCGTCATCGAGTTTGCGAATTCCTTTTTGGAGCAGTTCGCAAAGTTCCCTGTTTTCGGCGATTTGGGCCGGGTCAGGGGCCTTATCGTCTGATAATATCGCTGCCAGACCCTGCCTGGCCTGTTCGTCGCCCGCAGCCAGTTCGGCGTCAAGCGAGGTAAACCCGACCGTCGCCTTTCTTTTGCGGTAATTCAGCGTCAGGTTGACCGCGATTCTGAACACCCAGGTGTAAAAGCCGCTGCGGCTCTCGAACTTACCAATGTTCTCTATTACTTTGACAAACGTATCCTGGGTTAGTTCCGCGGCGTCGCTGGGATTTGAGCAGATTTTCAATATGAGGTTGTAGATTCGGCCCTGGTATTTGCAGACGAGTTTTTCAATGGCGTTGGGGTCGCCCTGACGCCATTTTTGCACCAAAATCGTATCTTCGACGTTTATATGTTGACTGTGTGCCACTCGTTTGGCCCTTATCAGACAAACTTCAACCCCAAGACCCCCTCCGCAAAAAGTGAGGTCGTTAAATTCGAGGCATATAATCACAGATTAGGTCTTGCAGGTCAATTGAATTTACGGATTGGTCGAGGAATGAGAGGCAAGTCGGCGGGGTTAGAATTTTTTGTTCAAATCGGAAACCGATATAATTTCAACGCCCTTATCTTTTAATTTCCCTACAACTTCCTTGTCCATTCTTCACAAAATCACCTTTCAAGAGCGCAATAGGGTAATTAGCGGCATAATCGATTGCGAGATAATGTTTGCCCGACAATTAAAAGTTGTTAAGATGTTTCCAAGGTAAATTGCTGCAAGGAGTTATGGGCTTATGAAAAGTTACAGAAAAGAGCTTTGGTTCAATACCCAGACCAGGCGAGAGTTGATTAACATTACTTCGCAGGTCGAGCAATGTCTTGCTGAATCGGGCGTCAAAGAGGGCCTTTGTCTTGTCAACGCGATGCACATTACCGCAAGCGTTTTTATCAATGACGATGAGCCGGGTTTGCACCAGGATTTCGAGACGTGGCTTGAGAAGCTTGCGCCTGAAAAGCCGTATTCACAGTATCACCATAACGGCTACGAGGATAACGCCGACGCGCATTTGAAGCGGACGATTATGGGCAGGGAGGTTGTCGTCGCGATTACCAACGGGAAACTCGATTTTGGTCCGTGGGAGCAGATTTTTTACGGCGAGTTCGACGGCAAGCGGAAGAAACGTGCATTAGTCAAAATCATTGGAGAGTAACGGTTAGCCCCATGGATTTCCGCAATATTACGGCGGATTTTACCGCGTTTTTGAGCTAAAATAGGCGTTCGTCTGAGAAAAAGCGGGGAAATAACTAATATTTCAAGATTTTATCTTGACCTTAAGGGTGGGGGAATGGATATAATATACGAAATGAGGTAGGTCTTTTTTCTGGACTTACAAGAAGGAAGAACGGGAGCGATGAGAAGGAAGGAAAGAGAGAGAATTGGTTTTGTACTCGTACTCAGAATCAGTATCCCCCTTTTATTTTCCGCAACATCTGTCCCCGTGATTTAAAATTAATTTATTAATATTTTTGGAGGAGAGAGTTTTATGAACATTCCAAGTCGAATAGTGGCCTGTCTAATTGTGATGATAGTGACCGTAACAGCTCAAGCGGCACCAGATCCGTGCTGGGTCGTATTTGCCACGCCCACCAGTGCGAGCGTAACAGAACCAGCCGCCTCCGCTACTTTAACCGAGACATGGGATCTCCAAAACCATTTTGGCCATGCGGTGGATGTATACTATAATACTGTAATAACGTCGTCTCCGTTTAAGGTATTGAGTACTGGATTTGACAGTGACGGTACTGATACGCCAATAGCAAATTTAGTAAGCATCACGCCTGCACCACAGAATGTGCCTGGTGCCGGTTGGTATTCAGTAGTGCCGGATAATGCTCATTACGTCGTGACATTCACAGTAACCCTTCCGACGGATACAGATTCGCCAAACCCAAAACCACCTGAACCTGACAAGGACTCCATAACGGTTCAACTTGATATGCTTTTTAGAGTGCATGGTGGCGCCCAGTGGAGCGACGAATACCCCACCGCCATCTACACGTATGAAGTCAAAGACGTCGGTTACATCCCAGAGCCGGCCACGCTCGTCCTCCTTGGCATCGGTGCCATCGGCCTGCGTGCGAGGCGAAGACAGGCGGCGTAGGGCAACCAAAGCAATCGACTGGTAAACAATTGAGCCATCCATGTGGGTGGCTCTTTTTATTGGGGCGCAACCCGCCACATCCGGGATTATGGTCTCGCCATCTTAACGATTGTAATTCGAGGAAGATTATGATATTACCGTCGAACCGGATTGGATTATTCGATGGCATTGATACTGTTTTTAATTCAGGTATTTATCATTTCGATATCGGGTGCGATGCAGCCGGGGCCTGTTACGGCGACGGCGATTACGATGGGGACACGCAACCGATGGGCGGGGTCGTTGCTGGCAGTAGGGCACGGCATCGTTGAGTTTCCCCTGATGGTTTTGATTATCTTCGGCCTGGGCGCGATTTTTCAAAAGACCTCGGCCCAGATTGTCATTGGTATCGCGGGCGGTCTTGCTTTGCTTTATATGGCATACGGGATGTTTAAAACGGCTTCGCATCCTGTGGCTGCCGGGGAAGGCGCAAGAAAAGATAAGCCAATTCTGGCGGGGATAGTTTTAACGGTCTCTAATCCATATTTTCTGATATGGTGGGCGACTGTGGGGCTGGGACTGGCAATAACTGCGACGAAGTTCGGCCTGCATGCTTTCGCGTTGTTCGCGATTGTTCACTGGTTAGTCGATTTGCTCTGGGTTACGGCGTTGTCATTGGCGAGTTTTCACGGCACGACGCTGTTCGGGCCGAAGGTCCAGCAGCGAGTTATGCAGGTATGTGCGGCGGCGATGCTGTTCTTCGGTTTGTTTTTTCTCTATAAAGCCGGTGTGATGCTGATTGCTTAACCGGTCTGGTTGTCTTCATCGCGGATGAGTTGCGTGACGTTGAACTGCGAGAACATTTCCTGCTGTGACTGTGCGACCTTTTGCAGGCCCGCGGGCACGTCCGCGGACTGGCCAAAACTCGCCAGCGAGATGGCGGCGGCGATTTCGGAGAGTTTCATATCGTCAGGGGATTTGGCGGGCAGGAAGCCGTCCTTTGGTTCGGATACCCGTATTAAAATGCCCCTTGCCACGAGGTGCGACAGGATCTTTTCCGCGAATTCGGGCGGCATATTGAGTTTGCTCGAAATTGTTCCCGCTTCGACCGCGCCGTCGCCTGCCTTAAAGGCGGAGGCGATTTCGCCTACCATATTCATTATGGTCAGGTCGTTAGCGATAAAATAATCTTCCTGTTTTTGGGCGGCAGCGATTTCAGCGGCATCGAGTGTGCTTATGTGCTGAGTGGTATATGTGAGCTGAAGACCGAAGAGGACAATGAACCAGCTAAGATAAATCCAGAATACGCCGAGGGGTATGAGGCCGAGGACGCCGTAAACCTCGTTATAGGGGATGAATTTTACGACGTAGAGCTTGAAGCCCCATTTGGCCAACATCCAGACAAAGGCAGCGATAACCGCTCCCCATATCGCCGCCCGTACCTTTACCTTTGTATTCGGCAAAAGAAGATAGAGCAGGAAAAATCCGGCGACCGACGATAAGTATGAGACCACGACGGGTGCCGTATGGGAGAGGACAGTTTTTTGGAGCTGGTTGATGGCGGCATATTTTGTGGCGACGTATATCGCGGTAGCAAGGAGCAGGGGGCCAAGAGTCAACAGCGCCCAGTAATTGACGATTCTGTGGACGATGCTTCTGCCCCTGCCGACGCCCCAGATTTGGTCAAACGCTCCCTCGATAGTCAGCAGCATCATCAAAGCCGCAAATATAATCAGCACCGCTCCCAAAATAGCGATTGTTCCCTGATTGAACCCAGTGAATACCTTGGCGACTATCGTATCCAGATTGTCGGTTAGTTTTATGTTGGAATTAGGATTTGCGGGGTCGGGGTATTCGATTGTGGAAAGGTGCAGTTGCGAATAAACGGCGTCCTTGATTTTCTGGCCGGCGTCCTTATAAGCGGGGAGGAACTGGAAGACCATCAGCATTACCACCGCCAGCGGGACAAGGCCGAACATTGTGTAATACGACATCGCCGCGGCCTGCTGGCCTGAACGGTTTTTCTTGAGCAATCGAAAACAGTGAATCCAAAGTTTGATTTGAAAAATGGCGAACCGACCGATTCTGCCGACATGGGCTGTCGGGGTTGACAAGACCTTATCAAACATATTTTAGTATCTCCCGGTCTGAGTTACTATTCGTTTACTTTTTGCGGGCACCTTGCATCAAAAGCTCGAGGCCCGTCTGGACGGCCTGATCCTGAAGCATCTTTCCCAGGTCGAGCTTCGGATTATTGGGCGTTCCCTTGACATAGGCGGTTATTCTCTGCGAGCTGCCCTCCTTGCCGACCTTGGCCAGCTTGCCGGTTGCGCTGACCGGCAAAGTAACGCTGAAACTTTCGATTTTTCTGTTGGGGTCGATGGGTACACTGCCGCTGAAGTTGATTGGCATAGTGCCGATATCCATCTGCATATTGGGATATTTAACGAAGCCATTTCTGACGGTGAAAGGCGTGGGGTGAAGCGTAATCAATTGTCCATCCGATGTGCCGGTGGCGGTCAATATCGCGCCCATCAATCCCGTTGACTGCATTTTGACCTGTGTAAGCGAGATTGTGCCCGCGATATTGGCGTCTTCCGGTTTGCCGCCGTTTATCGGCACAGCCAACTGGTCGCACTGGAAATTCGCGGCGCCGGTGATACTTGATACGTCGAAGAAGACGGGGTTTACTTTCGCGAGGAGTTTGTTGGCCATTTCCTTGTTTATCTGAACGTCCTTGATTATGCTCATCGGGCCGGGCGTTCTGAATATAGCGGGTTTTTGTTTGAAGTCGGCTGAACCGCCGAAATTAAGCTGGCCGTTGTTGACGACGGAGGTGAACGGCGCGATGGTCATCAAACCCTTATCTACTTTTATATCCACGTTGGTTGTGCCGACGCTGAGCCCCATGTAACCAACCTTGTCGAAACCGACTTTGGCCTGGGCGTTGAGGTTGGCGAGCATCTGGTTAGCATCTTTCGTGGGATATTTGCTCGCGAAACTAATCGAATCCTGTCGTTTGCCTTCGATTGTCAGGCCCGCGGGCATAAAGGGGGACAGCATCGCCGTAATCGTCTTCCAGTCGTAATCGAGCTTTGCGGTTCCCTGTATGGAGCTGTTTTGTCCCTCGATTTTCTGCTGGAAGCTGGCTTTTATTTTTATGTCGGGGCTTGTAATCTCTGCGTTGTTGAGAACAAGCGTTTTTGTCGTCGGATTCACCTCGGCATCAAGGACAATCGCGACGGAATTCTGCATAAAGGCCTCTTTGCCGGGGGACTTCACCAGCAAGTTGGTGATTTTTGTTGTGTCGGTAGTTATTCTGTAGCCGCCATTTTTAAAAGCGGCGGTTATATCCGACTCGACCACACCGCCGAGCACCACGTCCTTTGAAATGGCCTTTGTCATTACAAGGTATGGCTGGACTTTGGCGAGGTCCAAACCTTTTACGGAGGCGGTAAGTGAAATCGGTTCTTTGACGTCATTACCCATCGGGAGACGTCCGTCTTTGATGCTGAACTGTCCCAGGCTGGTGTCGGCCTTTAATTGTTTTACCAAAAGAACGTTGGTTTGTTTGTCAATCGCGGCGATTACATCGAGTGAGGCGTTCGGCTCGTTGACCGTTATATCGGCGGTGGGACTTACCCGCAGATTCGATATATTCGACGAACTGATAGCCATCGTTGTTTTGCTGTTGTTGGTTATCTGCCCTTTGCTTGCGACCTGGCCGGCGAGTTTGTATTTACCGAGGTCGGCGAACTGACCAAGCTCGCTGGCGAGCTTGGCGAGGTCTATCTGCGTATCGTAATTAAACGTTTCGGTATTGCCGGAGCAATTGATGGTCGCGAACGCCGAGGAGACGCCGATTTTTTCAAATTTTATTTTTTCGTTTTCGGCGGATATTTTTGCCTGTGCCTGAATCGGCTCGGAAAGCGATATCGGTTTGCCTTCCATCACTCCGGCCAGGCCTTCGACGCTTACCTGCCCGGCTAACATTTTGACGCCCATTTCATTGATGGTCTGGACGCTGCCTATGAGCTTGCCGCCCGTCAGCTTGGTTTGTTCTTTGAGGCCGAGCGTTTTGGGCAGCATTGCCGCTATCGCCGGCAGGTTGCATTCGAGATTCGCCTTCAATTCGTTTTTCGAACCCTGTTTCATAAATTCCGAAACAGACGCCATATTCATCGGCGCCGTGCCGTTGGCCTCGGCTTTGAGCCAGTCGGTCGCAAAGCTCATTTTTTCGACGTTGACAAGATTTCCCTGCTGGCTCATTTTCACCGCGACGTTCAGCGTGCCGGTCTTTATTTTATCACCTTTCAACTGCGGGGCCGTTATCTCAAGTCCGCTGCCTGTTACGTCAAGGCCGATGTTTTCTATCACTCCCTGTTTCAACTCGCCCTTCAAATGCGCCGAAACTATCCCCTTGGCGCCTATATCGACGCCCGCAATTGCCAATATCGATTCCAACTGGCTCAAATTCAGGTTGTTGACTTCGACTGCCATATTTCCGCTTGTCTTTTTGAAGTCCCAGTTGCTGCCCGGGTTCACATCGCCTTTCGCGTTTAGCGTCGAGGTTGTACCCTGCCCGGCGATGCTGGCGCCCATCTCCAGCGTTGTCTTTTCGCCCGGCGGTCGTAAATTCACCGCGCTGTTTATATTTGAAATCTCAACGGAACCGCGGCTGTCTTTTATTTTTATGTCCCCATCCCTGACGACAAGGTCTATTTTTTTGATTGGCACGCCGGCTGAGGATTTAGCGTTGCCTTTGGCTGCCGGTTTAGCGGCGGAGGCAACGGCGCTCTGCTTCATTTTATCGACGTCTATTTCCACTTTCGGCCCATCGATAACCGTTTCGCCGAAAGACAGGTTGCCCGTCAACATCGCGCCGTAATCGGGCATGGTCGAGACGCCTTTTACGGCGACGGAAATGCCCTGGTCGGCGTTTTTGAAGCTGATATTGCTGACGCTGATACCCTTAAACCAGCTCATCGACAGTTTCGCGAAATCGATGGCTCCTGCGCCGGAGGCGTTGGCCTTCGACAGTATCATTTTGCGTGCGCTTTCACTGGAGACATACGCCGGCACGACGAACGCCACCAGCACAATCAAAAGCAGAAGTAAAATCAGCACTGTGCCAGCCACGATTTTCAGTATCTTTTTGCCGGTTTTTTTACCAGTTACAGTTTTGTTGTTTTCTGAAGGTTCCATAAGGCAATCCCCAAAAATGTTTCAAATCCATCAAATCCATATCATTCAGAGAGAATCAGTGCAATGTAAGGAAGGATAACAGGCTCAATTGACTCTATCCATTGTCCATCGGCCTCACTATCAAAAATACAGGGTCGGCAGGTATCATCCTTAATTTGCCGTCCAGACCATGGCTAACTTTGCATTATTTCGTCCGACTTGTGTTTGACCACGTGGTCAAGTTTGTCGGTGTACTGCTTGGTTAAATCGTCGAGCTGCTTTTTGCCCTTCTCAAAGTCGTCTTTGGTTATGAGCTTGTCCTTTTCTGCTTTCTCAAGCGATTTTATTTCGTCTCTTCTGACGTTGCGAACGCTTACCTTTGCCTGTTCGCCCATTCCCTTTATCTGATGCGTCAACTGCATCCGCCGTTCCTCGCTCAGAGGCGGAACGCTCAGCCGTATCGTCTTGCCGTCCGTCATCGGCGTCAAACCCAGGTCGCTGGCCAATATTGCCTTGTCTATATCCTTGATTGACCCCGGGTCGAAGGGCTTGACCAGAATCATATCCGGCTGGGGTGTTGACAGAGCCGCCAGCGCCTTCAAAGGCGTGGGGTTGCCGTAATACTCGACCCTTATATTTTCAACCAGCCCCGTCGATGCCCTGCCAGTGCGAACACCTTTAAGCTCGTCCTGCAGGACATCTACCGCCTTTTTCATCTTGGCTTCGCTGTCTGTTATTATCTGCTTAACGGGCATAGCTCGCCTCCTGCCTCTAACAAATCACGGTTCCTACCGGTTCGCCGCGAATCGCTTTGGTTAAATTGCCTTTTTTGAAGATGTTCAGCACGATTATCGGTATTTTGTTGTCCCGGCACAAGCTGATGGCCGAATGGTCCATTACGCGAAGATTCTTTTCGAGGACCTCCTGGTATGACAGTTTGTCAAAAAGTTTCGCATTGGGATTTTTTTGGGGGTCGTCGCTGTAAACGCCGTCAACCTTCGTCGCCTTTATCAGTACGTCGGCGTCAAGCTCCGCCGCCCGCAGTGCCGCGCAGGTATCGGTGGTGAAAAACGGATTGCCTGTCCCGCCGGCTAATATCACGATTCTGCCCTGCTCAAAGTGCCTCATTGCTCTTCGGAGAATAAACCGCTCGCACATTGCCTCAACTTCTATCGCGCTCATCACCCGTGTCGTTGTGCCAAGTTTTTCGAGCGTTTCCTGCAGTGCGCAGGCGTTGATAATGGTCGTGAGCATCCCCATATAATCCGCGGTATTTCGCGGTATCATTGTTTTTTGTGAAAATTTTTCCCCCCTGATGAAGTTCCCCGCTCCCACCACGACGGCCACCTGAGGACCGAGGGTATTAATCTCGGCAATTCTGGCCGCTATCGACTCAAGATGCTCGCCGTCAATTCCGAAACCGCCTTGCTCGCAAAAACTCTCCCCCGATAACTTAAGCAGCACCCGCTTGTATTTGCTCGCTGGCATTTATTTTGTTTCCCATATCCTTTGGGTCGGCGAAAATATATCCGACAAACCGCTTATCCGACGTCGAATCTAACGAATTGCTTTATCGTCGCCTTGCCGCCTGCCGACCTGGCCGCGTCTTCCAATACCTGCGCCACTGTTTTTGTATCGTCCTTTACAAATTTCTGGTCGAGCAGGCAATTGTCCTCGAAAAATTTCTTCATTTTGCCTTCGACGATTTTATCTACGATGTTGGCCGGCTTATTCTTCATCTGGTCGGCGTAAATGTTCTTTTCCTGCTCAATCACCTTGAGGTCGATGCCTGATTTGTCCAGCGCAAGGGGTTTTGTGGCGGTAACGTGCATCGCGATATCGGCGCCGGACCGCTTTAACTCTTCTGAGGAGGCCACCTTCGGGTCGCTTGCGGTGATTTCCAGCATTGTGCCGACTTTCTTGTTGAAGTGCACGTAAACACATATAAGTCCGTCGCCAGCGAGCCGGAATTTGGCGAAGTCACCGACTTCCGTTTTTTCGCCGGTTTTGCTTACCAGCTCCGTGATAACGTCGCCGAACTTTTTGCCGCCGACGGCTGTCTCCAGAACGTTCTCGATTCCGTCATTTTTGGCGCAAGCCAGTCCGTATTCGGCCAGTTTATCCGCCGCGGCCTTGAAATCATCGCTGTTGGAGACAAAGTCCGTCTCGCAGCACAGCGAGGCCAGCACCGCAGTCCTGCCGTCCGGGCTTGTTTTGCTGACGACCAGCCCCTGAGTAGTTTCCCGCTCCGCACGTTTGGCTAACGTCGCAAGGCCTTTTTTCCGCAGCATTGCCATTGCCGCGTCAATGTCGCCGTTGGCCTCTTCGAGCGCCTTTTTGCAGTCCATCATACCCTGGCTGCTCATCTTGCGAAGTTTAACTACCAGTGCTGCCGGAATCTCCGCCATTTCAAAAGCTCCTGCTAAAACCCTTTTTCGGTTTATCGCTTTCTGATTACTGTGCCTGTCCGCCGTTTGTTTGGGGTGTTTCGCCCGTTTCTTCAGGCGCCGGCTCGGCTTCCGTCTTATCCGCACGCGCCATTACCGTTCTTTTTGACCTGACGTGCTTGGGTTTGGACGCGACGTCCTTGCGAATCGTATCCATTGTTTTGCCTTGGGCTACTGCGTCGGCAAGCTCGTCCAGTAACAAGCTTATTGCTCTTATCGAATCATCGTTGGCAGGAATCACCACGTCCACGGTGTCGGGGTCGCAATCGGTATCGATTATACCCACTGTCGTTATGCCGAGTTTCCTGGCTTCCCGCAGGGCGAGATATTCTTTTTTGCCATCGACTACGATAACGACTCCGGGCAGCCGGCCCATCTTGCGTATCCCCTCCATGTTGCCTTTTATTTTCCGCAGTTCGCGTTTTAGCCGAGACGCCTGCTTTTTGCTCTGCGACTCGAGCGTTCCAGCATCCTGCATCCCTTCCAGTTCTTCCAGCCGCTGAACACGCGACCGTATCGTCCTGAAATTCGTGAGAGTTCCGCCAAGCCATCGGTCCGAGACGCAGTGCATTCCGCACTTTGCCGCCGATGCCTCAACCGCTTTTTGCGCCTGCCGCTTGGTTCCCACGAAGACGACGTCCTTGCCCGAGGCCACTACGTCGATGAGCAGTTTCTTCGCAATCACCAGACCCGCCAGTGTTTTGCGCACGTCGATAATGTGTATCTGCCCGCGTTTGCCAAAAATAAAAGCCCCCATCTTGGGGTTCCATCTGTTTGCGCTGTGTCCGAAATGGACGCCTGCACTAATCAACTCTTTTGCCAACTCTTTAGCCACAAAAACCTCCAAAAACCTTAGTTAAACAGTCACCTATTGATATCAAACGCCGAAAACCAAACACAGGAATCTAATCCAAGTCCTGCGCTATGTCAAGTCCTTTTGCCACATTAGAGATACTCTTATATACCTGCCGACCGGGTCCAAGTAAAGCAAAAACCCCTATTTTTCCGGCCGTGGCAGGTGAACAGGGGGTAGATATGCGGCAATGGCGACTATCCGCAACTTTTGGGCTGCTTGATGGGGAATACTATGCTGCCGGGCTGCTGCATAGAATGTCAAAAATTCCTCAAAAAAATTGTTGAATCCGGGAACGTCTTGATATATTTTGTCACTGTGTAAAGGGCGCTTTTTTAACTATCCTCGAAAGAGCGCTTTTGGTAAACGGCGAGGAATCAGTAGTGTGGGTTAAAAGGAGAAGAACGTGGCTACAGGTAAAGTAAAATGGTTCAATGAGAAAAAAGGTTTTGGTTTTATTGTTCCCGATGACGGCAGCGAGGATGTGTTTGTTCATCACTCCAAGATTGCTGCCGAGGGTTTCAGGACGCTAAAAGAAGGTCAGGCGGTCGAATACACTCTCGGCCAGGGCAAGAAAGGCCCGGAAGCGACAGACGTCAAGCCGTCCTAAAACGGTTTGCCGTGCGAAAAACCTGTGGTCCCGCCCAAAAAGCGGGACCTTTTTTATAGCTTACCGCACTTGGCCGGGCAAGCCGGCTAATCAAGCGGCATTGAGAAGTAATTCTCGGCGTTGTTGAAGCAGACGTCCTCGACCATTTTGCCCAGCAATTGCATATCGTTGGGCAGTAACCCCTGCTCAACATCGCCGCCGACGATGTTGCAAAGTATCCTGCGGAAATACTCGTGGCGCGGAAACGACAGGAAACTCCGCGAATCAGTTGTCATACCGACGAACCGGCTCAAAAGCCCCATATTCGAAAGCATCCCGAGTTGCTCTTCGATGCCGGTCTTCTGGTCTAAGAACCACCACGCCGAGCCGTATTGTATTTTGCCCGGGCAGGAGCCGTTCTGAAAGTTGCCCGCCATAGTTGCCATAACCGCGTTGTCTTTGGGGTTGAGGTTATACAAAATCGTTTTCGGCAGCTTGCCCGCGGTGTTCAATCTGTCGAGAAACATCGCCAAAGGCCGGGCTATATCAAAATCCCCGATTGAATCGTAGCCGGTGTCAGGTCCGAGCATATTCAGCATACGGCTATTATTATTTCTCAATGCCCCAAGGTGCAATTGCATAACCCATCCGGCCTCCGCGTCCATACACGCCAGCTCGAACATCATTGCCGATTTGAACTTCAGCGATTCGCCGGCCTCAAGCGGCTTGTTTGTCCTGATTTTTTCAAAAATTTTCGCAATCTCATCAGCACCGTATTGTTCCGCGTATGTTGTCTCAAGCCCGTAATCCGACAGCCGGCAACCCTCATTGTGAAAATACTTGTGCCTGAGGCGAATCGCTTCGATGTATGAATCGAAAGTGCGGATTTCGCCGCCGCACAGTTGACCGAGCTTATCTATAAATACATTCAGGGCCGGCAAATCCTCGGTCGCAAAAGATTTATCAGGCCTAAACGCCGCGTAAACTTTTAACACGGGCGAATTTTCGCGGATTTTCCTGTGATGCACAAGGGTATCCAGCGGCCCCTCGGTTGTGCATATCAGCTTGACGTTCATTTTGCCGAGCAGTTTAAGGACACTGAAATCCGCTGACCCCAGCATTTCACTGCACGCGTCGTAAATGTCTTTCGCGTTGTCTCCGTTGAGCAATTCATTTATGCCGAAATATCGTTTCAGCTCCAGATGGGTCCAGTGATAAAGCGGGTTTCGCAGGATAAACGGGACGGTTTGCGCCCATTTTTCAAATTTCTCGCAATCGCCCGCGTCGCCGGTGATGTATCGTTCGTCAACGCCGTTGGCTCTCATCGCCCGCCACTTGTAATGGTCGCCTGCCAGCCACGCCCTGGTTATGTTTTCGAACAGGTGGTCTTCGGCAATCAGTCCCGCGGGCAAATGACAGTGGTAATCATAAATGGGCATTTGCTCGGCGTATTCGTGATAAAGCCGGCGAGCGATTTTGCCTTGCAGAAGAAAATCTTCGGTTAAAAACGTTCCTGCCATTGACGTTTACCCCTGAGGCGGTTTTGTGTCTGTCGGCGGGGCGTCTTCACGTTTGTATGTCGGCTTTTTGAATTCGGCCAGTTTCTTCGCGTAATCCGCGACTGAACTTGACGCCTGCTGGTATCGCTCAGACCGCACCTTCGGCCTTTCCTTTTCGAGCTTGCGTTCACGCCACTCCCAAATCCCATACGCAATCCAGCCGATAGCGACAAGCACCGCGCCTGCTATGATTATCTTCCAGAACAAATCCATAAGAGTTCCTGTGAAAATATCGTTAAAAACCTGGTTCTTTCACTTGCCGGAATATACACGATGGCCCCATTCAAGTCAACTTGCCGACCGGCCAATTGCCACGGCAAACTCGTCGGAATCATCAGCAGAACCGACACAATGGCTTACATAATGAAAAAACACTCGCGGTTTTTCGGTCAGAAACCAAAAGGTCAACCTTCAGGATTATAAAGTTAATCCTGCTAATTTGGTTTCCTTGTCTTGCCGGTTAGTAACGCGCATATAATTCCAAGAAAAAGACCTGCCGCTCCCGCTGCGGGGACAGGTATTTGCCATGGCAAAGTATCCGGCGTCTGCGGCGTTTTGGCGTAGTCAACTAATTGTAGCCCCGATACATCAGGATTGTCTGAAAAACTCCTCAATTCTTCGATTTTCGCTCGAACTGCATCCAGAGCTGTTTGTCTGTTGTCTCTGATTTCTTTCCCCTTAATGTATTGTATTCTGCCTTTTTCCAACTCTTCCTGTTTTTTCTCTGTCTCTTCGCGCATTTTCCTGAGTCCAGCCAATCGACTTTGCGCTAACTTGATTTTAAGTTCCAAGTCCTTTATTCCACCGGTCTGGTTCGGGTCGGACTTTCCGGAAGATAATAACTGCTGCGGCTGACTTAGAAGTGCGTCGCGATGAGTTTGAAGCTGGTCTGCATTCAGGGCGCAATCATCCTCCTGGTTCTGAAGGCGTATCAGTCGTGTGGTGATGGGATGAGGATAGTCGTGCTGCTCCAGGTCGGTAAAACCATATCTGCGACGAACATCATCCAGCGTGCTTCCGGCCAAATCAAGGTCTCTTTGAAGGCGAACTTGATTCTCGTCGAGAAACATAAGATGAGATGTGATTTGTTTGTGTTTTTCAGCCAGTTGTGTTCGCAGAAACATATCGGCCATTTCGTTCACTATGACGGAGGCATCTTTGCTATTGCCGCAGGTCATCGATATCTTGATAAGGTCGCTGCTGCGTATGGCCTTGGCGCGAAATCGCCTCTTTAAATCCGACACCCCTGCTCTCAATCGTTCATCTTTGGTTTTACCAAGCCCCTGAAACCATTCGGTTTGCTGAATTTTGTCCCTGTCGATAAGCGATTCCAAAGTGTTCTTGTGTCGAATAAGAGTGACTGTCGAGCCCTTTTCTGTGCCCGGCAGGACCCTTATAAAGGTCTCCGCGGTGTATTCAGGTCGCAATTGCGGCACAAGAAACCAGATAAGCCAACCAATTACTAATCCCAAAACAAGAAATGACAAGAGAATTGTTACTGTTCGCATACATACCTCCCGCAATAGCACATTACGAACCGGTTAACCCTGCATTGAACTCAGCTAACTATTACGTGACAATACGTAATTATTTTATCCTTGTTCATCGGTAATAAAAGAACAAAGTATAAATATTCCGGATTATCCCTGAAATGGATAAAAGTCCTCGATGCTGTTTTCCGTAAATCACTGGTCTGGTTAAACGGTATATGCGGACGAGCTTGTATCGCCGCCCCGGCCTGTCCAGTTGGTATGGAAAAACTCGCCCCTTGGCTTATCAACCCGCTCGTAAGTATGCGCGCCGAAATAATCTCTCTGCGCCTGCAACAGGTTCGCAGGCAACCGGTCGTGACGATAGCCGTCGTAAAACGCCATCGCCGCGCTAATCGCCGGAATTGGGATTCCCAGTTTGACCGCTGTTGTTACTACTCTTCGCCAGGATGTCTGTGCCTTTGCCATCGCCCGTTTGAAGAACGGGTCGAGTAAAAGGTTTTCGAGGTTCGGGTTTTTGCCGAATGCTTTTTTAATCTCACCCAGGAATACCGAGCGGATAATGCACCCCCCACGCCACATCAAGGCGACTCCGCCGTAGTTGAGATTCCAGCCGTATTCCTTCGCCGCGGCTCGCATAAGTTGATAACCCTGCGCGTAGCTTATAATCTTCGACGCGTACAGCGCCTTTCGCAAATCGTCGATGAACCTTGCCTTGTCACCCTTGAACTGCGCCTTCGAGCCTTTCAAAACTTGTGATGCCTTTACCCGTTCGTCCTTCAAGGCCGACAAACATCGCCCGAATACCGCCTCGCCTATCAGTGTCAATGGCTGACCCGAATCCAGCGCGGCCACAACTGTCCATTTGCCCGTGCCTTTTTGCCCCGCTGTGTCCAAAATCAAATCGATGACCTCGTTTCCCTGCTCGTCTTTGTAAGCGAGGATATCCCGCGTAATCTCAATCAGGTATGAGTTCAGTTCGCTCTTGTTCCATTCCGCGAGGACCTTGTGCATCTCGGCGTTACTCAACCCCAGCCCTTCCCGCATCAAATGATATGTCTCGCATATCAATTGCATATCGCCGTACTCAATCCCGTTATGCACCATTTTCACAAAATGCCCCGCGCCGTTTTCGCCGACCCATTCGCAGCAGGGTTCCCCATTGTCCGTTTTTGCGCAAATCGCCTGGAATATCGGTTTGACATTCGGCCAGGCCGCCGGCGACCCTCCCGGCATAATCGACGGCCCGCGCAATGCGCCTTCTTCACCGCCCGATACGCCCGTGCCGATATACAGCTTGCCTTTGCTCTCTACGTATTTGGTCCTGCGAATCGTATCCGGGAAATGCGAATTGCCGCCGTCGATAATTATGTCCCCGTTATCAAGAGAGGGGAGCAGTTGCTCGATGAAATCGTCCACCGCCTGTCCCGCCTTGACCATCAGCATTACCTTCCTCGGCGTTTTAAGGGTCGCCGTCAGTTCTCCGATTGAGCGACAGCCGATTATCTTTTTACCTTTTGCCCGCCCGTTTACAAAATCATCAACCTTCGAAATCGTCCTGTTGAAACACGCGACGGTGAATCCTTTGCTCTCCATATTCAAAATCAGGTTTTCGCCCATTACCGCCAGCCCGACCAATCCGATATCCGCCTGTGTCATTTTATGATTTCCTTCCTAATTAAAATTTAGCCCTTCAACTTGTCCGCCTATGGCGGATTGATTGGGGGGTTACTATTCTCTTATTCTTGGTATAGAACCGTCCGACAATCTATACAACGTCTCGCCCGCGTTATGCACAACCAAAATTCCCTTATCTTCTTTGTTTTCATAATTTGCGATGTCGATTTGTTCCGGGTCCATATAACCGAGGTTTATCTTCTTGCATCGCTCCCTGCTTATCCCCGTTGCCAGCACGACGTTGATTCTCGGTTTTTCCACGCCGTTGTTATATGTGCCGATTCCTTTGACGTGCGTGCAGTGAGCTATCGCGCCTAACGGATAATCCTTGAATTTATCCCACTGCTTGAGGAAATAATCTCGTGTATGATAGCCGACCTGCTCGATTGTTTTGCCGTGCGTTACCGAAACCTCTTTGATATGCGGCGCGTAAATAATCAGCATTCCCCCGTCTGCAATCACCGGCTCCAGCTTATACATCACCTTGCCCGCCGTCCATATCTCGTCATACATCTTCGGTGCTATGCCCAGCACCGTTTTGTAGGGCTTGTCCTTATAAACAATATGAACTTTCGCCGACAAATCCGCAGCCCTTTCCCACGCCTCGACGCAGTCGCCGATGAATATCCCCTTGAATTGCTCCTTGTCCGACACTATCGCAAACAGCGTGTGCGGTGTTTTTATGTATGATGCCGCGTTCTCGACGACCTCACGAGTTGCTGTCCACTTGTTGCCGTTTATCGCAGGGTTGGTTATCACCGCGCCAAGCCAGTGGAAAAAGTTTATGATTTGAGGCCCCGCAACGCCCGGGAAGATATATTTGTGCCCGCCCGAAAACCCCACTACCTCATGCGGGAATACAGGCCCGATGATAAAAAACTCATCGTAATCAAAAACCAGTTTATTAACCATGACCTCAACCTCTTCGCGGAAAAGTCCCTTGGTCAGCCGTTCAATCTTGTCGGCGTGAATCTGGCCTGCGAATTTGAACATCTCCGGGTTATCCCACTGGTGATTAAAAAACTTCACCGCTTTGTATTTGCCGTTTCGCTCCTTCTGCGTCATTGTCAGCCGGGTACAAATCTGTTCTTCGCTTATTGGCTGATGAGTCCCCAGCGCGACCAGCACATCCAGCCGGCTGACTTCATTGCCGATACAATCGAAGATGGCCTTGAATACTCCGCCCACCGGCCCCGACCGGGTATTATCCGGGACAATAACAAGAACGCTTTTGCCGGGGTAATCCCTCTTGCCGAAATACTCCGCCACCGCTTCCTGCATCTGCTCTTTGCTTATGACGCCATCCGCATATTGCCGTTCAATTACCATATTTCACTTTAACGCAGGTTGTGTCCTTCGTCTTTCGGTTACGCTGCTCGTTTCGTAAATCGTCACACGGTTGCGTCTTTGACACCGATTACCGATTAACGCAACCGATACGAGCCGCGTAACCACAACCGTTTAACGAGTAAATCATTTCTCCCACGGCGGTTTGCCTGGCAGGGAATTCTCGAATTCCGTTATCAGCTTCTGCTCGTATCCGCCCGCGAACCGCCCCTTGATAAACCTGTCGAACGCCTCATTATAAAATCGCTTCCACGACTCTGTCTCTTTGCCGGGCACTATCGGGTAAAACAACGCATCGTTCGCTTTTGCTGCCTTCAGGTCGCCCGGAGCATCGCCAACCATTAAGATATGGTTCTTATCGTATCTGCCTTTCGTCGCATATTCAAGATGCTCGGCCTTTGTTCCCATCTCCTGGCCTGCGATGACCGCGACGTATTTGGCGATATCGTGTTCCTCCCATTCCCGCACTAACGCCTCTCCCGGCGTTGCCGATACCACTATAACGTCCGCTTCCGGCTGAATCTTTTCCAGGCACTCCTGCACATACGGGAAGGGCGGTATTCCTTTTACGATATCCGTTACCGCCTGGTTCACCTTTTTGCTCCAGTCCAGTACCTGTTCTAATTCTTTTTTCACCGCCGGGTCTTTCGCCGCCTCAGCCGCCTTCTTTAATCCGTCATTGCTCAGGATGCTCTTGGGGTCATCTACCCACGCGAAATAATGAGGCAGTTGCGGAACCTTAAACTTCCTCTGCTTGACGTGCGGGTGATTCGGCAGTAATTCCGACAAAATCCGCTTGAGCGTCTTGTGCCTGTTCGCCCCGCGTGTCTTGCTGAACAAATCCGCAAAAACCCTGCATTCCCTCGCCGCCTCCGCCACCGGCTGTAATCCGAAACACGCCACCGTCCACGGACAGAAACACTCCCGCTGTTTTATCCCCATCGTATCGAACACGCACCCGTCCGAATCAATCCCCACAAAAAATTTCTTCGTAACCTTAAATTCCTTCAACGTTGCCGCTGCATCTGCCATTACAATCTCCATCAAAAATCATAAATCCCTAAACCCCGCTGAACGCCGAGAATCCGCCATCTACCGGCACAACAACCCCCGTCACAAATTTCGCCGCGTCGCTCACCAGCCAAAGCATCGTCCCTGTCAGGTCATCAGGATTACCGAATCGAGCCATCGGGGTGTGCTCGATTATTGTTTTGCCGCGAGGGGTCAACTTACCTGTTTTTTCATCGGTCAAGAGGAACCTGTTCTGTTCCGTCAGGAAAAACCCCGGCGCAATCGCGTTTACTCGTATGTCCTTCGAGTAATTCTGATTTATATGCACCGCGAGCCACTGTGTAAAATTGCTCACCGCCGCTTTTGCTGCCGAATACCCGCAAATCTTCGTCAATGGCCTCATCGCGTTCATACTCGATATATTCAGTATCACCCCCGAACCGTTCTTCGCCATCTCTTTGCCGAAAACCTGGCTTGGCAAAAGTGTCCCCAGAAAATTCAAATCGAACACCCCGCGAATCGCCTCCGCTGGCAAATCAAAAAATGCCATACTATCGGATGTCGTTGCGTCTTTCTTATTGCCGCCCGCGCCGTTTATCAGGATATCTACCCTCCCTAACTTGCCTGCGATTTTCTTCCTCGCAGCTTCTAATTGCTTTTTATTCAGCACGTTACATTTAATGGCTATAGCGGTTCTGCCTTGCTCCTTAATTTCATCCGCGACTTTCTTTGCCGCATCTAAAGATAAATCAATCACCGCGACTTTTGCACCCGCGCGGGCCAATGCCTTTGCCATTTGGCCGCAAAGCACCCCACCCGCACCCGTTACCGCCGCCACCTTACCAGTCAAATCAAATAATGCCTTCATAATTTATCCCCGAATTTAGCCGATAAAAATCGGCTTAATGTGTCGCTGATAAATATTCTCCATCACCATCGGTCTGATTATACCCTCGCATTTCGACACCGCATGCGTAAAATCAGCTTTCATCTGGGCGGCGACTTTGTAACCGACGTGCAATAACTGCCGCAAATCCGGATTATACCGCCCGCACGACTGGTCGTGCCGAAGCGCCTCCGCGAATCGCCTGCCGTTCCACTCCGCGACAACCTCAGGATTCGGCAGCCTGCCCTTATCAATATCAATCACCGTCGCGTATGGCTTCGTCAGCTCATCCATTCTCTCAAACGTCTCCGCGTATATTCGTTTCGCAATTATCAGATACTCCTCACCAGCCAACGCCAAACCTGCCAACTCCTCAAGCCACGTTGTCCCCGCCGTCTTGACGTGCAGCCCAGCGTCAAGTTTCCTCAGCGTCTTGTTAATCGCCCCATAAATCGAAAACTTGTCGCTGCCTGAATGAACGCTCAGCTTCAAATTTTTCGGCAGTCCGAATTCCTCAACCGCGTATGCTACTATCGCGACATCCCGCTCGAATTCCCTCGCGAATCGCTCGACGTCGCCGACGTAATCGACTCCCTTGTTGAACCTGCCCGAAAACTTCGGTGCAATCGTCTGGACAGGTATTTCTTCCTGCGCCGCTGCCGCCAAAATAAAGAACAATTCTACTGGCGTCTGAGGCATTTGCGTCTCATCCATCGACATCTCGACAACAAAATTCCCCACACCCTTTTTAGATGCTATATGCCTGTATAATTTTCCCGCCTGTTTGACCGCTGTCAGGTACTTGCTCGCTATCACCCGTACCAAACTCTCGCCGACAGCCAAACTTTCCTTGATTTCAGGGACAGACAATCCGTCGATATATTTCACGCAGCTGTCGATAAATCGGTCAACCTCATTCTTCTGTGCCGGCTGGCCTATGTAATCCGCAACATCAAGCGTGAAGAAATCGCTCCATTTAATAAACTCGTCAACATTGCCGGAATTTATATGGTCCGCATCGACGTAGTAATTGCCGACCCACCCCATCCCCCTGACTGCCTCATCCGCCTCCTCGCGGACATCCTCAGGCGTCGTCCCGATTATCGTGTGCTCACGATGCGACTTGTTCCAGACAGGCGTTACCTCAACCCCCGCCTTGTCTGCCTGCATTACCGCTGAAAGCAGGGCATCTCCCTCAAGCCCGAACCTGTCCCCAATCCCGAATGAATATTTGCTCAGATTCATAAGTAACTCGGCAACTTTTTCTCAACCCACTTCTTGGCCAGCCGAACATAGACGGGCAGCCCGTCCTTGCCGACCGTTATCGGCGCTTCACCCTTAATCAATGGCCCGATATATCTACGACACGCCTCGGTGATATGATTGCCTTTTTCGTTTATGAACTCCTTGGGCACTTTCTTTTCCCCGTTTGCCACGTCCTTCAGTTCCGCAAACCCCGTCGTGCACTTGTATTTGGCGCCCTTCTCTCGCACCAGGGTTATCATTTTCCCGTTGACCCCGCTCATCGCCGCCTTGACCGCCGCCTTGCCGCACATATACGCCTCGTTGATATCCGTCAGCGACGTGAAGTGCATCGCGCTTCTTTGCTGCGTTCCTAATTTGTTCCAGCGTGCCTTTATGCCTGCTTCTTTTTCGATAACGACCTTGAGCATATCCGCCACGCCGCCAAGTTGAACGTGCCCGAAGCTGTCTTTGCCGAATCCGGCGCTTTCTGCGGTAATGTAATTGCCTTTCTCGTCTTTGAGCCCTTCGCCCACGATGATAAACACCCTGCCGAATTCCTTGTAAACTTCTTTAACGTCCCTGATTAACTTCTCAAACGTAAACGCCGCTTCGGGCATATAAATAAGATGCGGCGCGTCTTGCGGCTCTCTTGCTGCCAACCCTGATGCCGCCGCTATCCACCCCGCGTTTCTTCCCATTACCTCCACGATGCTGCACGTATCAAAAGTTGAAAGCGCCTCGTTGTCCTTACCCGCCTCCATTGCGCAGGTCGCCACGTATTTTGCCACGCTCCCGAATCCCGGACAGTGGTCCGTATATGCCAGGTCATTATCAATCGTCTTGGGTATCCCGATGCAGACAAGCCCATAGCCGCGTTGCGCCGCTAATTTATTCACCTTGTCCGCCGTATCCATCGAGTCGTTGCCGCCCGCGTAGAAAAAGTATCGTATATCGTGCGCCTTGAAGACGTCCAGAACACGGTCGAAATCCGATTGTGCCTGGTCGAGCGATTTGAGCTTATACCTGCACGACCCCATCGCCGCCGCAGGCGTCCGCTTCAGCGCCTCGATTACCGATGCCTTCTCCGCCGAGGCGTCAAAAAGCTCTTCCTTCAAAACACCTAATATGCCGTCGTGTGCCGCCAGCACTCTCCCTATCTTTTTGGTTTTCGCCGCTTCCTGAATCACCCCGCACACACTCGAATTGATTACGCACGTCGGCCCGCCCGACTGTGCCACTATCGCGTTTGCCATTACCTTTGCCATATTTTTATCATCTCCAAAAACCCTAACTATTTATACCTTGTGCAGCCCGAAATCAAGGAAAATTCAAAGCGATGTTAAATGTCGGCAAATAAAAAAGGCCCCGCGATGCGAGGCCTTTCTTTGGCGTCAATTGTTGGTGCTTATTTTGGAACTACGTTTGTCGCGCAGGGACCCTTTTTGCCCTGGCCAACTTCGTACTCAACCTTCTGCCCTTCGCTCAAACTCGAGTACCCGGATGACTTGATTTCCGAGTGGTGAACGAACAGGTCCGGGCCGCCGTCGTCGGCTACGATAAACCCGAACCCCTTTTGATCATTGAACCATTTTACTGTACCTGTACTCACAACAATTCTCCTTGGCCTGTTACCTGGCCATCAATCTACTATATGCCTTTCATAATTTTTTGGGAGGATATCCTTAGAAAGGTGAAAAGATATGCCCTACAAGATATCCATTATACCACAAATTTACCCGTCCGCCACAAAAATAATAAAAAATTATTCAAAATTCCAATAAAATCGCCCATAACCTCGAATCTGGTCTTATATTGCCCTGTGATTCGACTCAAAACTCAACACCGGGAACTTAAAACTGTTTTTATCCTAACAATTATTTCGAGAAGTAATTTGCTTTTACCCAGTTGGAGTTCAGAATGAAATGGACGGCGATGAGGCCAAGCAGAACGGCGCCGCCGCCTTTGTGAAAAATCTCGAATGCCTTACGCGGCAACTCATCGAGAAACAATACCGTTACCGCCTGATTGATAAAAAGCACCAGCAAAATGGGGTTCAAAATCTTATGCAACGTATTTTTTTTCATAATCGCCCCTTTCTAAACTAAAAACTCAACGAAGTCGTCGTTCCAATACAGGCATTTTAATTTGATTGGACGATTACGACAAGCTACAATTAGTTTATGTTCAAGCGAAAGAAAACCAGAACGATTGACGCAGGCGGCGTGAAAATCGGGTCATCGGCGGCGGTTGTTATCCAATCGATGACCAAAGTGCCGACCACCGACGTGGGCCGGTGCGTCCGGCAAATAAATCAACTCGCGGAAGCCGGTTGCCAATTAGTTCGTGTGGCTGTGCCGACCCGCGCCGATACCATTGCCTTTGCCCAAATCGTCCAACAGGTAAATATCCCCCTGATTGCCGACATTCATTTCAGCCCGCAGCGGGCCATCGAGGCAATTGAGGCGGGGGCGGCGAAAATCCGGCTCAATCCCGGCAATATAAAAAATCGCGACGACATCCTGCGAATCATAGACGCCGCGAAAATGCACAAGGTCGCAATCCGCATCGGCGTCAATGAAGCGAGCATAAGAGACCTGAGAAAACCGGACGTTGTTTCCGGCAAACGGGTAGCGTTAATGCTGAAGGAGTTGAAAGGATACGTCCGACTTTTTGAGAGCCGGAGCTTTTCGCAAATCGTCCTCAGCGCAAAAAGCAGCGACACGATTCGAACTATCAAAATCAACAGGCGCATCGCCGAGACATTCGATTACCCAATTCATCTGGGCCTGACGCACGCGGGACTACCTGAAGATGCCTGTGTGCCATCTGCTGTTACGCTCGGCACACTTCTCGCGGAAAGCATCGGCGACACCATACGCGTTAGCGCAGCAGGCGACCCTGTTATCGAAACCGGAATCGCAAAACAAATTCTCATTTCGCTGGGACTCTATTCTGCGCCCAAATTACAACTGATAGTTTGTCCGACCTGCGCCCGGGCTGAGATTGATATAGCCCGGCTTGCCCGCAAGGTAAAACAAGCGGTTATCGCAATTGATAAGCCCTTCGGCAAAGCTCAGGGCAGGCCGGTGCGTTTAGCGGTAATGGGATGTATTGTCAACGGGCCGGGGGAGGCGGCAGACGCGGACTTGGCCGTATGTGCCGCGAAAAACAAGGCGTTCATTTACCGTAAAGGGAAGAAAATCGCGACCGTTGCAGAAAACGAGATTATCCCGATGCTGATGAAACTACTGAAAGAAAAACCCCTAGGTGGGCCCGCCTGCGGCGGGTAAACCCAGGGGTTAATCAATAAATTCAAGTCGAATTTTTTGGCGATTATTGTCCGGCATATCCTTCGAATTTGCCGAAAACCATTTTTCCGGCGGATGTTTGAAGCGAGCTTGTTACCGCAATGATAATATCTTTGCCGATTTTGCCGCGGGCCTCCTCGACAACCACCATCGTGCCGTCGTCGAGATAGCCGATACCCTGCTGAGGTTCTTCGCCCGGCTTTATGATGCGAACCTTCATATTTTCTCCGGGCAGGGCAATGGTCTTGAGCGAGTTGGCCAGGTCGTTTATATTCAGGACGTCCACTTCTCGCACGGCCGCAACCTTGCTGAGGTTATAATCCGTTGTTACGAGTCGTCCGCCGCAGTTTTTGGTGAAGGGAATCAGCTTCTGGTCAACACCCTTTACGCCTTCGATGTCCGGCACAACGGTGTCGTCGATGGTTATATCAATCGAGGAATTCGTCTGCATCTCCTTGAGTATATCCAGACCGCGTCTGCCGCGGTTGCGTTTCAGTTTGTCCGCCGAATCAGAAATCAACTGTATCTCGTTCAAAACGAATCGCGGGACAATCAGCGGCGAGTCGAACAGTTTGCTTTTATACAGGTCGGCGATTCGGCCGTCGATAATCGCCGACGTATCCAGCACGAAAGGCCTTGCTCCTTTGGTCTGCTTTGTAAACTCGACGTATGGAATCACGAATCGCACGTCGTCTTTTGTGCGTATGACAATAGTGATAATGATAAAGCATATACATATTCCGAGCATCCATTTTATGGCCGTGGTTGCCGTCGGGCTAAGTGATATCCGATAGATATCGATAACCATATCGAACACCTGGGTCAGCGCCCAACTGACCACTATCCCGACAAGCAACCCGAAGAAGATGCCCGCCAGGGCCGCCAAAGATTTCTTGGGTGTCATGATATCCACAAAGAATGCCGCTGCCACCAGTACGAGGCCGCTCCAGAGTATGGCGTAGAAATTGGCCCGGCCCTTCTCGATCGAAATCTCCGGCACCGTCAGATTTACCAGAAGAACAGCAACAATTATGACGACAAAAAACGCCCTCATAGTCCATAGCAACATACCTGCAACCTCCAAATTTTATAATGTATTTTTATATTAGAATTTACCTGCTAACAATTGTGTCTGTCCTTTGCTTTTGAATTCTGCCTTTTGCCTCGCATCCGCTAATAGCCCAGTGCCTTTTGTGCCCGGTCTGCGTCTTTGGCGTTGACCACCACAAACAAGTGGTACCGATTGTCGCAAACCATTGCTGCGCCGGTAATTCCGCGGATGTCTTTTTCGGCAAGCCGTTTTAATACGTTTGCCGCCGCACCCGCGCGGTCTTCGCCGCCGATGATGAAGCCGGTCGCCTCAGTTATTTTTATCCCGGCTTCACGGGCAAAATCCTCAAAACTTTTCGGGTCCTTTGCGCTTACATAGACACGGCTGTGATTGTCGCTGCAGGAGAACGCCGAGAAGCACAGGTAATCAACGCCTGACAAACTGCTTTGCGCCAGAAATTTCTGTAAACTGCCGGGTTTGTCCTCAATATCGACGCAGTGGACGGCGACTCGCTTAACGCTCATTTCCGTACCCTTTCATTCCGAAAATATTTCGCCTGAACTACATCATCCTAATCATCGCCTGTGCGTTGTCAACACCAAAAATTTTTACCTGCCGCTGAACCTTAACCACATTGCATCCATATCATCCGGAATTATCCAATTTACTCCCTGGTTTTCATAACAACCTTCGTGCCGAACGAAAGCTCGCTCTTGAGGTCTTCAGGTGAGAGGTCCCTTGCCGCTCGAACGGCCTCTGAAGGCCCTTTAATGGTGAACGCTATGTTGTTGTTCTTTGTTTCCCAGTCAGCGACGTATTCGCCGAGGTAAGTAAAGCCGTCCAAGGTCGTTTTGCTTATGACCGCGCGGTTACCCAGCGGCAGATAAGTTGGGAAAGCGGGGATGCCTATGCGTCCATCGCGGGGATTGAACCAATATTCTTCGCGGCGTCCGGATTCGGTATCCGTCAGGATGAGCAGATATTCCCCCTGCTTAAGTGAGTACACTTTGGCTGAAATCAGCGGTTTGCCCGGGACATTAACGTCGTAGGGTGACAAAGTGACGATAACAGGATTATGGCCCCACACATACAGGAAGAGCCAGGATACTAAAAACGAGAGTATAAACGCCGTGACCAGGATGACTGTTTTTCCCAATTTCATTTTTTATCCCGCCATTTTTCTCTTCAAATAGAATCTCGCCCGCCGAGTACTGCCGCGGCAATCATTTTGGCGGCGTTTTTTCGAGCGATGTTTTTGCAGGCATTTTTCATTTGCAGGCGTTTTTTTTCATCTTTTAGCAATGGTTCAAGCTCCTCCCAGAGCCAATCCCGCCGGTCTTTTTCATCGCCGATGTCATCCACGATAACCGCCGCGCCCGCTTCGACGAGCTTGCCGGCGTTGAGGTACTGGTGCATATCCTTGTGATACGGGTAGGGCATACAGATGCTGGGCACACCCGCCGCGGCATATTCGGCGACACTGACGGCGCCGCTTCTGCCGATGACGATGTCTGCCGCGGCGAGCAGGTCCGCCATATCGTCATAGTAATCGACGACTTTGTTCCTTACAGGGGCGTTTGCGTAGCCGGCCTTGACCTGGTCGAAGTTTGCCCTGCCCGTTAAATGAACTATCTGCCAGGAATCCGCGTAATCCGCTAATTTGTCGAGCAACGAGCATACGGTCCTGTTTATGTTTTGCGAGCCGGTTGAGGCGCCTGTTATGAGCAGAATTTTCTTTTTGCCGTCGAGGCCGAGGGCATCTTTTGCTTTTTGCGGATTCGGTTTTTCAAAACTGTTTCGCAGGGGACAACCGGCGACGGTTACTTTTGTTTTTTGCCTGCCGAAGTATTCGGTGGTTTCCTCGAACTGCACAAAAATTCGTTGTGCCCATCGCCCGATGAGCTTATTGGCTTTGCCGGGGATGATATCCACGTTGAGCAGGAAGAGGGGTATTTTTGATTTGTAGGCCGCCCGGCAGACGGGCGCGGCGACGAATCCGCCGACGCCGACGACGACCGGATTATCGCATTCGGCCATCGCGTCGGTTGCGATTTTTTGACTTGCCAGGAACATTTTGCAGAAATTTAAAAATTTGTCCGGCCTGATTGAAAGACCAACTGCGGGCATGGTGGTATATTCGAAGCTGGTTTTTGACAGGACGTGTTTGTCGATATCCCGGCTGCTGATGAAGAAATGAATTTTCGCAGTTGGATCGAGTTCGGCAATCTTCTCCGCTACCGCAATCGCGGGGTAAATATGTCCGCCCGTTCCTCCGCCGGCAAAAAAGACACTTTTACCTGCCATCATCTCTCCTCTCCGGCTCTCGTCTCGCCGCACCGCGATGCGATATTCAACAGCATGCCTATTGCCGCGGCGGACAGGAGCATACTTGTTCCGCCTGCGCTCACGAAAGGCAAGGGCAGCCCCTTTGTCGGCAGGACTACTGTGACGACGCCGATATTCAAGGCGGCCTGCACTCCGATCGCCAGTACGATGCTTGTCGCGAGCAGCTTGCCAAACGGTTCTTTACAGCGGTTTATTACCATAACACCAAGCACGACAAATAGGATGAATAGCGCTATAACCGTTAATGTTCCGACCAGGCCCATTTCTTCGCCGATAATCGAGAAGATAAAGTCGGTTGTGTCTTCAGGAAGATGGCCATACTTGCAGACGCCCATTCCCAGCCCTTTGCCGAAAAATCCGCCGGAGCCAATTGCGATGAGCGACTGACTGGCCTGATAGTTTGATGAACCGGTCCACTGGTCGGGGTGCAGGAAAGCCAGGATTCGCATTCTTCGAGTTGGCGAGGCGAGTATCGCAGCGGCAAAACCAATCGCGGCTACCGGCAATGGCGCCACCAGATAACGCCAGTTTGCTCCGCCTATGAGCAATATGAAAAAGGCCAGCAGGGCAATCAAGGCCGCTGAGCCGAAGTCCTCGATGATGATGAGTCCTACCACCAGCCCCAGCGCCATACAAACCGGCAGAAATCCCTGTTTGAAGGATTTGAGCCGGTCGCCGTATTTCACGCAGAAAGCCGACAGCGAGAAAATGACCGTCCACTTTGCCAGTTCCGATGGCTGGAAGCTGATTGTGGCAGGGCCCAGCGGAATCCGGAGCCAGCGCCTGGCCTGGTTGATTTGAGTGCCGATATGGGGCACTAACACCAACGCCAGCAAAATCACGCTTATACCGAATAAGTAGGTCATCGGCGAACGCCATAGTCCATTGTCAAAACCGAACCGATGATAGTCGACTCGGGATACCACCAGCATAACCACTACGGCCAAGGGGAAAAACAGGGCTTTTCGCAGGTTGGCCGACTCGTAAAACTGCGACAGATTGACGCCTTTGGCAACCTCAACCCCTGCCGAAAAGACAAATATTGTTCCTATTGCCATAAGGGTGATGACGACCGCGCCGATACGCCAGCCCAGCCCTTCTTTATCGTCCATTTCAACCAGTGTTGTCGCCATTTCAGCCATCGCAGACCGCTACCTTGAAAAAACAGGGTATTCTTCTTCTATTGTCGGCTTGCCTGCCCAAATCGCACCAAAAAATCGCTTTTGCCTTGAATACCCGGCTTTTTACCGGAATTTCCCTTGACATTTTCCCCGGGACCGGGTACCCTATAATCACCCTGTGAAGAAGGGGCAAACTGTAGCTCAAGAGTGATTGCCTGTGGAGTTTTTCTAACAGGATACAGGTAGGAGCAGGAGAAACAGTTATGAGAGGAAAAAACACACTTTTTTCAGCAGCGGTAATTCTATTGGTTCTGGGCAGTCCCGTTTTTGCATATCGCGAAGTTATCGACCTCGGCACTCTCGGCGGTTATCAGTGCAGCAGCGCCCAATCTATTAATGACAGTGGTCAGATTGTCGGATATGCTTGCAACAAGGATGTTTATGGTAGTGTAACCAATCAGCGCGCCTGTCTTTTTGATGCTTCAGGCGGCGGAGCCAATACAAACCTTGGAACGCTTGGCGGTTTCCAAAGTTGCGCCTATTCAATCAACAACAACGGTAAGATTGTCGGCCAGGCTGCTGACAGTAGCGATCCGACCCCCATGAGTTCGCCTTATGCTTGTCTTTTTGACTCTACAGGCAGTGGAAACAATAAAAACCTGGGAACACTCAGTGCCTTTTCCTCTGCCGGGATCGCTTATTGCATCAATAATAATGGTTATATTGTAGGACAGGCGAGCAAAAGTGTTGTTTCGGGGGGCGTCATTATGACCCATTCAACCGCGTGTGTTTTTGACCAGACAACGCCTTGGTCTAATCATGACCTCGGATCGCTTGGTGCCAGCCCAAGTTTGGCTTACTCCATCAACAATAGTCAACAGATTGTCGGTTATTCTCAGAGCGTATCCGGTGGCAGATCCGTTGGGTACCGTGCCTGTCTTTTTGATCCTCATAGCGGCGGGGCAAATGTAGACCTCGGAACTCTCGGCGGGAGGGAAAGTATCGCCTATTCCATCAATGATTCAGGCCTGATAGTTGGCTCAGCTGATTATAACTTTTCCTACCCTAGAGATCATGCCTGTATTTTCGACTCTTCAGGTAGCGGTAATAATACCGATCTTGGAACATTAGGCGGATTACTTAGCGATGCTTTGTTCGCAAACAATGAAAATCAGATTGTGGGATACGCTTCTGACAGTTCCGGTCAGCGAAAAGCATGCCTTTTTGATTCTACGGGCAATGGAAATAATATAAACTTGAACACTCTAATAGACCCCTCTTCCGGCTGGATACTGGAAAGTGCTAACTGCATAAATAATAACGGATGGATTGTAGGTTACGGAACTTATAATGGCATAGACCAAGCCTTTCTACTTACGCCTGAGCCGACGACGCTTTTATTGTTAGGCCTGGGCGGATTGATTTTGCGAAAACGAAAATCGTATTAAAAACGATAAGCAGGAGAGGGATTATGAAAGCTAATACACCCGTTTTTTCAGCAGCGGTAATTCTTTTGGTTCTGGGCAGTCCCGTTTTTGCATATCGCCAGCTCATCGACCTCGGCACCCTCGGCGGCACTGACAGTAAGGCACTTTCCATCAATGACAACGGTCAGGTTGTTGGCTCTGCTTACAATCTTTCCGGCAACCAGCATGCCTGCCTTTTCGATTCCACGGGAAATGGAAACAACATAGACCTCGGAACTCTCAGCGGACTTCCTAATAGCGGTGCTGCTTCTATCAATAACAGCGGTCAGATTGTAGGTTCAGCAGGAGATTCTTATGGTATGTCTTCTCTTGCGTGTCTCTTTGACCCGACAGGCGGAGGAGCCAATATTGACCTCAAATCCTTAAACTCCCAACGTTATTTGGGCGGCGCTAGTTCCATAAACAACAGCGGTATAATTGTCGGCTCCACTCTTGATAGAAATAACGGTATTTGTGCCGTTATTTTCGACAATACAGGCGGAGGAGCAAATAAAGATTTGGCACATCACATATCTTATAAAAATTATACGAGTTATGCAGATTCCATTAATGATGCCGGCAAGATAGTCGGTAGTGCCGTAGTGTATTCTGGTCCTGCTTATTATCAGCATGCTTGTCTTTTCGATGAAACGGGCGGGGGGGCAAATATTGACCTTGGAACGCTTGGCGGTGCGGAGAGCTGGGCTTATTGCATTAACAACAACGACCAGATTGTTGGTTATTCTTATATTTCCCCCCCCGGTCCTCGTGGTTTAGGAAATAAGCATGCCTGCCTTTTTGATTCTTCAGGCTTCGGAGCTAATATAGACCTTGGAACGCTCGGGGGCAATAACAGCGGTGCAGATGCCATTAACGACATCGGCCAGATTGTGGGCTGGTCTGAAGTTCCTGGTCAGATATATCCTCATGCCTGTATTTTTGACCCGACAGGACAGGGCGGCAATATAGACCTCAATACCCTCGTTACTGCTCCATACGGCTGGGAACTAAGTTATGCTAATTACATAAATAACAACGGCTGGATTGTCGGTATTATGATGAATCAGAATGGTGATTATCATGCTTTTCTGCTTACGCCTGAGCCCGCCTCCGCATTGATAATGGCTGTTGGTGCTGTAATTGCGGCTTCTCGCAGAAGGCGAAGATAATTTGATGCCGGATGTTTGTTTCGGCGGGTAAACCCGCGACGCTTTTACTGTTCGGCCTGGGCGGATTGATTTTGCGAAAACGAAAATCTTCTTAAATATTTTTGGAGGTAAGTAAAATGAAACGGCTACACAAAATGATTTTAATATTAATACCATGTCTTTCGTTGATCTTCGTAACCAGCAGGTCGCAAGGAGGCGTAGCACTCCTTAACTGGGAGGGAACGATAACTGCAAATGCAAAAGCTGGAAGTGTGCAAAAAAGCGATATCAAAACTTATTCAGCTGACGCATTAGCAACTTACACAAACCCTCCCCCAAGCTTTGCCACTGCTTATGCCCACGCACAGGCGTCCATATCGGATGGTCAGATTGCCTCGTTAAATGCATCATTGGATTCCTGGGGATACCATGCAGTCGGTAACGCCTCTTTCTCAATCGCAGGTGCTTTCACAATAGGTTCGTCGTCCGAATTTCCAGTGGGAACGCCATTAAATTTAACAATCTCTGGAAATATAGTAGCGTCTAATTTTAATAATCAACTATACAGAGATGGCAGTCTGATATGGAGCAGTATATCAACCGGAGGTTCATTTGCTGACTCTTGCCATGTTTTTGCCGGTGAGAATCTTATTCTGAATAGTAATGGGACGGCTGTTGGTACTACATACAGCCAACAAATAGTTTTTGAGGTTGTGCCCGAGCCCGCCTCCGCGCTATTGTTAGTCATAGGTGCGGCGTTGCTGCGAAGGAAGAAATAGGAATCACAGGCATCCGCCTTTATTTCTCAAACGTATCAATATAAGAACCTCTAATGGATTTGACCTGCATTTTTAATTTCTTTTGAGCAAAGGGGAAGGGTATAATCCGTCACTTTGAAGATTAACCGCAGAGACCGCAAAGCTCGCAGAGATTGATTTTAGTTTCTCTCTGCGGTCTCTTCCGTAAGGGATGGCCAAGCCACGCGTACTCTGCGGTAAAAAAGGAATTGATAACCCAATGTTCGAGATAGTGGACAAACAGACGCTCGGGCCGAATGTGACCCGGTATGAGATAAAGGCGCCGCGAGTCGCCAAGTCCCGGCTGTGCGGGCAGTTTGTAATCGTCCGGGGCCTGGAACATTCCGAACGCATACCGCTGACCATAGCAGACGTTAATACCAAGACCGGAACTATCACGCTGATTGTGCAGACGGTCGGCAAAAGTACGCTTGAGATGACAACGCTGCAAAAGGGCGGATACTTCGCGGATGTTGCGGGGCCATTAGGCCAGCCAAGTCATATCGCCAAATACGGGACAGTGGCGGTAATCGGAGGCGGACTGGGGACCGCGGTCGTATATCCGCAGGCGGTCGCGCTGCGGGAGGCGGGAAACAAGATAGTCAGCATTATCGGCGCACGCACCAAAGAATTAGTCATTCTCGAACAACTGCTTGGTTCGACAAGCGACCAGTTGATTGTCATAACCGATGATGGCTCGTCTGGTAAAAAGGGACTCGTAACCGACGCGCTGCGGGAACTTGTCGAAAACCCCCAGACCAAAGTAGATGCTGTTTACTGCGCGGGCCCTGTAATAATGATGAAGGCGGTAGCGGAACTTACCCGGCCACTGAATATCCCGACTATCGTAAGTTTGAATCCGGTTATGGTTGACGGTACGGGAATGTGCGGGGGCTGCCGGGTAACAATCGACGGCAAACGCAAATTTGCCTGTGTCGATGGTCCCGAATTCGACGGCCACAAGGTTGATTTCAATGAGCTGATGGACCGGCTCAAGACCTATAAGGGACACGAAAACAAAAAATACGAAGAGCATAAATGTAAGATTCAGACATAAGACACAAGACCACAGACACAAGACAAAATAAAAAGGCAAAGCGTGAGTAAAGAACCGGACAAGTTGACAGCCAAAGAGCGAATGGCGATACCGCGACAGCAGATGCCTCAGCGTGACGGCATAGAACGCAGCAGGGATTTCAAAGAAGTCAACCTGGGTCTGGCGGAGCAGGTCGCAATCCGCGAGGCACAGCGATGTCTTCAATGCAAAAATCCAAAGTGCGTCGAGGGCTGTCCCGTTGGTATCGACATACCCGGTTTTGCAAAGCTCATCGCGGAAGGTGATTTTCTCGCTGCGGCGGAGCTGGTTCGCAAAGATAACGACCTGCCCGCGGTAACGGGACGGGTTTGCCCGCAGGAAATTCAGTGCGAAGCGTTATGCGTGCGATGCAAAAGTGGGGCGCCTGTGGCTATCGGCTGGCTCGAACGATTCGTCGCGGATTACCAGATGCAGAAGCAGACTCAAGACCCCAGACCCCAGACTCCAGTCGGGATGAAGAAAACCGGCAAGAAGGTCGCGTGTATCGGTTCGGGGCCGGCGGGCATTACCTGTGCGGGCCAGTTAGCCAAACTTGGTTATGATGTAACTGTCTTTGAGGCGTTTCATAAGGCGGGCGGGGTGCTTGTTTATGGCATACCCGAATTCCGTATGCCCAAGAAAATCGTAAGTGCTGAGATTCAGAATCTCAAGGCGCTGGGCGTAAATATCGAGACAAACGTCATCGTGGGCAGAACGGTAACGATACCGCAGCTTATGAATGACGAAAAATTCGAGGCCGTTTTTATCGCCGTCGGAGCGGGGCTGCCTGAGTTTATGAATATCCCCGGTGAGAATTTCAAGGGTGTTTACTCCGCCAATGAATACCTTACTCGTGCCAATCTTATGGAGGCATACAACCCGGAATCGGATACGCCGATTATACGGGGTAAACGCGTTTGCGTTATCGGCGGCGGCAATACCGCTATGGACGCGGTGCGAACGAGCAAACGATTGGGCGCGGACGAGAGCATAATTGTTTATCGTCGCAGCAGAAAAGAAATGCCCGCGCGGGTCGAGGAAGTTCATCACGCGGAAGAGGAAACAATCAGGTTCGAGATGCTGACCGCGCCGCTGGAAGTTCTCGGCGACAAAGACGGCTGGGTGCGCGGGCTAAAATGTATCAGGATGCAATTGGGCGAGCCGGATGCTTCGGGCAGACGCAGGCCTGTGCCAATCCCCGGCTCGGAATTCACAATCGATTGCGACCTTGTGATTGTCGCAATAGGCATTGGCGCAAATCCGTTGCTGACCAAGACGACACCGGGGTTGAAACTCAACAAGTGGGGCTATATCGAAGCCGATGAAAATCTTATGACCAGTATTCCCGGCGTATTCGCGGGAGGCGACATTGTCCGTGGCTCGGCGACGGTCATTTTGGCGATGGGCGACGGCAAAAAAGCCGCACAAAATATTCACAAATACCTGTCTCGCTAATCGGCGAAGGACAGCCAACCCTTGACCAAACGCCTTATTCCTGCTAATCCTTATTATATGTCAGTGAATTTTAGCCAGATACCTGAAGTGCTTGACGAGCTTCGTGCGGGCAAAATGATTATCCTTGTGGATGATGAAGACCGCGAGAATGAGGGCGACCTTGTCTGCGCTGCGGAAAAGGTTACGCCGCAGATTATCAATTTTATGGCGAAATTCGGGCGTGGGCTGATTTGTCTGCCTTTGACGGGCGAGAAATGCGACGCTCTCGCGCTTCATCCACAGGTCCAGGATAACACCGCCCGTCTGCATACTGCTTTTACGGTTAGTATTGACGCGGCGGAGGGAATTTCGACGGGCATCAGCGCGGCGGACAGGGCGCACACAATACAGACGGCGATTGCCGACAAAACGAGGCCAGCAGATTTTGCCCGGCCGGGACATATATTTCCGCTTCGGGCACGTGAAGGCGGGGTGCTGGTTCGCGCGGGGCAGACCGAAGGTGCGATTGACCTGATGCATCTGGCTGGTATGAAGCCGGCGGCGGTGATTTGCGAGATTATGAACGACGACGGGTCGATGGCCCGTGTGCCGCAACTGCTTGAATTTTGCAAAAAGCATAACCTGAAAATTACCTCGATTGCCAAGCTGATTGAGTATCGCCTTCAGCGGGAGACGCAGGTCAAGCGGGTCGAGGCGGTGCATTTGCCGACCGATTTTGGGGATTTCAAACTCATCGCTTACGAATCGCTTTCCTCGCCTGAGCCGCATCTTGCGATTTGCAAAGGCGGGGTAGGCGAGCTGGATAAATCGGGCAAACCGATTCAGCACGATGAGCCGGTTCTTGTCCGGGTTCACTCGGAATGTATGACGGGTGATTTGTTCCGGTCGCAGCGATGCGAATGCGGCAGGCAGTTAGAAGCCGCATTGCAGTTGATTGAAAAGGCGGGCAAAGGCGCATTAGTTTACCTCCGGCAAGAAGGCAGGGGCATCGGCCTGACAAATAAACTTCACGCGTATAAGCTCCAGGAGCAGGGCTTTGATACCGTGGATGCGAATATCGAGCTGGGCTTTTCGCCGGACAAACGCGACTACGGCATAGGCGCACAGATTCTTCGCGACCTGGGCCTCAAGCAGATTAAAATTCTCACCAACAACCCGAAGAAAATCAATCGGCTCGAAGTTTACGGCATAAAAATCGTCGAGCAGATTCCCCTTCAGGCAACCCCAACGCCCCACAATATCGACTATCTTCGCACCAAAAAATATCGCTTCGGTCACATCTTGGACAACGATTTGTAACCCTTCGCCTTCAGGTAATACAAAGATAGTTGCTCGCCCGGTTATGCGTTATTCGTAATTTCAGCTAAAACATGATTGCGAAGACGATCGACAAAATCATGGATTTTCTTTATGTCCCTAGGCGCATAGTACGGCGTGAGATAATATTGTCCATTTGAGAGTTTCTCCACATTAGCAAGCTTTTTGGGTTCTAATGGTATTGGATATCGGGAAGCCCAAATGGAGCTACGAGACAATCGGCATAGAAGCTCTTCCTCTGATGTATCAAGTTTGAATTTCGATTTGGATGCTAATCGGGCGAGCACGTGATCATTAAGATATCCCGGCAGTTTGGTAAGAAGCCAACCCTTTAACCCTTTTTGATTTTGATGGACTAGTAAGGCCTTAAAGTAGTTTTCCAAAGCATACGCTATCAATAAAGAATAAGCTCCTTGTACATATTTACGACCAGAAGTGTTGACTGGGTGGTTGTGTTCATCGAGTTTTATCTCAGACCAGTATTTTACAACCTCTATCTCAAGGACATTAGCCGCATCAATCAACTCATCAGCCATCCTAATCCACAAACTCGTGTCTGTGAGTCGATTAGAAAAGTCGATTTGTTGCCAACGTTGGGCAGGTGTAGGTAGATTATTTGCCATTATCGTGATCCTATTTTTGTGTAAAGCATTTTAAATAAACACAGAATAGCGTAATCATATTTTACAAAACTTAATCTTTTTACGCAGAGGATTGAGCTGTCTGTAATTTACGGAGACCAAGGATGCCTTGTAAGAGTAACGCAACTACCACGATTGGAATTACTAGGTAAGGTACAATTGGTACGTCAGGCGGTAGAGTTTTTAGCAAGTATATTGAGGACATTATCATCCAAATAGCGAGTAGTCCGAAACAGACAACAGCTGTCTTTTGTTTTCTACGCTTCAGCGACCAAGCATAAATAAGGCAGAGTGCGAATAACGGCGACATCAATATATACGTAAACCCCATAAACGACAGTGCAAATTGCCAAGTTACGGACTCGCCTCCCTTCAATAACTGGTCATATGAAAAGAGCGATCCTGGGGCAAGTATAAGGGGAAAAATCAAAAAGAACGCTGTTCCTCTGGCGATTTTAATTTGTTTTTCAGCTTTCATTGATTTATCCTTTTCAAAGAAAATCAATTTGTTAATCCCGCGATAGCGGAGCCGATGAGGGTGGCGTTATCGTTCATACTTTGACCTTTTTCTTATTTGTTCAATTCTTCCCGGATGGTTTGCGGCAGGGATGCTTCGAGCTGGGGGAATTTTTCGATGATGCGGAAGATATCGGCCAAATCCTTTTGCCGTTTGCTTTTGCGTCTGGTTTTATCCGAATACGCCCAGACCTTGCCCTGTAACACGTCTTCGATTCGTGCGACTCTTATCGTATAACCGAGGACGTTCCTGCCATCGGCATTTGAAATAAACTTTTGGTAACGCGGGTCTGACTGAAGTTGAATCCGCAGGTCGGAGTTGGCGCTGGTGAGATTGACGCTATGCTCGAATTGCTCGATTTTTAGCCCTTGTTCTTTGGCGGCTTTGCAAATGGCACTGACATCTTCATTGGCTGCGACGACGTCCATATCCAAGCTCACGACCGGCTCAACATAAGCGTTTACGGCAAGTCCCCCAATCAGGCAATACCGCGAACCCGTTTTGGAAAGGATGTCCAGAAAAACTTGGATAATATCAGATTTTCCGTTTGCCATCCGTTTGACGAATTCTTTGCCAGTCATAGCATTTGTCCTTACGCCGAAGATTTAAGTTCTCCTGTTCCTTATTATTATAAGTATAGGCGGGGAAAGGCAAGTAAAAAGGCAAAAATGTGGACATCCCTTCAAAGGGATTTTAATTCGTTAATCCCGCGATTGCTGCGCCGATGAGGGTGGCGTTATCGACGCTGATAATCTCATAATAAATGCCGAGTTTGTTTTCGAGGTATTGCTTGAGATAAAACTCGACGCGGGGTTTCAAACCCTTCATTTGGTAAAACGTTGTGCCTTCGGCGACGATGCAGATTGGGTGCGAGGGGTCGGTTCCCTGCCCGGATTTGATTGCCATAGCGGAAAGGTTAATCGCGGTGAGTTTGGCGGCGCGTTCGGTTAATCGGTCAGCTATATAATATAAGGTAAGGGAGTCATCGGCATTGCCCTGTTTGGCGGCGTCGGCGAGGGGGTTGTTGCCATAGGGATACAGCAGGAAGGTGTTCATATCTTTTGTGTCGAGTTCGGAGATTTGCCAAAGGGCGTTTGCGACGGCTGTTGAGAATAGATTGTTATCACAGGCCTTGTGAATTGTGGCCAGACACAGGGGGCCGAGGTATGCGCCGGAAATCATCTTCTCGAATTTGTGGACGCCGGGGTTGACGGTGGATTTATCGAAGGCGGCGTCTATTTTGCTCTGTTTGATTTTGCCGAAGTTGCCGGATTCGGTATTGATAATCTGGCTTTTCAAAAGGTCGAGATTCTTTGTCTTTTTAATATTGCTGTTTTTCTCGACGTAGCAGGTATTGGTGCCCGTGCCGAGGATGAAGCCGATGTATGAGCCGAAGGAGCGGTTCTGGTAGCCGACGCCCGCGAGAAGGGTAACGACGGTGTCGTTGAGGAGGATGATTTTTTTGTCGCCGCCGAGGCCCATAGACGCAAGCGCGCGGTTGAGGTTTTCGCCGATGAATTGACCGACGACGTCTTTGGCTTTTATTTCTTTTGAGAACCTGATTAGCCGGCCGTCTTTATTGGGGAACATTTCGACGGCGTATGAAAAGCAGAAACCGATATTTTGTGCTGCGCCTGTGACATCCTTGAGATAGCCCGCCATAATCTTGAAGAATTCGTCTTTGCCGATTTCGTGCTGCACGCCGGGCATCTTGTACAGGCGCAGGTTTTCCATAATTGCTTTTTTCTGGTCGTCGAAATAAACAGTGGCGACCCGGAAGTTTGTGCCGCCGGCGTCAACGACGATTACGCGTTTGTTCGTGGGGACATCGGCACCGACTTCGATATAGGTGGGAATCATATCGAGGGTGCTTTTTTTGCCGGCAAGTCCTCGCTGCATCTCGGACAAAAAGGAATCGATTACCAGGTCAATATCGACATCGAGGTAATCCATCTGGTATTTTCTAAGAAAGCGGACGACGTTTTGCTTTATTTTCTTCATTCGCATTTATCTTTCTATTCAGCGTATCCGTTCGGATATTTGCTGTGCCACTTCCAGGCGGATTCGACGATTTTTTCGAGGTTTGTCCATTTGGGCTGCCAGCCGAGTTCGGTTCTGGCTTTTGTGGAATCGCAGACAAGTGCCCGCGGGTCTCCCGGTCTGCGAGGCGATTCGATGACCTTGAAGTTTTTCCCCGACACTTTTTTAACGGTATCAATGACTTGTCGAACAGAATAACCCTTTCCTAGCCCTAGGTTGTAAATCGATTCGGCCTGCTTATCGAGTTTTTTCAACGCCAGCAGATGAGCGAGGCAGAGGTCTTCGACGTGAATATAATCGCGGACGCAGGTGCCGTCGTCGGTTGGATAATCGGAGCCGAAGATTTTGATTGCGTCCGTTTTGCCCATAGCCGCGAAAATAGTCAGCGGAATTAAGTGCGACTCGGGCTTATGGTTTTCGCCGAGAGTGCAGTTGTGTCCTGAACCGCAGGCATTGAAATATCGAAGCGCGACGTAATGCAATTTGCCCGCGACGGCCTGATGGTGACACATTTTTTCGGCGGCCAATTTTGTCTCGCCGTAGGGATTGATTGGATGCGTCGGCAAATCTTCCGTAATGGGCTGCTTGTTGGGCATTCCATAAACCGCGGCGGTGCTGCTGAAAACGAATTTACCTACGCCCGTTGTTTCCATTGCGCTGAGAAGCGTCTGTGTATTGGAGACGTTGTTTTGATAGTACTTGAGGGGATTGGTTACGGATTCGCCCGCTTCGATGAACGCGGCGAAGTGCATCACGGCCTCAATTTTGTGTTTTTTGAGGGTCGCGGTCAGCAGGTTGAAATCAGCCAAATCACCCTTAACGAACTCGCATCCTTTTATCGCGGCCGTATGTCCCTTGCTTAGATTATCGTAGATGATTGGCTGATGGCCTTCGGCGGCGAGACAAGCTGCCATATTGCTTCCGATGTATCCGGCTCCGCCGGTGACGAGTATTTTCATTTGTTTGATTCCTTTTTGGTTGCTGCGAGTTGTTTTTTATCCGCCGTCAGGCGCGACTCGATGCGTTTCAAAATCTCGGTTTCGAGCTGGTTATCTCTGCCGAGGTCTGTCCAGGTCAAGTTTGATTTCTGCTCATGGCCGAGTTTGAACTTTTGGACAGACCTTTGGTCCGGGGACATTACGGGACGGTTCTGTCCGGCGGCGCTTTGGGGCAAGCTTAACCGTTGAGTGGTTGCTTTGCAGTTGATGCAGAGTTGGCCGGCTTGTTCGCTTATGTTGATTTCGACTGCCCTGCGGATACTGTGCAGATCGGCTTCGGTCTGGTTGAATGAGCCGACGCTGTCTGCTCGCCATAATTCAAAGGACTGTGCACCTGAAAGCGGAGCGGTTCTTATATAGCCGGCATCGACGTCGAGCTTTTCGATACTAAAGTGCATCCCGGCGAGCACCTGTTCTGCGGCCGTCATCACGCTTGTTTTGGTCGCAGCCGGCGGGCAGAGTTGTTCTATTGTCTTTGTGTATTTGTTTTGCGCGCAGCCGGCCAGCCAAAAGAGCAGCGAGCAGGCAAACAATTTGTTCAATATCGATTTATTCATTCTTAATACCTCAATCATTCCGCCAATTCAGCATTTGCGGATGATTATATTGTAAGTGCGAAGCGGTGTTAAAGGGTTTTTTGAATAATGGTCGATGAAGTTGATAGCGGCACAAGTTGATTTTACCGCAGAGCACGCCGAGAACGCAGAGAAAAAATATAAAATAAGCTCCGCGAGCTTTGCGGTCTCTGCGGTAAAAGTGAGTAATCTATGCTTTCAGTTCAGACACAGACAATTGCGAACAAACTTGACGAATTGCCATTGGGTCGGCTGGTTCGGGACTTTTTAGGTTACCTGACAGTCGAGGGGGGGTTGTCTGACAACACAATTCAGGGTTATGGGCGGGATTTGAGGGATTTCCTGGAATTCTGTAAATCCGGCAGAGTTAGCGAACCGAAACAGATTACGCCCGCTCTGATACAGAAATATATGATAACGCTGGCAAAGGGCGACAGGGCGGAGTCGTCGGCCAAGAGGGCGTTAGTGGCGATAAGGATGTTTTTGCGGTTTGGCAAGCTAAATGGGCTGGTTGAGGATGATTTTACGGGGATTCTGGAGGGGCCTAAGCTCTGGCAGCGGCTGCCGGTTATATGCTCCAAGAAACAGGTAGTGGATTTGCTGGAGGCGCCGTCGCCGAAAGAGAAGTATTACCTGCGCGATAAGGCGATTCTGGAATTGCTTTACGCGACCGGGGTCAGGGCCAGTGAGGTTGCGGGCTTGAAGATATCGGATTTGAATCTCGATGTGGGGTATTTGCGATGTATCGGCAAGGGCAGCAGGGAACGGGTGATTCCGCTTGGCAGGGTGGCGGCTGCCGCGACGCGGGAGTACCTGAAGGATATGAGGCCGAGGTTGGCGAAGTCGTTTAGTGGAGATTTTTTGTTATTGAGTCGAACAGGCAGACCTATGGGCCGTATCGAAATCTGGCGTCTTATTAAAAGATATGCGGCCCGCGCCGGGATGCCGAAAAATTTGACGGTGCATACGCTGAGACATTGTTTCGCGACGCACCTGCTGGCAGGCGGGGCGGATTTGAGGAGCGTTCAGGAAATGCTTGGGCACGTGGATATATCGACAACGCAGATTTACACGCACGTTGACCAGGAGAGGTTACGGGAGATTCACAGGAAATATCACCCGAGACCGTAGATTTATAGGACTATTTCAGAATCGGCGGTTGACGTGTGTGATTATATGGGGTTATCATCGGGGTCAAAGGCCGTGATTACGAGTAACCACTTCAAGAAAGTGTTGGTAATAATGATAGAACGAGCATATTTGCTGGTATTGGTTTTATTGGTTTTGGCGGGATGTCAGCAGGGGGCGACTAAGGTTGATAATAATATGATGGCGCCGACGGCGGAGACGTCGCCGAGGGGTGAGACGGACACGCAACTGAAGGTAAATCAGGAGGCGCTGTTGCGAGGCGCCACGGAAGATGTGCGTCTGGATGCCGCGACGGTGATGCTTTTCAGTGACAGCACCCGCGCAAGGCAGGTATTGATAGAGACGTTAAAGCAATCGGAGAATAAACAGGCGAGGATGGCGGTTTGCAGGGCGTTGACGGTCAGCAGGGAGACCAGGAGGTCCGTGAGGAACAAGAATGATTTTATTGAGCCGTTAGCGGAGGTTTTGAAAACGGAAGAGGGAAATCCCGCCAAATTCGCAGCAGAGGCAATGCTGATTTTCGATTATGACGCGATAGCGAATGTTCTGGAGCCAATGGCAAAGGACGAATCGATGCCTATCAAGGCGCGATTAAACGCGATATACGCAATGAAGGTGCAGCTCGATATAAAAGCTATAACGCGGATAGCTGAGCTTGTAGAGGACAAGGATAAGCAGGTTTCAGTCGCCGCAGGTGATGCGCTTCGGTCGTTAGGCATACCCGTCAGCAGGGACGCGAGGAGACGGGCACAAATTTTGAGCGACCTGCGAACAAACGGAATGGAACGGTTTCAGCGGGACTGGCTTATTCGGCAGGAATCGCGGGTAAACGACCTGGAGAAAGAACGTGACCAGTGGCGGAAACTATATCTGGGTTCGCTAGACAGGATATATGAGGGACTCGGCGAGGAGGGGCAGCGAGGTAAATTCCTGATAGAGCAATTGAACAATTCCGAATCGATGATTCGACTGTGGGCTTTGGATAAGGTTTCGCAGTGGCGGATTGGGACGCAATCAAAATTGCCCGCGGAGCTTGGCCCGGTTTTGGTAAAGCTGGTTTCCAGCGACAACAGGGACGTGCGTCTTGCGACGGCGAAGCTGCTTTCACTGACGGGCGAATTAAGCTCGGCGGAGCGACTGGCGGAGCAGTTCAAGGTTGAGCAGGATGAAGAGGTCAAGCTGGAATTATTTGTTGCCCTTGGCGCGGCGTGCCATTATGCGCTTGTTCCCACCTCCGGGAGTCAGCTTTCGCCGGAATTGCGAAAGCAGACACTGGAATGGGCGTCTGGATACTTAAACGACGAGGATGCCAAAAAGGCGCACAGGGGGGCAGAGGTAATAAGGAAACTGATTGAGCCGGGCGGCCTTGCAGATGACGAAGTCGCAAAATATATGGACCTGCTCGTCGAAAGATATGGCCGGGACAAGCAAACCGGCAACAGCACTCTGCGTGGCGATTTGCTGGGAACAATGGCGCGATTGTGCGGACAGAACGTTTACAAGCCGGAGTCGGCCAAGCGATTCGCGGGGCTTTTCGAACAGGCGTTGAGTGATGAAAGCGACTTAGTCAGAGAGGCGGCAGTCGATGGCCTTATTTGTGTTGACAGGCCAAGGGCGCTCAAATTACTGGCGAAGGATTTTGTTAATGACCGCAGCCAGATTGTCAGAGACAGGGTTATGGAACTGGCGGGGGAAGTGGGCGGCAAAGACGACCTGTCGTGGTTGTGGGACAAGCTGGGAGCTAATTCTGAAGGCAAGACGGCGTGGCAGGCGATGCTTAAGATATTTAACAACTGCGACGTCAATGTTATTGAGGACTGGATTGGCAGATTCGATTCCCAGGCAGGCAAAGGGAAGCTGTCCGACGAGCAGTGCGTATCGTTTTTTGAACTGGCGGAACGCAAGGCGGTTGCGGAAAACAAGGCGGAAATGATAAGGGCCACCCGGGAAAAGCTGGCACAGCTTTACACAAAGGCGGGGCAGTTTGAGCAGGCGGCGGAGTATTTGGGCAAGTTGCGGGGGTCAGCCAAAACCGCGGAGCAAAAAGAGGCGATTTTGGGGCAATTAGTGGATGTATATCTGCGCTGGCCAAAGGTGGAGGCGGCGACCCAGATTGTTGGTAACTGTTTGCTGGAAAAGGATTTGGGCAACGACAATGCGGTTATTCGTTCAATTGATGTGTTTTTGGATAATCCGTCGGAAGGGTCAGACCCCAATATGGTGTTGAAATCACTGCGGAGAATAAAGTCGGCTGACCAGCGTCCTTTGTGGCATCAGCACCTGGCCCGGTGGGGCAAACGGTTCGGTCCGGCTAAAGAGGCGGAGGACCCAAACGGCGGCGGATAGCAATACTGATAAAGGCGTTGATTTTGCGGGGGTGGCTGTTAACGGCCGTCTGAAAAAGACGGCCTATATGAGAGGGGGTAAAAAAAATTACATTTTTTTATTTTTTTATGTTTGCAGGTTGACCCGGATTTTTGTAAACTACCCTACTCACAATTAGGTTAATGACGTTTGTTTGGCTGTCAGTGCAGGATTTGTTGTGCAAAGACGGCGTGGTTTTGAGGCCTGCGGCTGAGCGTGGGGACTGTTTTTAGTTCCCGCCTGTGTTTTTGCGCGGCGCAGAACTTGTGTTTAAACTGCTGCTGTAGCTCAGTTGGTAGAGTGCGTCCTTGGTAAGGACGAGGTCATGGGTTCAAATCCCATCAGCAGCTAAGTGCAGATATTTCGGGCTGAGGCAACGGCAAGAACAGGGCCGGGCTTGGCTGGAAGTTGATTCTATAAGAGTCAGTTTAATTTGAAGCGATGTTATATCAGAAAACAGGAACAAGGAAATAAAAGTGCTGATTGGAGGTTCATATAACCATGGCTAAGGCGGTATTTGAGAGAACGAAGCCCCACGTCAACGTCGGAACGATTGGACACGTCGACCATGGCAAGACGACGCTGACGTCGGCGATGACGAAGGTAATGGAACTGCAGGGATTTTCTAAGTTTAAGAGCTATGATGACATAGCCAAGGCCTCGGAGTCACAGGGCCGACGTGACCCGACAAAGATTTTGACGATTGCGACCGCGCACGTCGAGTATATGACAGCAAACAGGCATTATGCCCATGTTGACTGTCCGGGCCACGCCGATTACGTGAAGAACATGATTACCGGCGCTGCCCAGATGGACGGAGCAATTCTTGTGGTCAGCGCTTATGACGGCCCGATGCCTCAGACCCGCGAGCACATACTGCTTGCCCGTCAGGTAAACGTGCCGAAGATTGTGGTATTCCTGAACAAGGTTGACCTGGTCGATGACAAGGAGCTTGTTGACCTGGTTGAGATGGAAGTAAGAGACCTCCTGAATAAGTATGAGTTTCCGGGCGACACGACCCCCATCATTCGCGGTTCATCGACCGCGGCACTTGCCGCCAAGTCGATAGATGACCCCGCTTGCGCGCCGATAATTGAGCTGCTCAAGGCGATGGATGAGTATATTCCAATTCCGCCGCGACAGGTTGACAAGCCATTCCTTATGCCCGTCGAAGACGTGTTCAGCATTAAGGGCAGAGGAACGGTCGGTACAGGCAGGATTGAAAGAGGCGTTGTCAAGGTCGGCGAAGAAGTGTCCATCATCGGGCTTTCCCCTGATATTCGCAAGACGGTGGTTACGGGCGTGGAAATGTTCAACAAAACGCTCAATGAAGGACAGGCAGGCGACAACGTCGGGTTGTTGCTGCGAGGCGTCGAAAAGAAAGACCTCGAACGTGGACAGGTCATTGCCAAGCCGGGAAGCATTACGCCGCACACGCATTTCATGTCGGAAGTTTACGTTCTGACGAAAGAGGAAGGCGGAAGGCATTCGCCGTTCTTCGCGGGATATAAGCCGCAGTTCTATTTCAGAACGACAGACGTGACCGGCAGCGTCAAGCTCATACAGAGCAGAGAAGGTAAAGCTGCGGAAATGTGTATGCCTGGCGATAACATCGCGATGGAAGTCGAGATTATTTCGCCCATAGCGATGGAAGAAGGCCTGCGATTTGCCATTCGTGAAGGCGGCAGGACCGTTGGAGCAGGTGTTGTAACCAAAGTTATCGGTTAATGAACGATTAAAAGACGGCACAGCAGGGTCGTATGGCAAAAAAAAGCAAAAGGGAAAATGTTTGGCTTGAGTGCAAGGACTGCGGGCAGCGCAACTATCGAACCAACATCAGTGTAGTTGACGGCACGCCCAAACTGGAGTTGAAGAAGTTCTGTAAGTTTGAACGCAAGCATACGACTCACAAGCTGAAACGGAAATAAAACGGGTTTGGCGCAAAGAGCAAATGATAGGCCAGTAGCTCAATTGGCAGAGCGTCGGTCTCCAAAACCGAAGGTTGGGGGTTCGATTCCCTTCTGGCCTGGTGTGTGGCCAGTCGTCGACGCTCCGGAGCTTTCGCCTTTGTCCTGATAAAAGACATTGGGGTTATGGCGGGCAAAACACGGATGGCGATTAAGCGGTCAGGCAAGGATTCGGGTGCATTATGGGTTTGAGCGTTTATAAGCGTGGCCAGGGCAGATATACGCGGATGATTAGTGCATTTGGCGGCGCGGCGATAGTGGCAATCGGGTGTTTGCAGCTTTACCGAACACTTGACGCGGCGGACATCGGTTTGTGGATTGAGACAATGGTGCCCGTCGGGCTGTTTATCGCCCTGTCTGTATTGATGATGTGGATGGTTAACAATCCCAGCATCGCTGACTTTATGATTTCTGCCGAAGGCGAGATGAAAAAGGTCAACTGGTCCACCAGGCAGGAAGTAGCGGTTTCGACGGTTGTTGTGATTTCGGTTGTGATTATCCTGGCGGTGCTGCTTGGTGTCTCGGATTTTGTTCTTCAGTTGTCTGTAGGATGGCTGGTGCAGTAAAAAGCGGCCGCAAGCCGGGTTTCAGAGCATATTATGTTATTGAGTCGGGGCGTTTTGATGAAATGGTACGTGCTGAGAGTTGCATCCAATAAGGAGATGCACGTAAAAGAGGTGCTTTCGCAGAAGGTCAATGCGGCCGGCCTGACTGACATCATCGGCAGGATAGAAGTTCCCGTCGAGAGGGTCAAGAAGGTTCGCGGCAACAAGCAGACCGTCCACAAGCGCAAGTTGTACCCCGGCTACGTTTTTGTGGAGATGGAAGCCGCCGAGGGCGGGAAGGTGCCTGAAAGGGCGTGGTTTGTAATAAAAGAGATTCCCGGTGTCGGCGATTTTGTTGGTACGGAGGGTATTCCGACGGCGATGCGGGACACCGACGTCTCGAAGATGATGCAGGAGGTTGAAAAGCCGGAGGAAGCACCGAGCATCAAGGTGGACTTCAAGAAGGGCGACCAGATTAAGATTCGTGAAGGGCCGTTCGAGAGTTTTGAGGGGACAGTTGAGGCGATTGACCAGGACAGAGGTATTGTAAAAGTGATAGTGGAGATATTTGGGCGAAGCACCCCGCTGGATATAGAGTATTGGCAGATTGAGAAGGTGTGAAGCCGGTTCAGCGGCGATCCAAGTGCCTGTTTTGAGGTTGAATAATGGCAAAAGGGAAACCAGCAGCAAGAAGCGGCGTTAAAGAGGTAATGGTCAAGATAAAGTTGCAGGCGTCCGGCGGGCAGGCGACGCCGGCCCCTCCGATTGGTCCCGCGCTTGGCCAGCACGGCGTCAATATCGGGCAGTTTGTCTCTCAGTTCAATGAGCGGACAAAAGAGTTGAACGGGACGACGGTGCCTGTCGTGATAACGGTCTATACGGACAAGACATTCACCTTCGAGGTGAAAAGTCCGCCGGCGGCAGTGTTGTTGAAGCAGGCAGCGGGTGTGGCCAAGGGCAGCGGCGTGCCGAACAAAGAAAAGGTGGGCAAGGTTACGGCTGAACAGATTCGCCAGATTGCACAGACAAAAAGCAAGGACCTCAATGCGTACAGTTTGGATAAGGCGGAGAAAATTATCCGCGGTACCGCCAGGAGTATGGGTGTTGAGGTTGTGGACTAATAGAAAAGTAAACCAAAGGCGATTCGAGACATAAGAATTATGATAATTAGCAGGGGCAAAAGATACCGCAAAGAGGCAGAGCAGGTCAGCGAGGCGCCGATTAGTTTGGCTGATGCGGTGGCAAAGGTTAAGACGTTTAACTCAACGAAGTTTGACCAGACGATTCAGTGCATATTCTGGCTCGGTATCGACCCGAAGCAGTCGGACCAGATTATCCGCGGCGCGATATCGCTGCCTCACGGGATAGGTCAGCAGAAGAAGGTCATTGCATTTTGCGAGGGGGCCGATGCAGAAGCGGCAAAGCAGGCGGGCGCTATTGAGGTAGGTGTAGACGAGCTGGTTGCCAAGGTAACAGCGGGCTGGTCGGATTTCGACGTGGCGATTGCCTCAACGAAGGTTATGGGCAAGGTAGGCAAGCTGGGTCGAGTTCTTGGTCCGCAGGGCAAGATGCCCTCACCCAAAAACGGCACGGTAACTGCTGACGTCGCTACCGCGGTGCGTGAGTTTGCCGCGGGAAAGGTCGAATTCAAAAACGACACGGGCGGAAACGTCCACGTTGTGGTCGGCAAGGTGAGTTTTGACGCGCAGAAACTGATAGACAACATCGACGCGGTTATATCGCATATCAAGAAGATTAAGCCGATCAGCTCAAAAGGAACTTATATAAAGAAGATTAGTATCCACGCGGCGATGAGCCCAGGCGTGTTGATTGCCGTATAGGCGGATTTGGGCTTTTGTTGTGCGCAGAGATTCGCTGCGCATAATGTGTTTGTGAAAGAATCAGGCAGGTGAAAATATGAGCAAGGTCGTAAAAGATTTACTGTGTTCGGAACTGGAAAAAAGAATCGTTAACGAAAAGGTTACCGATTTTATCGTTATCAGCACGCAGAATGTAAACGGCGTTGAGAATAACGTGATGCGAGGGGCGCTTAAGAGCAAGGGCATTAAATTATTGGTCGTTAAGAATGCCCTTATGAAAAGGGCACTGACGAAGCTGAAGATGGAATCAGCGTCGTCGCTTTTCGTTGGGCCTTGCGTGGTCGCATACGGCGGCGACAGCATAGTTGATACGGCCAAAGAACTGAGCAACTGGGTTGGCAAGGTGCCGGCGATTCATATAAAAGGCGCATATCTTGAAGGTGATGCACTGGACAGCAAGGGCGCCGCGGGGCTTTCGAAGATGCCGAGCCGGGTGGAATTGCAGGGCAGGATTATTATGCTGGTCAAGTCGCCGGCGGCGAGATTAGCCGGGGCGATTGGCGGACCTGCCGGGAGAATAGCCGGCTGCATAAAGACGATTGTGGACAAAGGCGAAAGCGCGGACAAGCAAGCCGCATAAGGGGTAACTTAAAAACGAATACAAACGGCTCAGGTGGCTGCCTCCGAGTGAGGGAGTTAAACGGGACGGCGTAGTCCCGGCTACCATCGGGCAATTCGATATAGGAGTTCAATGAACATGTCAGAAGAAACAAAACAGGCAAAAAGCTGGAGCGACGAAACAAAGAAACTTGGCGACGCGATTGTAAAGCTGACACTGATGCAGGCCAAGGAGCTTGGTGATTATCTTAAGGAAGAGTACGGCATAGAGCCGGCGGCTGGCGGCGCGGTAATAATGGCCGGCCCGGCGGCAGCAGCGGCTGAGGCAGCCCCTGAGAAGACGATGTTTGACGTTATCCTCAAGGCAGCCGGCGACAAGAAGATTCAGGTCATCAAGGAAGTAAGGGCATTGACATCACTGGGCCTCAAAGAAGCGAAGGACCTGGTTGACGGAGCTCCGAAACCGGTAAAGACCGGCATAAGCAAGGACGAGGCGGAGGCCGCCAAGAAGCAACTCGAAAGCGCGGGAGCAACGGTAGAAATCGCCTAACGAATGTAAGTGTGCCCCGAAGAGGGCTAAAGACATTAATCGGGCAGTGTAAAAGTTGCCGTTTAATTCGGGACTGAAAAATGGCTGAATTGAAAGTTCGTAATTTCGGCAAAATGCGCGAGAAGGTTGCAATCCCTGACCTTGTGGTCATACAGAGGAAGGGCTACGACGAGTTTCTGCAAAGGGACGTCGCCCCGACGAAGCGTGCGCGCAAGGGACTGGAAGAGCTGTTTCGCGAAACCTTTCCGGTAGAAAGCTACGACAAAGGGACAATACTGGAGTATCTTTTTTACGAGCTTGAGCAGCCCCGGTACAACGTAAACGAGTGCCGGCAGTTGCGTCTGACATACGGGTATCCCCTGAAGATAACCTGCCGGCTTCGCAACAAGGACGGGCAGGACATAGCTGAGCAGGCGATATATCTGGGCGAGATACCCGTGATGATTGGCGGCGGCGAGTTTGTCATCAACGGCGCCGAGCGGGTTATCGTAAGCCAGCTGCACAGAAGCCCCGGCGTTGATTTTCTGGTCGAGAGCAAGGAAGGCGACCGCATATTGCACGGCGGCAGAATTATCCCGGAACGCGGAAGCTGGATAGAGATAAGCGTTACGCACAAGGACGTGCTGGTGGTTAAAATCGACCAGTCGAGCAAGATTCCCGCCACGATTTTCCTGCGGGCATTAAGTCCCGATTTCAGCGAGACCGAACAGATAATCAGGCGGTTCTACGAGACCAAAGAGGTCCAGAAGAACAAGCTGACACCCGATATGTGGGTGGTGCGTGACATCGTCGATACCGAAAGCGGCGAGATAATCGTAAAGGCGGGCGCTCAGATTGGCGACAAGGTTTCGATAATTCAGCAAAGTGAGATAAAGAAAATCGAGGTAGTCGAAGGGTCGTGCGATGCGCTGGTTTTCAACACGCTTGCGGAAGACGACTGCAAGAGCCACGAGCAGGCGTTGTTGAAGTTTTACATCAGGTTGAGGCCCGGTAATCCGGCCAACCAGGAAAAGGCCAACCAGTTCTTCAACGAGAAGTTTTTTGACGTTAACCGATACCGGCTGGGCAAGGTTGGCAGGTTCCGGCTGAATCGTAAATTCGGGCAAAACGTCGGCGAAACCGAGATGACGCTGCGGGCCGAGGATTTCATCAATGCGGTGAACTACATAATCGGGCTGCGGAATAACAAGGGCGAGGTTGACGATATCGACCATTTGGGTAATCGCCGGCTTAGGACTATTGACGAACTGGCTGGCGGCGAAATTCGCAAGGGGCTTTTGAAACTTCGCAAGACCGTGCAGGAACGAATGAGCACGATGAAGGAAGGCGAGCAGCCCCTGCGGATAGCGGACCTGGTCAATTCCAAGAGCGTGTCGAGCAGCATCAACTTTTTCTTCGGGCGCGGAGAGTTGAGCCAGATAGTGGACCAGACCAATGCGCTGAGCCAGTTGACGCACGAGAGACGATTGTCGGCGCTTGGACCCGGCGGGTTGAACAGAAGGCGAGCGGGCTTCGAGGTCCGCGACGTGCATATCAGCCACTACGGCAGGATATGCCCGGTCGAGACGCCTGAAGGCACAAACATCGGTCTTATTAGTTCATTAGCGATATTCGCCACGGTTGACGAATACGGTTTCCTGCTGTCGCCTTATTACAAGGTCGAAAAGGGCAAGGTAACTAATAATGTTGTCTTCCTGCGGGCAGATGAGGAAATGAAGGCGATATTTGCTCCGCCCAGCGCGGTGGAACCCGAGACAGGCAAGATACGTGAGGGGATGGCGCTGGCACGGCAGCGCGGGGAGCTTGCACAGGTATCGCACGAAGAGGTGAACTATGTTGACGTCTCGCCCAAGCAGATTGTGGGTTTGTCGGCTGCGCTGATACCGTTCCTCGAGCATGACGACGCGAACAGAGCGCTGATGGGTTCGAATATGCAACGGCAGGCGGTGCCTTTGCTGAGGTGCGAGCCGCCTCTGGTCCAGACGGGTATGGAGGAGATGGCGGGACGGTATTCGAGTATGGCTGTTCGTGCGCAAAAAGCGGGAACGGTCACTGCGGTCGATGCCACCAAGGTCGTCATCAATCATACGGATGAATATAAACTGGAGAAGTACTTCGGATTAAACGAGCGGACGTGTCTTAATCAAAAGCCGGTTGTAAAGCTGGGACAGAGGGTTGAGAAGGACCAGACGCTGGCCGACGGCGGGGGTACTGTCGATGGCGTGCTGGCTCTGGGCAGAAACGTGCTGGTCGGTTTTATGTCTTACGAGGGGTTCAACTTCGAGGACGCGATAATTGTCAGTGAGCGGTTGGTCAAGAACGACAGTTTCACAAGCATTCATATCAATGAGTTTGATGCTGAAATACGCGAAACGCCGCTGGGCAAGGAAGAATTTACCGGCGATATTCCAAATGTCAGCGAAAAGGCGTTGCGTAATCTCGATGAGCATGGCGTGGTGTTCGAGGGCACGAGGGTACAACCGGGCGATATTCTGGTGGGTAAGGTTGTGCCGAAGGGCAAGACCGAGCTTACACCGGAAGAAAAACTGCTGCACGCGATATTTGGCAGAGCAGGCGAAGATGTGAAGAACGATTCACTTGAACTGCCCAACGGTTATGAAGGGGTTGTAATCAAGACCGAGCGGTTTGTGCGGCGGGGAGCAGGCGGCGAGGAAGGCAAAAAGGCGCTGAATGCCCAGATAAGAGAGCACGAAAAGGATGTAAGGACGAAGCAGTGCGTGATATTCAGGCAAATGGTGGGCGCGATTCATGAGAAGTTTGAGGTCGATATTATTGACCCGTCCAGCAGACAGAAAGTCGGTGTCAGCGAGGATGACGAGGTCGTTTACGAACAGGTTACCAACTGGGACGTTAAATGGGTCAAGCCGGCCGCGATGCGCGAGAAGGTGGAAAAACTTGCGGACAAGTTCCTTGAGAAAATCAGGGCCCTTGAGGAGGAAGGCAAAAGGCGTATTGAACGGCTGAAGCACGGCGACGAGCTGCCCAGCGGCGTGATAGAAATGGTCAAGGTGTATGTTGCGACCAAGCGGACTATGTCGATTGGAGACAAGATTGCGGGTCGCCACGGCAACAAGGGCGTTATTGCGAAGATACTGCCCGAAGAGGATATGCCGTTCCTTGAGGATGGCACGTCGCTTGACATACTGCTCAACCCGCTGGGGGTGCCGAGCAGAATGAACGTGGGGCAGATTCTTGAGACGCACCTTGGCTGGGTGGCTAAAGTATTGGGATTCACGGCGATTACGCCTGTTTTCGACGGCGCCAAGGAGCAGGACATCGAGCAACTGACCGAAGAGGCCAACGGATTAATGAGTCGGCGAAAGGTTGAGCTTGAGAAGGCGAATCAGGCGCCCTCTGATGAAGAGCTTTTCGTTCAGGTTCCCAAGTCGCTGAAGACGCAGTTGTATGACGGGCGGACGGGCGAACCGTTCGACCAGCAGGCGACGATTGGATACATTTATATAATGAAACTGCATCACCTGGTGGACGACAAGATTCACGCGCGTTCGACGGGTCCATACAGTTTGATAACTCAGCAGCCGTTGGGCGGCAAGGCACGGACGGGCGGGCAGAGATTCGGCGAAATGGAAGTATGGGCTCTGGAGGGTTATGGTGCGGCTTATACGCTGCAGGAAATGTTGACCGTCAAGAGCGACGACGTTGAGGGCCGGACCAAGATATACGAGTCGATGGTTAAGGGACGCAATACCCTCGAAGCGGGGACGCCGCTTTCATTTGACGTGCTGTGCAATGAAATAAGAGGGCTGGGTTTGAACATTCAGCTTGAGAAGAAGCGGCTGGGAAGTACTGTTTTGTAAGTTCGACAGGCGGTCGTGATAAAAGTCGTTGGTTATATGGGCAATAGGGTCGTTTCCGCCACGGGCGGATAAAAAGGAGCCAGAGATAAATGATAAGCAATATCTATGATCGGATAAACGATTACGGTTCGGTCAAGATTTCGCTTGCCGGCCCCAATGATATTCGCAGCTGGTCGTTCGGCGAGGTTCGCAAGCCCGAGACAATCAACTACCGGACGTACAGGCCGGAGAAGGACGGGCTTTTCTGCGAGCGGATATTCGGGCCTGAGCGGGACTGGGAATGCGCGTGCGGCAAGTACAAGGGGACGAAATATAAGGGAATAATCTGCGACCGCTGCGGCGTGAAAGTTACGCACAGCAGGGTTCGTCGCAAAAGGATGGGGCATATCAATCTTGCGGCTCCATGCCTTCATATATGGTTTTTCAAGGCCGTTCCGAACCAGTTAGGGACAGTTCTGGGAATGAAAGGGTCGGACCTTGAGAAGGTAATCTATTATCAGGATTATTTAGTTACTGACCCCGGGCAAAGTCCGCTCAAACTTGGGCAGTTGTTTACTGAGGATGAATACCGCGACGCGGCCACCAAGTACGGCAACAGTTTCAAGGCGTTGATGGGTGGCGAGGCGATAAAGACCCTGCTGGCCCGGCTTGATCTGGAGGCCATCAGCACGGAGTTGCGGACTGCGATAGGCAAGACCAGCAGCGTCCAGCGAATGAAGGATTTGAGCAAGCGTCTCAAGACAGTGGATGCCATCAAGAATAGCTCCAACAAGGCGGAGTGGATGGTGCTTGAGGTGATTCCTGTTATCCCGCCTGATTTGCGTCCTTTGGTGCTTCTGGAGAGTGGTAATTTTGCGACCAGTGATTTGAACGACCTTTACAGGCGCATAATCAATCGTAACAACCGGCTGAAAAAGCTGATGGACCTCAATGCGCCGGAAGTGATTATTCGCAACGAGAAGAGAATGCTTCAGCAGGCGGTGGATTCGCTGATGGACAACGGCAGATGCCGCAGGCCGGTGCTGGGAAGTAATAACAGGCCGCTGAAGAGCTTGAGCGATATGATAAAGGGCAAGCAGGGTCGATTCAGAGAGAACCTGCTTGGCAAGCGAGTAGATTATTCGGCTCGGTCGGTGATTGTGGTAGGGCCGACGATGAGATTGCATCAGTGCGGGCTGCCGAAACGGATTGCGCTGGAGTTGTATCAGCCGTTCATTATCCGCCGGCTTAAGCAAAGCGGGTTGGCAGATACTATCAAAAGCGCCAAGAAGATGATTGAGCGGCGAGGCGAGCAGATATGGGATATCCTGGAAGAGGTGATTCACGAGCACCCGGTGTTGCTTAACCGAGCGCCGACTTTGCACAGGATGGGCGTTCAGGCGTTCGAGCCGGTGCTGGTGGAAGGCAACGCGATAATGTTGCATCCGCTGGCTTGCAAGGGGTTCAATGCCGACTTCGACGGCGACCAGATGGCGGTGCATCTGCCTTTGAGCGTAGAGGCCCAAACCGAATCGCATACACTGATGATGACTACGAACAATATTTTCTCACCTGCCAACGGCTCGCCGATGGTCGGTCCTTCGCAGGATATGGTGCTGGGCAATTACTATCTTACCAGTATGCTGCCGGGCCAGAAGGGTGAAGGCAAGGCATTTGCGGGTACATTCGAGGCGATGCTTGCTTATGATATGGGCAGGGTTGCCCTGCATGCCGTAATCAAGGTCCGGATAGCCAAGCCCGTTGTTAAGGAAGGCGAGCGGGCAAGGGATTTGAAGCATAAGGAAATTACAAAGCCGATTGTGGTTGAGACAACTGCGGGCAGATGTATTTTCAACGATATTCTGCCTGCGAAGATGCCTTTCTATAACTGGACGATGGGACAAAAGCCGTTGGGCCAGGTAATCAGTGATTGTTACGCGATTGCCGGCAGCGCGGCGACGGTCGATTTGTTGGACAGGATAAAAGAAAAGGGGTTCAGACACGCGACTCTGTCGGGTCTTAGCTTCGGCTTAGTGGATTTGAAGATTCCGCCCAAGAAGAAGGACATTATCGACGAGACGGAAAAGCGGGTCAAGAAGATACTGAAGAACTATCAGGCCGGCGTATTGACCGAAGGCGAGCGGTATAACCAGGTTATCGACGCCTGGACCAACGCGCGTGTGGCGGTAACCAATGAAATGATGAAGGGTCTCAAGGAGGACAGGAAGGAAGACGGTTCGCCGCATTTGAATCCGATTTATATGATGAGTATCTCCGGCGCCAGAGGCAGTGTTGACCAGATTCAGCAGCTTGCGGGTATGCGAGCGCTTATGGCCAAGCCCAGCGGCGAGATTATCGAGACGCCTATTAAGTCAAACTTCCGCGAGGGATTGACGGTTCTTGAGTACTTCAGCAGTACGCACGGCGCCAGAAAAGGTCTTGCGGATACGGCGTTGAAAACAGCCAACTCCGGGTATCTGACGCGCAAGCTGATAGACGTGGCTCAGAATATGATAGTTACCGAGCGGGATTGCGGGACGCTGCAGGGCATTACCAAGAGCACGGTTGCCAGGGGCGAGCAGGTTGATGTGCCTTTGACTCAGCTTATCATCGGCAGGACCGCAAGGGACAACATTCGCAACCCGATTACCGATGAGATGATTGTCCGGGAAAACGAGGTCATAACGCCTGATGCGGCCGTGAAAATTGAGGCGCTTGGGCTTGATGCAATCAGGGTCAGAAGTCCGCTGACGTGCGATAGCCCGTTCGGCATGTGTGCGAAGTGTTACGGCTGGGATATGAGCACTGGGCAACTTGTTGAAGAAGGCCTGCCCGTTGGGATTATAGCCGCTCAGTCGATTGGCGAGCCGGGCACACAGTTGACGCTGCGGACGTTCCACACCGGCGGAATTGCCTCTCGCGCCATTCTGGAGCGTGAACAAAAAGCGACTCATCCGGGCAAGATTAGTTATCGCGATATAAACGCGGTAGCGTTCAGCGGTGAGGACGGCAGTTCGAGGGCGGTTGCCCTGAAGCGCAACGGAGAAATCGCTATTTTGGATGACAAGGACCGCGAGCTTGACAAGTTCAAGGTTCCATACGGAGCGATTGTCAGAGTCAAAGACGGCGAAGAGGTCAAGAGCGGAGCGATGTTGTTCGAGTGGGACCCGCACCGCACGCCGATATTGGCAGAGGTTTCGGGTTTGATTCGTTTTGTGGATGTTATCGACGGCGAGACGATTCGGCTTGAGGAAGAGCGCAAGGGACAGACCGGCAAACCCGTCATAATCGAGCACAAGGGCGACAAGCACCCGCAGATTATGATAGAGGACGCTGATGGCAAGATTCTCGACGTGCACTATTTGCCTGCCGGCGCCAGAATAGAAGTCCAGGAAGGGCAAGAGGTCCAGGCGGGCCAGTTGCTTGCTCATCAGCCGAGGGCTACCGGCGGAACGCAGGACATCACGGGTGGATTGCCGCGTGTGACGGAAGTATTTGAGGCACGCAAGCCCAAGGACCCTGCGGCCATAGCGGAAATCAGCGGACGCGTTGAGCTAAAGAGCGACAAACGCAAGGGCAAGATGACGATTATTGTTCGTTCCGAGTCCGGAATGGAAAAAGAGCACCATGTGCCGCGTGACAGGCATCTGAACGTTCACACCGGCGATATTGTCGAAGCGGGCGATACGTTGACCGATGGGCCGCTGGTGCCGCACGATATTCTGCGGATTAAAGGCGAAGAGGCGCTGCAGAGATACCTGATAGGCGAGATTCAGAACGTGTACCGCTCGCAAAACGTGACAATCAACGACAAGCACATCGAAATAATTTGCTCCCAGATGATGCGCAAGATTGAAATTGAGTCGGTAGGCGACAGCGAGTTTTTGCCCGGCGAAGTGGTTGATAAGTTTGGGTTCCGCGCGGAGAACACGCGGCTCAACGACAGCATCAAGATATCCAGTGTCGGGGAGGCGACCGAGCTTAAAGAAGGCCAGGTTATAGAAAAGGCCAAGCTGGCGACCATCAACGAGAAGCTGGAGACAATAGGCGGCGAGCCGGCGAAGGGCAAAAAACCGAGGATGGCGACCGCCAAGACGCTGCTTTTGGGTATTACCAAGGCGTCGCTGCGTTCGGACAGCTTTATAGCCGCGGCCAGCTTCCAGCAGACGACTAAGATATTGACTGAAGCGTCGTTAGCTGGTAATATAGACAAGCTCTGCGGTTTGAAGGAAAACGTTATACTTGGCCATTTGATACCTGCGGGCACGGCGTTCAAGCCGTATCTGGAATTGAAAATCAAGCACCTTGCCGAGGCACCGTTGCCAAAGGAATTCAAAGAGGCCGGTGAAGTTGAAGATGCCAAGGCGGCTGAGTCGCGTAAGGACGCGGCTGTCAAGGAAGCCCTAGGCATTAAGTAGTTTTTATAGACGTTGGAGTGATAGAGTTATGGCGACAATGAACCAGTTGGTAAGAAATCCGAGAGCCAAATCAAAAGGCCAGAAAAGACGGTCGGATATAAGCGGCTCACCCCAGAAACGAGGGGTATGCCTGATTGTCCGGACGATGACGCCCAAGAAGCCCAATTCGGCTTTGCGGAAGGTTGCGCGTGTTCGGCTGACCGACGGCAAAGAAGTGACGGCTTATATACCGGGAATTGACCACAACCTGCAGGAGCACAGCACGGTAATGATACGAGGCGGAAGGGTGCGGGATTTGCCGGGTGTTCGTTACCATATTATTCGCGGGGTGCTGGATTGTGCCGGCGTCGCCAACCGCAGGCAGGGCAGAAGCAAATACGGTGCTAAGAAAGGTAAATAGTTTACTGTTACGATTTGAGTAAGAGGCAGCGAGGAATACAAGAATGGCAAAGAAAGCAACGGCATCAAAAGAGCATTTGAGACCCGACGGCAAATATAACAACAAGCTGGCGGGGAAATTTATTAACTGCCTGATGTGGGCAGGCAAAAAGAGCGTCGCGCAGCGTATATTCTACGGGGCGATGGACATTATATCCGAGAAGGAAAAAGCCGCGCCGGCGATTGAAATTTTTGAGGCCGCCGTAAATAACGTCAAGCCGGCGATTGAAGTTCGCAGCAAGCGAGTTGGCGGCGCAAGTTACCAGGTTCCAATGCAGGTAAGCTCGAGGCGTCAGCAGTCGCTTGCGATACGATGGATACTCGACGCATCCAGGGGCGCCAAGGGCAAACCAATGTGCGAGCGGCTTGCGGCGGAACTGCTTGAGGCCTACAACAAAAAAGGCGGCGCGATGATGATGAGGGAGAATGTGCACAAGATGGCGGACGCCAACAAGGCGTTTGCTCATTTCGCGTGGTAGCAAGAGCGTTTTGAATTGCCACGGTGCCTTGCGGCAAAAACCGTGGCAGTTTTTTTTATACTTATTTGTGTTTGTTGTGGCGGTCTATTTGAGATGATGTTAGACGAACTTAAAAAGTTGCGCAATATCGGGGTTATCGCTCATATTGACGCCGGGAAGACAACGGTGTCGGAGCGGATTCTTTATTACGCCGGCAAGACCTACAAAATGGGCGAGGTGCACGAAGGCACGGCGGTGATGGACTATCTGGAGGAAGAACAAAAAAGAGGGATTACAATTACTTCGGCGGCTACAAGATTCCCGTGGGAGGGCGCCGAAATCAATTTGATTGATACGCCGGGGCACATTGATTTTACGGCCGAGGTCGAAAGGTCGTTGCGAGTGCTTGACGGGGCCTTGATGGTTTTCGACGGCAGCGAAGGGGTGCAGGCGCAAAGCGAGACGGTGTGGAGACAGGGGCAGAAATACGGCGTCCCCTGCCTTTGCTTTATCAACAAGATGGACAAGGTTGGCGCCGACTTTGAAATGAGCGTCGATAGCATTAGGGAAAAACTCGTCGCCAATCCCCTTGTTTTGCAGCTCCCTATAGGGGCGGCGGACAGTTTCACCGGCGTTATAGACCTGGTCAAGATGCACGCGGTTATTTTCGACCTGAACAAGCTTGGGGCGAGTTTCGAGGAAATTGAAATCCCGGAGAAATATCGCGGCAGGGCGGAACAAGCCAGGCATACGATGCTTGAGCATGCGGCTGAGCACGATGAGGAAATGATGGACAAATATGTCCACGATAAACCGATAGAGGAGGAGTTGATTCACAGGGCGATAAGAAAAGGGACGATTGCCAACAAACTGCACCCGGTATTTTGCGGGTCGGCATTGCAATATATCGGCGTTCAAAGGCTGTTGGACGGGGTTGTGGCGTATTTGCCATCGCCGCTGGAAAGGCCCGCGATTGTTGCCCATACGCCCGGCGATGAGGAAAAGAAGGTTACGGTCAAGTGCGACCCCGAAGGCAGTTTAGTCGCGCTTGCCTTTAAGATTGTCAGCGAGCCGCACGGGGACCTGAATTTTATCAGGATATATCAGGGGACATTAAAGTCGGGCAGCAGGGTGCTCAACGTTACTCGCGACAAGAAAGAAAACATCACGCGGCTATTCGAGATGCACGCCAACGAGCGCAAGATTCTTGAGGAAGCCCACGCGGGTGATATAGTTGCCGTGGTTGGCCCCAAGCATACGATTACGGGCGACACGCTTAGCGACCCGAAGAAGCCGGTTCTGCTGGCGAGCATAACGTTTCCACAGACGGTTATCAGTATGTCGATTGAACCGCGGACGTCTGCGGACAAGAATAAGCTGGGGGAAGCACTTGCGTCGTTGCGGCGGGAGGATCCCACTTTTGAATCGAGGGTTGACCACGAAACCGGGCAAATGGTTATCAGCGGGATGGGAGAACTTCACCTTGAGATTTTGCAGCATAAGCTGTTGAAGGAAAAAGGGCTGGATATCAGGGTAGGCAGGCCGCGGGTGGCCTATAAGGAGGCGATTACAAAGCCCGCTGAGGCGGAAGGCAAGTTTGTTCGCCAGAGCGGCGGCAGGGGGCAGTATGGGCATGTTATTTTGCGGGCGGAGCCGATGCTGGGTGAAGATGGGCATTGGAGCCGCGATATAGAGTTTGTAAACGAGGCAGGAGGCGACAGGGTGCCAAGGGAGTTTGTCGGGGCGGTTGAAAAAGGTGTCGAGGACGCCATGGGGACCGGGGTACTTGCGGGCTATCCCGTTATGGGAGTTAAAGTTACGTTAATTGACGGCTCATATCATACGGTGGATTCATCTGACATTGCATTTGAGCAGGCGGCAGCAATTGCGGTTAAAGCAGCGCTCGAAAAGGCAGGCCCCGTGCTTTTGGAGCCGGTTATGAAGGTTGAAGTGGTTGTTCCGGAGGCCAATTTTGGGGTGGTGCAGTCCAGCTTGCTTGCCAAGAGGGGATTTATTACGGACTGCAGGATTCACGGTAAAATCCGTACAATCGACGCGAAAGTGCCTTTGTCTGAGATGTTTGGGTATTCCAGCGAGATAAGAAGCGCAACGGCAGGGCGCGGCACGTTTACGATGGAGCCGTGCAGCTATGAGAAGGTGCCTGAGCAGATTGCCGAGCAGGTTATTTCGCTATAAATAAAAAAAGTATTTTTGAAATTTTTTTCGTAAGTTGTTGACGGACGTCAGGCCGTATGTTAAATTACTTGTTTTTCAGCCGTAGCGAGCATTGCCAGGATGGCTTTGCGATTGACGAGTTGGGCTGTAACACGTCTGCGAATCGTGGTCGTCAAGGACGGTTTTATTGATGGTTTGTTTTAATTAAGGGGTACAGCTGGGGCTGCCAATAAGTCCCGTAAGTCTGGGATGCGTTGTCGGTTTGGCGAATAGTCAGGTTTCAACGCAATCTGAAAAGTTTAGAACCCCGATTCGTTAAGGAAGGCGATTGTGGCGTCGGATGCCTGTGACCGCAGGCGTTTGACGACGAGGTCAGGTCCTTCCTGCTAAAAAGGCAAGACAGGTCGCTGAAGCCGGTGAAATTATCCGCCGGTGGCGGTGATAGCGGAAGTGTAGTAATCGCGGTCAAAGGTACGAAAAAAACAGGTTGCAGTAATACTGAGAATTTGGGCGCAGTTTTATGGCCGGTGAGACAGAAAGAATAAAGATAAGGATGGAGGCATACGACCACAGGATTCTGGACGCCTCTGCGAAGGAGATAGTGGAGCACGCCAGAAGGACCAATGCTCGTATCAGCGGCCCCATTCCTCTTCCGACAAGAATCGAAAGATATACTGTGCTGAGAAGTCCTCATGTTGACAAGAAATCACGCGAGCAGTTTGAGATGCGGACACACAAGCGTCTGATTGACATTCGCGAAGCGAATGCACGGACGGTTGAGGTGCTTAATCGGCTGGTAGTGCCGGCCGGTGTTTTCGTAAAGATTAAGGCATAATAAAGCGGGTCAGTAACAGGGAAGACAAAAGTGGCAATGCTGCTTGGGAAAAAGGTTGGAATGACGCAGGTTTACGATGAGAAGGAACGGCTGTTGCCCGTTACGGTCATACAGGCCGGCCCCTGTGTCGTTATGCAGGTAAAGACCGTTGAAACGGATGGCTATAATGCGGTGCAACTGGGTTATGACGATACGAAAGCGTCGCGCAGGACAAAGCCCGCAATTGGACACGCTGAAAAAGCCAAGACCCTGCCAAAGAAGTATATCAGGGAGATGCGGCTTGCGGGCGATGCGAAGGCGGAGTTGAATCAGGGCGACTCGGTAACGGTTTCAATTTTTGCCGAGACGAAATTTGTGGACGTCATCGGGACAAGCAAGGGCAAGGGATTTGCCGGCCCGATGAAGCGATACCATTTTGGCGGTATGCCTGGTTCGCACGGTACCGAGCGTAAACACCGTTCGCCGGGTTCTCAGGCGGGTTATGGAACGGACCGTGGTCACGGCGGAGACATAAAGAAGGGCAAGAAGATGGGCGGGCACATGGGCGCTAAACGGATTACGGTCAAGACCCATCGCCTTGTTTCGATAGACCAGGAAAATAACCTGCTGGTAATCAAAGGGTCGGTGCCGGGGCCTGCGGGTGGTTACGTTGTAGTGAGAACTTCACAGAAGAATAAGGTATAGATATCAGCGCAGGGATTAGCGGATGATTAGCTTATCTGTATACGATAAAAACGGTAAAGAGGTCGAGAGCTTGAAGGTTGACGAGTCAACGTTCGGTGGGCGCGTGAGGTATTCGCTGCTGAAGCAGGCGATAGTGATGTACCAGGCGAACAAACGGGTGGGGACAGCGGCGACGAAAAGCAGGGGTATGATTGAAGGTTCGACCCGCAAGATTTACGCGCAGAAGCACACCGGTAACGCCAGGGCCGGCACAATCAGGACGGCCAAGCGGGTTGGCGGCGGCGTGACGTTCGCGAAAGTTGCGAGAGATTTCAGTAAGCAGATGCCTAAAAAGCAGAGAAAACTGGCAAGGGATTCGGCGATACTGTCGAAACTTTTGAGCAATAATGTGGTTGTCGTTGACCAGTTGAAATTTGAGAAGCCCAAGACCAAGGACTTTGCGAATATACTGGGGAATCTTAAAATCGATAGAAGCTGTCTTGTGATAATCGGGGAGTACAACGATACGATTTGGCGTTCGGCGAGGAACATAGCAAAGGTGTCGGTGATGCCTGTGGTCGAGTCAAACGCGGGGGACATTTGCAGACATACCAAATTGCTGTTTACCAAAGAGGCGTTCCTGTCTCTTATTAACAATAATAAGTCGAGTGAGAATTAGCTACTGGCATTATGAAAGACCATAATATCATAGTTCGGCCATTGATTACGGAGCAGGGGACGCACCTTGCCGGCAAGGTAAGCGCGTATGCGTTTGAAGTGAACAAGGACGCCAACAAGATGCAGATAAGAGGCGCTGTTGAGCGGCTGTACGCGGTGAAGGTTGACAAGGTTAGGACCGCCAACAGAAAAGGGAAATTCAGGCGCAAGGGCAAAACGATGGGTTTCACGCAGGACTGGAAAAAGGCCGTTGTGTACCTGAAGCCCGATTATCATATAGACCTGTTCTAATAAAGAGAGCAAGAGAAGCAATATGGGAATTAAAATATACAAGCCGACGAGTGCAGGACGCAGGAACAGTTCGGTCAACGATTTTGCCGAGCTGACCACCGACAGGCGGGAAAAGACCCTGTGTGTTCGCATAAAGAAATCAGGCGGCAGAAACCACAGCGGTATGACGATGGTGCGTTTCAGAGGAGGCGGTGCGAGGCAGATGTACCGCCTCATTGATTTTAAGCGGGACAAAGACGGCGTGAGTGCCAACGTGGCAAGCGTGGAATACGACCCGAACAGGAATTGTTACATATCATTACTGCACTACGTTGACGGCGAAAAACGGTACATATTGGCCCCGGAAGGCGTAAAGCTGGGCGATAAGGTTGAAAGCGGCATGGTTTGCGAGCCGAAGGTCGGCAACGCGATGCCGTTAGAGGCGATTCCGAGCGGTCTTGAAGTTCATAATATCGAAATGTCAGCCGGTCAGGGCGGCAAGTTAGTGCGTGTTGCCGGCGGGGCGGCGAGAATAATAGCCAAAGAAGGCGACTGGGTAACGCTTCAACTGCCCAGCGGCGAGATGCGAATGGTTCGCAAGGAATGCCGTGCGACAATAGGCAAGCTGAGCAACACGGACTATCAGAACATCAGGTGGGGTAAGGCGGGACGGACAAGACATAAAGGTCGCAGAGGTCACGTTCGCGGCAAGGCACAGAACCCGGTAGCGCATCCCATGGGCGGCGGTGAAGGCAGGAGCAACGGCGGACGTCATCCCTGCTCGCCGACCGGCGTGCTGGCAAAGGGCGGAAAGACAAGAAACCCGAGAAAGGTCAGCAGCAAGCGGATTATTCGGAGACGCAGAAGCAGCCCACATGGACAACAGGAAGTTTGATGTGAAGGATGTTATCGAGGCCGGTTAGCCGGCCTGAGGAAATCGAATGGGAAGATCGCAGAAAAAAGGGCCGTATGTTGACGTAAAACTGTTTGCAAAGGTTAACAAACAGATACAGACAGGGTTGCGCGACCCGATAAAAACCTGGGCACGAAGGTGCACGATAACTCCGGAATTCATTGGTTATACTTTTATGGTGCACAACGGCAAAATGTTTCACAAGGTATATGTTACCGAGGATATGGTGGGGCATAAACTTGGGGAATTTTCGCCGACCAGGGTATTCAGAGGCCATTCAACAAGGAAGGTAGAAGAGGCACCGGCAGCGTCAGAGTCGAGGTAAGGTTTTGAATAGCTATGTTGAGTTCCGAAAAGTTAAAAAAACTTAGTGGACAGCGGAAAATAAGCGTGGAGCAGTTGGCCGGGCAGCTTGTAAGGGCCGGGCTGGATAAGCAGGACGCCATATCGGCCGTGAAGAACTGGCAGCACGGTTTATTCAAGCCGCTACCCGGTAGCGAAGACGTTAAGCGTCTGGCGACGGCGCTGGGTGTTGAGCCGAATGATATTGCCGGCTGGTGTTCAACGTGTCGGTATGCTCCATTCGCACCTCGCAAGGCACGGTTAGTTACGCAGTTGATAGCGGGTCGGAAGGTGCAGGACGCGCTGGATATTTTGAAGTTTACGCGGAAGCGTGCCGCGGAAATGATAAGCAAAACGCTTCGTGCGGCGATTGCCGACGCTGATGAGCAGGAAGCGGACGTGGATAATCTTTATGTGAGCGAGGCGCGTGTGGATGACGCGGGCGTTCGGATCGGCACCAAACGATGGATCGCCAAGGACAGAGGCAGGGCGCATTCTCTTACTAAAAAGGGTTGTCATATACATATTACGGTAACGCAATCGTAAAGGCCGATTCAGAGGCGAATTAAACTATGGGTCAGAAGGTATCGCCAATAGGTTTCAGGACGGGAATAACCAGGGGCTGGCAGAGCACGTGGTTTGCCTCGAAGGCGGACTACGGGACGTTTCTTGTCGAGGACCAGGTTATTCGCAAGTTCATCGACAAGAAATTTAACCGGCAGATGCCCAAGGGCGGCGTTGCGAAGACGGAAGTAATCAGGACCCGCAACGAGGTAACGGTAACACTGCACAGCGCAAGGCCCGGGGTAGTGATTGGTCCGCGAGGCGGCGAGGTTGAGAAGCTGCGGGAAGAATTGGAAGCGTTGACCGGTCGCAAGGTAACCGTCAATGTCGTTGAAGTAAAGGACCCGGACCGGAACGCTTTTCTGGTTGGCGAGGCGATGGCCGAGCAGCTTTGCAAACGGGCGTCTTTCAGGCGCACGATGAAGCAGTTCTGCGATGCGGCGATGAACGCCGGCGCCAAGGGCGTGAAGATTATGTGTTCGGGCCGACTGGGCGGGGCTGAAATAGCAAGGCGTGAGACGCAGAAGAAGGGAAGTATCCCGCTGCACACTCTGGACGCGGATGTTGATTATGCTCAGGCCCGTGCCGAGACGACATACGGGACGATAGGTATCAAGGTGTGGATATACCAAGGTCTTTTTGGCGCGCAGCAGGAGTCTAGGCAGGCGCCTCGTCGTCGTCCGTTCAGGCGTGAGGATTCAAGCGAACCGGCGACTGGGCATCATAGGCAGGCGGGCAGCGTGCAGACAGATACCGCCGCACCAGCGGTCGAACGACCTGAAGGCGGAAGTCCACAGGGGAGTTGACGGTCGAAACGACGGAATTACAGGATTTATAGATTAGCGTAGGGTATACAAAATGGCATTGATGCCGAAAAGAGTTAAATACCGTAAGAGCCAGCGTGGCAAGATGAAGTGTAATGCCAGCAGGGCCAATTATGTTGCGTTTGGCGAGTACGGTTTACAGTCGCTGGAACAGTGCTGGCTCGAGGCCAAGAATATAGAGGCCGGTCGTGTTGCGGCGACGCATTATCTGCAGCGTGAAGGCAAGGTGTACATCAGGGTATTTCCGTACAAGCCGGTTAGCGCCAAGCCGCTTGAAACGCGAATGGGTAAAGGTAAAGGTGAGCCGGCGTTTTGGGTGTCGCGAGTCAGGCCTGGAGCGATTCTGTTTGAGGTTGGCGGCGTTGATGAGGAATTGGCCAAACGGGCGTTGTTGCGTGTGGCGCACAAGATGCCGATAAAGTGCAGATTAGTCCGGCGCAGGCGCACGGTGGGATAAGGGTGTACAGATGAAGGCACAGGTTTATCGTGAAATGAGTACGGATGAGCTTGAAGGCAAGGTGCAGGAGTTGCAGCGGCACGTGTTTGATTTGCATTCGCAGGCGACGACTGAAAAACTACAGGATTGCCGCGCGGCGATTAATGCGCGTCGTGATATAGCGAGGATAAAGACGGTGTTGCGTCAGCGCCAAATAGAGGCCAAACCGGCAGTAAAGGCCGGCGGTAAGGAATAAGAAGGATGCAGGAACACAAGGCAAAGACAACGAAAGCGGTAGTGGTGAGCAAGGGCGGCAGCAAGAGCATAAAGGTTGCTATAGATTACGTGTACAGGCATCCGAAGTACGGTAAGACCCTTAAGAGGCAGACGCGGCTGATAGTTCACGACGAGCGTAACGAGGCCGGCGTGGGAGATGTGGTCGAAGTGACCGAGTGCAGGCCGTACAGCAAAACTAAAAGATGGCGTCTCGTTCGCATTTTAACAAAAGCGGTTCAGGAGCAGTTGCAATAATAGCTGGAAAGTAAAAGATGATACAACAAGAAACAATGTTGAGTATAGCCGACAACTCCGGCGCAAAAACGGCACAGTGCATCAGGGTTGTAGGCAAAAGCGGCGCTCACGGCAAGTTCACGCGCGCGGTGGCGGGCGTCGGGGACATCGTGTGCGTGGCGATAAAGAAGTGGCTGCCCACCTGTCAGCTCGACAACAAGAAGGTGCACAAGTGCGTTATCGTTCGCACCAAACATCCGATAAAACGGGCCGACGGCGGCTACGTGCGGTTCGACACAAACGCGGCGGTTATGATTGATGAGGAAGGCAACCCGATAGGCACGCGTATTTTCGGTGCGGTTGCCCGTGAGCTTCGTGAAAAGAACTATATGAAGATTGTCTCGCTGGCAAGCGAGGTTGTTTAACAGGCGACAGGATACGGCAGATGGCGATGCACGTTAAAAAAGATGATATGATACAGGTGATAGCCGGCGACTATAAGGGTACGACGGGGAAGGTGCTTCGCGTGCTGCGAGAGGAAAACAAGGTAATCGTTCAGGGTATAAACCTGGCGAAGAAGCATGTTAAGCCGTCGCGAAAGAGTCCTTCCGGCGGGCGGATAAATATCGAGCAGCCGATACATATAAGCAACATTCAGCCGGTCAACCCGAAGACATCAAAGGCCAGCAGGGTGCACTATGAGATCGGCAAGGACGGCGGCAAGCAGCGAGTCGCCAAAGACGGCACAAAAATAAGCGTAATCAGACATCCGAAAAAGAAATGAGCAACGGTAAATAACGATGGCACGTTTGAAAGATTTATACAAGTCGAAGGTTGTCGGGGAACTGGTAAAAGAGTTCGGGTATAAGAACCGAATGGCGGTGCCCCGCTTAGAGAAGATAGTCGTTTCGATGGGTGTCGGCAAGGCGGCGCAGGATAAGAAGTACATTGAGCTGGCCAAGGCCGACCTGACATTGATAACGGGACAGATGCCGCTGGTGTGCAAGTCCAAGAAAAGCGTCTCGAACTTCAAGGTTCGCGAGGGGCAGGAAACCGGGTTGAAGGTTACCATGCGAGGCGAGCGGATGTACGAGTTTATGGACCGGCTCATCAGCTTGGCGATACCGCGAGTTAGAGATTTTCGCGGGCTTAATCCTCGCGGTTTTGACGGTCGAGGTGCCTATTCGATGGGATTGAGTGAACAGACGGTTTTCCCTGAAATCAACCCGGTGAAGGTTGAGTTCCAGCAGGGTATGAACATAACGTTTGTAACGACGGCTAAAAGTGATGATGAGGCAAGACGGATGCTGGCGCTGTTTGGTATGCCGTTCAGGGTCCAGAAGGCCGATTCGAAGTCGCAGCAGGCGGAACAGGACTAATTTGACTTATAGAACAAGTTAAGGATTTTAGCAGGTAACTATGTCTACGAAGGCCCTTGTTAACAAGTCAGAAAAGAAACAGAAGTTCAAGGTAAGGCAGTACACTCGTTGTAAGATTTGCGGCAGGGCCAGAGCTGTTTATCAAAAGTTTAAGATTTGCCGGCTTTGCTTCAGGAAGCTTGCCCACGAAGGCAAGATACCCGGAATCAAGAAGGCGAGTTGGTAAAAAAAGATGCCGGATGAGCCGGTAGGAGTACAAGAGAACCGAATATGAGCTTGAATGACCCAATAGCGGATATGTTGACAAGAGTTCGCAACGCTGCTCGGATAATGAGCAAACAGGTGAACATCAGGGCCTCGAAGGTCTGCGTGGCGATTGCGGCCGTGCTGAAAACGGAAGGTTACATAGAAGACTTTGATAAAATCGAGGACGGCGCGCAGGGAATATTGCGGATTACGCTGAAATACGACCAGACGGGCCGTTCGGCTATTGAGGAAATCAAGAGAATAAGCAAGCTCGGTCGGCGGGTTTATTCGTCGGTTGACGATTTACCCTGCGTTATGAACGGGATGGGCATAGCCATAATCTCGACAAGTAAAGGACTGATGAGTGATAAGGGCTGCCGGCAGGCGAAGATCGGCGGCGAGATAATCTGTACGGTGCGTTGATGAGTCGAATAGGCAAAAAACCAATAAGTATTCCTTCCGGCGTGAAGCTCGAGCAGAAAAGCGGGCAGGTGAAGATATCAGGGCCGCTGGGCAGTATTGAAGTGGCCTGTCGCCCGCAGATAGAAATTCGGCTCGATAAAGCGACCGGCAATATAGTGGTTGATAATAAGAACCCACAGGTTCGAGAGGACAAGCAACTGCACGGGACAATGCGGGCGCTGCTTGCGAATATGGTTGAGGGAGTGAGCAAGGGGTTCGAAAAGAAGCTCGAGGTATACGGGACGGGCTATACCGTCAAGGAACAGGGCAGCAAATTAGTTCTGCAGGTGGGTTTTGCCAACCCGATAGAGATAGCAATACCGCAGGGCGTTAAGGTGAAAATAGACGTGGCGGCAACCAGAGGCGATGATACACCGGCAAAGTTTAGTATGTCGTCGGTGGATAAATGCGTGCTGGGTCGATTTGCCGCGGACGTGCGAAAGATAAGACCGCCCGAGCCCTATAAGGGCAAGGGGATTCGTCGCGCCGGCGAAGTTGTGAAACGCAAGGTCGGCAAGACGTTTACTTCAGGCACAGCATAATCGAGGATTGATTGATAAGTAATGAGAAGGAAAAGCATACAAAGAGCTGCACTAAGACGTAAGTTTCACGTGCGCAAAAAATTGCATGGAACGCCTGAGCGGCCGAGATTGTCGGTATTCCGCTCAAGCAGACACATATACGCCCAGGTGATAGACGACATGGCGGGGTTGACCCTTGCTTCCGCCAGCACCAAGTCGAAGACGCTGCGTGACAAAATTGCCAAGACGGGCAACAAGAAGGCGGCGGAACTGATAGGCGAGGCGATTGCCAAACAGGCGATGGGTGTGGGCATCAAGTGCGTGTGTTTCGACAGGGGGTCATACAGATATCACGGCAGAGTAAAAAGTCTTGCGGATGCGGCCAGAAAAGCGGGACTGGTATTTTAATGGCAATAGTAATGCGGTAAGTCTGGAGAAAAAAATTGGCAGCAGAACCATTTAGACCAGGTGAGCGAGAAGAGTCGCCGTTGGAAGATACGGTGGTTAAAGTGTATCGTTGCGCCAAAGTGGTAAAAGGCGGGCGTAGATTCAGCTTTGGGGCACTGGTGGTTGTTGGTGACCGTGCAGGGACAGTCGGCATCGGTTATGCCAAGGCCAACGAAGTTCCGGCGGCGGTTGAAAAAGGTATAAAAGAGGCGAAGAAGGACCTGCGAAAGGTTCCGCTTTTGGGCCATACGCTTCCTCATCAGGTTATGGGGAAGTTCGGTGCAACGCGGGTAACGCTGGTGCCGGCCAGCCCGGGAACGGGCGTTATCGCCGGTTTGAGCGCGCGTGCGGTACTGGAATACGCAGGGGTACAGGATGTGCTTACCAAGGTGTACGGCAGCACATCGGCCAAGAATGTTCTGAAGGCCACAATGGACGGATTGATGAAGCTTCGAACCAAGGAAGTGATTGAGCGGCTTCGAGGCGTGGAAGTGCAGCCGGTAAAAAGGTGGTGATGATAGATGTACGAGTGGCAGATAACATCTGTTGCGGGTAAACATAAGGCGCGCAAACGTCTGGGCAGGGGTTCAGGCAGTGGTCACGGCAAGACATGTGGCCGGGGACACAAGGGCAGCCGGAGCAGGTCTGGCGCAAGGCGGTCCGGGCAGCATGAAGGCGGACAAATACCGATGTTCAGGCGGATGCCTAAACGCGGCTTCAGCAACTTCGATTTTGCCCAGCGGTACGAGGTTGTAAATGTATCACAATTGGAGAGATTTGAAGACGGCAGCGTCGTGAGTTTGCAGCAGTTTTCGGACGTCGGCCTGATTGACAGCGGCAAAAGCAAAGTAAAGATTCTCGGAGGCGGAGCGTTAACGAAACGTCTGCAGGTGACGGCGCACAAATTCAGCAAGGCCGCCGAGCAGAAAATTACCGATTGCGGAGGAACGGTGCAGCTTGTATAGCGAATCGTTCATAATTTTAGGGATTATTGTCGGCCAATAACACGAAGATGCTTAAAACGGTAGTCAACATATTTAAGATAGCTGATTTGCGGAGCAAGCTGTTGTTCACGCTGGGGATGTTGGTTATCTATCGCATCGGTTTTCATATCCCCATACCCGGGTTTGATATTAATGCGATAGTGGATGCGGCAGGCGCCCGCGACACGGACAGTCCCTTCGGGCGGGCCGCTGAGATGATGCAGATATTCACGGGCGGCAACCTTGATAACAGCAGTTTGTTCGGTCTGGGTATTATGCCGTATATCACGGCGTCGATTATTTTGATGCTGGTGCAGGAAGTGGTGCCGGCTTTGAAAAAGTTGCGGATGGAGGGGCAGACCGGCTACAAGAAGATACAGGAATATACGCGGTATCTGACGGTGCCGATTTGCGTGATTCAGTCGTGGATGTATATGCGGCTGCTGGGCGGCTACACCTATCCGGGAATGCACGTGCAGGCGGCGATTATGGGCGTCGTCGGTATGACCGCCGGTACGATATTCCTGATGTGGGTTGGCGAGCAGATTGATGAATACGGCATAGGCAACGGCATCAGTTTGATAATTATGGCAGGTATTATTGCCCGTATGCCATGGGCATTGCGCAAGCTGATGCTGTCAGTATCCTTTAATGTCGCACCTCCTCCCGGCAGTATCGGTCCGACGAAGATTCTGATTCTTATATGTGCGTTTGTTTTTGTTGTTGCAGGCGCTATTTTGATAACGCAGGGCCAAAGACGCATACCCGTTCAGCAGGCAAAGATGATGCGTGGTCACCGGATGTATGGCGGCCAGAGGCATTATTTGCCTTTGCGGGTTAACCACGGCGGTGTGATGCCGATAATCTTCGCCTCGGCGTTTATGTCCTTTTTGCCGGTGATTGTGGTGCAACTGGGACGGATAGAGATGGTTGCGCGTTCAACGATATTCATAACTATCCAAAACTCTTTGGCCCCGCATGCGTTCACCTACAATATCATATATATGATTTTGATATTCCTTTTTGCGTATTTCTGGGTTTCAGTTCAGTTCCAGCCCAAAGACCTTGCCAAGAATCTTCGTGATGCGGGCAGCTTTATCCCCGGATTGCGTCCTGGTCGCAGAACCGCAGAGTATCTTGAGACGGTGATGACGAGAGTGACTTATTACGGCGGGGCATTTTTGGCTGTAATCGCGGTGGTGCCCTCAGTGGTGATGGGACTGTTGGGCGTTGACTGGCGAGTGGCTACATTTTTGGGCGGGACGGGGCTGTTGATTGTCGTCAGTGTTTCGCTGGACTTTGTTCAGAGGATAGAAGCCAGTTTGCTTATGCACAGCTATGAAGGATTCAGCGAGACCGGCAGAATAAAGGGAGCGTATTCATGAGAATTGTGCTGCTTGGCGCTCCCGGTGCCGGCAAGGGTACACAGTGCAAGTACATAGTAGAAAAGTATGGTTTGCTGCATCTGTCGAGCGGTGACATTCTCAGACGTCACAGAGCAAAGGGAACAGCGCTGGGCAAAAAGGCCCAGCAGTTTATGGATTCCGGGGCGCTTGTGCCGGATGATATTATTATAGATATGATGATTGATGAAATCGCCAGGGCGCCTGCGGGCGGTTACGTGCTGGATGGTTTCCCCCGCACGGTAAAGCAGGCGGCGGACCTTGACAAGGCGCTTGGCGGCAGGAAGCAGAAGATAGACGCGGTTTTGAATCTGCAGGTGGACGAAAAAATTATTGTCCTGCGGATAACCGGCAGACGGATTTGTCCGAAATGCGCCGCGGTTTATCATGTTGAGAATTTAAAGCCCCGCGTTGACGGGGTATGCGACAAGGATGGTAGTTTGCTTTTACAGCGGCCGGATGATACTGCTGAGGTTGTGATAACTCGGCTGAAGAATTATAACGAACAGACGGCGCCATTGGTTGATTATTATAAGCGAAAAAATACTGTCTATGACATCGACGCCAACGAAGAAGCAGAAGACGTAAGAGACCTGATATTCAGCAAGTTGGCCTCTTTGGCTTGATGTGTGGTTTTTTAGATGGCTATAACGCTTCGCAGCAGACGTGAAATTGAATTGATGCGTGATGCAGGCGCCGTTGTAGCGGGTGTTCTTTCAAAATTGCAAGAGATTGCCAGGCCCGGGGTGAGCACGGCTCATCTGGATGAGGTGGCGGCAAAACTGACGTCCCAGGCGGGAGCGCAGCCACTGTTTAAGGGGGTTCGCAGTCCCTATGCCAGGACGCCGTTTCCCGGAGTGATTTGCGCGTCGATTAACGAGCAGGTGGTTCACGGGATACCGTCGAACCAGGTAACGCTCAAACCAGGCGACATTCTGAGTATCGACTTCGGCGTGCGGCTTCGAGGATATTGCGGCGACGCAGCTGTTACGGTTGCTGTCGGCGAGATATCCGTGGAGAACCGCCGGTTGATGGATATCACCAAAGGGGCGCTTGATTTGGCGATAAGAATGGCTGCCCCCGGAGTTCGCTGGAGCAAAATAGCGAGCGAAATACAAAAGATGGCAGAATCGGCGGGTTTTTCGGTTGTGACCGAGTTTGTCGGACACGGAATCGGAACCCAGATGCACGAAGAGCCGAGAGTGCCAAATTTCGTCAGCGATGAGCTTTTGGCGAATGACATTGTCCTGGCAGAAGGAATGATTTTGGCGGTTGAGCCGATGATTAACAGCGGCGTCGGCGACGTTCGGACGCTTAAGGATGGCTGGACGGTTGTAACTGCTGACGAAAAGTGTTCGGCTCATTTTGAACATACTATAGCGATAACCGGTCGCGGATGTGAAGTGTTGACGTTAAAGTAGGTTATGACCAAAAAAGACGCAATAAGATTGCAGGCAGAAGTGCTCGAAGCGCTGCCGAACGCGATGTTCAAGGCCAAACTTGAGAACGGGCATCAGATTCTGGCGCACGTTTCCGGCAAGATGCGGATGCATTTTATCCGGATACTGCCGGGCGACACGGTTACGGTTGAGATGTCGCCCTATGACCTGAACAGGGGCCGGATTATTTTGCGAAATTAGACGATTGGTTGTGTAGCGTTTTTACAAGGCGGATTTAGGCAATGAAAGTAAGAAGCTCAGTAAGACGTATTTGTGAGAATTGCAGGATTGTGCGTCGCAAAGGCGTTGTGCGCGTGATTTGCAGCAACCCCCGTCATAAGCAGAGGCAGGGGTAGTTTGGCGGTCACGGCCTGAATGTAATTTATAAGGAGCAGATATGCCGCGTGTTGTTGGTATTGATATTCCAAATCAGAAGGCAATGTGGATTGCGCTGACCTATGTTTACGGCATAGGCAGGCATACCGCTAAGGAAATTTTGCGGGAAGCTAAGGTTGACGAGAATACCAAGGCAGGCAAGCTGACCGAAGACGAGTTGAGCCGAATAACACAGATTATCGAGCGCAGTTACGTCGTCGGCGGACAGCTTCGCAGGCAGGTAACTCAGAATATCGCCCGTTTGCGTGACATTGCCTGTTACAGGGGCGTTCGTCACAGGAAAGGGTTGCCTGTTCACGGCCAGCGGACGCGGACCAATGCCAGGACGCGCAAGGGGCCGAGGAAGACGGTTGCCGGGAAGAAGGGCGTGAAGGAAATACGAGGATAGTTTTTTGTTTTCATAATTTGGTTCGCGGAGTTTTTTGAACAATGGCGAATGTCGTAAAACATAAAGTCAGGAAGAATATAGCAAAAGCGGTCGTTCACATAAAGGCGTCTTTTAATAATACGCTGATTACGGTGACGGATGTTGAAGGCGGCGCGATTTGCACGAGTTCGGCTGGTTGTGTCGGCTTCAAGGGTGCGCGTAAGAGCACGCCGTTTGCGGCCCAGCAGGCGGCGCAACGTGCTGCCAGCGCGGCTATGCGCAACGGCGTCCGTGAGGTCGAGGTGAGAGTGAAAGGCCCCGGCCCGGGACGGGAATCCGCGGTTGCCGCGTTACAGCAGGCGGGATTGCGAATATCATCGATTGAAGACGTAACGCCGCTGCCACATAACGGGTGCCGGCCTCGCAAGCGCAGGCGAATATAATTTTGTGTGTGGTTGTTGGTGATTAAAAACAGTGGTTTGTATTAGAGAATATTAGGAGCTTGGCTGGAACAAATGGGACGTTACCTTGAATCATCTTGTAAGCATTGTCGTCGCGAGGGCATCAAGCTGATGCTGAAGGGCGGCAGGTGCGAGACGGCGAAATGCCCGGTGGAAAAAAAGCAGAAGAATCTGGCGCCTGGAATGCACGGCTGGCGACGAGGCCGGATGAGCGAATACGGCGTTCGGCTTCGTGAAAAGCAGAAAGTAAAGCGATACTACGGTATTTTCGAAAGCCAGTTTATGCGGTATTTCCACCAGGCCGAACGGCTGAAAGGCAACACGGGTCAGACACTGTTGCAGCTTTTGGAAAGACGCCTGGACAACGTGATATACAAGTTGAATTTTGCGCCGTCGCGGAAAGCCGCTCGGCAGTTGATTACTCACGGGCACATACATGTCAAGGGGCACAAGGTCGATTTGCCGGATTACAGCGTCGATGTAGGCGACAAGATTACGGTAAAAGGTTCGGAAAAGAGTGTTAAGGAAATCAAGCAGCAATTGGCGTTGAACCCGAATTTCACGACACAGGGCTGGTTGCAGCTGGATCGTGATAAGCCGGAGGCGACGATAGTGGCAGTCCCGACAAGGGATGATGTGCAAATTCCTGTAGAGGAACAGTTGGTTGTTGAGTTCTGTTCGAGATAGTTTTGAATTGGCTGATTTTGAGGAGGCCAGTATGCGAATTACATGGCGTGGTCTGGAGTTGCCGACTCGTGTTGAGCGCGACAGTAAAATAGCGAGCGACAGGTATGGGAAGTTTTATATTGAGCCGTTCGAGCGAGGTTTAGGCACGACCATCGGCAACAGCTTGAGGCGGGTTTTGCTCAGCTCGCTTGAAGGCAGCGCGGTAACCTCCATCAAGATAGCGGGCGTCAATCACGAGTTTACCTCGATAAAGGGCGTGATGGAGGACGTGACTGATATCGTTCTGAACGTCAAGAATCTGACGGTCCGACTTCAAACGGACGGGCCGAAGATGATGAAGGTTGCCGTCAACAAGGCGGGCGTAGTGACTGCGGCTAATATCGTTGCCGACCCCGCGATAGAAATCGTGGACAAAGACAAGGTCATAGTCACTTTGACCGAAGACGTGAAGTTCGAGATGGAGATGGTAGTTGAAAGCGGTCGGGGCTATATGCCTGCTGCGGAGCGGCTTGCCGCGGCCGACAGATACGAACAGGAAGTCGGCAGAATAATGCTCGATGCCGTGTATTCACCCGTCACCAGGGTTCGATACATTACTGAGGATACGCGAGTTGGACAAAAGACGAATTATGACCGGCTGATACTTGAGGTATGGACCAACGGGGCAATTACGCCGGATATGGCGATGGTTGAGGCGGCCAAGATTCTGCGCAAGCACATCAATCCGTTTGTGCAGTATAGCGAAATGGGAACCGAAACAGTATCGGGTGAAGTGACGGTTGACCAGCCGCAGCCCAAAGTTGGCGAAGAAATGCAGACCAAGCTGAATATGCCCATCCAAGAGCTTGAGCTTTCGGTTCGGGCAAACAACTGTCTCGAATCAGCAAAGATCGAGACCGTCAGGCAGCTTGTCAAAATGACAGAGGCGGAACTGCTTGAGATTCGCAGCTTCGGCAAGACCAGCTTGCGCGAGGTCAAAAGAAAACTCGTGGATATCGGCTTGTCGCTGGGAATGACGGGAATAGATTGATTTTGATTTGCCCCGCGTTTTGACGGCGGGGCGGAAAAGGGGATTTTTAGTTTATGCGTCACAGAGTCGCAGGCAGACAGTTAAGTCGAACAAGCGAGCATCGCATAGCGTTGCGTCGCAATCTGGCGGTAGCTCTTTTTGAGCATGAGACGATTTCGACGACTATCCGAAAGGCAAAGGAAGTCAAGGGTTTCGCCGAGAAGCTGATTACGCTTGCCAGAAAGGGAACATTGGCGTCCAGACGGCGGGCAATCTCGATATTGGGCGACCGTGACATAATCAAGGAGGAACAGGGTCAGCAAGTTCGCAAGGGCACGATAATCGGCAAATTGTTCAGCGAGCTTGGTCCGCGGTATCTGGATAGAAAAGGCGGATATACGCGAATTATTCACCTGGCAAAAAGACGGCTTGGCGATAACGGCGAACTGGTTTTGCTCCAGTTGGTTGGCTCCGAGCACGTTGAGAAAAAACCGAAGGGTGAAAAAGGCGAACATTCGAAGGCCAAGCAGAAAGCCAAAGCTGCCGCCAGCGCAAAGCAGTAATTTTTTATTAAGTGTTCGGTGAGGGGACCGACGAATGAGCGCTCAAGAGTGCATTTTCTGCAAGATAGCATCCGGCCAGATACCAGCGGTCAAAATCTATGAGGACGAGATTATCGTCGCATTTCTTGATATTGGTCCCATCAGCGATGGTCATACGCTCGTGCTGCCTCGTCAGCATTTTGAAAAGGTACATAATTGTCCGCCTGAACTGCTGGGACAAATCTGGACTCGTTTAGGCAGGATTGCCAATGCGGTTGCCTTGGCGACCGGCGCTGATGGGTATAATGTGCTTTGTAACAACGGCAGGGCTGCGGGACAGATTGTGGACCATTTGCATTTTCATATAGTGCCCCGCAAGACAGGCGACGGGGTTTTTGCGAAGTGGCCATCGTATAAATATGGCCAGGGCCGGGCAGAGGCGATTGCCGAGAAAATCATAAAACTTCTATAAACGGTTTTATTCTTGCTGAAAAGACAGTTTGGTGGTATTATTTTTCAAATGACCGCGGGGTAGAGCAGTCTGGTAGCTCGTCGGGCCCATAACCCGGAGGTCGGAGGTTCGAATCCTCCCCCCGCTACTGGTTTACAGAGATAACTTCCTGACCAACGGGAAGTTATCTCTTTTTCTTTACACCCAAATTGACCCGCTATTAACCTCCGACCTATAGAAGAACCCGTGTCCTACTCAAAAATTCATCCGGCCGTAAAAGTTGACGTTATTTGGATTCGGAAGGGGGAAATTGCTCATTGGCAAGTTGATATTGACTGATTTGGAAGGGGCTTTCTCTGGCCGGAACGTGTTTTTTTGCTGAATCTTCATTGTTGGTGCAGACGTTCTCTGTTTTGCTTGATAACAAGAGCATGATTTGCATTCAGGCAACTCGGCTGTAATTGTGATGCAGGCCGCCGAGGATGGCTTTGCTAACGATATTGCCATTGGTTTGAACAGGGCGATGCACGGGCGAATCCTTCTCAAGTGACATATGTGTTCTGCTGATGTTGTAATATTCATTGATGTATTCATCCATCACACTATGCAGATGTCTTTCATTAAGAATAATCATGTGGTCAAGACACTCTCGGCGTAGCGTTCCTATTAACCGTTCGGCGATAGGATTTTGCCAAGGTGAGCGTGGAGCAGTAGGCATATCCTCTAACCCAAATTTCCTTATATGTATTTTGAAATCTTCACTGAAGATTTTGTCATTGTCACGTATGACATATTTTGTCGTTTCATCAAAAGCAAACGTTTCTCTTAACTGCTGAATGGCCCATTCTGCTTGTGGGTTTGGAGTGATGCCGAAGTGCAATATTTTGCGTCTGTCATGCGAAATAGCGACAAATACGTGTATTGATTTAAAAAAGATTGTTCGTATTACAATAAAGTCAATGCCTACGATGTGCTTTGCGTGATTTCGCAGAAAGGTGAGCCATCGCTGTCGCTTGCCATCATCGGATATAGGCTTTCGCATGTACTTTTCGACGGTATTATCGCAAACGTTAAACCCAAGTTTTGCAAGTTCACCTTGGATTCTCTGGGGTGTCCAAGTCTGGTTTTCTCTTTGCATTTTTCGAATAAGCTTTATAAGTTCCCAGTCAATCGTTGGCCTGCCAACTCTGCGAGACTTCCATTTCCAGTAAAGTTTGAATCCTTTGTGATGCCAGCCAATAACTGTCTGGGGTTTGACGATAATCAGTGCGGATTTCCAATGGTCCCAGATTTTGAACAGCCAGGCCCAAAAGATACGGTCTGGTTTTTTAAGTTTCGGCTTTTTGTTACGACCCAGAACTTCCAATTGGTGACGCAGGGCAAGATTCTCAAGGACAAGATTGGTTTTATCTGTGAAGATGAGCCTTATAAGGCCGAAGATAAGTTTTGCTATTAATTTAGACATTGATTCTTCCTGAAAATTCCTGTAAAGTCTAATCTAAAGGAAATTGCGGAATTCTACATAAGTCCTTGTAAATAAACAAGGT